>JACCDX010338407.1_pt1 | contig 14152 bp, 9 predicted proteins | sample 7449681 | NCBI WGS metagenome assembly JACCDX01 (sample SAMN15323450, study PRJNA562643) | freshwater metagenome | isolation source: river surface water | place: USA:Blue River Watershed | collected 2017-08-18
AAAAAGATACACGTTCTGGCTTTGGTGCCGGAATGGAATATTTAAGCCTTCATAATCCTAAGGTAGTAGCTTTATGCGCTGATTTAATTGGATCCTTAAAGTTAGAGGCGTTTATTAAAAATTCACCAGAGCGTTTCTTTCAAACAGGTATTGCTGAGGCAAATATGATTGGTTTAGCAGCAGGTTTGTCAATCGGAGGATACGTACCTTATGCAACTACATTTGCCAATTTTGGTACCGGTCGTGTTTATGATCAAATTCGTCAATCCGTTGCATATTCAGGTAAAAACGTTAAAATTGCCTGTTCACACGCTGGTTTAACGTTAGGTGAGGATGGGGCAACTCATCAAATTTTAGAAGACATAGGCTTAATGAAAATGTTGCCAGGAATGGTAGTAATTAATCCGTGTGACTATAATCAAACAAAAGCAGCTACGATAGCTGTAGCTGATTATGAAGGTCCCGTTTATTTGCGTTTTGGGCGTCCTGTAGTTCCAGTATTTACACCTGAAAATCAGAAATTTGAGATTGGTAAAGCCGTTCATTTAATTGAAGGTACAGACGTAAGTATATTTGCAACAGGTCATTTAGTATGGGAGGCCATTATTGCAGCTGAAATGCTACAAGAAAAGGGTATATCTGCAGAGGTAATTAACATTCACACAATTAAACCGTTGGATACTGAGGCAATTCATGCTTCGGTGGCAAAAACAGGTTGTGTAGTATCTGCCGAAGAACATCAAATTAACGGTGGTTTAGGTGATTCGATCGCTCAATACCTTGCCTTGAATATGCCGACACCTCAAGAATTTGTAGGTGTAAACGATTCATTTGGCGAATCAGGTAAGCCAGCTGATTTAATGGAAAAATATGGTTTAAATGCTCAGGCGATTGTGGAGAAATCAATCAAAGCAATAGCGAGAAAAAAAGCATAATTAGAACGGGTAGCCAATACCAATGTTAAATTCAATTGGGTTTTCCCCACTGCTTAAGGTAGTTTTGGGGAGAACCCATTTTTCGTTTTTAGGATTTGCTGGATTGATTACTTTTGACGCCAAATCTAATCTTAAAAGGAAATAATCAAAATCCCATCGAATACCAAAACCTGTTCCAACCGCGATTTCATTTAGAAAAGTATTCAATTTGAACGTGCCAATGGTATTCATTTGGCCATGATCCACATTCCATATATTTCCTGCATCAACGAAAAATGCTCCATTTATTTTCCCTAGAAATTGAACAATAGGAAAGCGATATTCGATCGAACTTTCCAAAATCATACTTCCTGGTTGTTCAATCAAATTGCTAAATGTGTTATACCCTCCAGGACCTAGCCGACGTGGTTTCCAAGCTCGTATACTACTTGGACCACCAATAAAGAAATTCTTCTCATAAGGTAGTTCGTAATTATTTTCTCCACTATATGCATACGCAATTCCCCCATTGAATTTGAATGCGAATTGGCTCTTTTGTCTATTACCAACTAAATAATATTTACGGTAATCAAGGTTTACGCGAAGGTATCGATAGAATTGAATTTCTTGGTTACTTGAAAATACATTTTCAATAAAGCCTATGCGCTTGTTTCCAAGGAAATTCAAGCTTGTACCTCCTGATTCTAAATTCAGTAATAACGATTCGCCATTGACTAACGAATTGCTAGGAATAAAAGAACGGTAGTTATATTGAAAATTAACACTCGATACAAAACTTGGATTGAAACTGCGATATAAATTATTTCCCTTTAGGCGTAATTCCTCTAAGTAACTTTTGAAAGCTTCTGAAGTAGGAGTGATGGGATAATTTGTGTTTAATAAGTTTAAGTCTATCAATGATAATTGGAAAAATTTATTGTTTGATTTTTTCCAATTATAGCGCTGAAAAACTTTCACATTCGTTCGTATATATTCTGGTCGGTCGATGTAGTCATATCCAACTCCAATTTGAGTTTGAGATGCTGTAAGTGATTGCTTCCATCGATCTAAACTTTTGGGAATATATAAAGAGGGTAAATTCAGTGTTGTGCTTAAGTTTACTTCTAAATTCTTTCTAGTTGTTTCGGTGTTAATAAAGCCTGTTTGGGCCTCAAATCCGATTCTCCCAGTAAAATCTAAATAGTCTAAATAGGAAAATACAGATCGAATTTTGAATGTATTTGTCAAAAATGGACCTGGTATTCCTCTAAATACACTTCCACCAAGCTCAGATGAAAATGTGTATTTATTGTTTTTAACCAAATCAATCGTAGGTGATACTTTGTTCGATGTCGTGTCAAAGTTTACGTTGACTGTTTTAAATTGGTCAGTTGCATAGATATTTAATAAGGATTGATTGACTTTATCTAATGAATAAATATCTCCCTCCCTAATATTGATGATTCGTTTTAACTGATTTGAGTTGATTGTTTTTTTTATCCAAGTAGAAGACTCGTCCTTTTGATCAATCGTTGTTTCATTTATTTTTAATTTTCCAAATCGATAAATACGATCATATTTCCTGGAATCTACGTTTGTATACGCAAATGATGGGATTTTATATATTAGTGCTATGTTCTTTAATGTGGAGTCTGAAAGATCATTAATATGTATTCCCACTACTTCGGGATTAAAATAAAAGTAGCCCTTATTTCTAAAGTAATTTACGATACTCGACCTCTGTTCATTTATTGTTTCCATCGACAAAGGTGTGTTTTTCTTAATTAGGCTTCTATTAACCAAATATTCCTGCATGGATGAAGCCAATTGAGGATTGTCTACCAGAACTGAATCTTTGGTGGAAAAGATACTTTGGGTACCTTCTCGTACGATGAAATCTACAATTATTTTACCTTCCGTATTGCTGACAGAATATGAAATTTCCGACTTCAAAAATCCATGTTTACGATAATAAAGAATTAAATTATTCTTAATGTTGGTTAACTCTATACTATCTAATTGAGATGGGACTCTTTTGAAGAATTGAATGGAAGCTTGTTTGGCACCAGTTGAATCAATTCTTTTACGTTTGTTTGCTAGAAAGGAATTTACACGAATAAACAAAAAAGACTTATTACTTTCTTTTAATCCACTTATATTTGCCTTAATGTCATCAGTGGACTGAATTTTATTTCCTTTGATCGTAATTTTATGAATCGTGTTTGTGGGCAATTGATAGGTATTTACCGATTGACAGGAGTTTAAAACAAACCATAGAATGACAAACAATACAGCGTATACCTTTTTCACAATTTCTTGATGCTAACGAATAGACAAATAAAGTTAATTAATTCCCTACATTCTAAAAAGGGGCGAATTGATAATCAACTATTTTTAGTAGAAGGTGAGAAGGCGGTAGTTGAATTAATCGATTCAGATATACCCGTCGAGTTTCTTGTGACATCGGATGTTTTTGCCGATAAATATGAGAACTTATTCAAAAGGACAGAAGTATATATTGAGAATGAGGATTTAATAGCCAAACTTTCTACGTTAGTGACAAATTCTTTTGGATTTGCTGTAGTATCCATGCAGTATTTTAAATCCACACTGTCGTTTGATAATTTAACAACGGTCGTTTTAGATGGAATACGTGACCCAGGTAACTTAGGTACAATTATTCGTATTTGTGATTGGTATGGTGTAAATCAACTTGTGATGTCGCCCGACTGTACCGATTTTTTTAATCCCAAAGTAATTTCAGCTTCGATGGGTTCTTATGCACGCGTTCGTTTTGCATATATGGAGTTAGCGGATTTGTTTGCTAAGAATAATGATATTCCTGTCTACGGTGCCTTATTAAATGGTGATGATATCCATACAACTATATTTCCTAAAACGTCCTTTTTGTTGTTTGGAAATGAATCCAATGGCATAAGACCCGAAATTATTTCTTTTGTAAATCATCGCGTGACTATTCCGCGGTATGGCTTAGCTGAGTCCTTGAATGTTGGGATATCTACAGCTGTATTTTTGGATAATCTTCGAAGGAATTAATTTTCTTCCTTTAGGTATCGCTCAATTAAATGATGCGCCAAGTAGAGTAGGGGGGTAAACAAAATGGCGACGAAGAATTTGTATAAATAGTTGTTTAAGGAGACATTCATCCATTGGCCAATTGTCCAATTACCAAATAAGTAAAATGCGACTCCTATCACCAGAAAACTATCAATTAGTTGGGAAACTAAGGTAGAACCTGTAGCGCGTAACCAAATCATCTTTTGACCTGTCTTGGCTTTGATTCGTTCAAATATTAATGCATCTGCGATTTGACTAACTAAAAAGGCAAATAAAGATCCGCTAATAATTCCTAAACCTTGTCTGAATATTCGACTAAATGCCTCGTTAATATTAAAATTCGAATCACCTCTGTTGGTGTCCAACCAAAAATCTGCCGGCACTAATAAGGTGGCTAAGTAAATGATAATAAACGAATAAGCGATAAATCCAGCTGTTGTAAATGAAATGAATCGAACCCCTTTTTTACCGAAATAGTCATTAATGATATCCGAAACTATAAATACAATGGGCCAGTTTAACGCCCCAGCTGTTTGATTTAAATCCCAAAATGTACCCCATGGTGTCTCAAGATGTAATGGATTAAATCCCAAACTTTTCTCGATACTGACAATTTTAACTCCAATAATTTCAGCGATAATAGCATTGGTCAAAAATATTCCGAAGAGAAATATGAATAACTTTTGCTTCCGTGAAAATTGGTTAAATATCATATACGATGATTATCAAAATGAAGGGCTATTTTATCTAAAGCAACTGTTAATTGTTCCACATGTGGCAGGAAAACAATTCGGAAATGATCTTTTTCGGTGAAATTAAATCCTTGTCCGCCAACTACCAGAATTTTTTGTTCTTCTAAAAGTGACATGACAAAATGATTATCATCTTCAAAATCAAATTGTTTCAAATCAAATTTGGGGAAGAGGTATAATGCTCCTTTGGGTTTGACACAACTTACTCCTGGAATTGCATTTAATTTTTCATGCGCCAAATTCATTTGGCGCGCTAGACGACCCGATGGAAGTACTAAGTCATTAATGGATTGATAGCCACCAAGTGCCGTTTGAATACCTACTTGCGTAATCACATTTGCACAAAGGCGTGTGCCAAACAAAAAATTCAAACCTTCGATATAACTCTTGGCTTTATGTTTTGCACCGGTTAGGATCATCCATCCCCCTCTGAATCCAGCTGCGCGATAATTTTTGGATAAGCCACCCATCGTGCATATCAATATTTCATCACTTAAACCTGCCGCAGAATGATGAATATTCTCATCATATAAGATCTTGTCATAAATTTCATCTGCAAATAGGAGAAGTTTATGTTTCTCTGCAAGCTTAACGATATTATGAATGGTTTCTTTCGTGTAAACAGCTCCCGTAGGGTTATTGGGATTTATTATTACCAGCGCTTTGGTTTTACTCGTAATTTTTGATTCAATATCCGAAATGCTCGGATTCCAGTCGGAATCTTCATCACAGGTGTAATGAACTGCTTTACCTCCAGCTAAACCTACTACGGTTGTCCATAATGGATAATCGGGCGATGGAATTAATACTTCATCATCAGCATTTAATAGGGCAGTTAAGACTAGAGAAATTAGTTCACTAACTCCATTCCCAATATAGATATCTTCAATTAAAATATTTTTAACTCCCTGGTTTTGATAATACTGCATAACCGCTTTTCTAGCAGCAAACAAACCTCTAGAGTCCACATAGCCTTGTGCGCTTCGAATATTGACAATGATATCATGTACGATTTCATCAGGTGTTTCAAATCCAAACGCAGCTGGATTTCCTATGTTTAAAGAGGTTATCTTATATCCTTGATTTTGTAGGGCAATTGCCTTTTCATAAACAGGACCTCTAATCTCATATTTAAGATTATCTAACCGAGAACTTTTGTATATATCCATCAAATTGTAATAGAATTGTAAAAATAGTAATTTACTTTTGATACTTACTTGGCTTGATGCATGATTTTTATGAACAATTCAATCTTGTTTATTGGCGTATTTATTTTCAGCTTGATTATTCAATACATTCGGTATCGACGAATGTCCATTAATCAATTTAGTATATCCAGCCTCCTGATGATCAAATTTCTGATACGATCATTGATTTTATGCTGTTTGTTAATTGTCTTGAAAAATTTAACAAATGTTCCTCAAAAGTCGAAGCAAGAATACAATAATGCGCTTTTTGTAATTACTTGTAAAACTCATGTTAACTTTAAGTTATCGGAAGATGATCAGGTGAATATAAGTTCACGTGTTCCAGAATTAAAGTATTCTGAGTTAGAGATTTGGCTTTATAATTCATCAACCCGAAAATACTATATTTTTATTCCGAGAACTTCAGAGAAGACCTTTCGACATTTATTAAAGATTGAGCGGGAGAATAAATTAGTACCACGTGAGCTAAGTCCATTGCCTGATTATCATTTTAATTCTCTTAATCGAATTGAAATGTATCAAAGTGAAAGGGGGACTTGGAGAAGAATTGATACCAACCAAGACAATTTTAACTTTTTACAATTAATTGACTTTGAAAATGAACTTGTTTCACCTTTTTTGGTGCATTATTTATTAATTTTGATAGCTATATTAATAGCTTTCGACTTAAGCTTTAAATATCGTATCCTTAAAATTTGATTGTGTTTACAACCTACTATTACATATTTATACTTTTACTGCAATCTTTCTATGCAGAGAGTAATTATGAATACAATGCACAGATCCAGCAAGTTAATAAATACGTAGACCAACAAAATTATTCCAATGCGCTTCAGGTAATTAATACCATGGAGAGTAAAAGTATTTTTACAAATAATGATTTGTCTCGTATGAAGCGTTATTTAGCTATTAAAGTAGATCGTAATTTTTTTGATTTGAATTATAGTCCTAAAACTGTTGGAGATTACGTTTTAAAAACGCTTACGCTTTATCAGAATAAGGATTTTGCCGCTGCCTTGGCATATAGCAAGATGAGCATTAAGAATACGTATGTTTCGGATTCCTTAACAAGAATTTATGAACTTGTTGCAGTGAAGTCGCCACAGATTTTTCGTGAAAATAAATCATTGCACCAGAATCAATCTCCGATAAATATTCGATTCAATGAAGCTATGAATTTGTTGGATTTAATGAAACGAAAAGAAAAAACCCTGTTTTAATTTTATATTATGTCTACATCCCCGTTGGAATTCCCAGGTCAGCAATCCTTTTATCGTGGTAAAGTACGTGACGTTTATTCATTTGGTAAACACTTGTTAATGGTTACATCAAATCGAATATCAGCATTTGATGTCGTTTTACCTCGTGAAATACCATTTAAAGGTCAGGTATTAAATCAAATTGCGGCACACTTTCTTAAAGCAACTGAGGATATTGTTCCCAATTGGCTTTTGCAATCACCAGCACCTAATGCAGCTTTTGGATTAGCTTGTCAACCCATTCCGATTGAAATGGTCGTTCGAGGATATTTGGTTGGGCATCTTTGGCGGGAATATAAATCTGGTAAGCGTATCGTTTGTGGCGTTGAGTTGCCGGAGGGGCTAAAAGAAAACCAAAAGCTCCCAAATCCAATAATTACTCCAACAACAAAAGCGAGTGAAGGACATGATGAGGATATATCTATTGTTGAAATTTTGGAAAAAGGAATTGTTTCCAAAGAAACCATGGATGAATTGTGTGAAAAGACATTTGCCTTATTCGAACGAGGTCAACAAATGGCTGCTGAGAAGAATTTAATTCTGGTGGATACCAAATATGAATTCGGATTTTTTGAGGGAAAAATTATGTTGATGGATGAAATACATACACCTGATTCTTCGCGTTATTTTTATTTAGAACCTTATCAAGAATTATTTGAAGCCGGTCAACCACAAAAGCAATTATCGAAAGAATTTGTTAGAGAATGGTTAATTGCCAATAATTTTCAAGGAAAAGAGGGTCAGAGTATGCCTACTATCACTGATGAATTTGTCATGCAGATCTCAGATAGATATATTTTACTTTTTGAAGAGATTACTGGAAAACAATTCGTGAAAGAAACATTACCTGATAATTACAAAGAATTTATTTACAATCAAATATCATCTTTTATTTAATATGTCAACGAAAATTTACCAACTAGAGCAAAATGAAAGTTATGCATTAATTGAGTGGTTAGGGGAGGATTTAATACAAGAAAATCATGAAGAATTAGAAGTGGCTGTGCGTACTCTTTTTAAAAAAGATTATGGTAACATGATTCTAAACATTTCTAAAATCAATCAATTAGATGGTTTTGGTGTTTCGGCAATTCGTAAAGCGACTAAAATTTGTACCAATGAATTAGGGCTCTTTGTTGTCGTATCTAAGAATGAAGAAATCACAGAACGATTAGACCAAGCCAAAATAGAAAATTTAACCATTATGAATACTGTTCAAGAGGGGGTGGATGCAATCTATTTGAACGATTTAGAGAATGATTTTGAAGATGAATCCGACGCTAATACTGATGAATTTGGTATTGATGGGAGTGATTACGGCGACGACTACTAAAGTAAAATAGGATTATTCGTGGAATAACTATATCGCAAAAGTGATATTTGCGCATTCAGTATATTATTTTGCGATTTTTGATTTTAGCCAAATATATTTTTAGTTAAATTTGAAATATGTGGCTATTCTATTGATATTTTCATTTGAATAGAATTTATGCGATAATCTTATTTTAAAATTTTTGTTAGAATAATTATATATTATTATGAATAACATTGCCGAAGAGGGTCTTTACCGGAAAGAGTTTGAACACGATGCCTGTGGTATAGGTTTTGTTGCTAGTATGAAGGGAATTAAATCCCATCGTATTGTTCAAGATTCAATTACGATGTTGATCCGCATGGATCATCGAGGTGCTTGTGGATGTGATCCAAATTCTGGGGATGGTGCGGGTGTGTTATTACAAATTCCACATGAGTTTTTGTTAGAGGAGACTAGAAAACTAGGTTATTCCTTACCTGCTCCAGGTCAATATGGTGTGGGTATGATTTTCTTTCCCAAGAATGATATACTTATTAAAGAGTGTAAAGAGGTAATTGAGCGGAAAGCAAAGAAATTAAGTCTCCGTTTGATTGGTTATCGTGAAGTACCTGTGGATAATGGGGATATTCAAGGTGCCGATTCTGGAAAGGCAGAGCCATCGATTCAACAATTATTTATTGAACGTCCAGAGACTTGTGCAACTGAGATTGATTTTGAACGTAAACTTTACGTTTTCAGACAATATGTTACCCGATTGCTTAATGAAACAATACCTAGTCTAGAGAATAAATTTTACTTTACTTCTTTGTCTTGTAGAACGATAATCTACAAGGGTATGTTGACTACGATGCAGGTTCCAGGTTATTTTAAGGACCTACATGATGAAACATTCACATCTGCATTGGCCATTGTTCATTCACGCTTTTCTACAAATACATTTCCTGAATGGAAATTAGCGCAGCCGTTCAGATTTATAGCGCACAATGGGGAGATTAATACCGTCAAAGGAAATTCTTCTTGGATGCAGGCACAATCAGCGTTGTTTTCAAGCAAGTATTTTAGCCAAGAGGAACTAGATATGATTCTTCCGGTTTGTAGCCTTGGACAATCGGACTCAGCCATTTTAGATAATGCCATCGAATTGTTGTATTTGAGTGGTCGCTCTTTACCTCATGTCATGATGATGTTAATTCCTGAAGCATGGGATGGTAATGATAGTATGGCTGATTATAAGCGTGATTTTTATGAATATCATGCAGCTATGATGGAGCCATGGGATGGTCCAGCCAGTATTTCATTTACAGATGGTAAAATGATTGGTGCAACTTTAGATCGGAATGGTCTTCGTCCATCACGCTATTGGGTTACAGAAGATGATCATGTGATTATGGCTTCTGAGGCTGGTGTTTTGGATTTAGATCCGTCAACTATCGTTTCTAAAGGTCGTTTGCAGCCCGGTAAAATGTTTGTGGTGGATATGGAGCAGGGGCGTATTATTCCTGATGAGGAATTGAAGGAGAAAATTTGCCAACAGCAACCTTATGGACAATGGTTACGTGAAAATAAAATTCGTGTTGAGGATTTACCGGAAGCAGGAAGTGAGTATCGCCAACCAAAGGCGATCGAGTTAATTTCACGCCAACAAATTTTTGGGTTTACAACGGAGGATATTCGTATCGTTTTAGCACAAATGGCTGAAACAGGTAAGGAAGCTTTGGGTTCTATGGGTATAGACACACCATTGGCCGTTTTATCGGATAAGGCTCAACATTTATCGTCTTACTTTAAGCAATTGTTTGCACAAGTAACTAATCCGCCGATTGACCCTATTCGTGAGCGCATGGTTATGTCATTATTGACGGATATTGGCGGACTTTCGAATTTATTAGAAGAAGGGCCAAACCATTGTAAGCAAATTGAAATACAACAACCCGTATTACGAAATAAGGAGGTAGAAAAAATTCGCTGGATTGACCACGAGAATTTTCAAACCAAATCCATTCACATGACATTCCGGGCTAGTGGTGAGTCTGGTAAATTGGAGAAGGCGTTGGAGCGCATTTGTCAATATGCGGAAGATGCTGTGGACGATGGATATTCTATTATTTTATTGACAGATAGGGGAATCGATTCATCTCATGCACCAATTCCAAGTTTATTAGCTCTAGGTGCAGTTCATAATCACTTAATTCGTACCAAAAAGCGAGCTAAAGTAGGTATTATTGTTGAGGCTGGTGATGTTTGGGAAACACATCATTTCGCGACTTTGATTGGTTATGGGGCGTCAGCTGTTAATCCATACATGGCATTTGAAACGATTCGTGCGATGAAGGAGACAAATCTAGTTGACCAATCCTTATCTTATGAAAAACTTGAGTATAATTATATAAAAGCTGTTAACGGTGAATTGTTAAAGATATTCTCAAAGATGGGAATCTCAACACTTCAGTCTTATCAGGGTGCTCAAATATTTGAAATTTTAGGTATTTCCAAAGAAGTAGTAGACCTATATTTCTCAGGATCAATAAGTCGGATTAACGGTATTGATTTAGATACAATTGCTAAAGAGGCTTTGGTTAAGCACCAAGCAGGATATGAATTATTAAAGTCTGAATATCCCAAATTAGAAGTTGGAGGTATATACCAGTGGAAACAACGTGGGGAAGAGCATTTATTCAATCCAGCTACTATCCACTTGTTACAACAAGCAACGAAATCGAATGATTATTCGGTTTACAAAAAATACGCAAAGATCATTGATGATCAAACAAAAAAGGCGATTACGCTACGTGGTTTATTGCGGTTTAAATCGACTCAATCCATCTCAATTGATGAGGTTGAACCCATTGAAAATATCTTAAAGCGCTTTGCTACAGGAGCGATGTCCTTTGGTTCTATTTCATATGAAGCGCATACGACGTTAGCTATTGCGATGAACCGTATTGGCGGTAAGTCGAATACAGGCGAAGGAGGAGAGGATCCTATACGTTTTGAAGCTATGGAAAATGGGGATTCGATGAATTCGGCTATTAAACAAGTAGCTTCGGGTCGTTTTGGTGTGACTGCCAATTACCTGACGAATGCCAAAGAACTACAAATTAAAATGGCTCAGGGTGCTAAGCCGGGTGAAGGAGGTCAATTACCAGGTCATAAAGTCGATGATTGGATTGGTAAAACTCGCCATTCTACTCCGGGTGTGGGATTAATTTCACCTCCTCCGCATCATGACATTTATTCGATTGAGGATTTGGCTCAGTTAATATTTGATCTTAAAAATGCGAATCGTGAAGCTCGGATTTCTGTTAAATTAGTATCTGAGGCTGGGGTAGGAACTATTGCAGCGGGCGTAGCTAAAGCTCATGCAGACCATATATTGATAGCAGGATACGATGGTGGGACAGGAGCATCTCCTTTATCATCAATTCGTCATGCGGGTTTACCTTGGGAACTTGGATTAGCTGAGACGCATCAAACTTTGGTAAAAAATAAATTACGTGGACGTGTTACTGTTCAGACCGATGGTCAAATTAAAACGGGACGTGATATTGCTATAGCAGCACTTTTAGGAGCGGAGGAATTTGGTGTAGCGACTGCAGCTTTAGTTACTGCTGGATGTATTATGATGCGTAAGTGTCATTTGAATACTTGCCCAGTAGGTGTGGCTACGCAAAATCCGGAATTGCGCGCATTGTATACAGGTAAACCTGAAGATGTGGTTAATTTATTCCATTTCTTAGCCCAAGATATGCGTGAAATAATGGCTGAATTAGGATTTAAGACATTAGACGAGATGGTTGGTCGCGTTGATTTATTAGAAATGTCTGATTTATCTAATCACTGGAAGTTTAAGCATGTTGATTTATCTCCCATTTTATCATTTGTTCCGAGAGAAGAGGGTGTTTCTGTGGTTAAATCGGAGGAGCAAGATCATGGGTTGGAAGATCAATTAGATTGGCAAATTTTAGCATTGGCGAAAGATGCATTGTCAAGTCAAAAAGCAGTTTATGGGGAATTGCCAATCATTAATGTAAATCGTTCAGTAGGAACTATCATTTCAAATGAGATTACGAAAAAGTATGGCGAAAAAGGGTTACCAGCTAATACTATTCATATGAAATTTAAAGGTACTGCGGGGCAATCGTTTGGTGCATTTTCGGTAAAAGGATTAAAATTAGAGATTGAAGGAGATGCGAATGATTACATTGGTAAAGGAATGTGTGGTTCAACCATTATTGCATATCCTTCTGCAAATGCTAAATTTAATGCAGCAGAAAATAGCATTGTTGGGAATGTAAGCTTCTATGGCGCGACCTCGGGCGAAGCCTATTTAGCCGGGATGGCCGGAGAACGATTCTGTGTGCGTAATTCGGGTGCCAAAGTTGTTGTTGAGGGTATCGGTGATCACGGTTGTGAATATATGACTGGTGGATTAGTCGTTATCTTAGGTTTAACAGGTCGTAATTTTGGTGCGGGTATGTCGGGAGGTGTTGCATACATTTTGGATGAAAAGAATGACTTTGAATCGAAGGTGAATCGTGAAATGGTTGAAATAACCGAATTGACACCTGAGGATATTTCAATCGTGCGAATGTATGTAGAAAAGCATGTTGAATTAACCAATTCAACGAAGGGTAAGTCAATCCTTGACAATTTTGCGTCTTCAATAAGTTTATTCAAAAAGGTTCTCCCTATTGATTACCGAAATGCATTAACATCGAGAAATTTAACAATTTCTGATGTTTTGAATGACAAAGACCGAGTTTATCAAGATATTCAAATTGAGTTAAAAAAATAGTAAAATGGGCAAGCCAACTGGTTTTTTAGAAGTAGATCGGAAAGTAGCATTAAAGCGTCCTGTCGCTGAACGCGTTAATGATTATAATGAAATTGAATTATTAGCATCCCCTCAAGATACGGAGTCTCAAGCGAGTCGTTGTATGGATTGCGGTACTCCTTTTTGTCATAATGGTTGTCCGCTTGGAAATATCATTCCTGAATTTAATGATGCCGTTTATGAGCAAAACTGGAAGTATGCGTTTGAAATTTTAATTTCGACAAATAATTTTCCTGAGTTCACGGGACGAATCTGTCCTGCTCCATGTGAATCAGCCTGTGTTTTAGGTATTAATAAGCCGGCTGTTGCTATAGAAATGATTGAGAAATCAATTATTGAAAAAGCCTATGCCGAAGGTTGGGTTGTCCCTCAGATTCCAGCAAAACGATCAGGTAAGAAGGTTGCAGTAGTTGGTTCGGGTCCAGCAGGATTGGCAGCAGCTAGTCAATTAAATAAAGCAGGACATTTAGTTACTGTTTATGAGCGCGCGGATCGTATTGGTGGTTTGTTGCGTTTTGGAATACCTGATTTTAAATTAGACAAGTCAACTATTGATCGTCGAGTGTCCGTTATGGAGAAAGAAGGTATCAATTTTGTAACGAATACTACCATTGGTTTAGATATTAAATTGAATAAGTTACAACAGGAATTTGATGCGATCATTTTAACTACAGGCTCTACTACGCCTCGATTGATTCAGGCCAAAGGGAATGATGCGATTGGTATTTATCCTGCCATGGAATTTTTGTCTCAACAAAATAAACGTGTGTCGGGTATTGATGTAATAAAAAA
>JACCDX011052731.1_pt1 | contig 14147 bp, 11 predicted proteins | sample 7449681 | NCBI WGS metagenome assembly JACCDX01 (sample SAMN15323450, study PRJNA562643) | freshwater metagenome | isolation source: river surface water | place: USA:Blue River Watershed | collected 2017-08-18
AAGATACAATCCAAGCTCCTGGCTTGGAATTGCTACTTGCAATTTGTTTTGCCATAGTTATTCATTTTTATTTTTATCCTATATCTTTGATTCATTTCTAAATCTCAACGGTATCCTTTTGATACCCGACATAAGTTAGCGAACAGCTAACATATATATCAAATAATCGTTCTTTAGTTTGATTTTTTGTGAAAAAGTCCTTATATTTGTAAATATAAAAATAAGAAAGGTGATAAAAGTAAAAGATTTTGTGTTTGAGACATTTTTAAGATTAACCTCTAAGACCGTACCTTTCGGTTTTGAGGATGACTTTGTTTCTCAAATGAAAAACCTATTTCCAACTGGTCTACAAAAAGACGAATGGGGTAACTACTTTTATAAAGTAGGAGAATCTCGTACTATATTCGCGTCACACATCGATACTGTTTCTAAAGAATTTGTTACAGTAACTCACGTTATCGATAAAAATATAATCTCAACAAACGGTAAAACAACATTAGGTGCTGATGATAAAGCAGGTGTTACTGTAATGTTATGGATGATTCAAAATAATGTTCCTGGTTATTATTACTTCTTTTACGGTGAAGAAGTAGGATGTATTGGTTCTGGTTTAGCTGCTGAACATGGTTTATTTAAGGGTAAATTTGATAGAATTATTTCATTTGACCGTAGAGGTAATCACTCTGTTATCACTCACCAATCTTCACAAAGGTGTTGTTCTGAAAAATTTGCAGTTTCTCTTGTTACAGAATTCAACAGAGTTGGAATGAACTACAGAACTGATGATGGTGGTGTTTATACAGATTCAGCTGAGTTTATGAGTATTATTCCAGAGTGTACTAATATTTCTGTTGGTTATAACAAAGAACACACTACTTCTGAGAGTCAAGACATTGAACACTTAACTAAACTTGCTGAGGCTTGTGTTAAAGTAGATTGGGAAAATCTTCCAACTGCAAGAGATTGTTCTAAAGTAGAATACAAAGAATATAGTTATGGTTCTAGTTGGAGTCGTTCTGAGAGAAGTTATGGATACAATGATGATTGGTATTCTGATAGTTCTTTCCACTCTAGTAAAAAGAAAAGAAAAAGAACTCGAAGAAGTACAAGTCATAAATCACGAACATTCTATGACTTCGGTGGTGGTTTAGAAGATATGACAGACTACGATTATGATGTAGATACTACAACTTCTAATAAAAATGAAGATGTTTACAAATGGCTTGTTGAAAAATTTGTTGGTGACGATATGACCCCAGAAGAGTTGATGGTAGTTGCTGAACAATATTTGAATACAGATAGTGCTTATGATAAGTACTTTTATGATTACTTAATGGAAAAAGCTGTAGAAAAATACTGTTTATAATCTAAACTTGTCTATGATGTCTGTTGTTTTTACAATTTCATCAGGGGCATTTTGGATTTTTGATTGTGAAATGTTATGACTAACTTTATATGATTTAGATGAAATTTTTTCTAATATTTTGACAGGTGTTATCATATCGTTGTACCAATATTCAACGAGAACGATATCACCTTCATTATAGAAAGACTTAAACTCACAGATAAACCTCATAAAACTATATATTAAAATGTTTAATAGACTTATTTTCGACCACGAAATGTGTAACTTTTTAGAAAGAGCGAATAATCGTAAAATCTCTTCTGTGTTGCTGCATGGAATGAGTGGATTAATTTCTGAAGAAGGTAATTTTATTCGTAGAGAATCAAATTCAACTGATACTTTGTCTTATTTACCTAAATCAAAGTATAAAGTTATTGACACAAAAGATCCATTTTCTGAAGGCATAGGTCGAGTGAGTATAAAATTTGGTAGATTCTTAAAGAAATTTTTAAGTCAGTCTGCTTTTTCTGAATTATCCATCACTGATTCAGAAATTGAAAAATTTGTAAACTTCTATAAGTCTTATTTTAATTCTAGCATTGATGATATTAAAGTTGTAGACGGTGATGATATCTTAAAATATTATTTACAAGATAATTATTTTGCTCCTAATGGTAATACATATGGTTCACTTTGGAACTCTTGTATGAGACAAAGAGAAAGAAATAAATTTATGAGGATTTATGCCAAAAACTCAGATATAAAAATGGCTGTGATGCTCAGTGATGATGGTAAAGTAAGAGCAAGAGCACTCTTATGGGAAAATGTACACGAGCATAATTCGGATAATAAATATAAATTTATGGACCGAATTTATACTGTTTACGATCATGATGTTGATACATTTAAAGAATGGTCTAAAAAGAATGGATACATTTCTAAATGGGAACAAAGTGCTAAAAGTGAATTATTATTTGATATCGATGGTGATCCGATTCGTAAGAAACTTTATGTTTTGCCGGAAAATTATGATTTTGATTGGTACCCTTACTTTGATACTTTTAAGTTTTATAATCAATTTAAAGGTAGATTTTCTAACTCAGATTACTATGACTTTTCATATATTTTAACACAGAGTAATGGTGATGTTGAAAGAGATAGAGAACCAGAACAGGATGAATTTTGGGAAGATGAGCAATAAAAAATCCATACATGTTGTTAATATGGACTTTGCTTCTCTTTATCCATCTACTATGACTATGAAATTTCCTCCTAAACGATATGTGAGAAAAAGAAAAATTAAAAAAATATTTGATTTATAATGTATTGTATTTGTTGTAAGAAAAATAACGTAGTTCCAATGGATACTAAGCATCAGAAAGACGAACCTAAGATGTTAGAAGAAGATATTCTTTGGAAAAATTCTAAAAGAAAAGATGGTAGTTTAGTCAACGTAAACAATGAAATGATTGATAATGGAATAATTCATATCATTGATGCTGGATATGGATCAAGACATGATGGTGACCAAATTTTAATTGCTATTTGTGATACTTGTATAAAATCAAACTTAGAAGACGCTACGTTACTTTATTATGGAGATTATATGGGTAAGCGGCAAGATTGGATTGAGAGTGAAAGAGAAAAGTCTAAACAAAAATATAGAAGAAGAACAAACTTAGATGGTTTAGTCTAAAAATCTTTTTGCTCAGAACGGTATTTATCGTATCTATTTGCTATCTCAACTAAGAATTTATTTCTAACAATATCCTCGTTTGTAAACTCAAATAGGTTTAGGTCTCTCATACCATCAACCATTTTTATAAAATCATTATAACCTGAGTCTCTTTTTCTAACATCATATTGTGATGTATCACCCATCATAACTGCTTTCGATTCATTACCAAGTCTGGTAATCCAAAGCATTAGTTGTTTGATACTGGCATTTTGACATTCATCTAAAAGCATCAAACAATTATCATAGGTTGAACCTCTCATATAAGCTAAAGGCTCAAATACTATCTCTTCCGTTGAGAATAACATATCTGTTGTTGCTTTCCCTATGATTTTACAAAAAGTTGTATAGTATGATTGTTTGTATGGATGTAATTTATCTTCCATTGAACCAGGTAAAAATCCTAAATTCTCACCACTTTCTTGAATTGGTTTGGTGATAATAATCTTTTCTATTTTCTTGTCAGCTAATAGAGCTAAGGCAGTATAACAAGTTGTATATGTTTTAGATGTTCCAGCTGGACCGTGTACAACAGTAAGTATGTTATTTCTGATACCTTTGTAGAGTAAATTTTGTTTATCTGTTAAATGAACATTACATTTCTGAAACTCCTCTTTCGATAATGAATTTTTCTTTCTAATGTTCTTTTTATATTCCCAATCTTGAATTCCTTCGTTGATTTGACTTTTAGTTTCATTCTTGAATTTACTCATAAAAATTATTATTTTTTGATAAATTATATATCTACTTGTTTTATTCCTCTCTTTCTTTTGTATAAGAGTCTTTACTATTTAATATATAAAGTTGAAAAATTATTTTTTATTGTGAGAAATAAGGATGATTTGATTTATGAATTAATTTTTTCTGAGACTGTGAACTTTGAAATTGATATAGCAGATTATATTGATGATATCTATAAGTATGATGATTTCATTGTGGATATAAAAAAAGTGCTTAAAAAGTCAAAAGTAAAAATAATCAAAAGTGATGTTTTGATTGATATTAAAACTGCGGTTTGGAAATTAAAAGTAAATAAGTAATATGTGGTCATATAATAACGACGCCAATAAGTGGTACTTTACACAGGATAATCTACTACAAGATACATTTGAATTTACTAGACAAGAGTTATCAGCTATTAGATATTACTCAAAGTGTCTAAGTGGTGCTGTTTATCTACCTATAAATAATTTTGATAATCTTTATGATATACTCAATGACTACCAACCAAGAAACTGGTACATTGGTATAAATGGTTCTAATTACACAAATAGTGCCATACCTCCTCAACATCCGGTAGAAATAACTGAAGAAACGAGTCAAGATTACTATAGTAAGTATTTAGGAGAATATGGATTAACATTAAAAAATTTATTTACACCTAAAAGACTTATTAAAGACCAACTTAAAAACTTTGTATATGTTGATGTAGCTACTACACAGTCAATTGATAATTTGTCTGCGTTCTATAATGTATTAGCAATAGATGGTGTTATTCTTAAAGAAGGTCAAAGATTACTTGTAAAAAATCAAATAAGTCAGGAAACTCTTTCTGCACTTATTGATCCAGAGGTATATTTTCCTGGAACTTACTCGATAATTGCTAATTTTGGAGCTACCGTACAATATCAATATTATGATAGTAGTAACGGTATTTATAAATTTACTAATAATCTTTTAGTCAGAGAAACAGATTTAGATGATTATGAAAAGTGTAAAAGATATAGTATCGTAGTAAAAGAAGGAATCGCTAATGTTGGTAAACAATTTCACTTAAATAGACTTAACAACGGTTACTTTCCGATGACCGGTACTGGAGAACCTATTTATTTTTCTGAAAAGAAAAACTGGATACTTAGAAATAGAGTTGATTATAATAATCTTTTTGAGATAAATTATTATGATGTAATTAAAAATCCAACACAATCATACTATTTAGATTCAATCACTTATAGTATTCCTCAAAGAACGATTGCTGTAGGTGAGTTTGGAATAATATTGAATAATCAAGAGGATTTTTCTACAATAATTGAGAATAAGTACAAAGTAAATCTCAGAGGAATATCACAGACTTCTAAGTATTATTGGATTTGTGGTGATGATGGAGTACTTCTTCAAATAAGAAAACATGACTTTTTTAATGAAAGAAAATTTGTTGATTGTAAATGCCCAAGAAATTTAATAATAACTGATTTACGTTCAATTTCATTTTATGATGATTTAAGAGGAGCTTGTGTTGGTGAATTAGGAACTATTTTAGTCACTGAAAACTCAGGAGCTTCTTGGGAAAGAATCAAAGTTGAGGCTTTTGATACTTTTAATTTCAATAAAGTAATTTATACATCACCTACTACTTTTTACATTGGTGGTGATGCTGGTTTATTTGTTGAAATGAAAAAAGATATTTCTGGATGGACTGCTTATAGAAGAAGAATATCAAAATTTATAGATGATGAAGATGAATACCTTTTAGTAGATAATATTAATGATCTTTTCTATACTAATATAAATTCTTGGGGATTAACATTTTCATATTCAACTCAATCTACCGCAACTGATAAAGAACTTATATTTATATCTTGTGATGATAATAAAATAATTGTTTATGATATTAATAATTCGATTCCTAATTTTGACTTTGTTTACTTAGACTTTGGTACAGATTATGATGATATTATGAATATATCAAGACAAGGTACTTCTAATACTTTCTACTTTACTGGTTTAGACATGATGAGTGGTAATTCTGGTTTATTCTCATTTGATATTGGTAGTTTTTCACAAATAGGCGTTGGTACAACTTACTCAAATACTATTTTAGCCGGTCAATATGTTGGTAATTCTTGGAATTCAGTTGCTACATTAGCATCAACATATTATCCGAATGAGGTAATCAGTTTTGAAGATGAGTTAATAATATGTGGTAATAATTCACTTCTAAGATATGCTACTTTTAGTAACTCTCTTAACTTTCAACTATTAGATGATGGATTTGAGGATAGGTTAAAATCTAAATTACTTTATTTAGATTATGATGCTGGTTCTAAATTAAACTTTTTTGATGACTTTGGTGGGTATAGACTTCCTGTTTCAGCTACATTTAGTTTTGACTTTAACACTGATAATTATTTAGATTTTTATCCATTAGTTTATGGTGCTACTGCACCAAGTTTTTTAACTCAGTCTGAAGTTAATTGGTTTACTTATAAAAAAGATAGAGAAAAAACATTTAAATATTACTCAAGTAATCCACTTGATGAGTCAACAAAAGTTGAGTACTCTTCTACTTTCACACTTGGTACGTTCTCATCATTTACTGCCAGTACACTTACTAATGTAAAATCAAAAGTTGCTAAATTAGCACCATCAATATTGTATGGTGATGATCACAGTAGATATAATGGATTTGGTATGACCGCTGTTTCAGCACCTACACAATCATATGATATTTACGCTTATGATTATATAATTGTTATTGCTGTACCAAGTAATTTTGATGTTTCAGTTGGTGATGTTGTGAGACTTGATTCTACTATAGTTGAAAAGAATTTATTGATTAATAGAATTGAAATAATATCTAGTCAAAAATATATTTACGCATTTAGTGATTTTAATGACAATATCCTCAAAGAACTTTCTTTACTTACTTCAATTGGAATTACAAACTTAAACAGATGGTCTAATTTAGATGATTTACAAACAAGATTTAGTTATCATCCAATGGGTATAGGATATGAAATTTCATATTCAACAGCTTCTATTGCTGGTACTACTTCTTTAAGTAATATTTTAAGAATTGATGCTAAGTTTAATAATCTTACTGCATATTATAATTTAGCTACAAATGTTGAGACTACGAGTTATTTTGCTACAATGTCATATACTCCTGGTTTCTTGAAATTTGGATATACACCAACATATAATTTACTTGATTATCTTGAATCAATTAATGATAAGGGTGATCCAAGTCCAACTTTTTATGCTGATAAAGAGTATTATGCAATGCCTGATTATAGAGGAATTCCTTTACAAGGTGTCGGTAATTTTGCTGGAAATATTGCTTATATTGATTATAATGGTATAACTTACTCAAATACAACAGGTAACAAAATTGTATTTGGTGAAACATTAAAATTAGAATGGGAATCAATATTTATAAACACATTTGTTGATGTTCAGTTATATGACAACCAAACATATGGTACAACATCACCATCTTCTGTGACAGAAAGATTACTTGTGTTGAAAAAGTATTATGACACTACTTTAGGTGGATATGTTGTGGAGTTTCATAAAAAATTAAACTTCCAGTTAAATGTTCCTTTATACTTTGTTGATATTATTTCAAGAAGAAAGTTACATCAAATAAGTTATGATTTACAAGAATTAAATAATATAGGTAGAGCTAAGTTATTAGATAGAGAAATCGCTGTTGGTTTTAGTTATAATAACTATGAGAGAGAACTAAACTTCAAAGTTCCTACAGATTCTTATGCTAAAGTTTTATTATCAGATGTAGACACTATTGAGAATTTAACATCTATTCTTTATGTTGATAGTAAAAACGAACTATCAATGAACTTCACAAGATTAGATAGAGAATTTAACATACCTATACTAAATACAGGGAATTATTTAGGTAATTTATTTATTTTCTGTTCAGAAAAGCATGGACTGAAAAACGGAGATGGTGTTGTTTTAGAGTTCAATGGCGCGACTGGTTCTTCTCAGTTATTAAATCAACAATATTTTGGATATCACCCAGTAAATGTTGTAAACGAGTATAACTTTTATCTAAATGTTCCTTATGGAACGGCTGTATATGTTGGTACTGATACTGGTGTTGTTAAATATAAAAGAAGAGATCCTTTCTTAAATTTTTCACCAGTTGATTTAATAGATTTAGGTGTTGATGGTCGAGCTAAACAGTCTATTGAGTTATCAATTGAAAACAATACATTGGTTGGTCAGAACTTTAAATTGATTAATGTAGACTTCGAGAAATACAGATTTAGACTGATAGATGACATAACTATAGAAGATATAGCTTCTATGTGGCCATGGATATTAGAGGCTGAAATTTCAGGAGCTACTATTGGTGTTAGACAAGAAAGAGGTCCTTCTCTAATTAATGATGACCTTGTTTGGTATAAAGGTACTTGGGAGTGTGGACGTTGGTTTGGTGGTCGTTGGGTATCAGGAACTTGGATTTCCGGTGATTGGTATGGTGGTACTTGGGACGCGAAAACAATAAATGATAAATTGTTAACAGTTGAAATTGATGAATCATCACTTGATTTAGGTCAATCTATATGGTTTACTGGTCGTTGGTTTGATGGAACTTGGAATGGTGGAACATGGATCAATGGTCGTTGGTATGATGGAACTTGGAATAATGGATTGTGGTATAGAGGTATCTGGAATGATGGTACTTGGAATAATGGTCTGTTTTCTGGAGGTATTTGGGTATTAGGAACTTGGAATAATGGTATATTCAATACTGATGTGGAACCTGCTTATTGGCTTGATGGAAGTTGGTTAGGAGGTGATTTTGAAAATGGAATGTGGTACAATGGTCAGTGGGAAGAGAAAAACGCACCATCAAGATTTGGTATTAATGCTTATAATAGTAGAACTGCAACTTGGCATGGTGGTAAGTGGCTAAGTGGCTCATTTTATTCGAGATTAAATGAAGATGATAATGGAGTTGCGGATGTATCTGATATTCATAAATATTCAATATGGTATACCGGTCAATGGTTAAGAGGTGATTTTTATGGTGGTATCGCTTATAATATGGATTGGAAATCCGGAACTTGGCATGGTGGAATACTTGAAGATATACAAGTCATTGGTTTGACTGGTTCAACAACAAATAGTGAAAATTATTTTGTTCTTAATGGAATATTTAAGTTTAATATAGGAGATAAAATAACTGTAATTGATAATAATGTAGGTCTTACTTATAGCACTTATGGTACAAATGCGGATCCACAATCATACACTGTACTTTACACGGTTGAAGATACGGATTTAAAACACACAAATGTATATGTTGATAGAAATATCACACTAAATGCTATTTCTCCACAAGAAACAAGATTAAGAGTTGTTAGTGTTTTCTCACAATGTAATTGGAAATCTGGTATCTGGACTAATGGTATTTATAAACAAGGTTTATGGGAAGGTGGTCTTTGGTATAATGGTATATTTGAGGCTATTTGGATGTAAAGTTGATTCGAGAATTAAATATATAAATAAATATTTTATAAGAAATGATTAAAAAGTATATTGATTTTATAAATGAAGCTGATGAAGTTGAATCTACTGAAGTTCAGTCTGAGAAAGAAACAGATGCTTCTGACTCATCTAAATTTATGGATGTAAAAGAAGAAATAAAATCAATGATTGAAAAAACAATAAAGGATTCAGGTGGTGAATATTCTTCTTTTGTGGAATCTTTCTTAAAAAATCCAGAAGACATAAAAGTAAATGGTTTTATTAATGATTCGGATATTTATGATTTTTATCTAAAATGGAGAAACGACATAGATGAGGTATTAAATGATGTAAAATATTTTGATGAGACACCAACTGAAAATAACTCATTTGGTTTATATGAATACGTGATTAAAAGTACTCAAAGAGCATTTGAGGAGTTTATGAAACAAATGAAGTAAGTAATTTCATAACATCTATATTTAGATGAAATTTGTTGATAAACAAAAATAAATATATCAAACATTTTAGTGACAAGTATAAAAATGATAAAGTTTTATCAATTTTAGAGAATTTTATTTTTCTCATAATAAAGTTCATTAAAAAACCTGAAATTATTATACTTAGAAAAATAAACCAATTGTTTGTAAATACACCTAGACAAATCCAAATAAATTCTAAAACTATAAAAAAACTTCTATTCTTATAGATTTTAAGGTCTTCTTTGGATCTAAAGTCACTAACTGATGGTTTTTTACCAGTTACTTTTTTAAATTTGACTAACCACTCGTTTACAAAGTAAAACTTCTCAAATCTAAAAAGATTGACTAGTGTGTTTAGGAATATAAAAAAACCAAATCCGTAAAAAATGTAGGATAAAATAAACATGATAGTGGTTATATCGTAAATATGATTGTGAGTTTTAATAAATGGAGGCTGAAAATTATTATATATAGTTTAACAAAAAAAAATTGGTAAATGGCATCTACTCCTCTTTACAAAGAATTAAAATCAAACGGCACATCCTTTTATGCTTTTCCTGGAGCGGCTGAAGACATTTCAGCGGCCTATCAGAATACTAACTATAAAATGTATTTTTCTAAATATGTTTTATTAAATTTTCCTAAACAAAATACAGTGTCAGGTACATTATCAGTACCTACTTATTTTGATTTTGATAATTCTTTTATAAAGTCACCAAATGCCACACCTGCTACTGAATTTGGAACTCAGATTATAGAGTCACTTAGAAACTATGTAGCCAATCAGGAAGTAGTTATTAGAGAAAGTAGATTAAACAATACAGAATATTTTTACGATACTAATGCTTTAGAAACAACTACTGAAAAAATATTTTGGAAATGGTGTAAAAAACTTAAAATAGTTGACTTTGAGCCGGCTATTCCAGATGATGAATATTTTAGTTCATTGAATGAGTTTCAGTCACTTAATCAGAATGATGATGAGTATTTCCCTGAATTTCTTTGGAAAGAAAGAGAATCAACTCCTTATTCGATTATAAATTTTTATCAAACTGGTGAATATGTTTATCAATATTTGGAGTGTGAGTTTCAAGGTCAAACTAATTTTAGAGTTGGTGACTTAGTAAATATTAGTGATGTCAGTCTTACTAGTGTTACTCAATATTTAGATGTTGATGGTTATACTCCGGAAAATGGAAAAAATATGAAAGTTCTCAAAGTTGTTCCAGCAGGTGCTACTCAAGGTCAACGAATTGTATTTGATTACTTTTTCCCTTATAATCCAGTAACATCACCAGGCCCCGTAATTGGATATGGAACTGTAGTTTATCATAAACTAATTCAATATATTGGTGAGGTAAATGGTCTAAGTAATGTTCAAGAAGCAAATCGTTCTTATACAGAAGTTTATGCTCACATACCAGATCATACTGGTCAAACACCGGATATCCTTTTTAGAACAATGACTGATAAGAATTATCAGCCAAATTCTATATTTCCTATTATTCCATCTCAGTTTCAACCAGAAATAATGGGGGCAGAGTTATTTAACTCACCTATCGTTTCATCTCCACAAAATTATCCAGGTTCTTATTTTGGTCAGTTTGATACTTTAGACTATACTTATGAAACATCAACGGGTGATTCATTGAGAAGAAGTGGAGACTTTTTTGGTATTTCAGGTGACATCAACAATCCAATCGTAAATGGTTCGACAATTGATGGTATTACACTAGATTTTAATAGTTCACACTATGTTAAGATGAACATTCCAAGAAGAGTTGTTACTAACTTTGATCAATTCAATGCTCAAGAAACAGATGGTCAACCACCAAAAGATTTTGAGTTTAATGCTATATTATGGTATTATACAGTTGAGGATCAGAATGGTGTTAGTAGATCTAACTTATATGGAATATCATTCTTAAATAATCCAGTAAACAATCCAGTAGATGAAGAAATTGGATTAAGATTTCCAGTTTATAAGAAATTAGTTACAAATGGTACACAAGATGGTACTTCATACGCTTTTAGTTTAAATCTTAATTTCAATGTAATAAATGAAAATGCAGTTGATACTTATAATCCACAAGCAATAAATTCATTGTTCAGTATGAATTTATTTAATTCAGCGATGAAAAGGTTGGCTTCAACAAATGACAATTTCTTAAATATTGTTGCTGAGCAAGATGCTATTAGAGACCAAATACAATCACTTAGAAGTTTACTTTACACACAAACTGATATTAATGTATTAAATCAAAAGATAACAAATTTAGAAACATTATTAAGATTGTATTCAACAAATCAAATTGTTTCTTCTGAAACAGTACAAGTTGTGAGTGTACCGGGTACACCTCCTGCAATATCACTTAACAACATTGACACTCAATATGTTTCTGTGAGTAAATACTTAACAAGTAATATGTATGATGCTGAGGGTGCTATTCCTATTAACTTTACGGTTCCAACAAACAAAAATTTCTTAATTAAAGTTGAAAACAATGATGAAGTTAATTTAACACTTCCTAATAGTGAAAAACTAACTTTAGTTTTTGATAGAGATTTATATCCTAGACAATCAGCTGAAATTTTAATTGATGCTACTGATACTGCTTCACAAAATAAAAAATTAGATATTTATATGAGAAGTACATATGCTTCTCCTAATCCTACTGAAGTTTTATTAATTGGTGATATTGATTTACCAGTTTACTATAATACAACGGCTCAACTTCCAAATCCGGCGTTTATGTGGAAAGATTTTAGATTTGATATCGACTTTTCTCAAAATATGATATTAAATGTAGGAAATAAATTAGAGGTTCCATTTAGTGGTAATAATTTAATTCTTAATAATTCACTTAGATCTGGTGATGTATTCTCATTGAGTAATTTCTATGTAGGAACATCTTCAGTATTTGATTTTTCTGGTCAATATACAGTAGACTCAGTTGTTGGTCCAACAAGCTCATATGTAATATTTGATGTTAGTAATAATCAAGATTTAGTAGCATATGGTGCATCAGCATCTTTACCTTTGGTAATACATAGTTCTACTGCTTCATCATTGTCTAATATTCCATACTTTTCCTTAAATAAAGGGAAAAAAATAAAAATAACAAAAATGTCAGAGTCTCCTACTTTATCTGAGAGATATTATATACAAGTAGAAGATATATTGTGATTATAATTTTTAATATATAGATTAAAATTATAATCACATCATGGGTATTTGTGGACAGTCACTTTTTGGAGCACAAAGTCAATACATTAAAGTAGGTAATGGTGAGTTTTTAGCAATTGAAGGAGCTAATACAGCTGATAGAATGTTGGTATCTGATTTAAGAATGCCATATAAACAACTATTAAGAAGTAGAGTAATTCTAAAAGCTGGACAAGTCAACTACTTACTAAATCATCTTGGACTAGGAGATAATGCTACTTTTTTAGCAATAAAAGCTACTTATAATTCTAAATCAGTAATAGCTGATGATAATTATATTAATTATGCTTATTATGATGACTTAACTAAAGTTTACAGTTTTGCTCAATTAATTGTTTTGACCGGAAATACTACAAACAGAATAAAACAACTTTACCTAACTAACCCAAATACAAAATATGATGTGAATCTTGATGTTATGATTGGGGTTATAGATGAAAATTATTCTTTCTTTAATGATAGTGTTAATCAATCTGGTACATCATTTACAGGATTGGAATACACAGATATATCAACATATGTTGTTGGTCAATCTATTGTTATAAATGACAAATCAAATCCGGTTAGACCATTAATTTATTTAACACTAAATAATTTACAGTCTATAGAAAGAACAGGTACAGTTCTCATCGTTGATGATGCAAGTTTAGGTTCAATATTTTTACAATTTTTAACAGAGAATGACGCAGCACAAGCTCAGTCATTATTTAACTATGTTCTTGAAAATTCTAATGTTAATATTGAAGATTTAGATCCATTAGCTGATACAGCACCTCCTACAATTTATTTTTATGATTATGTAGGTGACAATATCTCTGGTGCCACTATTTCATTAGTAGGTACAACATCTATACCAGTTGATACTTCAATGGGTCTTACATTTTCTACTTCAATGTCTATATCAACTAATGGAACAAATAGTGTGATATCAAAAACTAAAATTATAGAACTTTTAGTTGATTATACTCATGACGTTAGAGACGGACTAATACAATTATCTTCTGATAATTTAGTAATATCTGGATCTAGTGGTGTAGTTAATTCAATAACCACAACAGGTTCATATTCAGTAGCTATTAGTTATTCTGATATTGCATTAAACACTCTTAACGCTACGGTAAATTTAAATATAAGTGCATA
>JACCDX011492304.1_pt1 | contig 14147 bp, 11 predicted proteins | sample 7449681 | NCBI WGS metagenome assembly JACCDX01 (sample SAMN15323450, study PRJNA562643) | freshwater metagenome | isolation source: river surface water | place: USA:Blue River Watershed | collected 2017-08-18
ATGGTGATTAAAGCAATCGCTAAAAGCATCGAGAAAATGTGTTCCACTGCCCAAAAACGGCTTGCTGCATCTTTCATGGTTGCCCCCATTCCAGCAGATTGGATCATTTTAATCCCTAAAGGTCCAGTAATGTATTGGTATAAACCTACTAATAAACTTGCATGAGCACTCATCAATAGTGTTCTGCTTGTCTTTAAGGCATCTTTTTGGGTAAATAACTTGTAAATACTAATAAGTAAGGCAATCAACACGACCCATCTTAAAGTACTGTGTAAATGTAAAAGTCCGTTATACATAGTCTTAATTTGTCGCTAAAGTAATCAATTAATTTTAAAGTACTTAGTACACCCAGTCAGCGACGAATAAATTGGTATCTCTGGTGCCTTTATTATTCCTATTAGAAGCGAAGATGATTTTTTTGCCATCTGGGCTAAACATGGGGAAAGCATCAAAGCCTTTATCTCTACTTATTTTAACCAAGCCAGTTCCGTCTAGATTGATCAAGTACATATTAAAAGGGAATCCTCTTTTATATTCATGGTTACTGCAGAAAATGATTTGCTTACCATCTGGGGTGAAATTCGGCGCCCAATTGGCTTGACCTAAGTGGGTGATTTGTTTTGCATCGGAACCATCCACATTCGCCACCCAAACTTCCATATTGGTTGGGGCTACCAGCCCTTCTTTTAAAAGACTTGAATACTCTTCCACTTCTGCTGCTGTTTTTGGACGACTCGCTCTCCAGACAATTTTTTTACCGTCCGGGCTAAACCATGCACCACCATCATACCCTAGCGCATGGGTGACTTTTTTTTCTTTGCCGGTAGCAATATCCATCACATATAAATCCAAATCGCCGTCTTTATCACTACAATAAATCATTTTCTTTCCATCATAAGATAAAGTGGCTTCTGCATCATACCCTTTAGCAGTCGTTAATTTTTTAATCACATTGCCATTGGTATCCGCCATAAAAATGTCATAGGTATTGTATAAAGGCCAGATATATTTATTGCCATACTTCGCACGATCCACTGGAGGCGGACAGTCTGCGCTACCTTCATGGGTGGATGCATAGATAATGTGTTTACCATCTTTCATGAAATAAGCACAAGTCGTTCTACCCTTTCCTGTGCTCACTAATTTGTATTTAAATGGATCTACCCCATTCAATGGAAGTTGACCCATAAAAATTTGATCACAAACAATCCCTTCTTTTGGATTCGTTTTTTGGAAAATAATTTTTTTGCTATCAAAGCTCCAATAAGCTTCTGCATTGTCCCCGCCGAATGTCAATTGTTGCACATTTTTAAAATGTGTTTCACCTTCAAATTGAACGGTATCTTTTTGTGCAAAAACACTACTGCTTAATAACAAGGCAGCAAGTAAATGGATGTAATTTTTCATAGCTTTTTAGATTGGTCGCAAAAATAGTGCATCTATGTAATAAATACAGCTGATGAGGAAGAATCGGGGGATTTCAAATTTTTTTTGACGAAAAAATGACAGTTCACTGAAAATTCGAGAACTTTGTTCAAAATAGTATTATGGCCATCATCGCACCCTCTTTATTAGCTGCAGATTTTTTAGCACTTGGAAATGCATGTAGCATGTTAAATGCTTCAGAAGCAGAATGGTTTCACTTAGATGTGATGGATGGTGTTTTTGTACCCAATATTAGCTACGGTTTACCCATCATTGAACAAATCAAAAAAACAACCACTAAAGAAATGGATGTGCACTTGATGATTGTTCAACCCGAAAAATATATTACTGCATTTAAACAAGCTGGTGCCACTATTTTAACAGTGCACTACGAAGCATGTCCACACTTACATAGCACATTGCAACAAATTAAAGCACAGGGCATGAAAGCTGGTGTGGCATTGAATCCACATACACCTATTGAAGTTTTAAAGGATATTATTTTTGACATTGACGTGGTATGTATCATGAGCGTGAATCCTGGTTTTGGAGGACAAAAATTCATTGAACATACCTACGAAAAAGTAAAAGCGTTAAAACAATTGATTGTGCAAAACAACGCATCTACTTTAATCGAAATTGATGGCGGTGTCACTTTAGACAATGCGGCTAAATTAGTTGCTGCAGGTGCGGATGTTTTAGTAGCAGGAACGACTGTGTTTAAAGCAACCGACCCTATCCAAATGATTGCGAGTTTAAGAAATTGTTAAGCCCCTATTGAGGCATTAAGTAATCCACATATTGTGTACATGTTTGGCTTGTTTTTTGAACAAGTGGGTGTTAAATTGTGTTAAGCAGATAGACACATCTACTAAACCTATAAAACTACTACCTTGACTGAAACCATCATCAATCTAGCATCTGTTAACCCAATTGATTTTTTTGGGGTGAACAATAATAAATTCGATCTTTTAAAAAAGAAGTTTCCGTTGCTTAAAATTTTATCTAGAGGAACACAAATCAAATTAAGTGGTGCACCAGAACAAATAGATATTGCAAAAGAAAAAATTGAATTGATTATTCAATACATGGAGCGCAATGGACATTTGAGTGAAAATTATTTCGAGCAAATTTTAGGCGGAGACGATGCCGAAGTGATTGACAATTTTGTAGATCAAAATCCAAACGAAGTGTTGGTTTTTGGACCGAATGGAAAATCAGTAAGAGCAAGAACTGCAAACCAGAAAAAAATGGTTCAAGCAGCAGACAAAAACGATATTGTTTTTGCAATTGGACCCGCAGGTACTGGTAAAACCTATACTGCAGTTGCTTTAGCGGTTCGTGCATTGAAAAACAAATTGGTTAAAAAAATTATTCTTACAAGACCTGCTGTTGAAGCTGGAGAAAGTTTAGGTTTTTTACCTGGTGATTTAAAAGAAAAAATTGATCCCTATTTACGCCCTTTATACGATGCATTAGATGACATGATTCCTGCAGACAAATTAGGTTATTATATGTCTACAAGGACCATCGAAATTGCACCACTTGCTTATATGCGTGGACGTACTTTAGACAATGCTTTTATTATTTTAGATGAGTCACAAAATGCGAATGATTTACAAATAAAAATGTTCTTAACGCGTATCGGTGCCAACGCAAAAGCCATCATCACGGGCGACCCTACCCAAGTAGATTTGCCACGCAACCAAAGAAGTGGTTTAGAAAAAGCAGTCCGTATTTTACAAAATATCGAAGGCATTGCACATATTCAACTAGACGAGGAAGATGTGGTACGTCATAAGTTGGTCAAAGCCATCATTAAAGCTTATGACAAGGAACGTGAAAATGAAACAGAAAACGCCTATCATCGTTAGTTTTCTTGTATAAAGGATTGATTTAGACATAATATTAAAGAAATTAACAATACATTATACTTTTATATAATGTATAATGAACTGATATGTGAATTTGTCTTAAAATGTTAAGAAAAACACAAATCGTTTTGGAGGAATATTAGTTTCTTTGCATCACTAAATAAAACAACAACTATGCTTAGTAAAAAATTACTACATTTTGCAGTTGCAATGCTATTATTACCAGTTTTGACATTTGCTCAAAATACGACTGGTAGCATCAGCGGTTCTGTAAAAGCTGACAATGGTGAAGTCCTTGTCGGTGCTACTATTACTGTATTACACGTTCCAACTGGTACTGTGTACAATGCACAAACAAGAAAGTCAGGTTTATTTGATGTAAGTAACGTGCAACCAGGTGGACCCTATGCCGTAACTGTATCTTATGTAAACTATCAATCAGAAAAGAAAGAAGACATCTATGTTGCCTTAGGTGATGTAGTTAGAGTAGATGTGATCTTATCTTCTAAGATTGACAAATTAAAAGATGTAACTGTAACCACTACAAGAAGAGGTTCAGATTTATCAGTAAGAGGTGGAACACAAACTATTATCGGTCGTGATAAATTAGACAACTTACCTACTGTAGGAAGAAACGTTCAAGATTTCTTACGTTTTTCTCCAACTGCAAAGTTTGTGGGTGGTAATGGCGACTTAGCGGGTGTTTCTATCGCTGGTCAAAACAACCGTTTTAACTCTTTATACATTGATGGTGCTGTAAACAACGACCAATTTGGTTTGAGTGCAAGTGGTACCAATGGTGGTCAAACTGGTGTAGGTCCAATCTCTATTGATGCGGTGGATCAATTCCAAGTAATGGTTTCTCCTTTTGATGCATCTATCGGTAACTTTACTGGTGGTGGTATCAACGCAACTACAAAAGGTGGAACAAACAATGTAACTGGTACAGTTTACTCTTTCATGCAAAATCAAAACTTGTCTGGTAAAACACCAACAGGTGCGAAAGATAAAGCAGTAAAATTAAATCCATTCAAAGCCCAAACAATTGGCGGAAGCGTTGGTGGTGCGATTGTTAAAAACAAATTATTCTACTTCGTAAACTTTGAATCTATTGAAAACGAAAGACCTCAACCTTTTGATATCAGTGGTTATAAAGGAACAAGTGGTAAAGCAGATATCGACAAGTTAGTTGACTTCGTTCAAACTAAATATGGTTATAACACTGGTGGCTACCAAGATAACGCTGCTTCTACAAGCGCGAAAAGATTGGCAACTAAGATCGATTGGAACGTAAATAAAATGAACAAGTTCAGTTTATCTTATCGTTACAACGAAACAAATTCTTATGCAACTTCTGCTTCTAGTTCTTCTAGAGTGAATTTTTATAACAATGGTGTTTTATACCCTAACAAAACCAACTCTTTATCTGCTGAATTAAAGTCTGCATTTAAAAATGGTTCAAGTAACAAGTTCTTGTTTACTTATACAGATGTAATGGATGACAGAAGTCAAATTGGTGATCCATTCCCTCGTGTAACTATCAACGATGGTGCTGGTCAAATGATTTTTGGTTCTGAAGAATTTTCTACTTCAAACTTATTGAAGCAAAGAAACGTAAACTTCTTAGACTACTTCAAATTCAATATTAACAAGCACGCTTTCACAGTAGGTGTTGATTATGAATTAAGTAAATCTTATAACGTATTCATTCGTCAAAACTTTGGATCATACCAATATGCTTCACTTTCTGATTTCTTAACAGAAAAAGCACCAAGTCGTTATGATCGCTCTTTCTCTTTATTAGACCAAACAACTGGTGACAATACAAGAGCTGCTGCTAAATTCTACACAGGTAGAGGTAGTGCATTCATCAATGATGAGTTCAGATATTCTGATAACTTGACATTCAACTATGGTGTAAGAGCTGACTATACTAAGTTTTTATCTACTCCTTTGACAGATAATTATTTCAATTTCAATATGCCTAAGAACTGGGATTTACAAGGTGCAAGATCTGGTTCAATGCCTGATCCTAAAATTTCTATCTCTCCAAGAGTTGGATTTACCTATAAAATACCAGCAGAAAACATCACTGTTCGTGGTGGATTCGGTATGTTCACAGGTCGTGTGCCTTTAGTATGGCCTGGTGGCGTGTACAATAACAATGGTCAAAGTGTGGGTGGTATCTCTATCACAACCGCAGCTGACATTGCTAAATATGGTATTAAATTTAGACCAAATCCAAATGGTCAATATACTGCTGCTGATTTAGGCTTAAGTACGGCTGCTGCAAAAGGTCAATTAGACTTAATTGCGAACGACTTCAAATTACCTAAATTGTTCCGTGCTTCATTAGCGATTGACAAGAAGTTGAAAGACAACTGGTCAGTAACTGTAGAAGGTAGTGTAAGTAAAAATATCAATGAGATCTATTACACGAGAGTAGATATCAAACAACCAGTGGGTCAATTGGCTGGTCCTGACAACAGATATATCTACGATTTAAAGCGTGTGGTATTCCCTGCATACCAAGGTTTACCAGCGGGTTCAAACCCTTACACTGGTATCTTCGTAATTCATAACCAACCTTACTATGGTCGTTCTGGATTCGCATATAACTTCACAGCGTCTATCGATAAGTCTTGGACTGATGGATTCTCATTCAATGCATTCTATACTTATGGAGCATCTTTTGTAACCAACGAACCTACATCTAGCCAAAATAACTCTCAATGGAGATATATGGAGACTGTAAATGGTAGAAATGATGTACAAAGATCAAGATCTGACTTTGATTTAGGTCATAGAGTAAGTGCTTTCGTTGCTAAGAAATTTACTTATGCAAAAGGTGCTTTAGCTTCTACATTTAGCTTAGTATACAACGGACAGTCTGGTAACCCATTCAGTTATGTGTATGCAACTGGTCCAGTTAGAGACCAAGGTACTGGTGAAACAAATGACTTGATCTTTATCCCTACTGCGGATCAAATTAAAGCAATGACATTTGTTACAAATAGCTCTTACCCATTAAGTGCTGACGCACAAAAAGCAGCATTAGAAAGTTATATTGCTCAAGACAATTATTTAAGCAAAAACAGAGGTAAATATGCTGAAAGAAATGGTGGAAGATTGCCTTTCACAAATATCATTGATGTGAAATTTGTACAAGATTTCAACGTGAAATTGAACAATAAGAAATACCAATTCCAATTGACTTACGACATCTTTAACTTCACAAATATGTTGAATAGAAATTGGGGTAGAACTTACTTTATGTCAAACGATCAGTTTGCCATCATTAAGTACCAAGGTGCTACTGGTTCAACAACTCCTAGCTATAGCTTCTCTCCAATCTCGAACAATACTCCTTGGGGTATCAGTTCAAGCACTTCGCCTAGCTACAGTGCTCGTTGGGTAAGCCAATTAGGTTTACGTTTCAAGTTCTAAACTTAAGTTTATAGGATCAAATTTTTGATCTACTTAAATGCCCTCCAATTGGAGGGCATTTTTTTTAAACCAATTTACTCATCATCTTAAAATAATTTGTAATTTCAAGCTGTATGGGCCAAAATTTAGCACAGTTTACAATTGGAATTGAAGAAGAATACATGGTATTAGACCCTGCTTCTAAGGAATTAAAAAGCCATCAGCAGGCTATTGTGAACGAAGGAGAGAAAATATTTAAAGAAAAGATTAAAGCCGAAATGCACCAGGCTGTGGTGGAAGTGGGTACAGGCATTTGTACGAATGTAGAGACTGCCTACCAAGAAGTATTTGAACTAAGAACCCATGTCTCCAAAATTGCCAATGAATTAGGTTTTAGTATCGGTGCTTCAGGCACCCACCCTTTTAGTTTATGGGAAACCCAACTCATTTCAGACCAAAGTAGGTATCAAGCCCTTTTGAACGAATTACAGCAAGCTGCAAGGAGCAATTTGATTTTTGGACTACATGTACACATTGGCATCGAAGATCGCCGTATGGCCATTCATATTGCCAATACAGCACGATATTTCCTACCTCATATTTATGCATTAAGCACGAATTCCCCTTTTTGGGAATCTAGCAATACTGGATACAAATCCTACCGTTCTAAAATTTTTGACAAATTCCCAAGAACCGGAATCCCAGATTATTTTGAAAGTATCGAAGCCTATGACAGCTTTATTCAATTATTGATTAAGACCAACTGTATCGACAATGCAAAGAAAATATGGTGGGACTTAAGAGTACATCCTGTCTACAATACCATAGAATTTAGAATTTGCGACGTACCCATGACCGTTCAAGAAACGGCAACAATAGCTGCCTTGTTTCAGGCATTGTGTGCTAAAATTTATACTCTAAGAAGACAGAATATTAATTTCATTAATTACCAACGTGCATTGATCAATGAAAATAAATGGCGCGCAAGCCGTTATGGTATAGATGGATTGTTGATTGACTTTGGGAAAGAAAAAGAAATGCCTGTAAAAGATTTAATCAATGAATTGCTTGAATTTGTGGACGGCGTAGTAGATGATTTAGGAAGTAGAAAGCATATTGAAAAAGTACAAGATATTTTCATCAACGGTACAGGCGCAGACAGACAATTAAAAGTATTTAAAGAAACTGGTAGCTTAATTGAAGTGGTCAAATATATTGAGCAAAGCTTTTTACAGCACTAATTACTCTCCGACTTTAAAATCAAATAGCGTCGCGGTAAAAAGTCCGCGTTCACGCTTTTTAAACACCACATCCCAATCTCCCTTATACCTTAAGATTTTGGGAACGAGTAAACCATTGGTAGTATAGGTCATCTCTACTTCCATCTGCACATTAAAATCATATACACCTGCTTTATAGCTCAGTGAATAATTACGGCCAAGAACTTCGAGTGTACTTGGATTAAACCAAGTAATCATTTGGTCTACCACCACTCTATCTTTTGCAAAAAAACCAAGATCTTCTTTTGGTTTGATCTCAAATACGTATGCTAATTTACCATGGTAGTCTACATAGTCTAGTCGATAGTCATATAGTTCATGCGCATTGTCGTCGTATAAATCCAATTTATTACCAATCATTGGGATCCCCGGAATTTTTTCACCAGGATTAAAAAACAACATCTTTAATTGCTCTTTCGCTTTTTCGATACCCGACCCTTGAATGGTTCTTTTTTTTCCTCTAACAACATTGGTCTCTCCACAAATTTGTCCTTTTGTAAAAAACAAACTTGCATATAAGGAAGGCGTCATGTAATTGTAGTCGCCATTGCGATTTCTTAAATTACCGAAAGTTTTTTCTTCCAATACATCCATCGTTCTGCATGGCCCTATTTTATTCTGACGGGTTCTACTATCTAAAGACGCTTCCATCTTTTGATTTTTATCATACATCTCTATATGATTGAACGAGCTGTAACCTATTGTTCTTAAGGTTTTGAAAGCTTTGTAAAAACTTGTATCTCTTTTTATTTTCTCGAGAATATCTTTATAATCAAAATTATTTCTAACGATCGCATCGGTTAAAGTAAAAGACTGATTCGCTACTTTATAATTCGTATCCTGTGCCCAAGCATGGCCAACAGTGATCCAACCCATTAAAAATAGGAATACGCGCATGCTTATTTAATATTAGTCATTTTATAATCCACTCGCACTTTGCCTTTATGGATATCATTCAATTTACCTTGCAGCATCTTCTTCTTTAAAGGCTTGATATAATCAATGAATAATTTACCCTCAATATGGTCGTATTCATGTAAAATGATACGTGCAGTCATGCCATCAAAAGTTTCTACTTTTTCTACAAAGTTTTCGTCCATGTATTTAAGGGTCACTTTCTCATGCCTCACCACATCTTCTCTGATTTTAGGGATACTCAAGCAGCCTTCATTGTACACCCATTCCTTACCACTTAATTCAACGATTTCTGCATTGATGAATGCACGCTTAATACCCGGTGCATCTGGGAAAGTTTCGTCTTCTGGTTCGGCATTTTCAAATATCTGCTGGCTATCCATCACAAATAACCTGATTGCACGATTGATTTGAGGTGCCGCAAGGCCAACCCCGTTGCTATCGTACATGGTTTCCCACATATCTTCTATGAGCTTGGACAAATTGGGATAATCCGCATTGATAGGCTCACTCAGTTTTCTTAAAACGGCAGCACCATAGGCTACAATTGGTAAGGTCATAGTAGTTCAATTATGGGTGCAAAGTTACAATAAATCGGTCGTAAATGATTTTCAGTGCGCTGTTAAAGCATCAAATCCTTGGTATTCAGGTATTCTTGAAGGAGGATGGTGGCTGCAATGAGGTCTACATTCTGCTTTACCTGGCGGTCTTTTTTCTTCATCCCCATCTCAATCATGGCCCTCACAGCTGTTTTTGAACTATAACGTTCATCCACTGTTTTGATGGGAATCAAGGGAAACTTTTGGGTCAAATCAACAATGGCCTTTTTCACCAAGGGGGTGGCATGGGTGGGAGAAGCATCTAAATTTAAGGGCTCTCCTATCAGGATCAACTCAACAGGCTCCTTGGCAATATATTCCGCTAAAAAAGTATATAAATTTTTTGTATCCACTGTCACTAATGAAGTTGCAATCATCTGAAAGGGATCCGTCACCGCTAATCCACATCGCTTTCCACCATAATCTATACAAATGATTCTAGCCAAAATAAAAGTTTACATTAATAAAAAGTAGTCATTAAAATATCTGAGATGACAAATGTACTAAAAACAATACTCGCAATACCGTTGGCAGTCATAAAAGCTATATTCACCTTGCTTAAATCATTTGGCTTAACAATACTGTGTTGGTAGATTAACATCCCAACAAAAACCACTAATCCTGCAAGATACGCAAGATGAAAATCACCGATAAAATAGGCTGCTATTACAAAACTTGCAGAAAAAAGATGTAACCCTCTAGCAATGTTTAAAGCTTTGCCTAAACCCCAATAACTTGGAATGGAATAAAGTTGTTGTGATTGATCAAAATCAATATCCTGTAAAGCGTAGATCACATCAAACCCACTTACCCAAAATACCACTGCAAAAGAAAATAATAAAGGTAGAATATGAAACACGCCTGTTACTGCTAAATATGCACCAATGGGTGCTAAGGAAAGACCAATGCCCAATACCAAATGACATAAAAAAGTAAACCTTTTGGTATAACTATAAAACATAATTACAAATAAAGCCACTGGAGATAAATAAAAACAAATTGGATTGATGAAATAAGTAGCTGTAATAAATAAGACCGCATTGATGATTATAAACAACAACGCCTTCTCCGCTTTGATGATACCCGCAGGAATTTCTCTTATGGCGGTTCTTGGATTGAGTTGATCAAAATGACGATCTAAGTATCTGTTAAAGGCCATGGCAGTGGATCTTGCGGTTACCATACATACCAATACCAAGAAAAATTTTAACCCAATATTTTCAAAAGCCAAATGATTGGTTCCCATGTATTGCATACCCAATGCAAAACCTATTAAAGCAAATGGCAATGCAAAAATGGTATGTGAAAACTTCACTAAACTCAAATAATTTTTAACTGTACTCATTTAATCTTTTTATGCTATTTCACTTGACGAACAAATTCCCATAATACAACAGCAGCAGCGACTGAAATGTTCAATGAATGCTTCATCCCCCACTGAGGAATCTCAATCACTCCATCACATGCTTGAATAACTTCGTCGCTCACCCCTTCCACTTCGTTACCAAAAACAAAAGCAGTTGGCGTATTGGTATGTTCATATTGATCTAGTAAAATACTTCCCTCCGTTTGTTCAATAGCAAGTACTTTATAGCCTCTTGCTTTTAAGTCCTTCACCGCATCCACTGTATTTTCGTAATACATCCAGTCCACAGAATCTGTGGCACCTAAAGCTGTTTTATGGATATCACGGTGAGGTGGCTGTGGCGTGAAACCACAAAGGCAGATCCCACTAATCAGGAAAGCATCCGCGGTTCTGAATACACTGCCCACATTGTGCATGCTGCGGATATTGTCCATCACCACCACCAATGGCTTTTTGTCGGCCAGCTTAAAGTCTTCCACCGACTTTCTACCCAATTCTTCCATGCTTAATTTACGCATAGTGCAAAAGTAAGCTTTTCAAATATTAAAAAATTATGTAGGTTTGTCACCCATGGCAAAATCAAGTTCAGAAACTCCTCTAATGCAACAGCATCGGGCTATTAAACAAAAATACCCTGACGCTATTTTGCTCTTTAGAGTGGGTGATTTTTACGAAACATTTGGAGAAGATGCGGTGATTGCATCTAAGGTTTTAGGCATCACATTAACCAAGCGAAACAATGGCGCTGCCTCCTCAAGTGAGCTTGCTGGTTTCCCCCATCATTCTTTAGATACCTATTTGCATAAATTGGTGAAAGCAGGACATAGAGTTGCTATTTGTGACCAATTAGAAGACCCTAAATCAGTGAAGGGCATTGTTAAAAGAGGTGTGACGGATATGTTAACGCCTGGCATTGCTACAAACGATAAATTATTAGAGTACAAGCAAAATAATTTCTTAGCTGCATTATTTGTTGACAATGAAAAAGGTGGTATTGCTTTTTTAGATATTACAACAGGTGAATTTCTGATTGCAGAAGGTAATTTGGAATACTTAGATAAATTATTACAAAGTTTACAACCAGCCGAAATCCTATATCCAAAAAATTATCAAAATGCATTTAAAGATCATTTTGGTTCAGGATTTTATACCTATGGTTTAGACAGTTGGATTTTTGATGAGGCATTTGCGACCGAACTTTTATTGAAACAATTTCAGACACAAAACTTAAAAGGTTTTGGTATTGAAACACAAAAGTTAGGGATCATTGCTGCAGGCGCCATCATGCATTATTTGAAAGAAACTGAACACCCTCACCTTCAACATATTCATACCATTGGCCGCATAGATCGCAATGAAATTTTATGGATGGATAAATTCACCATCCGTAATTTAGAATTAATTGGCAATGGTGCGGGCCAAAAGGGTTTGATTGATGTCATTGATGCCACCAAGAGCCCCATGGGTGCAAGGTTATTAAAGCGCTGGTTGATTTTTCCATTACAATCTGTGGAGCAAATTAACCAAAGACTCAGTGCGGTTGCCTATTTTGTTGAGACATCAGATATAGCTAATTCATTGCATGAGACCATTGAGTCTTGTGGTGACTTAGAAAGACTTACCAGCAAATTAGCCAGTCGAAAAATTCAACCAAGAGAATTGGTTCAATTAGAAAAATCTTTGACTGCAGTTACTTCCATCAAAACAACTTTAACTACAAGCTCCAACGGCTATTTAAAATCACTAGCAGACCAATTAGTGATTTGCACCAATACCATTGAAGCAGTACAACACCATATTATGGAGCTGCCCCCTGCTACCATCATGAAAGGTGGATTCATTAAAAATGGTGTATCCTATGAATTAGATGAACTAAGAAATATATCAAGTGGAGGAAAGGAATACTTAACCCAATTACAAAATAAAGAAGCGGAACGCACTGGCATTAGTTCTTTAAAGATTGGCTACAACAATGTGTATGGCTATTATTTAGAAGTAACCCATGTACATAAAAATAAAGTGCCCGCAGATTGGATTCGTAAACAAACTTTGACGACAGCAGAAAGATATATCACCCCTGAATTAAAAGAATACGAAGAAAAAATATTAGGTGCAGAGGATAAAATATTTGCCTTAGAACAACAATTGTATCAAGCATTGTTAGATCGCATTTTAGCTGACTTAAATGCCATTCAAACCAATGGACAATTGGTGGGTGTCATAGATTGTTTATTGTGTTTCGCGCATATTGCGAAGCAATATAAATACTGCCATCCAACTATCACAGACGATGGTATATTGTCTATAACTGATGGAAGACACCCTGTGATTGAACAAACCCTTCCTATTGATACCCCTTATATCGCCAACAACACCCATTTGGATCCTAATGATCAACAAATCATTATCCTTACAGGACCCAATATGAGTGGTAAAAGTGCGGTGTTAAGACAAACTGCGCTGATTACCTTAATGGCCCATATGGGCTCCTTTGTGCCCGCAACTGCTGCAACAATCCCTTTGACAGATAAAATATTTACACGTGTTGGAGCAAGCGACAATTTGAATGCTGGTGAATCTACTTTTATGGTAGAGATGATTGAAACGGCGAGCATCTTAAATAACTTAAGTGCAAGAAGTTTAATTCTATTAGATGAAATCGGAAGAGGTACATCTACCTATGATGGTATTTCTATCGCGTGGAGTATTGTAGAGTACTTGCAAAAATCTGGGCACCGTCCAAAAACATTATTTGCCACACATTATCACGAATTAAATGATTTAGAAGGACAATTAACCCGTGTACACAACTATCATGTAAGCCACAAAGAAGTTGGCAATAAAATCATCTTCCTACGCAAATTAGCCAAAGGTGGCAGTACCCATAGTTTTGGTATTCATGTGGCTAAGATGGCAGGTATGCCGAATGAATTGGTAGATCGCGCCAACACCATCTTGCAGGAAATGGAATTGAAAAATAAAGAACACCAACAAGCTAGTCCAACAGTGCAAGCCCCAACAGAAAAATTTCAGCTATCTATATTTGATGCGCATACAGAAACATTTGAATCGATTCGTAAAGAATTGGATAGTATTGATATCAATAACCTCACTCCTGTTGAAGCATTGATGAAACTGCAGGCCATCAAACAAAAACTAAATTAAAAAAAAAGAAGCGTCCCATTTGAGACGCTTCTTTTTTTAATTTAGTTTTTGTTTGATGGCCTGCAGTTTCATCAATGCTTCAACAGGAGTGAGGTTA
>JACCDX011529551.1_pt1 | contig 14146 bp, 10 predicted proteins | sample 7449681 | NCBI WGS metagenome assembly JACCDX01 (sample SAMN15323450, study PRJNA562643) | freshwater metagenome | isolation source: river surface water | place: USA:Blue River Watershed | collected 2017-08-18
CTTCAATAATATACTTCTGGCTACCAGCGCGAGCATCCAGGCTAAAACGCGCGAGCATCTGATCACACCATTGCTGCATGTGACCCTGATCTGCCAAATGGTCAGCGCGGATAGCCGGCAAGTAAATCATTTGTTCCAATACTTCGGCAGGATACAAGCGTGACAAACGCTCGATAGTCGCCATTACCTTTCGGTATTCCTGCACCAATTTTTCCAAGGCTTCGCCAGAAATGGCGGGCGCGCCTGGATTTACGTAGAGACTTGCATCTTCCAACGCTGCTTGGGTAAGGAACTCCGTCATGGCTGATTCATCTTTCAGATACTGTTCCTGCTTACCCTTGGCAATTTTGTACAGCGGTGGCTGGGCTATATAGATATGGCCGCGTTCAATCAGCTCACGCATTTGGCGAAAGAAGAAGGTCAACAACAGAGTGCGGATGTGCGAACCGTCAACATCGGCGTCGGTCATAATGATGATGCTGTGGTAACGCAGTTTTTCCGGATTGTAATCTTCCTTACCAATACCACAACCCAAGGCTGTAATCAGAGTTCCCACTTCTGCCGACGAAAGCATCTTGTCGAAACGGGCTTTCTCTACGTTGAGGATCTTACCTTTGAGCGGCAGGATCGCTTGTGTCTTGCGCGCGCGGCCTTGTTTAGCTGAACCACCCGCAGAGTCACCCTCTACCAGATAGAGTTCCGATAATGCCGGGTCTTTCTCCTGACAATCCGCCAGCTTTCCAGGTAAGCCTGCAATATCCAGTGCACCTTTGCGACGAGTCATCTCACGTGCTTTACGCGCTGCTTCACGAGCGCGTGCAGCGTCAATCATCTTACCCACGATAGACTTCGCTTCTTGTGGATTTTCCAGCAGATAGTTACCAAAGTGCTCATTCATCTCCTGCTCTACAGCAGTTTTCACTTCAGATGATACGAGTTTGTCTTTCGTCTGACTGGAGAATTTTGGATCAGGCACTTTTACCGAAATGATTGCAGTCAAACCTTCACGTGCGTCATCTCCAGTAGTCGCGACTTTGGCATTCTTTGCGATGCCTTCTTTCTCAATATAGGTATTCAGGCCACGAGTTAGTGCTGCACGGAAACCCGCCAGGTGAGTACCACCATCGCGCTGGGGAATATTGTTGGTGTAGCAAAACAGGTTTTCCTGGAAGGAGTCATTCCACTGGAGGGCAACTTCAACACCAATTCCGTCATCGCGCTTAAGCGAAACAAAGTGAACCATCTTATTGATAGGGTTCTTATTGGTGTTCAAATGCTCAACGAACGCCCGTAAACCACCTTCGTATTGGTATACCTCCTCCTTTCCAGTACGTTCATCCTTCAAGACAATACGTACTCCTGAGTTCAGGAAGGAGAGTTCGCGCAAGCGTTTAGCCAATAATTCAAAATGAAATTCGATATTGGTAAAGGTTTCTGCAGAAGGTTTGAAGTGAACCTCAGTCCCGGTGGTCGTTGAATCACCGACGACTTTGAGTGGCTCATCAGGTACACCATGGCGATATATCTGTTCATGGATCTTGCCCGCGCGGCGAATCGTTAGCTTCAGGTATTCGGAGAGCGCATTTACTACCGATACACCCACACCGTGCAGACCACCGGAAACCTTATAGGTATTGTCATCAAACTTCCCACCGGCGTGGAGTACAGTCATGATAACTTCAGCGGCGGATACACCTTCTTCGTGCATATCGGTAGGAATACCGCGGCCATTGTCAGATACGGAGATAGTTTCATCCGGATGGATAGTTACCCGTACTTCAGTGCAGTAACCAGCAAGGGCTTCGTCGATAGAGTTATCTACCACCTCAAACACCATATGGTGTAGGCCTGAGCCGTCGTCGGTGTCGCCAATGTACATCCCTGGGCGCTTACGCACCGCATCCAGCCCCTTAAGGACCTTAATACTGGACGAGTCGTAAGTATTCTCTTCTGACATAGCAATTCTCCGCTTTATTGTTTACAGCCATCAGCTAAAGAGCTGAAGCTAGAATTCTTTGTTCAATCGGAAGCAAATGCACTTCCTAATAAGGTGCTTCAACTACCCTACCATGTTCCACGTGAAACAATTTAGGTGTTATCTCTGGTTTATCAAGCCAACTGGCAAGAAGCACATCACGGTCAACACCGGTAATAAAAACCTGAGTTCCCATAGTCGCCAACCATTTAACTAATAGTGCGCGATGCTTTTCATCCAATTCTGCTGGTAAGTCATCCACTAAATAAACAGACTTTCGCCCTGTGATACGGCTGAATACGCAGCCCTGGGCAATTTTCAGCGCGCAGACTAAGAGCTTCTGCTGACCGCGAGACAGTGTCTCCGCAGCATATTGACCGTTGATGGTGATGCGTAAATCTGCCCTGTGACTGCCGGACTGTGTATAACCGATACGTTGATCCCGCTCTAGGGAGGCTGACAACACCTCAGCGTAGTTCTTATCCTTATCCCAACCACGGTAGTAACTCAGTTTAACTCCATCCAGTTTAGTAAACTCCTTACAGAGTTCATCAAATACTTCATGAAACTGGCGAAATGATTCCAAACGAAATTCGTGAATCTGCTCTGTGAGTAGCACCAATTCCTTATCCCAAGGAGCAAGCTCAAAGGGGTCTATTCTATCATGGCGCAAGAGGCTGTTGCGGTGTTTGAGGCAACGCTGAATTGCCTTCCATGCAGGGAAAAATCCATGTTCCACGTGAAACACTAACCAATCGATAAACTGCCTTCTAACCTGAGGACTTCCTTCCAACAGCAAAAAAGTTTCAGAATTAATTACCTGAACCGGAAGATAAGCGGCTAAATCTGCCGCCGATGGAACCATAGAACCGTTAACTTTGAAATTAGCCAGGCCTTCCGACGTTCGATTAATTCCGATAGGAACATCGGAACCATCTTCAACACGTACTTTGCCAAATACCGTGAAAGAATTTTGGTGATGTCTGATAAGAGGTTTATGCTTATGACTGCGGAAAGATCTTCCCAAGGCCAACAAGTTTACCGCTTCCAAAACGCTGGTTTTTCCGGAACCATTTTCGCCAAAGATAAGGTTTACCTGCGCTGAAGGAGTGATATCCACCCCCTCGAGGTTGCGCAAGTTTTGAATAAATAATCGATTTAAGGTCATAAGACCAGGGTGACGCAAACGCGGCCAATTAGAGCCGCATTGGCATAACTACATAAAGGGAATCACTATTTTCAGGTTCTTCCAACAGAGCACTGGAATTAGCATCAGACAAGGTAATCTTAATATTCTCGTTACTTATCACGTTGGCCACGTCCTGTAAGTAACTTACATTAAAACCTACTTCAAGAGACTCGCCAGCATAATCTACGGTTACCTGCTCCTCGGCCTCTTCCTGTTCAGGGTTATTTGCCACTATGGTGAGCGTACCGTCAGATAGGAGCAAACGAACCCCGCGATACTTTTCGTTAGACAAAATCGCTGTACGTGCGAACGCCTGCTTTAACTCCAAACGTGAACCAATAACAATCTTATTACCACCACGCGGCAATACGCGTTCGTATTCGGGGAACTTGCCATCCACCAACTTGGAAGTAAAGGTGTAATCAACTGAGGTAACGCGGATATGATTGGAACTCAATACTATTTCTACCTGCGCGGTCGAATCGTCCAGCAAGCGCGACAACTCCAACACACCTTTGCGCGGCAAAATTGCCTGGATAACATCGCCGGAATTTACCGCTACAGCGCGGGTGCACATCGCCATGCGGTGCCCATCAGTTGCCACCACGCGCAATTGATCCTGCCGCACTTCCCACAACATGCCATTCAAATAATAACGGACATCCTGCTGGGCCATAGCAAAGGCGGTGCGCTCGATAAGCCGTTTTACTTCCTGCTGGGCACAGCTAAAACGCAAATTGCCCGGAGTATCCTCCACATTGGGAAAATCAGACGCCGGTAAAGTCGATAAGGTAAAACGACTGCGACCAGACTTAACCAGAATGCGGTTTTCTTCCAAAGTGAACTCGATTGTGCTGCTATCTGGCAGGGATCTGCAGATATCTACCAACTTACGTGCGGGGACTGTAATTTCCCCGGATTGCCCTGGCTGCTCCAGAGTCAAGCGACCAACGATCTCTACCTCCAGATCAGTACCAGTCAAGGATAACTGATCACCCTGTAATTGAATCAACACATTGGAAAGCACCGGCAAGGTCTGGCGACGTTCAACCACACCAGCTACCAATTGTAAGGGCTTGATCAAGGCTTCGCGGGATACGGCAAATTTCATGTGATGGTCTCTTAGGTAATCTTCCGGGACTTATTGGTTGGCTTTCTCAGGGTAACGAATTACTTATTTCAGGTCAGTCTTTATGGTTACTTTCACCGCACAAAACTCAAACAGCGTTTATAAATCAAGTTGTTAGCGAACGCAGCAAATTTTTCATATCTTCGCGGATATCCGCGGTTTCTTCCTGCAATTCTTTTATCTTGCGACAGGCGTGCAATACCGTCGTATGGTCGCGACCGCCAAAGGCTTCACCAATTTCCGGCAAGCTGTGATTGGTTAATTCCTTGGCGAGGGCCATTGCCACTTGCCGCGGCCTTGCAACTGAACGACTACGACGTTTGGAAATCATGTCGTTCATTTTAATTTTGTAGTATTCACAGACAACACGCTGGATATTGTCGATACCAACTTGTTTATCCTGCAATGCCAATAAGTCCTTCAAGGCTTCACGCACAAGTTCGACGTCGATTGGACGACCCGTAAAATTGGAGCTTGCAATGACACGCTTCAACGCACCTTCCAGGTCGCGAACATTTGCTCGAATTCGTTGAGCAATAAAGAACGCAGCATCGTGAGGTAAGTCTACGTTTACCTGCTCGGCCTTCTTCATAAGAATCGCAACACGTGTTTCCAACTCTGGGGGTTCCACTGCTACCGTAAGCCCCCAGCCGAAACGAGATTTCAACCGCTCTTCCAATCCATTAATTTCTTTGGGAAACCTGTCACAGGTAAGGATTATCTGACGCCCACCCTCGAGCAGTGAGTTGAAGGTATGAAAGAACTCTTCCTGAGAACGCTCTTTGCCTGCAAAGAACTGAATATCGTCAATTAACAAGGCATCCATCGAACGGTAATAGCGCTTAAAATCGTTAATAGCATTGAGTTGCAGCGCTTTGACCATATCAGCCACAAAACGCTCGGAATGTAGGTACACCACTTTAGCATTCGGGTTGCGAGCAACCATGGCATTACCAACCGCCTGCATCAAATGGGTCTTACCCAGCCCCACTCCACCGTATATAAAAAGCGGGTTATAAGCTCCGCCGGGATTCTCTGCGACCTGACGTGCTGCCGCCAAACCGAGTTGGTTGGACTTACCCTCAACAAAGGTAGCGAACGTCGATGACAAATTAAGATAATTACTGTGTTTAAGCCCACCCTCTACATCCAGTTCGGGTGTTGGTCTGTTAGTAGCCTCCAGTAACAACTCCTCAGAGTTATTCAGCGACTTACCTTCATAATCGACGGAGTTGTTTGGAAAATCACTCAATATCGAAGCACTTAGCTCCAATTTAGGTGTGTAAATTGGAATAGCAGGCTGTGAAACTGGCACAGGTGTACTAATAACTTCAGGAATTGCCCGAGCCTGAAAACCCGTGACTGGCCGCGAGACAACCCCCACTGCAACATTCAAGTTCTTATCCTGATGATATTGAACTGCAAGTTCGCGGATACGATTAAGGAACTTGTCATTTACCCAATCGCAAATAAAGCGGTTTGGCGCTAACAACCTTAATTCCAGCGGCGCGGCAGACTCATCAATTTGTAACGGCCGGATCCAGGTATTGAACTGCTGGGAAGGCAATTCATCCTGTAAACTCGCGGCACATAATTTCCAAATTGATTGCAACAAAACTAAAACTCCCGCAACGCACCCGCGTCTCATTGTTAACAAGGGGGGAGCAAGTCTACTCTCGCGTCGCAAAGTTATCCACAGTAAACAAGAAAAATTAATTTAATGGATTAAAACTTAGCCATTAAAATTCAATGTGTTACGAACCACCTCTACGAACATGTACGCCAGTTCTAAGAGTGATTTAAACGCCCAAACTGTGGATAAACCTGTGAATATTTTTTGGATTAACTGGGGGAAAACTGACAAAAACTGTGATTAATGAGTTTTTAGCGTTTTTGTAGATAATTTGCACAAAATAATTTGCTTTAGTGCAAGCCCTTCATTAGAATTCGCCCTCTTTTCGCACACCGTGTGAATTAACTCAGGATTTTTAACAGGTTTATCATGAAAAGAACATTCCAACCCAGCAATCTTAAGCGCGTTCGCAACCACGGTTTCCGTGCACGCATGGCTACCAAAGGTGGTCGTTTGGTTTTGGCTCGTCGTCGCGCCAAAGGCCGCAAAGCGCTGACCCAAGTTTAATTGGTCTACGCTTCCTGGTTCACTAGCAGTTTGTTGACCTTCGTTATTTGATCAGGTGAATAAAAGTAGTCAATGAGGGTTTAACCGGGCTACTTTTTTGCACTTATGTCAGCCACAATAGAATCTCAGCAGCCTGCTAGTTTGAATCAACTTTCTGATTCCCGCACAGCATTACCCCTTACATTTTCAAAATCCCTGCGCTTACTCGAAGCGACTGATTTTCAAAAAATCTTCGACGATGCACCGTTTCGCGCATCGCATCAGCATTTTCTTATTCTATCCCGCAGTAACCAACTCAATATTGGTCGATTAGGTTTGGTTATTGCCAAGAAACATTTGCGCCTCGCGGTGGAACGCAATCGCTTCAAACGTTTGATTCGGGAAAGTTTTCGCACTCGCCAACACGCTTTTGCCGGACTGGATGTCATAGTCCTGTCACGCAAAGGGCTGGAAAATCTGACCAATGCCGAATTTAGCCAGCAACTTGACCAACAATGGCAGCGAATTTTTAAAAAAGCTCGCCAGCATAGGTTAAGATCGCAACCCCAACCACAGGGGGAATAATCCGGTTATGTCACTGGTAAAAACCTTGATCAGCAAACTGCACCAGTTATTGGTTTTGGCCACTGTAAAGCTAATCCATATTTACCGTTATTTATTGAGCCCCTGGATTGGCAACCAATGTCGTTTTTACCCAACCTGTTCCCATTATTCGGAAGAGGCACTTAATCGCTATGGTTTTTTTATCGGGTCTTATCTAACCCTTCGTCGCCTTATAAAATGCCACCCCTGGCACCAAGGCGGGTTGGATCCAGTCCCGGAATTGAAAAAAACCTGTTGTTCACACTTTCACTCACACCCTACAGATGGCAGTCATTAAGATGGATTGGCAAAAAAACCTGTTAATTGCGGGCATTCTCGCAACCCTGTTACTTCTGGTTATTCGTTGGCATGAATACCAGGAAAAACTTCCAGCGCCAGCCGCTGCAGTGGCTAGCCAATCCAGTAGTTCTGTAGCTGAAGATGCAAGTATTCCCCCTGCATCCAGTGAAATTCCCGCTGCAGCTGGACAAGAGCTTTCGGAAGCTGACAAAGCCAAACAGGCGCAACAGCATCTCATCAGCATCAAAACTGACAGCTTGAATGTAACCATCAATCCATTGGGTGGTGATATTGTCGAAGTGGCTCTGCCCCGTCATTATGCCCAGCTAAATACGCCCGATCAGCCCTATGTGTTGTTGGACAACCGCGATAACCATACCTATATCGCGCAAAGTGGCTTGATTGGTACCAATGGCACCGACACAGCTGCGGGCCGCCCTTTGTTCACCAGCGAACAACAAAGCTATTCGCTGACCGATGGTAAAGAGCAGCTGCAAGTGGATTTGGCGCTGCAACAAGGTGAAGTAAAGATCACCAAACGTTTCACCTTTACTCGCGGTGAGTATCTGATCAAGGTGGAATACCTGATCGATAACAAAAGCAGCAATATCTGGTCGGCTCAACTCTATGGCCAAATCAAACGCGACAGCCAAAACTTTGTGAAAGTGAGCGCGCTGGAAATGAACCCCTTCCTCGGTGCCGCGATTACGACTACTGAAGAAAACTATAAAAAATTCACGTTCGCCAAAATTGCTGAAGGCGAGTACAAAACCAGTCGCCAGGGTGGATGGGTTGCCATGGTGCAACACTACTTCATCAGCGCCTGGATTCCCGATGCCAATAGTGACAACAGTTTTAGTTTGCGTAAGTTAGGTACTAATGACCTATATTTGCTGGGCTTTACCAGCAAAATTAATGAAGTTGCTCCGGGTACCCAAGCCAGTATCAGTGCTGATTTCTACGCTGGCCCGAAAGATACCAAACGTCTGGAAGAAATCTCCCCGCACCTGGATCTTACCGTGGATTACGGCTGGTTGTGGTGGTTGTCCAAACCCTTGTTCGCGTTTATGAAATTTATCCATGAGTTTGTTGGCAACTGGGGTCTGGCGATTATCAGTCTGATTATTTTAATCAAAGCGTTATTCTTCAAACTTTCTGCTGCCAGCTATAAATCCATGGCGAAAATGCGCAAACTTGCGCCGAAAATGGCAGAAATGAAAGAACGCTATGGCGATGATCGCCAGAAGTTCTCGCAGGAAATGATGAAGCTCTACAAAACCGAGCAGGTAAACCCCTTCGGCGGCTGCTTGCCTCTGCTGATTCAAATGCCGGTATTCCTCTCCTTCTATTATGTATTGATGGAATCAGTCGAACTGCGCCATGCACCTTTCTTTGGCTGGATCATGGACCTCTCGGTAAAAGATCCCTATTTCGTGTTGCCGATTATCTACGGTATCACTATGTGGTTTATGCAAAAGCTAAACCCGCAACCAACAGATCCAATGCAAGCGCGCATCATGCAAATGCTGCCGATCGTATTTACTATCATGTTCCTCTGGTTCCCGGCCGGTATGGTGTTGTACTGGGTAACCAACAACATTTTGTCGATCGCCCAGCAGTATGTAATTACTCGCCGAATCGACGCTGAACCTGCTACCAAGTAATTGCCATGATCAATACCGATACCATCGCAGCCATAGCCACCGCCACTGGCCGCGGAGGTGTCGGTATAGTCCGCGTCTCCGGCCCGAAGGCCAAATTGGTTGCTGAAAGTCTTCTTTCTATTAATCTGCAACCGCGCCATGCCCACTATTGCAACTTCTCGGCAGCTTCAGGCGAGGTTCTCGATCAAGGCATAGCGCTATTTTTCCCCAGCCCCAATTCCTTTACCGGTGAAGATGTCCTTGAACTTCAGGGCCATGGCGGTCCTATTATTCTGGATTTACTCCTGCGTGAAATCACCCGTTTGGGTGTGCGTCTGGCACGACCTGGTGAATTCTCCGAGCGCGCCTTCCTCAACGACAAACTGGACCTGGCCCAAGCTGAAGCTATCGCCGATTTGATTGATGCCACCAGTGAACAGGCCGCACGCAATGCGCTCCACTCCTTACAGGGCGCTTTCTCCAAACGCATTCACGACCTGGTAGAAGCACTGATTCACCTGCGCATCTATGTCGAAGCCTCTATTGATTTCCCGGAGGAAGAAATTGATTTTCTCAGCGACGGCAAGGTCGCACGCGATCTGCAAAACATTGTGGGCAAACTGGAACAGGTATTTAAGGAAGCACGACAGGGCGCTCTGGTACGCGATGGCATGCGCGTAGTAATCGCGGGCCGGCCCAACGCGGGCAAATCCAGCCTGTTAAATGCGCTCAGTGGTCGCGAATCCGCCATTGTCACCAGTATTGAAGGCACAACCCGCGATGTTTTGCGCGAACATATCCATATTGATGGTATGCCTCTGCATATTATCGATACCGCTGGTTTACGCGAGAGCCCGGACGAAGTAGAACAAATAGGTATTCAACGCGCCTGGCAGGAAATCCAGCAAGCTGATCGCGTGCTGTTATTAGTGGATAGCCGCCAAACTCCGCAAACTGATCCAATAGCCATTTGGCCGGATTTTATTGCCCAGCTGGACAATCCTGCCAAGGTCACCCTGATCCGCAACAAAATTGACCTGACTGGAGAAGCGGCCGGCCTGTTTGAGCAGGTGCCCAATCCCTACATCAGCATCAGCGCTGCCACTGGCGCCGGTGTGGATGCACTAAAGCAGCACCTCAAATCCATTATGGGCTTTAGCGAAACTGGCGAAAGCGGTTTTACTGCCCGCCGCCGTCATTTAGATGCGCTGGAGCGGGCTCAGGGCTTCCTCTATTCCGGTCAGGCCCAGCTCCAGGGTTATGCCGCCGGTGAACTCCTCGCAGAAGATTTACGTCAGTCGCAAAAAGCCCTGGGGGAAATTACCGGGGAATTCACCCCGGATGATCTTTTAGGAAGAATTTTCAGTAGCTTCTGTATCGGTAAATAGACCGCTTCTACACGGCGGAGGCGACTCCGCCGTGTAAAACAAACCTTCGTACCATCTTCTCTGCTTAAATCCTATTTAACCGGTGAAACCCCACAAACCTTACCCTAAGGGAAATCTTAATACCGGCTTATCTTCAACTTTTTCCACACAGTTACACAGGTTATCCACAGAAATGTTTAGGTTTACCTTGTAAATACCTGTTTTAACGATAATTTTTATTATTGATGACTATTGGGTGTGTACAAACCTGTGGGTGCAAGCGACAAAAACTGGGCAGGGTTTTGGGGATAAATTCGAATTTCCAGTTTTTCTGTATAACTTAGCCTTTTACAACCAGCTTTCAATCAGCATAAACCCAGCTTACCGAGCCTTTATCCCGCTGGTTATTATTGACTTAACTTTATGATTTAGATTACTTTTTTATACTTATCCACAGAAATTTTGCTCACTATATATAACAACATCATTAAAAACCCTAAATAACAAAATATTTATTCATCTATTTAAAAAATTCTCCTTTGTTGTAACGCGAGCACTTTTTTTGAATAAGTTTGTTATTTGAGTCTGAGTAGCATAGGGGGATTAGTTGTTGAGACCCTTGTAGACAGGGCTTGTCGACGACAAGCCCCTATGGATGGATTCACGGCGTGTCTCAGTAACTAATTACCTAATCCGATTGCGCGGGAAAAAAATCTATTGATTAATCCCTGTACAAGTTTTGTGCAAATGCGCGAGTCGCTCTATAATGTCGCCCCTTTTGACCCACAGGTCATTTTTCGGCTATGTACGCAGCCAAGCTGCAAGGTGTAAGCGATGATTTTCCCGGATCGTTTTGATGTGATTGTGATTGGTGGTGGCCACGCTGGAACCGAGGCCTGTTTGGCCGCGGCGCGTATGGGATGTAAAACACTCCTGCTCTCCCACAACATAGAAACCTTGGGGCAAATGTCCTGTAACCCGGCCATCGGCGGTATTGGTAAAAGCCATCTGGTGAAAGAAATTGATGCTCTGGGCGGCGCTATGGCCCTGGCCACCGACAAAGGTGGAATCCAATTTCGGGTATTAAATGCCCGCAAAGGCCCGGCAGTGCGCGCCACCCGCGCCCAGGCCGACCGCATCCTCTACAAAGCGGCAATTCGCGAAACCCTGGAAAATCAGCAAAATCTGTGGATCTTCCAACAGGCGGCCGATGATCTGATTGTGGAAAACGATCAGGTGCGCGGTGTAATTACGCAGATGGGCCTGAAATTTATGGCGAACCAGGTGGTGCTCACTGCGGGTACCTTTCTGGGTGGCTTAATTCATATAGGTTTACAAAATTACTCCGGCGGTCGCGCGGGTGATCCGCCATCCATTGCACTTTCAAAACGCCTGCGCGAATTGCCGCTGCGTGTTGATCGTTTGAAAACCGGAACTCCGCCGCGCATCGATGCTCGTACGGTTAACTTTGATGTACTGGAAAAACAATGGGGCGATGACCCGCGCCCGGTGATGTCGGTACGCGGCAACCGCGCGATGCAACCGCGCCAGATTTGCTGTTACATCACCCATACCAATGAGAAAACTCATGATGTAATTCGTCGCAACCTCGATCGGTCGCCAATGTACTCAGGTGTGATCGAAGGTATTGGCCCGCGCTACTGTCCATCCATCGAAGATAAAATTCACCGCTTCGCGGATAAAGACTCGCACCAGATTTTTATCGAGCCCGAAGGTCTGACTACCCACGAACTTTACCCGAATGGCATTTCCACCAGTTTGCCATTTGATGTGCAGTTGGAAATTGTGCGTTCCATGAAAGGATTTGGAAACGCGCATATCCTGCGTCCCGGTTACGCGATCGAATGCGATTTTTTCAATCCGCAGGATTTGCAACACAGTTTGGAAACTAAAGTAATCGGTGGATTATTTTTTGCCGGTCAAATCAATGGCACTACCGGTTACGAGGAAGCCGGCGCGCAAGGTATGCTCGCGGGAATTAACGCCGCTCTGCGCGCACAAGATAAAGCAGCCTGGTGTCCGACCCGTGACCAAGCCTATTTGGGCGTATTGGTCGATGATTTGATTACGCTCGGCACTAAAGAACCCTACCGTATGTTTACCAGTCGCGCAGAGTATCGCTTGCTGTTGCGCGAAGACAACGCCGATTTACGTTTGACGGAAAAAGGCCGTGAATTGGGTTTGATTAGCGATGAGCAATGGAAAATATTTTGCGACAAGCGCGAGCAAATCGAATTGGAACAACAGCGTCTACGCTCCACCTGGATTCAAGCGGGTTCTGCTGAGGCAGATGTTATCGAGCAGAAAATCCAGACCAAACTTGCGCGTGAATATAGTCTGATGGATTTGTTAAAACGCCCGGAATTAACCTACGCTGATATTGCCCATTTGAAAGGTGAAGCTATCGCCAATGAAGCGGCGGCAGAGCAAGTCGAGATAGAAGCAAAATATTCCGGTTATATTGAACGTCAGCAAGAAGACGTGAATCGGTTGCGTGCTTACGAAAATACCATTATTCCGGATGACTTCGATTATTCGCAGGTAGAAGGCTTGTCGAATGAAGTTAAACAAAAATTGATCGCGGCGCGCCCGCAAACATTAGCACGAGCGTCGCGTATTTCCGGAATTACACCAGCAGCGATATCACTGGTGTTGGTGTATTTGAAAAAGCGCGGTGTACTTCACCGACTAAAAGATGATGCACCGGAACAACGAGCCAGCTAATCTGCTTTTATCGATAAGCTAAAAATTTTTTCCGCTACGCGCATACTTTTTTCCGTTGCACGGATACTGTGAGTAACAAGAGTGATTGATGTAGATCTACAAGATCGTTTGCAGCAACAGTTGATAAGTGGCGCGGCTGAGATGTTCGTGTCGCTCACCGGCGAGCAAACGGAAAAATTATTGGCCTATATTCGTGAATTTGAAAAGTGGAATAAAGCCTACAATCTTTCCGCCGTGCGCGACATTCAGCAAATGGTCGCGCGCCACCTACTGGACAGTTTAAGTGTGGTCCCTTGGTTTAACGCACATAAAGACTCTACAGCAAAACAGAGTGGTGAAAAAAATTTTCCGCTAACGCGGATAATTGATGTAGGAACCGGTGGTGGTTTGCCAGGAATACCACTGGCGATTATGTTTCCTGAAAAACAATTTACCTTGTTAGATAGCAACGGTAAAAAAACCCGATTTTTATTTCACGTTAAAACCTTGCTAGGGCTAACTAATGTGACTGTAGAAAACCGCCGGGTGGAAGAATTTGCGCCGCAAGAAAAATTCGACGGAATTATCAGCCGCGCTTTTGCCAGTTTGCAAGATATGACAGAAGGTTGCGCCAACCTGATCAAACCAGATGGAATTTTCCTGGCCATGAAAGGCCTTTATCCAGAAGATGAATTGGCACCGATTAACGATAAAATTGAATTACTCGAAACCATTAAATTAGCTGTTGCAGAAACTGATGGTGAACGCCATTTGTTAATACTGCGGGCCAAACAATAAAATTTTTCAACCACGCGGTGGTTATAGGATTGTCACTTGACCAAGATCTATGCGATTGCAAATCAAAAAGGCGGTGTGGGCAAAACAACAACCTGCGTAAATCTGGCGGCATCCTTGGTCGCTACCAAAAAGCGTGTGCTGCTGGTTGATCTGGATCCGCAAGGCAACGCCACCATGGGCAGTGGTGTCAACAAAAACGAAGTTGAAGAAAGTATTTACGATGTGTTGACCGAGCGCGCCGCCATAACAGATTGCATCCAGGTTTCCGAAAGCGGCAAGTACCATGTGTTACCGGCGAA
>JACCDX010033545.1_pt1 | contig 14145 bp, 15 predicted proteins | sample 7449681 | NCBI WGS metagenome assembly JACCDX01 (sample SAMN15323450, study PRJNA562643) | freshwater metagenome | isolation source: river surface water | place: USA:Blue River Watershed | collected 2017-08-18
AGCAAGATATCGCCCGAGCTGCGACAGGAATTCCTCGATTTCCTGGTCAGTTCGCTGACCTCGGAATTCTCGGGCTGCGTGCTGTACAACGAGATCAAGCGTCACGTCGACAATCCGGACATCAGGCAGCTGATGGAATATATGGCGCGCGACGAGTCGCGCCATGCGGGCTTCCTCAATTCGTCGCTGAAGGACTACGGCCTCGGCATCGACCTCGGCAATCTGAAGCGCAGCAAGCACTACACCTACTTCAAGCCGAAATACATCTTCTATGCGACCTATCTGTCGGAGAAGATCGGCTATGCGCGCTACATCCGCATCTTCCGCCAGTTCGAGAAGCATCCGGAGCTGCGCTTCCACCCGATCTTCCGCTGGTTCCAGCGCTGGTGCAATGACGAATTCCGCCACGGCGAATCGTTCGCGCTGATCATGCGCGCGCATCCGCACCTGCTGAGAGGCGGCAACGTGCTGTGGATACGCTTCTTCCTGCTGGCCGTGTACGCGACCATGTATGTGCGCGACCATCACCGTCCCGAGCTCAAGCAGGCGATGGGCCTCGACCCGACCTCCTATGACTTCGATGTTTTCCGCATCACCAACGAGATTACCCGGCAAGTGTTCCCGGTGCTGCTCGACCTCGACCATCCGGCCTTCCATGCGAACCTCGAGCGGCTCACGCGTTGCGCGGCCCTTGCCGACGAAGGCAAGGCGGCCGGCGGCCTTGCCGGCGGCCTCAAGCGCGCATTCTGGAGCGTGGCCGGTGCAGCCGTCTTTGCGCGCATGTACTTCATCCCGGTCAAATCCAACGCGCTGCCGGCCACCACCCGGCTGGTGCCGCGCTGGTAAGGCCGGCATGAGGCCCTTGCATGACAGCCCGCCCGGAGTGATGCCGTGAGCACGACGATTAGCCAGTATCTGCTGCCGCTGCTCTTCACGATCTTCATCTGGTGGTTTTCCACCGGTGTGATCCTGTTCCTCGGACGGCTGCCGCAGTGGACCTTCCGCTGGACCATGCTCAATGCGACGCTGGTGCTCGGCTTTGCGCTGGTCGGCATGACGATCTCGGCGTCGCGCACCTCGGTCGCATCGGCCTACTGCGCATTCACCTGTGCGGTGCTGGTCTGGAGCTGGCAGGAGATCGCTTTCCTGCTGGGCTACGTGACCGGTGCGCGCCGCAGCGCCTGCCCGCCGGACAGCCAAGGCTGGCGCCGCGCCTGGCATGCGACGCAGACCATTCTGCATCACGAGATGGCACTGGTCGTGCTCGCGCTGCTGGTGTTTGCGACCAGCTGGAACCAGCCTAACCAGACCGGCTGGTGGACGTATCTGGTGCTATGGTCCATGCGCCTTTCAGCAAAGCTGAACCTATTCCTCGGTGTACGCAACCTCGCCGAAGACTTCCTGCCTGCGCACCTCGCTTACCTGCAGAGTTATTTCACGCGCCGCGCATGGAACTGGCTGATGCCGGTATCGCTCGTCGCCGCCAGTGCCGTGGCCGTGCCGCTGTGGAGTGCCGTCGCCCTGCAAGCGGCTGACGGCTTCGCCGCCACCAGCCTGAGCCTGGTCGCGGGTCTGCTGACGCTGGCCCTGATCGAGCACCTGTTCATGATCGTCCCGCTACCCACCAGCTGGCTGTGGAAATGGGGCATGCGGACTAAGGATGATGTTGGCAACCTGGTTTGACAGTACGCGGCTGATCGATCTCGTGATCGCGTTCAGCCTGCTCGAATGGCTGCTGCTCGCTCAATGGCATCGACGCACCGGGCAGGGCGTGGCGTCGGGCGCATTGACATGGATGCTGCTGCCGGGCCTGTTCCTGATGCTGGCCGCACGCGGCGCGCTGACCGGCGCGCCCTGGTACCTGATGGCCTTGCTGCTGGCCGCAGCAGGGCTGACACATATCGCCGACCTCAGGCGGCGCTGGAAATCCTGAGAGGAGACAACGATGGGCAAACACTTTCCCTTTTCAGCAATCGTCGGGCAGGATGAAATGAAACTGGCCATCCTCGCCACTGCTGTCGATCCCGGCATCGGCGGCGTGCTGGTGCTCGGCGACCGTGGCACCGGCAAGTCCACCGCCGTACGCGCGCTGGCGGCGCTGCTGCCCGAGATCAAGGCGGTTGACGGCTGCGTGTATGGCTGCGATCCGGTAGCGGGCACGCCGTCCTGCGAATGCTGCGCACCGCTGAAGGCCGCCGGCAAGCCGCGACCGAAGGCGCGCACCAAGCCGGTACCGGTGGTCGACCTGCCGCTGGGTGCGACGGAAGACCGCGTGGTCGGCGCGCTGGACCTCGAGCGCGCGTTGTCGCAGGGCGTGAAGTCCTTCGAACCCGGCCTGCTTGCAAAAGCCAACCGCGGCTACCTGTACATCGATGAAGTCAACCTGCTGGAAGATCATCTGGTTGACTTGCTGATCGACGTCGCCGCCTCCGGCGAAAACATGGTCGAGCGTGAAGGCCTGTCGGTGCGTCATCCGGCGCGCTTCGTGCTGGTCGGCAGCGGCAATCCGGAAGAGGGCGAACTGCGTCCGCAACTGCTCGACCGTTTCGGTCTTGCGGTCGATGTCAGTACGCCGACCGAGCTGGCTATGCGCGTCGAAGTAGTTCGCCGTCGCGATGCCTTCGAGCGTGCGCCGGATGCCTTCATCGAGCGCTGGCAAGCCGAGGACGACAAGATACGCAAGCGCATCGTCGCTGCGCGCAAGCGGCTTCCGGACGTCGAAGTGTCGGATGCCGCCCTCGTGCGTGCTGCGCAGCTGTGCATGGCGCTCGGCACCGACGGCTTGCGCGGCGAGCTGGCGCTGATGCGCGCTGCACGCGCACTGGCCGCCTACGAAGGCAGCCGCAACGTCAGTGACGATCACCTGCGCCGCATGGCGCCGCCGGCACTGCGGCATCGTCTGCGGCGCAATCCGCTCGACGATGCAGGCTCGGGAACGCGCGTGGCGCGCGCCGTCGATGAGGTCTTTGCGCAGGTGGCGTGATGCTCGCTCCCCTCGACCGCGATCCGGATCCGTCCGGGCGTACCTGGCAGCAGGCGGTGCAGGTGGCTGCGCTGTTCGCGATCGATCCGGTCGGTACCGGTGGCGTGCGCGTGCGCGCGCATGCCGGTCCGGTGCTTGATGCCTGGCTGACGCTGCTGAAGGGCTTGCTGGACGGACGGCCGTGGACACGCGTGCCCGTCTCCATTTCCGACGAACGCCTGCTGGGCGGGCTGGACCTGCCTGCCACGCTGGCGGCCGGTCGCCCGGTGCTGCAGGCCGGCGTGCTGGCGTCATCTGATCAGGGCGTGCTGGTAATGCCGATGGCCGAGCGCCTGTCGGCAGGCACCGCTGCGCGCATTGCCGCTGCGCTGGACCGGCGTGAGGTGCTGCTCGAGCGTGACGGCCTGTGCGACCGGCGACCCGCACGCATTGGCGTGGTCTTGCTTGACGAGGGACTGGCCGACGATCCCGGTGTGCCTGAAGCGCTGGCCGACCGGCTGGCCTTCGATATCGATTTGCGTTCAGTGTCACCGTCGGTTGCGCTCGATGAGCGCATGCCCTCGACCGCGATCAGCCGTGGCGACGTGTTCGCTGCGGCACAACGACTGGCCGGCATCACCGCCCCGGATGCCGCCAGCGCCGCGCTGTGCGCCACGGCGCTGGCGCTGGGCGTTGATTCGATGCGTTCACCGTTGCTGGCGCTGGCCGTCGCGCGCGCCAGTGCGGCGCTCGATGGCAATCGCGAATGCAGCGAAGATGATGTACAGATCGCCGCCGCGCTGACACTGGCGCCGCGCGCAACACAATGGCCGTCCTCCGCTTCCGGTGCGCCTGACGAGGAGCCGCCATCCGAACAGCCCGACGAGCACGATCGTGACGCCCCTGAGGAGCCGCCGCAGGCTGCAGCACCAAACGACGAAACGCAGCAAGACCAACCCCAGCAAGACGAAACTCAGCAGGACGAAACTCAGCACGCGCAGGACCGCGAAGCGCCCGAACCTGAGCCAGCGAATAGCGCAACCGATCGCGCACAGGACGCGATGGAAGAGCGCGTGCTCGAAGCTGCACAGGCAGCGATACCAGCGGGCCTGCTGGCGCGCCTGCTGTCCGGTGCCGCGCTGCCGCGCGCAACGGCAGGCCGCGCCGGTGCGCAGGCCAACGGTGGCCAGCGCGGACGGCCGGTCGGATCGAAGCGTGCGCCGCCAGCCAGTGGCCAGCGCCTGCACCTGATCGACACCCTTCGCGCCGCAGCGCCATGGCAAAAGCTGCGGCAGTCGACGACGCCGGCAAGCGCCGGGAAGGCGCGTGTGCAGGTCAGGGCGGAAGATTTTCATGTGCGCCGCATCCGGCAGAAATCGGCGACCACCACGGTGTTCGTCGTCGATGCGTCCGGCTCGTCAGCCATGCACCGTCTCGCTGAAGCCAAGGGCGCGGTCGAATTGCTGCTCGCCGATTGCTATGTGCGGCGCGATCAGGTCGCGGTGATCGCCTTCCGTGGACGGCAGGCCGAGCTGTTACTGCCGCCGACACGTTCGCTGGTGAATGCCAAGCGCCGACTGGCAGGCTTGCCCGGCGGCGGCGGCACGCCGCTGGCGCATGCGCTCGACGCGGCCGCCGAACTGGCCGATGGCATCGCACGACGCGGCCAGTCGCCACTGGTCGTGCTGTTGACCGACGGCCGCGCCAATGTCGCGCGTGACGGCAGCGGCGGCCGCGAGCGCGCGCTGCAGGATGCGCTGCAGTCGGGCCGCCAGCTCGCGCAACGGCAATGGCCGGTGCTGCTGATCGATACTTCACCCAAGCCGCAACGCGAGGCAGCTGAGCTCGCGCAGGCGATGCACGCCCAATACCTGCCGCTACCGTATGCAGGGGCCGAGCGTCTCGCTCAATCAGTGCGTGGGAGCCTGCATGGCGGGACGCAGCGGATTGCGTGATCACCTCGACTGGGAGACGGACGGCCGCGACTGGCCGAACCGCAGCGCGAGCCGCTTCGTTGACGCTGGCAGGCTGCGCTGGCATGTGCAGCAGTTCGGGCCGGAGGAGGGCGCTGCCGGCGATGCTGCGGTCGATAACGGGCCTGATGCTGCAGTCGATGACGCCGCAGCGCGTGGTGCACGCAGGCCGTCGATATTGCTGTTGCACGGCACCGGTTCATCCAGCCATTCATGGCGCGCCGTTGCGCCACTGCTCGCGCAGCGCTGCCGGGTACTGGTGCCGGACCTGCCCGGCCACGGATTCACCAGCCTGTCGTCGCCGCTCTCAGGCCAGTCGCTGCCGGGCATGGCGCACAGCATCGGGGCGCTGCTGTCGGCATTGCAGTTTGCCCCTGACCTGATCGTCGGCCATTCCGCCGGCGCGGCGATCGGTGCGCAGATGGTGCTGGCCGGGACGGCGCGGCCCAAGGCGCTGGTCAGCCTGAATGGCGCCTTCGTCGGCTTCGGCGGGCTGGCTGGTGCGCTGTTCTCGCCGCTGGCGCGCCTGATGTCGTCGGGCCAGCTGGTTGCACGCTACTTTGCACGGCAGGCGAACGACATCGCAGTCGTACGCCGGCTGCTGGACGGTACCGGCTCGGTACTGGATGACGAAGGCATTCAGCTGTATGCGCGACTGCTGCGCAGTCCCGGCCATGTGAAGGCGGCGCTGGCGATGATGGCGCACTGGGACCTCGGTCCGCTGGGCGCGTCATTGCCGCGACTGTCGCTGCCGGTCTGGCTGGTGGCCGCCGGCCGCGACCTGACGGTGCCGCCGGCACAGGCGGCGATGGTCGCCTCGCGGCTGTCGCTGGCCATGCAACTGACCTGGCCGCAACTGGGCCACCTCGCACACGAGGAGCGTCCCGAACTCTGCGTGCAATTGCTGGACGACGTACGGCATGCAGTCGGGCTGCATTGAGGAGGATGCATGGCACTCTGGATCGAGCTGCTGATGTCGGGCGCACTGCCGATCGCGTTCGCGCTCTGGCAGATCCGTGACGTGCGTCGCGAGCAGCAGCGGCGGCGCGAGCAGAAGCAACGCGAACAGCAGCAACACGAACAGCTGCAACACGAACAGCAGCAGAGCGGGCAGCAAGTTCGTGACAGCGAACCGCCGACCTCGCTGAACTGAGCAGGCTCACCGCCAGCTATCTGCGCATGCCTGTGAGCGCCCGCGCCGGCAACCCCATTGCCAACTCACCTGCCAACTCACCTGTCAACTTCACTGTCAACCCAACTATCCGTCATCCAACTGTCAATATAACTTGACATTATGACCTGACAGAAATAACTTACATGACATCAGCCGGAGGTATCCGGCTTCCTTCGGGGGAGCGTCATGGAAAACAGCGATCGCATTGAAGCGGCCCTCGAGGCCGCGCTGGCAGCGCAACAAGGCGCCGTCGGCCCGCCAAGACTGGCACTGGCCATGCGTGACGCCGTGTTCCCGGGCGGTGCCCGCATCCGGCCGCACCTGACGCTGGCCGTCGCCCAGGCCTGCGGCGCGGAGGACGTGTCGCTCGCGGCTTGCGCCGGTGCAGCGATCGAGCTCATGCATTGCGCATCGCTGGTACACGACGACTTGCCCTGCTTCGATAACGCGCTGATGCGCCGCGGCCGTCCGTCGGTGTTCGCGGCGCATGGCGAACGCCTTGCGGTGCTGGCCGGCGATGCGCTGATCGTCACTGCCTTCCAGCAGCTCGTCACCGGTGGTGCCGCGTATCCCGCGCAACTGGCGCCGCTGCTGCAAACACTGGCTGCAGCCGTTGGCGCGCCGTCGGGCATCGTTGCCGGTCAGGCGTGGGAATGTGAATCACGCGTCGCCCTTACCGAATACCAGCGTGCCAAGACCGGCGCGTTGTTCGTCGCCGCCACCGTCGCCGGCGCACAAGCTGCCGGCGCACAGGCCGACCCGTGGCGCTCGCTGGGCGAATGCCTGGGCGAGGCTTACCAGGTGGCCGACGATATCCGCGATGTCGCGCTCGACAGCGAAGCACTCGGCAAGCCTGCCGGGCAGGACGCGACCCATGGCCGTCCAAGCTCGGCTGCCGAGCTGGGTCTGTCGGGCGCCATCCAGCTGTTTGACCAGCTGATTGCTTACGCCAGCACGTCGATCCCGAGCTGCCGCGGTTCTGCACAGCTGCGTACGCTGGTGCGGATGGAAGCCAAGCGGCTGGTGCCGCATGAGCTCACGCGCAAGCTCGCACCGAGCGTCACTCGCGTCGCGGCCTGATCCATGACCACTGCGACCCTGTCGCTTGCGGACCGCTTGCTCGGCTGGCGCGACCGCCTGCTCGCCAGTCCCGCCTTCCACCGCCTTGCCGCCGGCTTCGTGCTGACGCGACCAGTTGCGCAGCGGCGCGCGCGGGAGCTGTTCGACCTCGTTGCGGGCTTCGTCTATTCGCAGGTGCTGGCGGCCTGCGTACAGCTGGACTTGTTCAAGCGGCTGTCTGCCGGCCCGATGACGCTGGCGGCGCTGGCCGACCATTGTCGGCTGTCCGTCGAGGCTACCGAGCGGCTGCTGGCCGCGGCGGTGTCGCTGCGCCTGCTCGAGCGCCGCGCCGATAGCGCCGGCGGCGAGCCGCGTTACGGCCTTGGTGTGCTGGGCGCACCGCTGGTTGACAACGAAGCCGTGCTGGCCATGGTGCGCCACCACCACACACTGTATGCCGACCTGGCCGACCCGGTCTCCCTGCTGCGCGGCAGCGGCCCGGCGCCGGCGCTCTCGGGCTTCTATCCGTACACCGCCGATGATGCGCCCAGCCAGGCGGCGTCACTGGCACCGGAGAAGGTCGGCAGCTATTCGCAGCTGATGGCCGCATCACAGCCGCTGGTGGCCGCCGAAATCCTCGATGCCTATCCGTTCGACGGCCATCGCCGGCTGCTCGATGTCGGTGGCGGAGAAGGGCGCTTCCTGTGCAGCGTGGCCGAGCGTGCGCCGCACCTGCATCTGACCCTGTTCGATTTACCGGCCGTGGCCGAGCGCGCCACACAGCGCTTCGCAGCCGCCGGCATTGCCGGCCGCGCGCAGGCGGTGGGCGGTAATTTCCTGTCCGACGAGCTGCCGTCCGGCGCCGACATCGTGTCGCTGGTGCGGGTGATTCACGACCACGACGACGAGCGCGCGCTGGCCATCCTGAAGGCCGCCTGGCGCGCCTTGCCGCCCGGCGGCACGCTGCTGCTGGCTGAGCCGATGGCCGGGACCCCGGGCGCCGAGGCGATGGGCGATGCGTATTTCGGCTTTTACCTGCTGGCCATGGGCCGCGGCCAGGCGCGTACGCCGGCCCGGCTGGTGCAGCTGCTGGAGGCGGCCGGCTTTGCCGGCGCACGGCTGCTGCCGACCCGGATTCCGCTGCAAGTCCGGGTGCTTGCCGCCCGCCGAGCAAAATAAACGTAAAAAGAGTTGACACCACCAACTGTCAACTTAAAATGACATATAACTTGACCCGCCAGGCAGACACCATGTGCCAGCATCACCCCCGGATGACTGTGCAAGAACCCAGACCCTGGAGGCAGGTATGACAGCCTCCGCGTTCGCCGTGGTTGTCGACAAGCCGCAGTCGCTGCAGCTGCGAGAATTGCCGCTGGTCGCACCGACCGACAATGACCTGGTCGTTGACATCTGCTGGTCCGGCATCTCGACCGGCACCGAAAAACTCCTCTGGTCCGGCCGCATGCCGTCATTCCCCGGCATGGGCTATCCGCTGGTACCCGGCTATGAATCGGTCGGCCGCGTCACGCAGGCCGGCGCCAATACCACCTATGCACCCGGCGAACTGGTGTTCGTACCCGGCGCAGCCTGCTACGGCGAGGTGCGCGGCCTGTTCGGCGGCGCGGCATCGCGCGTCGTGATCCCGGCCTTGCGCGCCTTGCGCATCAGCGAGGCACTGGGCGAGCGCGGCACGCTGCTGGCGCTGGCGGCAACGGCTTACCACGCTGTGCATGCCGGCGGCGGTCCGCTGCCGGAGCTGATCGTCGGCCACGGTGTGCTGGGCCGCATGATCGCGCGCATCGCAGTACTGGCCGGCGCCACGCCGGTGGTATGGGACACCAATCCTGCGCGTCGCGCTGGCGCCGTCGGCTATGAGGTGCTCGACCCGAAGGACGATGCGCGCTCGAATTACCGCTGCATCGTCGACGTCAGCGGCGACGCGTCCATCCTCGACCTTCTGATCGCGCGCTGCGCCAGCAACGGCGAGATCGTGCTGGCCGGCTTCTACGACGACGCCTTGCGTTTCGCGTTCGCGCCCGCCTTCATGCGTGAAGTGCGGCTGCGCGTAGCTGCGCAATGGAAGCCGCAAGAGCTGCTGGCCGTGCGCGACCTCGCGGAGCAGGGTCGGCTGTCGCTCGACCACCTGATTACTCACCGCAGCAACCCCGACAACGCCGAGGCGGCCTATCGCACTGCCTTCGATGACCCTACCTGCCTGAAAATGATTCTCGACTGGAGACGCAAGTCATGAGCACGTTCAACGAACACCAGTCAGCCCCGGTGCACTTCATGCAGAAGGAGCGTCTGCGCGCCGAGGCGGCGATCGAGCCGGATCCCGCGCCCACCGGCGCACCCAAGAAAGACACGCAGATCATCGCCATCTACGGCAAGGGCGGCATCGGCAAGAGCTTCACGCTGGCCAACCTGTCGTACATGATGGCGCAGCAGGGCAAGAAGGTCTTGCTGATCGGCTGTGACCCGAAGAGCGACACCACGTCACTGCTGTTTGGCGGCAAGGCCTGCCCGACCATCATCGAGACCTCGTCAAAGAAGAAGCTTGCCGGCGAGCCGGTCGCCATCGGCGACGTCTGCTTCAAGCGCGACGGCGTCTATGCGATGGAGCTCGGCGGCCCCGAGGTCGGCCGCGGCTGCGGCGGGCGCGGCATCATCCACGGCTTCGAGCTGCTGGAAAAGCTGGGCTTCCATGACTGGGGTTTCGATTACGTGCTGCTGGACTTCCTCGGCGACGTGGTCTGCGGCGGCTTCGGCCTGCCGATCGCACGCGATATGTGCCAGAAGGTGATCGTGGTCGCCAGCAACGATTTGCAGTCGCTGTATGTCGCCAACAATGTCTGTTCCGCCGTCGAGTACTTCCGCAAGCTTGGCGGCAATGTCGGCGTGGCCGGCATGGTGATTAACAAGGACGACGGTACCGGGGAGGCGCAGGCCTTTGCAGTTCAGGCCGGCATCCCGGTGCTGTCGGCCATACCTGCGAACGAGGACATCCGCCGCAAGAGCGCCAGCTACGAGATCATCGGTAAGCCCGATAGTCCGTGGGGCGAGCTGTTCGCGACCCTCGCGCAGAACGTGGCCGATGCACCGCCACAGCGGCCCAAGCCGATGTCGCAAGAAGATCTGCTCGGGCTGTTCTCAGCCGATACGGTGGGTCGCAATGTGGTACTCGAGCCGGCCACCGCGGCTGACATGATGGGCCGCGACCTGGTCGTGAAGCCTTCGCTCGAAGTCATCTACGACGAGGCCTGAGCGCGATGAACCGTCCCGTGATCCCGATCGCCGAAGCGCGCGCCGTGCAGGCTGCCGCCGCGCTGGGCGACGGCGTCGGCTGCCATTCCGGGCGGGAGCAGATGAATGCGGCCGCACGCGCGGCCGGCAAGGGCGGCACGCTGGACCAGTACCAGGCCGATTACCCGAAAGGCCCGCACGACCAGCCGCAGAGCATGTGCCCGGCCTTTGGTTCGCTGCGCGTCGGCCTGCGCATGCGCCGCACGGCCACCATCCTGTCCGGTTCGGCCTGCTGCGTATATGGTCTGACCTTTACCTCGCACTTCTACGGCGCGCGCCGCAGCGTCGGTTATGTGCCGTTCAATTCCGAGTCGCTGGTGACGGGCAAGCTGTTCGAAGACATCCGCGATGCGGTTCACAAGGAAGCCGACCCCGAGCTGTATGACGCGATCGTGGTCATCAACCTGTGTGTGCCGACAGCATCAGGCGTCCCGCTGCAGATCCTGCCGAAAGCAATCAATGGCGTGCGCGTGATCGGCATCGACGTGCCGGGCTTTGGCGTGCCCACACATGCCGAAGCGAAAGACGTGCTGGCGGCCGCAATGCTGCGCTATGCGCGTAGCGAGATCGGCGCCGGCCCGGTGGCCGCGCCGCGTGGCGGCATCAGCGACAAGCCGACCGTCACGCTGCTGGGCGAGATGTTCCCGGCTGATCCGATGATCATTGGCGGCATGCTGGCAATGATGGGTCTCGCCGCGGGGCCGGTGGTACCGACGCGCGAATGGCGCGAGCTGTATGCGGCACTCGATTGCGCAGCCGTCGCGGCGATCCATCCTTTCTATACCGCGAGCCTGCGCGAGTTCGAAGCCGCAGGCCGTGTTGCGGTCGGTTCCGCACCGGTCGGCCATGACGGTACCGAAGCCTGGCTGCAGGCGATCGGCAATGCGTGCAATGTCGAGCAGAAGCTGATCGATGGCGCAAAGAACCGCATGCTGCCGGCGATACGCGGTGCATTGGCGGCAACGCCGATCAAGGGTCGCATCACGCTGTCCGGCTACGAAGGCTCCGAATTGCTGGTCGCACGCCTGCTGGTCGAGAGCGGCGCCGACCTGCGTTATGTCGGCACAGCCTGCCCGCAGACGGCAGCCAGCGCCTCCGACCTCGACTGGCTGCAGTCGCGCGGTGTGCACGTGCAATACCGTGCGTCGCTGGAGCAGGACATCGCGGCCGTCAATGAATTCAAGCCCGATCTCGCGATCGGCACTACGCCAGTGGTGCAGGCAGCCAAGGAGCTGTCGCTGCCGGCGCTGTACTTCACGAACCTGATTTCCGCGCGTCCGCTGATGGGCCCGGCCGGTGCCGGCTCGCTGGCCACCGTGATCAATGCAGCCATCGTCAACAAGGGCCGCATGGATGCGATGAAGGACTTCTTCGGCAATGCAGGGCAGGGCGACCGCGCCGGCGTCTGGGAAGCACTGCCGGTCGAGCGCCCGGAGTTCCGCGCAGAGACGCGCCGTCGCCTCGAGAAGGCGGCCAAGAAGCGCAAGGCGGAGGAGATGCTATGAAGATCATCGACCACGATCGCGCCGGCGGCTACTGGGGCGCAGTCTATGTGTTCACCGCGATCAAGGGCCTGCAGGTCATCATCGATGGCCCGGTCGGCTGCGAGAACCTGCCGGTCACGTCCGTGCTGCATTACACCGATGCGCTGCCGCCGCATGAGTTGCCGATCGTCGTCACCGGTCTCGCGGAAGAGCAGCTGGGCCGCGAAGGCACGGAAGGCTCGATGAAGCGCGCGCATGGCACGCTGGATCCGGACCTGCCGGCAGTGGTCGTGACCGGCTCGATCGCCGAGATGATCGGCGGCGGCGTCACGCCCGAGGGCACCAACATCCTGCGCTTCCTGCCGCGCACCATCGATGAAGACCAGTGGCAGTGCGCGAACCGCGCAATGCTGTGGCTGTGGACTGAGTACGGCCTGCGCCACATCCCCGAGCGCAAGCCTTTCAATGAACGCGCGCCCGGCGAGAAGCCGCGCGTGAACATCATCGGCCCCAGCTACGGCACCTTCAACATGCCGAGCGACCTGGCCGAGATACGCCGTCTGGTCGAAGGCATCGGCGCCGAGATCAACATGGTGTTCCCGCTGGGCAGCCACCTCGCCGACGTGCAGAAGCTGGCCGACGCGGATGTGAACATCTGCATGTACCGCGAGTTCGGCCGCCTGTTGTGCGAGGCGCTCGACCGTCCGTACTTGCAGGCGCCGATCGGCCTGCACAGCACTACCAAATTCCTGCGCAAGCTGGGCGAACTGCTGCACCTCGATCCCGAGCCTTTCATCGAGCGCGAGAAGCACACTACGATCAAGCCGGTGTGGGACCTGTGGCGCTCGGTCACGCAAGACTTCTTCGCCACTGCCAGCTTCGCGGTGGTCGCCAGCGATACCTATGCGCGCGGCATCCGCCACTTCCTCGAAGACGAGCTCGGCATGCCGTGCAACTTCGCCGTCGCGCGCAAGCCGGGCGAAAAGACTGACAACGAGGCGATCCGCCAGCTGGTGCGCGAGAAGCCGCCGCTGGTCATGTACGGCAGCTACAACGAACGCATGTATCTGGCCGAGGGCGGCGCTTCTTCGCCGATGAAGCCTTCGTTTATCCCCGCATCGTTCCCGGGCTCGATCATCCGTCGCCACACCGGCACGCCGTTCATGGGTTATGCGGGGGCTACGTATCTGGTGCAGGAGTTCTGCAACTGCCTGTTCGATGCGCTGTTCAACATCCTGCCGCTGGGCACCGAAATGGACCGCGTCGACCCGACGCCGGCACGCGCACAGGCGGCATGGGATGACGACGCACGCGAGCTGCTGGCCGACCTGGTGGCGGCCGAGCCGGTGCTGGTGCAGATATCGGCCGCAAAACAGATTCGAGACCGCGCGGAGCGCGATGCCCGTCGGGCCGGCGAGGCCAGCGTGTCAGCCGACCGGGTGGCAAGGACAAGAGAGTCGATGCGTATCGGCGAGGCTGCATGAGCCTCTCTGATGCGATCGCAAGAATGTCGTGGCAATTCGCCGCGGACGCCCAAGGTTGCGGGGCTTCACGCACCACTGGCCGCAAGGCCAATTTGAAGGAGCGTTCTGATGGCAGATAGGAAGAGCATCTCCGGCCTGACCGACGACGAAGCACAAGAGTTCCATGCGTATTACATGCAAGGTCTCGTCGGCTTCACGCTGGTCGCTGTGATCGCCCACGCGCTGGTGTGGGCATGGCGTCCCTGGATCACCTGATCCCGGACCGTCATTCACCTTAAGGAATTCGCTATGGCTACCACTCCACTGAATCCGGAACATTACCTGAAGGACGAGAGCATGACCTTCAGGATGGTCTTCGCACTGGGATTTGCCGTCGTACTCGTCATCGCACTGGTCAGCTCGCTGACCGGCATGCCCTGGCGCAGTTGGCTGCCCGGCGCCGAGAGCTGCAAGTCCATGTTCGGCGGCGTGCAGGCCGCAGTGTATTCATTCATGTCACACACTTTATAGGGAGATAGGAACCATGTGGAGAATATGGCGCCTGTACGATCCTCTGCGAGCAATGGTTATCCAGGGGATCTTCTTGTTCGGCCTGGCAGCGATGATTCACCTCATCCTGCTGTCGACGAACAAGTTCAACTGGCTCGACGGCGCGAAACCCGCGGCGACGGCCCAGAACGCACCGATGCCGAAGGCATCGTCGTAA
>JACCDX011737968.1_pt1 | contig 14143 bp, 8 predicted proteins | sample 7449681 | NCBI WGS metagenome assembly JACCDX01 (sample SAMN15323450, study PRJNA562643) | freshwater metagenome | isolation source: river surface water | place: USA:Blue River Watershed | collected 2017-08-18
CATGCCCAACACGCTTCCGCCGACCATGGACGTGGACGCGTGGACCGACAAAATGCGCCGGGCCCGGCAGCGCATGTGGACCAACTACGCCTTCTACGCCGGGGTGCACGTCGAGCGCTGGCAGGACGCGCTGGCCATTGACGCGACGCAGATTCCCGGCGACACCGACGACGGACTCTACATGCAGGAGCGCGATGTCTTGCTCTGCAACCACCCCGAAGTGCTCGAAAAAGTGCTGCTCGAGGTTCCCAAAATGCTTGCGCTGCACTGCGAAGACGAGGTCCGCATTCAGGCCCAGCTGCTCGAGGTCCAGCGCGAGTTCGGCACGGAGCTGCCGGTGCGCCTTCACAGCCAAATCCGCGACGAGGAGGCCTGCGTGACGGCGACCCAACGAGTGCTCGAGGTGCAGCGGGCGGTTCCGCGGCCCGTACACGTTTTGCACGTTTCGACGGCCCGGGAAGTGCAGCTGATTCGTGCTGCCGCAGCCGAAGGATTGCCGGCCACCGCCGAGCTTTGTGTGCACCACGCCACGTTCAGCCAGGGCGACTACGGGCGGTTGGGCGCTGCCATTCGATGGAACCCGTCGGTAAAGTCGAGCACCGACCGCGACTACCTGCGCCAAGCCGCGGCGAAGGGCTGGATGGCCACGCTGGCCACCGACCACGCCCCGCACCGCTGGAGCGAGAAGGGCGGCCCCTACCATTGCGGCTGCTCGGGGGCGCCCTCGGTGCAGCATCTTTTGGTCCAGGCCCTGGAATGGGTGCACAGCGGCGAGTGGACGCTGCCCCAGCTGGTGCAGCTGACCAGCCACGGGGTGGCGGAGCACTTTGGGCTGCGCGAGCGCGGATTCCTCGACCCCGGATGCTGGGCCGACTTTGTCTTGGTCGACCCCCACGGCGGAACCGAAGTACGCCCCGACACCAGCTACTACGCCTGCGGCTGGTCGCCCTGGGAGCGCAAGCGCTTCCGCAGCCGCGTAGTCGCCACGTTTGTCAACGGCTGCGAAGCCTTTAATGCGGACCAACGCGTTTGGGCCCCTAAGGCGCCCGGCCAATCCTGTCTTTTTAATCCTACGTCATGAGCCTACTGCTTGAAAACTTCACCAGCCCTGCGCTGCTCTTCTTTTTACTCGGAATTGCTGCGGCCCTCATTCGCAGCGACCTGGAGCTTCCCGGCACCTCGTCGAAGTTCATTTCGATCTACCTGCTCTTGTCGATCGGGTTTCGCGGCGGACAAGAGCTGGCCCACGAAGCCCTTCGGCCCGACAGCACCGCGGTGCTGTTCCTGGCCCTCGCCTCGTCGGTGCTCATTCCGGTCTACGTATTTTGGATCGCTAAGCGGTCCCTTGGCGTGGCCAACGCCGGAGCCGTCGCCGCCGCCTACGGGTCGGTGAGCGCCGTAACGTTTGTAGCCGCCGGAACCTTTCTCGAGCGCCTCGGCCTGCACCTTCCGGGCTACATGGTGGCCGTCATGGCCTTCATGGAGGCACCGGCTATCGTCGTGGGCCTGTGGTTGGCTCGCCGCGCGGGGGCTTCGGGCGGAACGGGTTCTTGGCTGCGCCACGCCCTGACCAACGGCTCGGTGGTCCTGGTGCTGGGTAGCCTCTTGGTCGGATTCCTGACCGACGACGTGCAGGCCGAAGGCATTCGTCCCTTCACCAACGACCTGTTTAAGGGCTTTTTGGCCGTCTTCCTGCTGGACATGGGCTTGTCCAGCGGCCGCAACATCAAAGCCCTGCTTGCTGCCGGCTGGCAACCCTTTGCTCTGGCGCTGCTGCTTCCCTTGGTCAACGGAACCCTCATGGCCCTGCTGTCCAGCGTGACGGGCGCCCCAGCGGAAGCCCGCTTTGTGCTGAGCGTGCTGGCCGCCAGCGCCAGCTACATCGCGGTCCCCGCAGCCATGCGCATCGCGCTCCCCGAGGCCAACCCCGGAGTGTACCTGCCCATGGCCCTCGCGCTGACCTTCCCGGTCAACATGACGCTTGGGATTCCGTGGTATTATTGGCTGGTTAGCTAGTTAGCTAGTTAGCTAGTTGGTTAGTTAGTTTGTTCGCCGGGACTTGGGTTATCGTACCAGTTTACGTTTCGGCTGAAGTACATGACGGCGGCGACGACGGCAAAGAGGCCAAGGCTTCCGACGAGGAGGGCGTAGTCTTCGAGCTGGATCACGACAAATAAGAACACGTACAGGACCGTCAAAAGGGTTCCGACTCCGGCGCTCAGTTTGCGGGCCTTAAGCACGGTGGCCGAATACGCCGTGACCAACGACACGGTGGCCGTAGCCGCGGCCACGTAGGCCCAGTTAAATCCGACGTGCTCCGAGATGGAAAGCAGCAGCGAGTAAAAGAGTACCAGCGCGATTCCGACCAAAGCGTACTGAATGGGGTGAATGCGCAGTCGGTTGAGGACTTCCATCAAAAAGAAGGTGACAAAGGACAGGCCGATGAACAGAATGGCGTAGCGGCCGGCGCGGTGGGCTTTTTGGTAGTGCCCCACCGGCTGAATGAGGTCGACGCCGAGCGCAGATTGTCTGACTAAGTCTTGAAAATCGCCTTCTTGGAGCACCTCGCCGTAGGAGCGGTTGAGGTGGTTGACGGTCCAGGTGGCGTGAAAGCCCTCTGAGGTAAGGTCGTGCTTGTCGGGCAGAAAGGCACCGCTAAAGCTCGGCGACGTCCAGGGCGAGGTCATGGTTACGTCGGTTGTAGAGCCCGTGGGGGCCACCCAAAATCCGCCGTTCCCCAGGAGGTCGAGGTAGACCTCCACGTTCAGGTTGCCGTCTACGTTTACCGGGGCGCGCACCCCTTGCTCGGCGAGGTTGTCGCTTGCCAATCCCGAGGCGAGGGAGATTTTGGTGCCGTTCCAGCGTACACTGGACGTTCCCTTGAGTCCGCGCGCGTCGCTGATGCCCAAGTTCAGGGTGGCCAGGGACCACGAGACGGAACTCGGGTCGATGCCGAGCTCGTTCACGTTGGGCTTGCGAAAGCGGGCCGACATGCTGAGGTGGGTCGCGTAGACGACGGCATCAAAGATTCCGCGCCGACGGACTTCGGGCTCAATTTGCCCATTGACCGTCAATTTTTCGGGTAGAATGTGCAGGTATCCGGTGCGGATGGTCTTGCTGCTGCGGCCGCTGCTGGATGTTTCAGAAGCGGAGTATCGGTAGGGCACCACGAGGTAGGGCCCCACGACGGTTTGGGGACGCCCCCACTGTTCGCCAAGTTCCGTTTGCACCTCTTCGGCGAGCGCGGACCGTTCATCCACAACTTCCTGGACCAAGGCTGCGGGAATGAGCAAAATCAGAGCTAAGGCACCAATTACAGCGGCCTTGAGGGTGTTGGAGTGGCTTTTCATGAATGGAATTTGAACCAAGAACGCGGCCAACGGACGCTTAGTCTAATGGTAAGGTCGTTCGGCTACAATGGATGAGCCAATGCGGTGTTCTATTGGATTATCGTGAACAGCGCTTGGCGGCAATAACTTGCATCACGCGCTAGCGTCAATTAAGAATGTTGAAATTGAATAAATGAGTTATTCTAGACTAATTAAAGCGGGGGGGGGGGGGTTAAAAGCCCTGCAACTCTATTTGCTTCTTGCAAATTGGATTAGGATTCCGCGGACCAATAATTCGCCGAAGTTTCATACCGGTTTGTTGACGTTTACTAAGGGCGAGGAAAAGTACCTAGCCGAATGGTTAATTTACCATTTGTTCGTGGCAGAGGTTGACCATATTGTGCTCATTGACAATAATGAAGTGTGTGGCGATTATTCATATCTTCCTGAAAGTGTGCGAATTCGTGTGACATTAATTCATGATTGTACACCATTTAGTGGGGTACAGACTCAGGTTGCACTTTTTAATGAATACGTTAAAAAATTCATGGCCGATTTTAAATGGTTAGCCTTAATCGACACCGATGAGTTTGTTTTTTTTGACGGATTTTACTCCGTAGGGGATTTCTTAGAAAGTCATTTAGTAGAAGAGCATTCAAGTGTTCGACTTTATTGGCAGTTTTATGGTCCAGCAGATCCCGAATCGTTTAATGCCACGAAGTCGTTGATTTTAGCCTCTTTAGGCAGAGCAGAAGAAAAATATCCTCCCCATGCTCAATATAAATCGTTCTTCAGGTGCGATCGGTTTTTCTCTTTTCAGTTCGGACCACATGAACCTTTGCTTTATGGTGGCGCGCGACCATCGAAGGCCAGCGGCTTCCTTAATCACTATTACTTTCGAACAGAGGAGTTTTTTGAACTAAAGCGCAATAGACGGCAGGTCGCTTTTGGGTATGCTGATTCAGACTTTAGCTTCGATCAGAACATTATTGCGTGCAGTCAGGTAAAAACGGAAGATGAGCGCTTTAAGCCCTATCGAACAAAGTTCAAGGAATTCTGGCTGGCTAACCAGCCAACCAGCCACCTAGCCAACCAGCCACCTAGCCAACCAGCCACCTAGCCTTTGAGCCCCGGCAGGAAGCGCGCCACCCGCTTTTGGTAGTCCGCGTAGTCCGGGTACTTGCCGGCGCTGATGCCTTCGCTGAAGTTGGCGCTTCCGTGAAAGAGGAGGATGAGCAGGATGCAGCCGACGATGCTGGCGTTGAGCCATTCGCCGGTGGCGGCCCCAGTGAAGAGGTAGAATACGACCCAGATGGACTGTTCGCAGGCGTAGTTCGGGTGGCGCGACAGGCCCCAGAGGCCGGTGTGTACAAAGCCTTTGCCGTAGACGGGTCCGAGGTCTTCGCCGGCGGCGAGGCGGCGGTGCTTTTCGCGCTGAAAGGTCCACTGCTGCTGGTCGGCCACGAATTCAAGTGCGATGAGGGCGATCATGAGCAGGGCTAAGAGGAGGTCAGCGCTGCCGAGCACGCTGGGTCCGGCACTCGGGCGCCAGGCGTAGGCGATGGGCAGGGTGAAGAGCAGGATCAAGCCCATTTGGTAGACGCAGATGAAGAGCAGGTGAAAGAGCTGCCAAACCCAGGTTTTGTCGAGGGGCGGCATGCGGCGCAGGACTTCCCAGCGGTAGTCTTCTTCGCCCTTCCAGGGGAGCCAGCTGTAGCCTCCGCGGCGCGCAAAGTTGAAGGTCAGTCGCGCACCCCACAGGCCGACAAGTCCGGCCATTAAAGTGGCGCGGGGGTCCCACTGGGTAAACCAGGCGGCGTATACGGCGTAGACGATGGGCACGGTGCTCCAAAGTCGGTCCACTTGGCTGTGGTTGCCGGTGAGGAACCCGGCGACGAAGGTGTAGGCGGTGAACCCAGCCCAAATGGTAATCAGGTTGTCAAGGAGTTGCCGTTGAAGCGGTTCGAGTTCCGGACTGTACAACCAGGACCAGGCGACCGCGCCGAGTAGGGTGAGGCCAAGAATGCTTGCCGTTTTAATCATGATAACCGACTGTTTGCGTTTAGGTACGGCTAATGTAACCAAACGGTTAAATCCAACGATTTATTTATCTTGGGAAGCATGAAATTGAGCTTTTTACGCGGTCGCTTGGCTCGTCGCGGTTGGGAGTACCGGGATCCGTTCCCCACAGACCTCAAGCAGTACGTGCTGGTTTTTGGTCCGCACACCCACAGCAAGGATTTTTGGGCCGGACTCTGCATTCGCGAGGATTTGGGCCTGCACCACCTGCACGTTTTGGGCAAAAAACCGCTGTTCCGTGGCATTCAGGGCTGGTTTTTGCGCCAATTGGGCGGAATTCCGGTCGACCAGCACGCCGCCGGTGGCGTGGTCGGCCAAGTGGTCGAGCATTTTGAGAAGGACCCGAATTTTTGCCTCGCGCTGGCGCCCGAGGGCACGCGGGCCAAGGTAGACGGTCTGCGGAGTGGCTACTACGAAATTGCCAAGGCGGCGGGGGTTCCGATTGTGGTGCTGGGCATCGACGCAGGCCGCAAGGTCGTGAGCATCAGTGCGCCCTTTACCCCGCTCGACTCCAAGGAAGCCACCGACGCACGGGTGCTCGAAATTCTGGGTCCGCTCGAAGGGTTTGTGCCCGAAAAAGGCCTGCAGCACCTGACGCCGGACCGCGCGAGCCGATTGATGCCCGAGCAGCTGGCGTGGAACGCCCAAACGTTTCCGCACCGCTTGTTTTTGGACCAGCCCGTCGAAGGCGGACGCATTCAGTTCACCAACGCCGAGGCCTACGCCGAGGCGGCGCGCTTCGCCCGCGGACTCTACGCGCTGGGCGTAAAGCCGGGAGACCGGGTGGCGCTGATCGGCAAGAATTCGGCCCACTGGCTGATTTACGACTACGGAGTTTCGCTGGCCGGAGCGGTCTCGGTGCCCATTTATCCGACGATTGATGCGCCCACCGCGCGGGCGGTGCTCGAGCACTCCGAGTCCAAGGTGGTGGTGCTGGGCAAGCTCGACGACGTCGCGCGCTACCGGGACTGCGTTCCGCACGGAATCGAGGTGGTGACCACGCCCGACCACCGGTTGGAGGGCGACCGAAGCTGGGACGAAGTCTGCGCACTCGGCGACCCCGACGCGGCCCTGCCGACGCTGCACGCCGACGATTTGATGACCGTCATTTACACCTCGGGCACCACCGGGATGCCCAAGGGCGTGATGCACAGCTACCGCAACTTCCAGGAAGCGTTTCGCATCATTTTAACGCAGTTTGACTTTCTGCACCAAGAGGTGTTTTTGAGCTACTTACCGCTGTGCCACGTGGCGGAACGCATGATTATTTCGGCCGCCGGCGTCTACCTGACGGGCCGGGTGCACTTTGTGCAGTCGCTTGAAACGTTTGCGGCGGACCTGGAGCGGGCGCAGCCGACCGTGTTTTTGGCGGTTCCGCGCATCTGGGAAAAGTTCGCCGAAAACCTGCACCGAAAGCTGCCTGCGGCCTGGCTGCGCCGGGCCTTGGCCCCGCTGCTGCGCAAGAAGCTGGGTTTGTCGCGGTCGCGGCTCGTGCTTAGCGGGGCGGCCCCCATTCGCGCCAGCCTGATCGACGAATTTGCGTCGCTCGGCATTGTGATCCAAGAGGTGTACGGCATGACCGAAAACCTGGGCATCACGACGGTCAACTTCCGCGGCAAAGTGCGCGTGGGCAGCGTCGGCCAGCCCTTTAGCGGAACCCGCGTCTTCCTCGGCGACGGCGACGAAATTTTGCTCGAGAGCCCGACCAACACGCTCGGCTACTACCGCGAACCCGAGCTGACCGCCGAGCTCTTTCGCGGCGGCGCGCTGCACACGGGCGACGTCGGCCGCTTTGACGCCGACGGCTACCTGTTTATCACGGGCCGCATCAAAGACATCTTCAAGACGGCCAAAGGGAAGTACGTCGCCCCCGCGCCCATCGAGGGCCGCATCATGGAGGCCGACGAGGTCGAGCAGGTCTGCTTGTTTGGCGTCAACCTCCCGCAGCCCGTGGCGCTGGCCGTGCTGACCGAGCACGCGCTGACGCAGGCCCGCGAGGCGGTCGAACACCGGCTGCAGCAGCTGCTTGAAGCGATCAACCGCGAACTTCCGCAGCACGAGCGCATCGCTCAGCTCATCGTGGTCCGCGAGCGCTGGGAAATCGACAATGGCTTCATCACCCCGAGCCTGAAAATCAAGCGCAACCAGGTGGAGCAGTTCTACCACGACCTGGTGCACGGCCTGGCGGCCAAGGTCGAAAAGGTGGTGTGGGCTTAACCGGTAACTGTTTACTCGTAACTGGTTACGGCCGCGTGCTAAAGCCCTTCCAGAGCGCGTCGTCGGCCACCTTCAGCTGGTGCGGGCGTGCCACGGTTTCGGTTTTCACGGGAACGTCCAGCACGACCGTCGCTCCGCCTCGAGTTACGGGCAGCTTCATCACGCCATCCTTGGCTTCGTCGCGGGCCTTGACCAGGTCCATCATCGAAACTTCGTCGCCCACGCGCAGTCCGGCCCACTCGCTTGGCCCCACCTTTTTCACCACGCGGGTCATTCCGAGGTTGCCGGCCTTGATTTTGAGGTCGTTTTTGCCCGATTCCAGCGGATTGAGCGCTTTGACCTCACTGCCCTCCGCGGCGTAGGCGAGCCCGACGAGCTTCAGGGCATCAGCGTAGGGAAGCGGTTCGCGACCTTCCACGTGCTTGGCGAAGAACTCGCGCAGTCCAGGCGTTTCTGCGGCCGCACAAAAGGCTTCAAAGAATCCGGCCTCGTCGAACGGACGGCTGGGACCGTACTCGGCGTGGAGCGCCATGATGACGTCGATCAGCGAGCGGCGACCTTCGTGGGCGCCGCGGATTTGGGCGTCAATGAGCCAAGCCATCACGGCGCCGCGGTCGTACACGTGCAGGTAGGCGTCGGCGTAGGGCTTGTCGAGCACATTGCGCGACATTTCGGTGAAGCTGAACTTGCTGTTGGGGAACTTTTCGCCCTGTACAATTTTGCCGCGCATCGCGTCGAGGTACTCCTTTTCGCTGAGGCGTCCGCCCTGATAGCGAATGAGTTGGGCGAAGTACTCGGTCACGCCCTCGTAGAGCCACAGGTGCTGGCTCATGGTGGGGTTGGCGTAGTCAAAATCGTGAATGGCCGGAGCGTGCAGGCCCAACGGCGTGATGATGTGCATGAATTCGTGCACGGCCGCGTCCAGCAGCTGCTTTTCGACGCGGAGTTCGTCAGGCATGCGCTCGCCGTTGCCAAAATCGCCGAGGTAGTAGACCGACGAGGTGTTGTGTTCGAGCGCACCAAAGCCTTGGCTGCCTAAGGACTTGGCGACTTTGATGATGCCGCCGATGCTGGGTTTTCCGCTAAACAAAATGTCGCCAGCCCAGCGGAAGTCGCCGACCATCGTCAAAAAGGTGTAGCGGTCCACCGGGAGCTGCGGCAAAAAGCGCGCGACCGCGGCCATGTCGGCCTCGAGTTCGCGCTTAAACTCGGCGGCGCGGGGCGTTCCGTTGAGGTCGAGGACCGCAATGGTCACCCGGGTGTTCGCCACCCAAAATCCGGCGGTGTCGGGCTTGGTCAGCAGCACTGGGTTGTCGAGCAGCGCGTGGTAGCTTTCGGCGCGAAGGAGCGTGCGGCCGTTGCCCGCCTCGCCCTCGAGCGACGTGGCGGCAAACCAACCCTGCGGTGTACCGAGGTCGACAGTTACCGAGCCGCGCTCTTGACCGGTCCAGAATCCGTACACTCCGCCGCCGTTCAGCACGGAACCCTTTTGGTCGTCGTGGAAGGTGCTCGCGGGCTCAAAAATCTTGTTCTTTTTGACTTCGAGCTCCATGATGCTGGCCACGCTGTAGCGCACGGCGACGGGCGCGGCGGAACCGCTGACCGCCCAACTGTTGTTGCCCATCTTTTTCACTTTGAGGGCCTTACCTTGGGCGTCCACCGCCGTGAAGTCGGTCACAAACCGGCCGTAGTCGAGGGTGGCGTAGGTTCCGGGCACCGTCTTCGGAAGGTGGTAGGTCGCTGAAAATCCGTCGGCCAGGTTGGCGTCGGGTGCCGCAAAACCGCGGTGTTCGACGGTCGCGCCGTCGGCTTTAAGGTCGACACGGTACAGGGATTGGGCCTGAGCGGCGGTGCCCAGGGCGAGGGCGGCAAAGAGAAGGGGACGAATCATACGGGTTTCTGGTTGCTAATTAATAGTTCCACCGTCCGCGGTAGCTGTCATAAAAATCCACGCCAAATTTCAGGCGGAACCCCGGAACCTGCGGGTTGCCCTGGTCGGTCCAAATGCGGTAGGCGCCAATGCGCATCCGCTGGTCCCAGAGGCGCATCGGCAGTTCTAGTCCGCCATAAACTTCGGCGTGAAAGACCTTGGCTTCGGCGACATAGAGCATTCCCCCGCCGACCACCGGAACCAAATGCAGGGCCCGAACGAGCGGGACGCGGTCGAGCAGCGAACGGTCAAAGTGGTGGATGGCGTAGGCCTCGACCCACGGACGCGCCGAGTGGTAGGTGGAATCCAAGGCCTGCAAGCTCGTGGTGGGGTTGCTCAGCAGCAGCTGGTCCGAGCCGCGAAAGAAGCGGTGCTCGATGAAGCGGATCGAATCGAGTTCCTTGGCTAAAAAAGTGCCCGCGCCGATGTTCCAGTGGGTGGTGCCCCAAAAGCGGGACTGGCGGAAGTCGCTGGCGTTCAAGCGCAGTGAGGTAAAGTTGACCATTCCGCCCAGCAAGCCGGGTATGCCCTGGCGGGCCTGAAACGTGAAGGTGGGCCAGTCGCTGCCGAGCACGATTTTGCGCGGACCCTTGAGCACGTAGCGTTGCCCGGGGGTGTAGCTCAGGTCGACGCCGACCAGCGCGATGGTGTAGGTTCGAAAGGGGACGGGGTCGTTGAGTTCGCCAAACAACTGGTTGGACCAGTCCTCTAATTTGAGGTTCGTGATGGCTTCGCGGCGCGAAAAGTCAAAGGACGACCGCAGGTAGAGCCCATTGCGGAGCTCAATGCGGTGGGCTCCCTGAAAAAAGGTTTTGCGTACGTAGTTCCCGCGAGCAAACGTGCCCAAAATGGGTTGGTAGGTGTTGACAAAATCGTAGTTGTCCCCGAGTTCGAGGCGGAGCGCCGCGAAGCGGCGCGGGTTGTACAGGTAGGTCGCCGTGAGGTCACCCCGCACGTCGCGGTTCACGATTCCGTAGTCCAAATTGCCGTCAAATTCGAGGCGCTTTTGGCTGTCGAAGGTGCGGGTGAAGCTTCCGCCCAGGTTGTGGCGGTAGCCGCCCACGCCAAAAAAGCGCATCTGCGCGACTACCGGCAGCACAAACCAACTGGTGCCATTGCGCGTAGACCGGTATCCTACGCCGGCAATCAGCGGTTCCCACCAGTGAAATTTATTGTAGACCGCGTCGACGCTGTCTTTGTAGCGGTCGGAATCATAGTACAGCGTCAGACTGTCCTGGTACGAAATGTGGCGGGCCTCGCCGGGGTTCAGGGCAATAGTGCGCGCCTTTGCCCACACTTCTGGGGCTGCGTTAAACGCTTCCGGGGCGTACTCCACGGCGGCCATTCCGAGGTCCTTCGGGCGAAATTCCACCGCAAAAAGATACCCCTCGTGGCGAACCTCGGTCCGCGCACTGTCTCCGCCTGCCTCAACAAGGTCGAACCGCCGCGAGGTCACCACAGAGTACCCGTCTGCTTGACCGTAGGTCAGCTGTACCCGTGCGGACGAAAAGCGAACCAACGTCTCGCGCGGAAGCTCGAGCTCGGCAGAAACTACCGTGTAGGCACTGTCGTCAATTACGATCGTACCCCGTACCCCAGGTCCCGCAGCACTTCGGGGTTCGACCGAAATAGTCCAGCGGACGGAGCCCGCATTGCTCTGGGCTTGAAGCACCCGCGCTCGGTACTGCAGCGTAGCATCTGCGGCCAAAGGCGATGGGATGGCAGCGGCCATCAACCGCGGCAGCTCCATGGTCGGCCGGTAAAGATCGAGGTTGCCGTCTGGGTAGGACTCAAAGAAGTGCTTGCCTAAGCTTTGGAACCGCTGTTCCGGTGCTGCACCGTCGTCTCGTCCGACACTGAATTGCACCTGAACACTGCGGCCGTCGTTCAGACCTCGAGCGCTATGTTCGTCGGCCAAGTAGACCGATTCGCTAAAGCGGTTGGGAGCGGCAAAGCGGCTGATACTCAATGCCTCCCTAAGTTGGATTCCGCGCCCTGAACCTACCGTCGATTTAACGGCGGTGCTGCACTGAAAACTGGGCAGGGGCTGGTTGCGCCGTCCGGCCTCGCGCAGCACTTCATAGGCCTTGTCAATGGGTTCCGCGACGACCAGCACGGCATCTAAGTCGACGTTGCGAAGGCTGTCCGCCCCCGTTTGACCGAGTGCGCACCACGCCTGTCCAAGAAGAATCCCGGTAAGAATCAGCGAACGAACCACGGCACGAAGGTACTCAAGCCCCGTGCCAAAGCCTTTAGGGCTTGGTCAGAGTTCAAACAGGAAGCCTTGCTTTGCCAGCGACGTGTAGCGCTGCGTATCAAAGCGGTAGAGGCGCGCGGGGCGGTGGCGCACCGCCTGCTGGGTTTTGTCGAGGGCCTTGAGGACCTCCATGCTCAGGATTTTCTTGCGGAAGTTGGCCTTGTCAAACTGCGTGTTGAGCACAGCCTCGTAGAGGGTTTGCAGTTGCGCAAGCGTGAATTCCTCGGGCAGCAGTTCAAATCCAATGGGGTGCTGGCGCACCTGGCGTTGAAGTGCTTCTAACGCCGTTTGCAGCAGTTCCCGGTGGTCAAAAGCCATTTCCTCGAGTTCGCTGAGCGACTTCCACCGAGCCTTCACGGCCCATGATGCCGGCCGCGGATTGTACTTGGTTTGGTTGATCAGCGAATAAAACGCCGTGGTCACCACCCGCCCAAGGGGGTGACGGTCGACCCGCCCAAACGTTTTAAGCTGGTCAAGGAATACGTTGTCAAGCCCGGTTAAGTCGTGCAGGATTCGAGTGGCCGCTTCGTCAATGTCTTCGTCGAGGCGCACGAGGTCGCCCGGCAGGGCTTCGAAGCCGAAAAACGGTTCGGCACCGCGCTCGATCACGAGAATCTGCAAGCTGGCGCCGTCAAAACCAAACACCACGCAGTCTACGGACTGGCCGAACTGAAAAAACGGACTAAGCCGCTGGCGTTCCGATTCGAGGCTCATGGTTCGAGGGTTGTGGTCCAGGTGAGGCCTTCGGCGCTGTTCGGGCCGACGGTCAGGGTAAGGGTTCCGTGGGTGAACGCAATGCGCTGCCCCTTGCCGTCGCGCTGGGTAAGGGCTTCGTGCGGGAGGTCAAGTACCACGTCGGCGCTGGCTCCTGGTTCGAGGTGAACGCGCTGAAACGCTTTAAGCGCTTTAACCGGATAAACCTGTCCATTGCCCGCTCGGCCCACGTAGAGCTGCGCAACGTCGCTGCCCGGCTTGGTGCCCGTGTTCTTCACCGTTACGGTCGCGGTCCATCCTTTAGTCGTTTGGGCTACCTTGAGGTTCTCGTAGGCAAACGTGGTGTAGCTCAGTCCGTAGCCAAACGGGTAGGCCGGCGCGTTGGACTCGTCGGTGTAGTGCGACCAAAAAACCTCGGCTTTGGGCCCGGGGCGGCCTGTGCTGAAGGCGTCGTAGTGCAGCGGAATTTGGCCCTCGCTGCGCGGAAAAGTCATGGGCAAACGGCCGTAGGGCTCGCTTTTCCCACACAGCACGTCGGCGACGGCTTGACCGCCGGCGGTGCCGGGCTGCCAGGCCCAAAGAATGGCGGCAGCGCCTTCCTGAATCCATGGCTCGAGTACGAGCGGACGCCCGGCGTAGACGACCAAGACCACGGGCTTGCCGGTTTTAAACGCCTTGCGGATTAGGTCCTGCTGCACCGCACTTAAGCGCAGCGACGCGCGGCTTCGCCCTTCGCCCGATTCGTAGCCGTGCTCGCCCAAGGCCAGCACCAGCACATCCTGGTTGCGCAGCGCCTTGATGGCCATGTCGTTGGCTTTGGTGTCGGTGGTATTAATCGTCAGTTCCGCGTGAAAGGCTTCGGTGCCCACCGAGTGCGGCGCCGAGGCCGCGAAGGTCCATTGGCCCGAAACCGCTTCGGCGAGCGACTGCGCTGACTGGTCTTTTGCCGAAACACGCCAGTTGCCTAGCACTCCGTTTTTCTCTGCGGCCATCGGACCGGTGAGGCCGACGCGCTTCCTTGTGCCCAGCGGTAGCACGCCGCTATTTTTAAGGAGCACCGACGATTTGACTGCCATGCCGTACATCGCCGGCCTGACGTCCGGCTTGGCGGCGTTGCAGTAGCGGTAGGGGTCGTCCATCAACCCCAATTCAAACTTCAGCGTTAAAATTCGGCGGGCGGCCTCCCGGAACCGCAAACTGTCGGCCGGATTGCGGCGGGCGAGCGCTACCCCGTGGCGCAGGTAGGCGTCGGACTCCATATCGATGTCGCAGCCTGCGGCCAGCGCGCGGTCGGCGGCGTCGCTCAGGTCGCTGGCGTAGCCGTGGGGAATCATTTCGCCGATGGAACCCCAGTCCGAAACCAGGACTCCGCCAAAACCCATACGACTGCGCAGCTCGCCCCAGACGAGGGCCGAATCGCCCGTCGCGGGAATGCCGTTGGCCGCACTGAACGCATTCATGACGGTGGCTGCGCCCGCCTTCACGCCGGCCTCAAACGGCGGCAAAATCCAGTTGTAGAGCGTGTGGGCGCTGTAGTCGGTCGTGTGGTAGTCCTTGCCCGAGACCGGAAAACCGTAGCCCGCGAAGTGCTTTAAGCACGCGGCTAGCGTGGTGGGA
>JACCDX010033959.1_pt1 | contig 14142 bp, 11 predicted proteins | sample 7449681 | NCBI WGS metagenome assembly JACCDX01 (sample SAMN15323450, study PRJNA562643) | freshwater metagenome | isolation source: river surface water | place: USA:Blue River Watershed | collected 2017-08-18
ACGGCTTCGGCCAATGCGTCCGTGCGGGCCATTCTGACCCTGAACACCTCCACCGGCGCAAACTTCGCCGTTTACGCCCCGCCCGTCTCCAAGCTGTACATCATCAAGAACGCCAGCTCCTACACGGCCACGATCTACAACTCGACCGTGATTGGGAACACCACGGCGGCAGGAACTGGTGTCGCCATCCCCTCTGGCAAGACCATCGCGGTCTGGTCTGACGGCACGAACTTCGTCCAGCAGGTCACCTACCTGATCTCCCCTGAGTTGGCCGGAACCCCTGTTGCGCCCACGGCATCGACTGGCACGAACACCACCCAGATTGCCACCACGGCTTTTGTGCAAGCCGCAACTACGGCGCTCAACTTGGGCACGATGTCTACCCAGAACGCCAACAACGTGGCGATCACGGGTGGCACGATTGCCGGGACGACCAACTCAAGCAACACCTTCACCACGGGCAACAGCATTCAGGGCTTGCTGGAGAAGGCGACCATCACGGCATCCGCCCCCAGTAGCACCACCAACTTTGATGTCCAGACCCAGTCTGTCCAGTACTACACCAGCAACGCCTCGACCAACTTCACCTTGAACGTGCGCGGGGATGGCTCCACTGCCCTGAACTCGGTGATGTCCACTGGTCAGGCCATCACGATTGCCCTGCTGGTGACCTGTGGCTCCACGGCCTACTACCCCAGCGCCTTGACGATTGATGGAAGCTCAGTGACTCCCAAGTGGCAAAACGGGTCTGCTCCAACCGGCGGGCTGGCGAGTTCAGTTAACGTATACGTTTACACAATCATCAAGACGGCATCCGCCACGTTCACTGTTCTGGCATCTCAAACCAAATTCTCCTGATCATGCCCATCATTTCTTCTGTCGCATCAGCCTCTGCCCGGGGGTACGGGTTCAACGGAAACATTTTGGTTCCGGGGAACAGCGGTGTTTTGACCTCTGGTACGTCCTACACCCTGCCGCTGACTTCTGGTACGACAGTGAACATTTTGGTCATCGCAGCTGGCGGCGGTGGCGGCGGTGGTTCTGGCAGGAACGCAAACTATGACGGCTTCAACACCGGTGGCGGTGGCGGTGGAGCAGGTGGAAACGCATACGTTTTGAGTGTGCCTGTTGTGCCCGGCCAGACCATCAGCTATTCAATCGGCAGTGGCGGCAGCGCTGGAAGCTTCAGGGATGGCGTTTACACAAGCGGTAGCTCTGGCGGCACTGGGAGCGTGACTACTGCCACGGTTGATGGGAATCTGGTTGCAAGGGCAACCGGAGGTAGCGGCGGCACGGTTTCCCCAAGCGGTAGTGCTGGCGGCGCTGGCTCCTACACGGTTGGCACTCAACTATCAACGCCCACCGCTGGCGGCAGCGCACCGGGCGGGAGCTATTCTGGCGGCGTGGGCGCAAAAGGGTACACCATCACCACCACGGTGGGCACTGTGCTTGGGTCTTTGCTTTCCTACGGGTCAAACGGGACAACCTACCCGCAAGGGAGCAGTAGCTCAAACACTCCGGGCACTGGGTACGGGGCGGGCGGCTCTGGCGGCAGTGCTTTGCAGTCCGACCAATACAACACGGCCCCGCTGTCTTCAAACGCTGGCCTTGCTGGCGCAGTGTTCATCTGGTGGGGCTATTAAAGTGTGGACCCCTTCACCCTCCTTGCCATCGCCAAAGGCGCTGTCACTGCCATCAAGCAGGGGTGTGAGCTTTACAACGAATTCAAGGGCCATCTGGTCGAGGCCAAAGAAGCGATTGATGAGGTTCGTGGCATCGTCACTGAGGTCACTGGGTTCTGGGGCAACTTCAAGAAGTGGTGGTTTGGAGAGCCCGAGCCCCAGCCAACCGCAGAGCAACCCAAGCCAAAGGCCAAGTCGCGCAAGAAGTTTCAGGAGTTTGACGAGATTGAGGTTCGCCGGGACATTGCCGACAACCTCGTCAAGTTCTTCAAAGCCTTGGAAGCACTCAAGAACCACATCGCCGAGGAGGAGGAGAAGTCCCGAAACGTGTACGACCCCGACCAAAACCTGATGGAAGCCGCACTGCACCGAGTTCTGGCTCTTGATGAGATGGAGAAGTTGCAGTACGAAATCAGGCAGGTGATGGTGTATCAGACCCCCGGGATGGGAGACCTGTACACCCGAGTGGTCAAGATGGTTGGTGTGATTTCCGAGGAACAGGAGATAGCTCGGATTCAGAAGGTCAAAGCGGAGCGGGACGCAAGATGGCGACGAAGAAGGGCGCAGGACAAGGCAACGGACGTTCTTTTGGCGGCAGTGGGAATCGTCCTGCTGGCGGGGTATCTCGGGGGCGCATGGTGGATTCTGGTGAAGGATCGGATGGATCGCTGGGGATTTTGATTGCCATGTTGTCGATGGCGGTCGTGCTGTTTTTGTTGGTCTTGACAGCCTTCATGTACATCGACATCCTCGGGGCCAAGGCAGAGGTAAGGGAGCAGCTTGTCAAGCTTGAGAAGTTGCGTCGGGAAGTGGAAAAACTTGCAAAGGAAAAGTAATGCTCAGTCTCATTTCAACCCTAGGTGGTCTCCTGATCTCAGGTTTGCCCAAACTCCTTGAGTTCTTTCAAGACAAGGCGGACAAGAAGCACGAGCTGGCGCTGGCAGAGATGCAGACCATCCGCGAGAAGGAACTGGCCGTCATGGGCTACGCCGCCCAAGCCAAGGTCGAAGAGATCCGCGCCGACCAGATCGCCATGCAGACCGATGCCCAGATGACTCAAGCGGCGCTGGAGCACGATGCCAAGGTTCTGGAGAAGTCCAGCAAATGGGTGGTCAACTACGTGGGCACTGTGCGCCCGACTGTCACCTACATGTTCGTGCTGGAGTTGATTGCCATCAACCTGTACATGACCTACTACCTGTTTGCCCATCCAAATTTGATTCAGACGGTGGACGATGTGATCCGCTACTCCGAAATCATTTTCAGTGGAGATGAGATGGCAATGCTTGGCGGCATCATTGGTTTCTGGTTTGGTTCACGCAACTGGAACAAGAAGTGAAGACATCCGACAAAGGCATCCATCTGATGCACCTGTTTGAGGGCTATAGGGACAAACCCTATCAATGCTCTGCTCACATGTGGACGATTGGGTGGGGCCATGTCATCTACCACGATCAACTCAAACTGCCGATGGTCAGGAAGGAAGGCTATGAAGGACTCATCCGTTCGGAATACCCGCTTCGCCCGGAGCATAACCGTGTCTGGAGCCGCCCAGAATTGGTCGGTATATTCAAAGATGACCTCGTCAATTTTGAACGTGGTGTTCTTCGACTTGCTCCCAATCTGTCTGGCCGTCAAGGCGCTTTCGACGCTTGCGTGGCTTTCAGCTTCAACGTAGGTCTGGGGAACTTCCAAAGATCCACGATTCGTCAGAAAATCGGGCGAAAGGATTGGGACGGAGCCGCCGAGGCATTTATGGTTTGGACGAAGGCCGGTGGCAAGGTTCTCAAAGGTTTGGTTCGCCGCCGAGAGGCGGAACGTGCGCTCTTCCTGAGCGACAAAGACGAAGAAGAGAATTGACATGCCCCTCCAAAAGTTGCAGTTCCGGCCCGGTGTAAACAGGGAATCCACAACCCTTGCGAACGAAGGCGGCTGGTTTGAGTCCGACAAGGTGCGCTTCCGCTCGGGCTTTCCCGAGAAGATTGGCGGCTGGACGAAGGACACCGGGTCTGAAGATGTCACCACACCCAAGACCACGCTTGCCGCAAGTGGCCTTGTGACGGCTTTGCCGCCCACCACTGGATCGTTCTGGGGGGTCTGCCGCGCCCTTTTCAACTGGATCAACTTGTCCGGCTACAACCTGCTGGGCCTTGGGACGAACCTCAAGTACTACATCCAGAACGGCGTTGGAGGCACGTTCTACGATGTGACCCCAATCCGAGACACGGCCACTGGGGTGACCAACGCTTTCACCACTGACACCGCCACCAACTCTGGTGGGCAGACCACGCTGATCGTGAACGACGCTGGGCATGGGGCGCAGACGGGCGATTTTGTCTGCATCTCAAACACCTCCGGCCCGGTCAATGGGGTGCTTGCGGCCAACATCGACGGTGAGCACCAGATCACCTACATCTCCTCCAGCACGTACTCCATCACGGTGACGGGCACGGCCACATCCTCTGGCACACCTGCGGTGTCGGCCAACTTTTACTACCAGCTTACAGTGGGTTCTGATGTTTACACGACATCGGTGGGCTGGGGTGCTGGCGGCTGGGGCGGGGCGACCACTGGGTATTCCTCAACCGGCTGGGGTTCTGCGGCTCCTGCGGGTCTCGGGATTGGCGTTCAGCTTCGCCTGTGGAGCCAGTCCAACTTCGGACAAGATCTGATCATCAACCCCCGTGGCGGGGCCATGTACTACTGGGCCGTGAACAGCAGCCCCAGCACCTTCGACCGCGCCCAGATCATCAAGGCGAGTACCGGCATTTCCATCCGTGGCAGCACGGTGACTCCAGACTCCACCTGTCCATCTCTGGTCAACATGGTGATGGTGTCTGATGCCTCCCGTTTTGTGATCGCCTTGGGGACAAACGATCCGTCTGGCGTGTTGTTCAGCACGGCCATCGATCCATTGCTCATTCGCTGGTCGGATCAGGAGTCCGTTGCCATTTGGTCGCCTGATGTGGACAACCAAGCAGGTAGCTACCGCCTGAGCCAAGGCTCTGAGATCATCACTGGCTTGCAGACCCGACAAGAGATTTTGATCTGGACGGACTCCGCAATCTACTCCATGCAGTACTTGGGCGCTCCTTACTTCTGGGGCTTCCAGATCATGGGCTCCAATATCTCCATCATGGGCCCCAATGCAGTGGCGGTTGCCAACAACGTGACCTACTGGATGGGCACGGACAAGTTCTACATGTACTCCGGTCGCGTGGAAACGCTCCCCTGCACCCTGCGACAGTACGTGTTTGATGACATCAATCTTGAGCAGTCGTATCAGTTCTTCGCTGGCACGAACGAGGGCTACAACGAGGTGTGGTGGTTCTACTGCTCCGCCAACTCAACCGTGGTTGACCGCTACGTGATCTTCAACCATTTGGAGCGCACTTGGTACTACGGATCGATGGAGCGCACGGCTTGGACTGACAGCCCACTGCGCGACTTCCCAATGGCCGCTGGGTACGACGGCATGCTCATCTATCACGAAGATGGAGTCGATGATGGAACCACAAACCCTCCTTCTCCTATCGTTGCTTATTGCCAGTCCTCGGATTTCGACATTGGTGACGGTCACAATTTCGGCTTGGTTACTCGGATTATTCCCGACGTAACTTTTGATGGTTCTACCGTCAACAACCCGACGACTGTGTTCACCGTGCGTCCGCGCCAGAACCCCGGCGCAAACTATGGGGACACCGACAACCCAGATGTGATCAGCGCACAGAACTACCAGAACCAGCAGACCTACAACGTCCAGCAGTTCACCAATTACGCCTACGTCCGCATCCGTGGCCGTCAGATGGCGTTCAAGATCAGTTCAGACGGTCTGGGGGTCTCTTGGCAACTTGGCACACCTCGCCTTGAGGTTCGCCCTGACGGAAGACGTTGATGACAATCCCAGCCCGAGTCCTCCTTGCGCCGCAGCCACCGATGCTGCCGATTGCTCCTGTGCAGTACGGGCAGCAGTATCAGGATCAGTTTGCCAACGCCCTGCGCCTCTACTTCAACCAGCTCTCCAACACCTTTGGTACAGAGCTCGGGCCAACTGGCGGACGGTTCCTGAACTTCCCCTACGCCGCCGTCCAGCGCACAACGGACAAGACCTTCACGGCCAACACCGCCACCCAGATCACATTCGACACCAACGACTTCCTAAACGCCTGTACAAACGACGGCACGGACGGCATCCATGTGACCTACGCTGGGATCTACAACTACCAGTTCAGCGTCCAGCTGAAGAACACCGACACGCAGATTCATTCGGCATGGATCTGGCTGCGCGTAAATGGGGTTGACTTGGCGGGCACTGGGAGCAAGTTTGATGTGATCTCTTCCCACGGCGGCATCGATGGATTTGTGATTGCCGCATGCAACTTCTACGTGAGCCTCAACGCCGGTGATTACGTGGAAATGTGGGCGGCGACTAACAACACCGCTGTTTCGTTTGATGCCACTGGCGCACAGACCTCACCCTTTGTGATGCCATCCATCCCTTCGGTGGTGGCAACCCTCTCATTCGTCTCGTCTGTACCTGCGTAAGGGTTGATCAGAGATGCCCAAAATGGTACGATTCAAATACTAGGAGAAAAGTATGGCTGGCGGCGGAATTGGCGAAGCAGCTCTTATTGGCGCAGTGATTGGCGGCGGGTCTTCCGCTTTGTCTGGCCGCGACCCTCTTCAGGGCGCACTCCTTGGCGGTCTTACCGGCGGCGCTGGTGCTGGCATCAGCAATTTGCTGGGCGGTGTAACTCCGGCTTTGGGCGTTGCTCCGGGCGTTGAAAGCGCTTTGAGTGCAAATGCGGTGAATGCAATTCCCTACTCAGAAATGGCCGTTAATGCTGCTGGGGCGCCTATTACAGAACTCACCGGTTTAAATTCTCTTGTTGCGCAGCCTTACCCGCTTGACATGTCGGCTGTGGAGCTGACAGGAACGTCGCCCCTTACACAAGCTGCGGCACAAAAAACCCCCGTCTTCGATGCGATCAAGTCGCTTGGAACTTCTATTGGCGACAACCAAAAAGGCACGACCACACAAGCGCTCAAGGATGTTGGCGCTTCTGTTTTGGGCAAGATTGGAGACAACCCTGTTCCGTACGCGCTCTCCGGCATCGTTCCGCTGGCCATGCTGGACAAAAAGCAGGATGCAGCCGCCCCGGTTGAGAAGTACGAAGGCCCCTTGAGCAAATTCAAGTACGACCCCAACACCTTTCAGCCTTACACCCCTCAGCCGCCCAATCCCGTTTACCGCCCCGTCTACAACAGCTATGGCTTGCCAACCATTTACGCAGCCGCTGGTGGGTCTGTTGAGCAGATGTCTCAAGCCAACTCTGTTGGGGCCAACACGGGCTACCCACAGGCTGACATCCTTGGCCATGCGTACTCCACGCCTTGGCAAACCCCCGTCTCCCAGAATGTTGTCGCTGGGGTTGCCGATACTGGGGTTAACCCTATTACCGGGCAGATGGCGTTTGCTGGTGGCGGCATCGCTGACCTTGGCAGCTACTCAGACGGCGGGCGCATGCTCAAAGGGCCGGGAGACGGCATGTCGGACAGTATTCCTGCCACAATCGCCAACAAGCGCCCAGCTCGTTTGGCCAACGAAGAGTTCGTGGTTCCGGCAGACGTGGTATCCCACCTTGGCAACGGCTCCTCTGACGCAGGAGCCAAGCAACTCTACGCCATGATGGACAGAGTGCGCAAAGCCCGCACCGGAACCAAACAGCAAGGGCGCGAGATCAACCCGACCAAGTACATGCCCGCATGAAGCTGATCCACATCCCGACCAACCACATCCTCCAGTTTTGGGACACGGTGGAGCCCCATCTCAAACGCGCTGAAGCGTTTGGCGGCAACGAGTACACCGTTGAGCAGATCAAGGTCTACCTCACCTTGGGGCAATGGATTCTGGTGGTGGCGATGGAAGAAGACCGCACGATCCACGGCGCAGCGACGCTGTCCTTCATCAACTACCCCAACGACCGCGTGGCGTTCATCACCTACCTTGGTGGGCATGCCCTTTTGAACGTGGATGCTTTGGAACAGTTGAAAGTCCTCGTCAAAGAGGCTGGGGCCACCAAAATTCAAGGGGCCGTGCGCGAGTCTGTCGCCCGGTTGGCAAAGCAATGCGGCTTCTACGACCGATACCAGATCGTAGAGACCAAAGTTTAAGGAGCGCACCATGGCTGGCGGCGGACAACAACCCTCAACACCCACACAAACAACCGTAACGAACACCAACCTGCCCGAGTACGCTCGTCCGTACGTGGAGACGATGCTTGGCGCTGGCCAGCAGCAGGTGTTCAACTACCAGCCAGACGCGTCTGGCAACTTGGTGGCGCAGGGCTTTAGGCCCTTCACGCCGTTCAGCACCGACCCTTCGGCCTACTTTGCAGGGTTTTCCCCTATGCAACAGGCGTCGTTCCAAGGTGCGGCCAATTTGGCCCAGCAAGGCGCGGCTCCGCAGGTCACGCAAGGGTCACAGCTTGCAGGTGCGGCAGGTCTTGGCGCACTCAACACAGGGGCGTTTGGCACTCAGGAAGCCATGTCGTACATGAACCCATACGTTGAGGCGGCTTTGGCCCCCCAGATGGAGCTGATGCGGCGTCAGCAAGGTGCTCAAGCCCAACAAATGGCGGGTCAGGCAACACTGGCTGGGGCTTTTGGCGGTTCCCGCTACGGCTTGGCTCAAGTTCAGCAGAACCTTGCCAACCAACTGGCCCAGCAGAATCTGGTGGGGCAGGGCTTCAACACCGCCTATCAGAACGCGATGGCCCAGTTCAACGCCGATCAAGCGCGGCGCTTGCAAGGTCTGCAAGCCGCCATGCAGGGGGCACAGACTCTGGGGCAGCTGGGCCAGACGGCCTACGGCCAGCAGACTGGCAACATCAACTTGCTCAACCAGTTGGGCGGTCAGCAGCAATCAGCTGAACAAGCCAAGATCAACCAGCAGATTCAGGACTACGCTACTCAGCAGCAGTACCCGATGATGCAGTTGGCCAACCTGAGTGGCCTGTTGCGCGGCTTGCCGATGCAGTCTGCCACCACCCAGATGTACCAAGCTGCGCCCAGCACGATGAGCCAAATTGCCGGTCTTGGGACTGCGGCGGCTGGTGCTTACAAACTGTTTGGGGCTAAGAAGGGTGGTAAGGTTCCCACACCCAAAGTGGGTAGTGCTGGATTGATGGACTTGGCGTTGGCCAAGATGGAGAGTGCTGCATGATTAACGTCCCCCAAATCACCGCTGATCTGGCCCGCATGCCCGACAGGTCATTGCAACAGTACGCCCAGATGCACCGCAACGACCCCTACATCGTGGCGTTGGCGTTGGCCGAGTCCAACCGCCGCAAGCAGCTTCGCACCGGTGCACAGGCTGGCCAAGCCCAACAGATGCCCACTGTGGTGGAGCAAGACCTTGCTCAGATGGCCCCCGAACAGGTTGGCATCGGCTCCCTGCCCGAGCAGTCTCTTGCCAAGATGGCAGGTGGTGGCATCGTTGCGTTTGAAGAGGGCGGTGAGGTTGAGCACTATGCGGCGGGGGATTTGGTTGGTGATAAAGGCTTCATTGACTTTTTGCAAAAGAACGGCAAGACGGTGCGGGACTTTGTCAATGCACTTCCTTCTGAGCAAGCGGCAATCAAAGCTGCTTACACAGGCGTACAAGGCCCAGCTGTACCAGCTGCCACTGTTACTCCCACTGCTGCGCCTACGACTGCGGGCGTTTCTCCCGGCCTTTCTTCTCTTTTTAAATCTGGACTTGGCGCAGTTTCTCGCTCCCCGTTGCTTGGCTTGGCTACACAGTTATTTGGCACTTCGGACGAAGAACTTGCCGTTCTTAGGGCAGCAGACACAAAACGTGCAGATGAAGCGCAACAAAAGTACGATCAAGATGTTGCGGCGGGGCGTTTGCCAGCAGGGCCAATTTCAAAGTCTACTTTTAGTACCGATGTGAGCCAAGGACGGCTCAGAGACATTGCGTTTGATAAGGACAAAACTCCTGTTCCTTTGCCAAAAGACTACGCAGAAAAAACCGCAGCACCGGCCGTACCCGCAGCACCGCCCATGACCATGCAGGATATTTTGAAACAAGCGCAAGGGCTTGTTGGTGGCGGTGGTGGGCCAAGCGGCGGCATTTCTTTGCTGACAGATCCAGCGGCGATTAAAGCGCAGATGGCTGCTCTGCGCCCCAACCCAGCAAACGTAACTGTCCCTTACGCTAAAGAAAGAGAAGAATTGGGCAAACAAGAAATTGCCGCCGCTCAAGAACAGCAAAAACTGTTTGAAGAAGATGTGGCCAAGCAAGGTTTGTTTGGTGCAGAGCAAGAGAAGCGCCTCAAAGCGCGAGAAGAAAAACTTGGCAAACAGGCGGGCGAAAACACAGGGCTGGCTTTGCTCAAAGCTGGCTTTGCCATGATGGGCGGCGCAAGCCCTCATGCGTTTGTCAACATTGGTGCTGGTGCTGGTATTGGGGTGGACGAGTACACCAAAGGCAAAGACAAGATCGACGCGGCTCAAGAAAAACTGGACGACGCTTTTGCCAAGCTGGACGAAGTTCGCCGTGGCGAAAGAGTTGCCAACGCTAGAGAACTGCGTGCGCTCAAGAAAGACGTCACCAACGCGCAAATCAATGTCAAGAAGACTTCTATTGACGCTTTGGACAAGTACCTTGGGATTGAAGAATCTGTTGGACAAAAACTTTTTGAGGCATCTCAGCAAAACAGACGGTCTGTGTATGAGCAGCAAGAGGCCACAAAACGTGCCGGTGCACAAAATGCTGCGCATCTGGCTGGCCTCATGTTCCAAGCTGCGCAAGAACCTCAAGAAGTTAAGACCATGCGTGCGTACCAAGCGGATCCTGATTTGGCCAAGTTGCGTGAAAAATTCCTTACGGCCGCCGCAGGTCTTCGCGGGGAAGATGCTTTGTTGGCTCAGTACGCCAAAAACCCGGTAATGCTTATGATGCTGGAGAAAACTGATCCCGTGGAAGCCGCAAGAATTAGGCAACTATTGTCTCAAAGAATGGGCGGTGGTATTATGGCTCCCACAACAAGCGGCGCGTCTGGCGCTTCCAACCAATGGGGGCCAGCGTCCGTAGTGAAACCATAGCAAAGGTAACCCCAAATGCCCCTCTACAGAATCCAAGCGCCAAACGGACAGACTTACGAGATTGAGGGGCCAGAAGGAGCCTCACAGCAACAGGTTATCAATGCTGTGTTGGCTCAACACCCTGATGCTGGGCAAGCCCCTAAAGACACCACCGGCATATTTGAGCGCGGTGCAAGGGGGTTGGAGTCTTTGTTGGCCTCTCAGCGCACTGCGCTTGAGTCTGTTGCGGGCGGTGACTACGCACAAAAGGCGCTTGAGCGCCAACAACGCATCTCTGAAAAATACCCCGGCCAGTCTGACTGGGAAGCGGTCAAAGGCAAGTACGAAAAAGAAGGTCTGCTGCCAGCAGTTGGCGAATACCTGAGCCGAATCCCCGGGGCTGTTTCTGAACAGTTGCCACAGATTGGGGAGTCTATGGCTGGCGCAAGGTTGGGCTCTCTTGCCGGACCTTTTGGAACTGTTGCCGGACTTGTTGCTCCGTCCTACACGCAAGCGTACGGCACTTTGCTTGAACGCGAAGCCGAAGAGCAGCGTAAACGTGGGGAAACTGTAGACCCTAGCCGCTTGCAAGCAGCAGCTTTGGCAGTCCCGTACTCCGCAATTGACACAATCACAACCTTGATTCCAATGGGTAAGGGGATTGTGAAGTCGCTGTTTGGCGAAGAAGTGTCAAAGCTGCTTTTCAAAGGTGCGACCAAAGAAGCGGAAGCGGCTGCTGCTAAGAAGCTCGCAGAAGAAGGGTTGCCCAAAACCATTGGAAAAGGTTTGTTCAAGGGCGCAGCATTTGAAATCCCCGGCGAAGTCTCACAGCAAGTGATTGAACGCTTTCAAGCAGGGCTCCCTTTGCTTGACGATGATGCGCTCAAAGAATACGGTGAGACAGCTTTTTCAACCAGCATGCTGGCTCCCATCGGCGCGGCGGGTCGTTTGTCTGAGCGCAGCGGGGCACGCAATCTGATCGAGCAACAACGCCAAGAAGAGGACGCAAAGCAGCGTCTTGCTCAGGCCAAAGCAGAAGAAGAGCGCCGTAACTCCCCCGAGTACATCAAAGAGTTTGTGTCCGCATACGAAGACGCGCAAGAGCAGTTTTCTGCAATGAAAGCAACGGTCAAAAAACCGGGCAAAGACGCGCTGCCCGCTGACCACGCTCAGTACCGTGAAGACAAAGCTGCGATGGACGAGCTTGGCAAGTCCTTGTATGCGGGCAGCTCTGAATACAAACGTGTCAAGCCTTTGCACGACAAACTGGTGGAAGATGAGCGTTACAACGCCATGACGCCAGAAGAGCGTTTGATGGAGTCTTTGGGCATTAAACAAGCCGCTCCGGCAGAAACTGAAGCTGAAGAACAGCAAGCTCCTCAATACACCATTGACGAAAATGGGCGTGTTGTTGAAGTAAGCAAGCAAAAAGAAACTCCCAAGCTGTCGCCAGAACAAGCCTACGCAGAAAAGCAACTGCAACAGGCAACAGATTTTGGGCAGCTGATGTTGGACGACAAAGTGTCTTGGCTGATGCAAAACCCTGCTATGGCCAAGCTGCTGGTAGACAACAACGTCCAAATTCCGGGCGTGTCTCCCCAAGAGAACAAAACCATTTTGAGTGTGCTGCGTTTGCAACTCAAAGACGCCGAGAAGCAGCGCAAAGTTGCTGCCACAGAACGTGGTGAAACAGAGACCGAACAGCTACAGGCGCAGCTCCCCGGCATGGAAGAAGCGCCAAGCACTGCGTTTGATGAGCTGGTGAACTTTGCGCAGGAGTCAAAAGAGCAAGCGGGTGAAGAACTTCGCCATCTTGATGACACGTTTGTGGCGGGTCTTAGTCGCCCGGATACCGGCGCACTCACTGTCAGTATGAACCCTGTGGGCGGCAGCGCCAAAAAACCTGCACAGATTCGTGACAGAGTTGATGCTGCGTTCCAAGAGGCTGATAAAGCAGACGAAGAATACTTTTCGGCCCGTGCGGCGCGGCAACCCGATGCTGCCTTGGCAGCAAAAAAACGTGCAACCGACGCTGTTCAAAAGCTCAATGCACTGGCCGAAACAGGCAGCGACTACGCAAAAGAGTTGGTCAAGCTGCGCCGCGCACAGATTGCCGCATGGGGCAGACTGACTGCGGCTATGGACGACCTGCGTGCAGACCACACGCTTGACAGCCAAGACCCGGAGAAGCGCAAGCTTGCGGCTTCTACAAGAGGCACACTTCAGAAACAAATTGCCCGAGCCAGAGCCGACCTCATCACCAGCATTCTTCAAGAAGCCGCAACAAACCGCCGTGCGTCTTGGCAGCAGCTCAGTAAAGAAGAGGCCATCCAAGGCGCTGACCGCATTCGCGGCCTTATCGACTCATGGACAGAGCGGGCCGCTACAACTCCGCAAAGAGCCGAGTACGAAGATGTCGAGATCCCCGCTCAGATGCGGGCCGACAAGATTGTGCAGCCCGCCAGAATTGAACGTCGGCTTGTTCGTTCACCTGTTTATGGGATGAGCAACCGGGAAAACTTGCACTTCATCAACAGCATTCGAGGCGCCACAAAAGACATTCTTGCTGTGCCGACAGCCGAAGTGACAAAAGAAACTCCGGAGCTCAAGCAGCAGTTTGCGTCGGTGGAAAAGAAACGCGTTGAAGAAGAGCGCGGTGAAACAAAAGCAGGTAAGCCCGGGGAGCTGACCCGGTTGCGCGAGTACGTTGGCAACAAACTCACCAAAGCCCTTGGCAAAACCAATCTTGATGACGACCTGCGCTCTGATTTAGAGGCAGCTCAAGACATCATTGAAGACGGCAAAGCCAGCCGAAACTTGCTGGACATTGTTGACCACATTGCCGAGCGCATTAACACCGGGCGCACAGAAGGGCTTAAAACCAAGTTTGAGAAAGACCCAACTAAGCCGGGGCGTGTCCGCGAAGTTCAGTACATTGGTGAGACCGCGCAAAACGTGCAGGAGCTTAAAGACGCTCTTCGTTTGTCGCGTGGTGTTGCAGAGGACACTTCAGGCCAACGGCAGTTGGACTTGCTGGTGGAAGAGCCGGGGCAACGCCCTCGCCTTGTTGAAAAAGACCTTGGCTACATCCGCATGACCCCGGAGAACTTCGCCAACTCTCCAAAGGTTAAAGCCGCCAGAGATGCTGTGGACAAGCTCCGTGTGCTGCTCAAGCGCACCGATGCCAAGAAAAAGCGTGAGCAAGAGCAAAAGCAAAAACTGCAAGCGGCTTCAGCGCAGTTGCAAGATGCAAAAGAAATGGTGGCCAGCATCAAGGCAAACACTCGGTTTTTCCAAGCCGGAGATGAAAAGTTTGCAAACGAGATGATCGCCAAGTTGGCAGTGCCGTATCCAGAGCCGCTTCCAGCGAACG
>JACCDX011179656.1_pt1 | contig 14141 bp, 40 predicted proteins | sample 7449681 | NCBI WGS metagenome assembly JACCDX01 (sample SAMN15323450, study PRJNA562643) | freshwater metagenome | isolation source: river surface water | place: USA:Blue River Watershed | collected 2017-08-18
AATCTGCGGCCCATTATGGAATGGTGTCGTGAAAATTGCATTCATGACTGGCATATATCAGATTTATCGTTTGATATATCTAAAAATTCCAGTGATTACGAATTTACGTTCAACAACGAACAAGATGTTATAATGTTTGAATTGCGCTGGAGATAATTCATGAAGTTGACCAAACTAGATGGTCGTCATACTGGTTGGAAGAATTGGAAATATTTTGTTGATTTGCCTTTTAATTCAGGCAAAATTAATGAGAGAAAAGCAAAATTCAATCAAATGCGAGAATGGTGTTGGACCACATGGGGTCCTAGTAAAGAGTTAACGGATTACGATCATTACGATTTATTTGATGGGGAACACAGCAGTAATCCAAGTTGGTGCTGGGTAAATGATGAGCACGGCAGACGTAGAATCTACTTGCGGGATGACGGCGCCGCTGAAATTTTTACATTACGTTGGTTATGAGTGTTATAGTAATTATTCATCATGAAAAGCCAATGAGTATTATGGCAATCGTGGCTGATTTACGTGAGGCAGGATATAAACAAAAAATTGATTTTGATTTTCAATATATTCCAGCAAAGTTTGATGAGGATGAGGCTACACCAAGGCATACTATATTCACTTTTTATAACGAGTCGTTATCCAGTTGGTTTGCATTGAAATATTCATGAACAAAATATACGAATATCACGCCAAAGGTGGCCAATATCCGATATTGCCCATTATAAAATGGCTTAGGAAAAACGGTGAAATGGGCCGTACTTTTGTAATTCACCAAATGAATTATCGCATTTTGCGAGTTGAATTTCTTGACAGTAAATTAGAGTTGATGTATACTATGCAATATGATTGGACTAAGCCTGCTAGTAAAATTAGTTGAGATTCAGCTAAATGAGCACTGTTGTTACACTACCCTATGATCCCCTGTGGCAGCCATTAGATTGGGCCAAAGAGCATTGTCCTAGTTATATTACTAACGCCATGGCTCACCAATTAAAAATGGAAACTGTTCCAGGTGGCTGGGTTAGAGATGACAGTGTTAAGTACTATTTCAGAAAAGAAGAGGACGCCATCTTGTTTGCGTTGAGATGGTCATGAATAGTGAAATTATCGAAAACGGGCCCAACTGCTATCCTTGGCGACCAGTATTTGCTTGGTGGCCGGTAACAACTATTACTGGAAAACGAGTATGGTGGTGTAAGTTATACAAGCGTAGAGTTTGGATAGTTTGGGGCGCGTACTTCCATATGGAACCAGAAGTTCAGTACGCTACACTATTTGAGATATTGGAATCATAGCATGAAATATTGGAACAACGACAAAGAGATCAGACAACGATCTTGGACTAAAGTTGTAGTTGAAGATAATATCCCACTTTGGGCTCACCGTGTTCATCCAAAAACGGTATGGTGTAAAGAACAAAGCAGCACAGGTAAGTTTTATCATTATTTCAATACTTGGTGGTTTGAACGCCCAGAAGATGCTACAATGTTTATATTGAGGTGGGCATGAACTTTATTCTAAAATATTACCGAGAGTGGAGTGATCAACGATTTCTAAAACGGCACGGCTGTACAACCCGCGAAGAATATGACCGCAAATATGATCCTGATGTTTTTTATCCGGCTAGCCGCGTAAAAGATTTCTATCACGGCTATCCCTACATCTATTGTTTTGAGGATCACAACCATAATATATATGTTTGGGATCTTGGCTATGATGGTGTCTATGTTGCTACCAAATGGTGTAAAAAAAATTTAAAAGGCAAGTACCGTTTTGATTTCCATCGTGTTATCAAGGAGTCATCCACTGCCAATGAGTGGGAAGTGAATGAGCTAGGTGGTGGTGATCACATTTTCTTTGCTTGCCAAGATCCTAAAGATTACACACTATTTCTGTTGAGGTGGTCATGAAATATAAAGATAAACAAGATAGCACAGCAACTTGGACCAAAGTAAATATGGATCGAGGTTATCCTCTTTGGGCTCATGATGTTAATCCTATGTTTGTATGGTGTAAGCAGCACTCTAGCACAGGTAAGTTCTACCATTGGTCCAATACTTGGTGGTTTGAACGCCCAGAAGATGCTAACTGGTTTGTGTTGAGGTGGCTATGACTATTACCGTACCCGATCTTAAAAATAATAATCCCGTGCTTGTTGCACCTATGATACAATCTTATCCTATCCGATCTCCAAAACATTGGACTTGGCAGGACTATCTGCGGCAGTTAGAAATACAATCCAACAAATGGATTAATACTTATAACGTCGATGAGATGCAAATGTATAATGTAAATTACCTTATGCAGAGACTATTCCCTGGACCATATCGTGTTGTAGAAACAACGGATGGTTTTGAATTAGAATTTGACGATCCTAAAGAACAAACTTTTTGGCTGTTGAAGAACTCATAATGTTTAAAATACAATATCAACATCGTGAGCAGTTTTGGTACTGGTGTATGGAAAATCATATCGCCTGTGAGTATATGGGAACTAAAAGTACAGTTGATAATGTTAATTGGATTGAGACCGATACTTGGTATATCGGTAATGAACAAGATAGATTGTTGGCAATACTGAGGTGGGCATGACTATTACCGTACCCGAACTTAAAAATAATAATCCCGTGCTTGTGGCACCTAAGATCCCATCCCATCCTATCCAACCTTCAAAATGGACTTGGCAGGACTATCTGCGAGAGTTAGAACTGAAATACAACACTGGGAGAAATACCTTTGCCACAACTGAAGTGACTTTGAAGTTTGTAAATGAAATCATGCAGGAACTGTATCCTGGTCCATACTGTGTTGTGGAACGGTATCTACCGGATAGAATGGTCTTTGGACTTATTTTAGAATTCCACGATCCTAAAGAACAAACTTTTTGGCTGTTGAGGAACTCATGACTGTAACTTATAAACCACTAAAAGGATTCCCAGGAGTTCAGACTCCCGTTCTACATCGTGTAAAGTATGCCGAAACTGTGGACAATATGCCAGCATGGACCCAACGCAGTTACCTGGATCATTTAGTACATGAATGGCTGAAAGAAAATTGTCGAGGTAATTACTACCATAACCCAGGTTATGTGAGAGAAAAGTTTATTGAATTTGAAGATGACCATGATGCTATACTGTTTGCGTTGAGGTGGACATGAAGTATTTACCTAGTCGTCCATACCTGAAGAACATTGTTCAGGAGTATCACGCTCAAGGTCACAAGAGTATGGGAACTCCAGAATACAGGAACTGGCTGAGGCAGTTCGGTTTCAGGGTGCCTGTTAGGGATGACCATTTGGAATTTCCAGATGACTTTTCAGAACAGCAACTGTTGTTATTTGTGTTGAGGTGGGCATGAAAACTATGAACTTAGGAACTATCGCATATAATTTTACCAAACAAGATCAGCGTTATAAGTGGTGTGAAAAGCATATTGGCAAGGGAGCATATTTTGACAGCAGAGCATTTTGGGATCCTGAAGTAAAGTGGGCTGTTGATCAAAGTGCCGGAAACATTTATTTTACTTTTCGTAATGAACGCGATGCTACTTTGTTTGTGTTGATGTGGTCATGATATGGGAACTCCAAGAACATTACATGGAGCACTAAAGCGAGGTTGGTTTCCTGTTGAGATAACCCATGATCAAAGGAAATCTCGCATTATATCACATCTAGGATTATGTATTTGGGCCGATAGAAATTGTCGAGACAGATACATTTCAGAATTCTCTCATGGTAATCGCAGCGGCTTTGTTTTTGAAAATGCTGTCGATGCTACTTGGTTTTCTTGGAGGTGGTCATGAGAAAAACAATATTCAAAAAATCTATGTTCAGTCCTTACTATTATCATAATTATGGCGTAAAAGTGGCATTGAGTTGGTATAATACTATTTGGTGGAAATTGATGCCTGGTACTACCATCAAAGTAAAGTGGCCAACGGGATGGACACAGCCTGAACCGGCTGCGGGCGGCGGCTTTATCCAAATAGAATCTGCTGATCCAAACGACCACTACCGTCCATGGATGGAAAAGAATGTTGGTAAACAAGGATGGGATTGGGATTGGTCTATGGTGGATAATGACCTTGCTGCTAATCAGATTACTATTAAGTTTCGCCGTAAAAAAGAGCAGTGGGCAACAATCGCAATGTTGAAGTGGGCATGAAGACTATAATTGTTAGTAGGGATGCGTGGGTCAAGTTCTTTACCTATGAATATGTATTGACTGGAAGGCGTAGCGGTGAGGCAGCAAAAGAAGCAGTATTTGAAAAATATAGCATAAAACATTGGGAAAAATTTGATCTAGGCCATGACCAGTTCAATATTACTTTTACCGATGATGAGAAAATGACCCTTTGGATATTGAGGTGGTTATGAGTTACACTGTTACACTGTCTTGTGATCCGGTGGAGCCACGCAACAACTGGGCCAGAGAGCATTGCCCTAGCTATATCACTAACGTCTTAGATTATGTAGGCGCAGACGACATGCCCGCCGAGTTGAGCGTCAAGTATTATTTTGGTGAAGAGAAAGATGCTGTTATGTTTACGTTGAGGTGGATATGATTAAGAAGCAATACATTTTATATCCCCGCAGTGGTTATTTTGCAAACTTTATGAACACAGTGGCTAATGATTGGTACGCTATTGAAGAAGGCCTGCTAAAATATAACGCAACGATTGCCAAGGCTAAGAACGAACACTATAAGATAAACGTCAAGTGGCATGATCCTAAACTATATTCACTGTTTGTGTTGAGGTTTTCATGAGCAGAGTATTCGTCAAGAGATTCGACAACGTAGGAATGTTTGAAGACGGTCGTTGGGCCACGATGATCAAGTGGTGTGAGGACAACCTCTACCACGGTGGTTACTATGAGCCAAAATGGTATGCTGAATATCCAACTTTTTATTTCAGGGATGAGCAAGAATATATCTGGTTTATATTGAGGTGGGCATGATCGAACTAAAATTAAATCTTATTCCAGACATTGATCGAAAATTGTGGAAAACGTATGTTGATATGGGATTCAGCTACAACAATTATGGGTATCGAGGATTCCGAGATTATATCGAAAAAACTAATCAAGGAGTTAAAACTTCTAGCGGCACCTGCGGCGGAGTGATTTTGTATTTTGAAAAAGAATCCGATGTTACGCTATTTTTGTTAAGGTGGTCATGAACTTTATTCTAAAATATTACCGAGAATGGAGTGAGCGTAGATTCCTAAAACGGCACGGCTGTAAAACCCGCGAAGAATATGATCGTAAATATGATCCTGATGTGGCACATCGTGCTACTCGTATAAAAAACTTCTATCAGGGCTATCCCTATGTCTATTGTTTTGAAGACCACAAACATGATATATATTTTTGGGATCTAGGCTATGATGGTGTCTATGTTACTAATCAATGGTGTAAAGAAAATCTAAAAGGCAAGTACCGTTTTGATTTCCATCGTACTTCGCGGGCACCGTCTACTGCCAATGAATGGGAAGTAAATGAGTTAGGTGGAGGAGACCATATTTTCTTTGCTTGCCAAGATCCACAAGATTTCACCTTATTTGCTTTAAGGTGGTCATGAGCAATTTAACATTGACACGCAAAGATATTTGTCGTCATACTCCACCGTGCGAAATAACGGAATGGCTAGAATTTACTGTAAGTAATTATAGAACATACCATAGGGCATATCATTGGTTGCGAGAAGTTCGTAATCAAAGGGTTGTCTTTTCAGATGCTGTTAAAGATGAGAATGAAAATTATACAGGGGAATACAAGTTTAAGTTTTTGTGTAAACATGAATTCATACTGTTTGCGTTGAGGTGGTCATGAACATTGAATTTTCAAAATCAACTCATCCTACAATGTTTCAAGCAGTTGTGCGGGCCATAGACTATATATGTGACAATCATCAAACACGCAATGAACGAGAAGTAATTAGTTTGACCCAACAAGAACTTGGAGTTAGACTAATACGCAAAGATGGAACTACTCCGACCACAGTGTGGATCGCACATTTTGCTAGTGAAGAGGCCTTTACCATGTTTATGTTGAGGTGGGCATGAAAACCGTAAATCTAGGAAGTATATCAACTACCTTTACCAAACAAGATCAACGATATAGTTGGTGCGAGAAGCAGATTGGCAAAGGAGCATACTTTGACAGTAGGGCTTTTTGGGACCCTGAGGTATTGTGGTGTGTTGATCAAGGTAACGGTAACATTTATTTTACTTTTCGCGAAGATGCTCACGCTATGTTGTTTGTGTTGAGGTGGTCATGAAAGATTTGCCTCACAGGGTTATCACATCAAAACAGATTGTTGAGCCTGCTAAAAAATGGTGCGAAGAACAAGTTGGAGAGCGTTGGTGTGCTACACTAAATCGCAATGGAAAGTGGTGCGTATTTTGGTCAGGCACTCGGAGTAAGAATCCAGGAACCTACCAATGGTTTTTTAAGAACGATAAAGATGCTGTATTGTTTGCGTTGAGGTGGTCGTGAAGATAGAAAGAACTATTGAATTGTTTGATGGACAAAAAATCTACATCATGGGTCGGATATATCCTTTCACATTTACTCAATATCTAAAAGAGTATAAAGATTGGTATGAATATGATACGCAGCAACAAACACATTTTGTCATGCGAAAATACATACAATATCGTTGTGCCGAATTATCAGAATGGTTAAAGAAGTATAAGTGCGAAACAACCAATTGGGTAAATCCTAACATTAACGCATTTTACAACTCAAATACAGTAAACTTTGATTGGGGTATTGGTTTCCGGCACAATGATCCTAAAGAAAGTTTTTTCGTGTTGAGGTGGTCATGACTAAGATTAACCCTGTTATATTAGCCAAAGCTATCGATGATTGGGAATGCACTACGCAAATAGAAGATATAGTAAATCCTGTAGCATTTAAAAATTATATGCTAGATAAATACGGCATTGCTATTGGTCCCTTCATGAACCAATGCACTGTGGTAGATGAAAATAAATATATGATGTTTATATTAAGGTGGGCGTAATGAGTATTACTGGTTGGAAAATGTTTCCGTGGGCTCCTGATGGAACTTACGATAATAGCAGCACTTGGACTAGGCACGTTGTCGTGAACGGCATGCCTACTTACACGATAACTAAAGCATGGCTAGATAACAATGGTCCAGATGATGTTACCGCAGAACTGAGACAACCATGGGGATCATTCCCTGATTTGCCGCCTAAGCCGGACAAAAAGTAAGTGGAATTTTTAGAAAAGCGTGTTCATTGGTACTACAATGAAAAGCCAGGTTGGCATGAGTATCACATTGATAGAACCGATCATACATCCTTTGAGTGGTTCTATTATTACGAGTCTATTGTAAATTGGATAATAGAAAACATTGACTCACCGCATAGACATGCAAGATGGATCATACATCCTGAACATGCCTTATTTCGTTTTAGATACGAAAGAAATTATCTACTATTTGTACTCAGATGGTCATGAGGGCTTATATAGAATTAAACACTAACACTGATCAATAGATACGGCCAATAATAACAAAACAGCCAGGCTTTTAATAGGTCATCAAAGTAAAGGTCGTATGCCATTTGATTTTGGTTTTTCTGGTGGCCTGACGGTAAAATCTCTGCCACCGCCTATGATGCATGTTTTTTCATCTTGATGTGATACTAACATTGTCCATGTATTCGTTGAGGCGTTAATCCACAGAGACATAAGACCAGTGGACCCTTCTGGACCTTTTCCCCACAATAGCATTTCTTGTCCGTATTCTTTTCTAATAGTGCTTATAACAGTTTCTGTTTTATCACAGTGAATCTGTATTAGTTGTTTTTCTTGGGAAAACGCATCGCCACACAAGATGGCGAATAGAATAGTTATTAAGTATTTCACTTACTTATTTAGCCTGCGTTTTCTGGAACCCATAATATCCTCTCCGATAGTAAGAGCAAACATCACAATTACTATGGCCGACAGTGCTATGTTGCATAACACTTCGCCGAATAAACCAGCATTCCAGTAACTAAGAGGATGCTCTGGACCTATCGCCCATTGAATGACTACCGTGACGGCTGTAAACAAATGAATTAGTCCAAGATACCATAGTGGAGTAATATGCCAACGTGGCAAATTTCTGTTGTGTAGTGCAACGTAAAATGCGCCAACAAAAATAATTATATGAGCAACAAAGCTTACTGGAACATTATATCTGTTTATCGCCAGTATAAATTCTGATATCATTTCTTTATCTCCTTGACTGCTTCAACAATATCTTTGTCTTGATTTTTCTTTAAGAAATTTGCTACCATACCCAGGACTGAATAAGAAAAAAAGCCAATGATGAAACCTGCCATCATTTGACTTTCCCAATTATTATCTATCTGGGCCCAATTTAGTGCAGGAACTGCAAAAATCATAGCACTGCCAGTGGACACACTTCCGCGAACAAATGCTTCGCCCACTGATTTCGGTCTAATAAATGTGAGTATTGCTGCCCCACCAAAAAATCCACCTATCATCGACGCTACTTTAGCCGTAATATAACTACCCGGATCAGCCATACAAAACTCCAAATTTTTAAGTTAATAGTATTTATGTGTGTGTCTACATAAACATATAGTACAGTTAAACCCATCTAAGAGATAAATAAATGTGGAGAATTGACATATGATCATAAATGAGATACTTCTGGAAGAACCCCAAATAGGCGATCCAATCGATCTAGAATTTGGAGATATACTGATTGAAACAGTGGTTGAAGAAGTCACCTATGATGGTGTTCTTGTTAAATTAGATGAAAGTGCAATGAAGCTGATAATATCAGCCAAGAAGCATCTTGATGAAAATAAATTACACTGCCACGAGGTAACAGAAGCCAAATATCAGGGACGTAAAGTTCAACTAGGTAAACCAATGAAGGGTGATGTAAAGAAGAGCAAGGTCTATGTCAAGGGTCCAAAGGGCAATGTGGTCAAGGTCAACTTTGGTGACAAGAATATGCGTATCAAAAAGTCTAATCCTGGCCGCCGAAAGAGTTTCCGCGCTAGACATAATTGCAGTAATCCAGGGCCACGTTGGAAGGCTCGTTATTGGAGTTGCCGGGCCTGGTGATAAAAAATGAAGATAAATGAAATAGAATTGATGCGCGGTAGCGATTTCGAAGGTGGCTCGGAGTTCCTTAACAACTATAAGATAAGTGATGCCGAGTATAAAGAACTTGCGGCTGAGAGAAAACTTAAAAAACTACCAGGAAATAACAGCTATACCTATCAAGTTACTGAACGTGGGCTATCATCTGAGATTACTATATTAGATCCAAACAAAAATGGCGGAAACAATAATAAAGTTATCGCGGTGCTGGATGTTGGTCAGCCGTCTAGCACACCTATAGAAAATGTAGTAGAAGTTGGAATAATAACAGTAGATCAAAAGTACCGTGGACAAAATTTAGCAAAAGCATTATACGGAATAGTATTGCTGCCTCCTCCTGTTGGCCTAGGTAAAATACTATTTTCTGGCACAGATCAAACCCCTGGCGGCCAACGTAATTGGGCCAGCCTTAGCAAAATTCCAGGGGTAGAAATCACCGGATATATGATGTTTTATAATAATGAAAGCCGCAGAGGTGGTGGACCAGAACAAGATGCTGCACTAGAAGAATTACTCGGTAAGGTAGGCGGAGTATACATGGGTGAAACTAGATTAGCTGTGTGGTATGAAGTTCCTATTGAATTAGTAACCAAACCAAATAAACTAAGTCAATATCTAGAAGTATCTCCAAAAACTAATAGACTAACTATTTACGGAAATACATTCGGCAAAGGACGTTATCGTTCTGGATTAATAGCAAAATATGTAGGATAAACTATGGACATCCTTGAAATCGTAAAAACTATAAAAGAAGATTGGGCTATACTAGTATTTGTATTTGGCCTAGGCGCAGCCTGGTTTCAGGGTAAAATGTGGTTCAAGGGCGTCAATGACACTCTTGACACTGTACGCAAATCAGCCACTGATAATGGGTCAAATTTATCAATGCTAAATCAAAAAATGGACCACCTACATGATCGTGTTGGCAACTTAGAGAGTACAACTAAAGAGATGCTTTCAGTACAGCATGAACAAGAAATAAAACTAGCGGTCCTATCAAGCAAAAAAGACTAACTATGAAGATTTCAGATATCTTGGTTGAATCTGATGATTATCGAGGCATGCATCGTGCGCCAGATAGATCAAGTGGTGCACCACTACATGATCTAACAAATATATACCCCGATGACATATACGGACCAAAAGCCGCGCAATACTATGGCCACTATGGTCAAAATAATCCTATGGACGTAGATTCTATACGCAAAATACAGATGATGAGGGGAAAACCCAAAAGAGGTATTTCAATATATCGTGCAGTTCCTGTGGGTATAAGGGTAATAAATCCTGGCGATTGGGTTACAATATCTAAGGAATATGCTAAGGAACATGGAGAAAGTACATTAGATGGCAAATATACTATACTACACAAGATAGTAAATGCTGATCAACTGTACACTGATGGCAATTCCATCCATGAATGGGGTTACAATCCGGGTTAAGAGAAATAGATAAATACTAGATTAATATTCTAGTACTATGAAAATAAACGAATTTTTAACCGAAGCATATGTTGACCCTGAGATAGTAAAAATACTCATTGACAAGGGGTATAAAAAATTAGGCAAGGGTATTGACCAAGTTGTATTCTTGGAACCTGGAACTAACTTGATATTAAAAATATTCGGCACAAGTAGAGGCAAAAGTGGTAGTTCTACTGAACTCACTAATGCACAAAAATCTTTTAAGACTTTTTATGACCTATCCAAAGCAGATCCCGGTAACGAATACCTACCACAGATAATGGGCTATGAACCATTCATATTCAATGGTAAACCATATCTTCAAATTCGCATGGAACGCTTGTTTGAGTTTAAAGGGCCGGGCGTGGATGACTGGAACGTTGTATTAGCAGACATGGCAGATGCTATAGAACGCGGAGAAAAATATGATGCTTTTTGGAAATCGGCATTCATGAATGCAGGTAGACTTCAGCCACTGCATAAACGAATAAGAGTGATGCAAAAACAAGAACCAATGCAACAACTTGTACTGCATGTAGGTGAAGAGGGCCTACGTAAGTTGTGGTCTACAATTGAAATGTTGAAGCGGGTTGCAAAAAAGAATGGTTATAACTTAGACCTACATGAGGGTAACTTTATGTTGGGTAGTGACGGCACTCCCGTCATCAGTGATCCATTCTTTATGGGTTGGGGGCGTAGTACATGAAATTACATGAAATAACCACTATACCTCGAGGTGATTATAATCCAACGGCGGGCGGGTTTAAATTATGGCCCGAAACATCCCGTGATTATAAACAAATTATGAAACCATTGCCAGACGGAGGAGGTTTTAGTTATGTAACTATGAGTGGTAATATTTATAATCGAGAAATAATTATATTAGATCCACAAAATTTGGGTTACTATGTAGGTGCGCTCACATTGGAACGGGCTAGAACTATTCCAGAAAACACATGGCAGGCCACACTTATAAATGTACATCCTGCGTATCGTAGACAGGGCATAGCAAAATCATTATACAGATTGGCACTATTACCTAAACCAGAAGGATTAGGACTAACACTAGTATCAGACTCAACACAAACACCAGGTGGTATAAGAAATTGGCTAAGTCTAAGTCAAATGCCAGGAGTAGAAGTTACTGGTCTAGTAGCAGTAAGAAGACCAGTTAAACAATCAATGTTAGCACAATTTCCCGAAATGCAAAATAATTACGAAAAAATAATGGATGATTTATTAGGGGTAGTTGGTGGAGTTTACCATAGTGAAAATGTTGATTTTTACTTTTTTGAAATACCTGTAAAAGTAATGGGATCAAAACTAGAAAACGCAATTAAAAAATCATTGATCAATATATATCCTAAGGGAGTAATGATGGATCATCACACCCTACTAATGGCAAAATATGGTGGTGGTGTATGAGAGCCAAAGAATTTATTTACGAACGTAGTTTAAAACATCGTGTAGCGGACGAAGATTACCACCCCAACGAGACACCACCTGGACCAGAGTTCAAGCCGACTATGCCTGCAGGAACCGTAAAGGTCGATGTAAGTGATGTGTATGATTGGTATAAATTAGGTCAACACATTAGTAACCTCAAAGGCTTAGGCAAACATGATTTTGGCAGTGGTCCCCCTAGCACTATTATGGCATTTGGTGATGAAGATACCGAACACAAGTACATAGGTGATTTAGAAAAAACTGGTCTTACTACAACTGACATTGATCCTGTAGACCCTAATCAACCTAAAGGTATGAAGCGTCAGAAAGTTGACCCTACATATAACGTTGGGGAAGGCGTGGCGGAAGACACATCTAACATACCACAATATCTTTATCACGCTACATATCGCCCATTATTAAAAAGTATTAAAACTAATGGATTAGGTGGTAGTGGTGCTCAGGCAAAGTGGGAAGATAGTAAACCAGGAGTGACATATCTGGCATTAGATGCCGATGTAGCAGAGAGTTATGCTGAAAGTAGCGATATAGTACCAGATGAATGGTTAGATAAAATTATCATACTAAAAATATCAACAAGAGGGTTAGATACAAGTAAATTTAATTTAGATAGTAATGTTTTAGATAACGAGGGTGACACATTAGAATATCACGGTATCATACCTATTAGCAATATCTCTGTAGTCAAACGAGATATAGAAGAAGCAAAAAAGCGTAAGAAGCATAGTGCACGCAGAAGCATTACTACTGGATGGTGGGGTACATATTTTGGCGATAGCGGTGACGGTGGCGATGGCGGCGGTGAGTAGCATGATTCATGCAAGATTTATAGGAACACGCATTTCATGAAGATCAAAGAATTATTAACTGAATCTATACAAATGATATCACAGAGCAACAGTGGTGGCTCACTTGAGGGCTATGTAGTAGATACTGACCAACCACAATTGAAAAATTACTTAGAATCTCAAGGTGCATCTGAACAACTGATAAACAATATCGTTAGTAAATTTGGTAGAATAAGTATCATTAAGAACATGTATATTGATGATGATTCAAGAGGCCAGGGGTTAGGCAGCAATCTGCTAAATAATGCTATAGATGATTCATATGACAGAGGTGCTGAAGCGATACTGTTAATTGCTGACGTACATGAAAGTAATGAGTTCAGTATCCTTGATTGGTATAAAAATTATGGGTTTGAAATAATAGGAGATGCAGGTGGCGATCCTATAATGCTATTGGATGAACAATGAAAATAAATGAAATTATTTACGTATATCACGCGTCCTATCTACCGGATTTAGCTAAGGGATTGCGTAGCATTATAGCACGTGGATTAGTTCCATCAACGGATGGCTACTATGGTCCAGGTTTATACTTTGCATATCGTCCAGAAGATTGCTACTATCACGTTGATAAAGAAAATGCTACAATGTTTAGGGCAAAGTGGAGTGATTTAAAAAAGATGTACGGTGTTTACCCAGGAAATAAAGATGGTATACAACGTGATGATGAGCAAATAGTTGTTCCTGGAACAGTGCCAGCTAATTTACTTGAAGTAGAGTACTTTGAAGGTGAATGGTGGGATCTGCGTGATGCTCTGGCCGCTGAGACACACTATCGGGATGATCTTGATGAGGGTTGGAAAAATTGGGCGGCAGGTGCAGCAATAGGTGCAGCAGCTCTTGGTGGAGCTAGTCACATATACAATAAAGCAAATGGACCAGATAATATAAGTAAACCTCAGCCCACTATACAAAAGGTAACACCACAAAAACAATTTAACCCACTAGGCAGCAACCCACAAAATGAATTGACTATCGTGAAATTTGCTAAGGCAGCTGGTATAACAGGCACTGAATTGGCTCAATTCCTGGCACAAACAAAACATGAATCATGGGATTTTACTAAACTTAAAGAAAAAGAAAAAGGTAAAAACTATTTTGTCAAAAAATACGATATAAGATTCTCCCCACGTATAGCCAAGATATTAGGAAACACTAAGGCAGGCGATGGCCAAAAATATCATGGAAGAGGATTTATACAGCTTAC
>JACCDX011754972.1_pt1 | contig 14139 bp, 9 predicted proteins | sample 7449681 | NCBI WGS metagenome assembly JACCDX01 (sample SAMN15323450, study PRJNA562643) | freshwater metagenome | isolation source: river surface water | place: USA:Blue River Watershed | collected 2017-08-18
AGACCACCACGATGAAGATGCTGACCGGCTTGCTGCCGGCCACCGCCGGGCGCGCCAGCCTGTTCGGCCAGGCTGTGGTGGCCAGCGACATCGCTGCGCGACACCGCGTGGGCTACATGTCGCAGGGCTTCTCGCTGTATGCCGAGTTGAGCGTCCGCCAGAACCTGGTGCTGCACGCGCGCCTGTTCAAGGTGCCGGCCGGGCAGGTCGCGGCGCGGGTGGACGAGATGATCGACCGCTTCGCCCTGGCCGACTGCCGTGATGCGCTGCCCGATGCCCTGCCGCTGGGCATCCGCCAGCGCCTGTCGCTGGCCGTGGCCATGGTGCACCGGCCCGACGTGCTGATCCTCGACGAGCCCACGTCGGGCGTCGATCCCATCGCGCGCGATGCCTTCTGGCAGCTGATGGTCGACCTCGCTCGCAACGATGGCGTGACCATCTTCATCTCCACGCACTTCATGAACGAGGCTGAGCGCTGCGACCGCATCTCGCTGATGCACGCAGGCCGTGTGCTGGTCAGCGACACGCCCGCCGCCATCCGGGCAGCGCGCGGCGTGGATGACCTGGAGCAGGCCTTCATCGCCCACCTGGAGGAGGCCAGCACAGGCCAGGCGATCCCGCCGGCGCCACCTGCGGTGGCGTTGCCCGCGCCCGCGATCGCAGTGACGGCGCGGTTCAGCCCCAGCCGGGCCTGGAGCTATGCCCGGCGCGAGACGCTGGAGCTGCTGCGCGACCCCTTGCGCGCCACGCTGGCCTTGGTCGGCAGCCTGATCCTGCTGTTCATCATGGGCTTTGGCATCACCATGGACGTCAACGAGATCCGCTATGCCGTCATGGATGGTGACCAGACGGCCACCAGCCGCGACTACCTGCTGGCCTTGTCGGGCTCGTCCTACTTCGTGGAACGCCCGCCCATCGCCGACCATGCGGAGCTGGACCGCCGCATGCGCAGTGGTGAGCTGACGCTGGCGCTGGAGGTGCCATCCGGCTTCGCTCGCGACATCCAGCGCGGCAAGCCCACGCAGGTGGCCGCGTGGATCGACGGCGCCATGCCCGCCCGCGCCGAGACGGTGCAAGGCCATGTGGGCGGCATGCACGCGAACTGGCTGGCGCGCCGCGCCGAAGCCGAGCACGGGCGCCAGGCTCAGCAGGCTGCGCTGACGGTGCACACACGATTTCGCTACAACCCCGATGTCAAGAGCCTGCCGGCCATGGTGCCCGCCGTGATCCCGCTGCTGCTGGTGTTGATCTCGGCCATGCTGACGGCCTTGTCGGTGGTGCGGGAAAAGGAGCTGGGCGCCATCGTCAACCTCTACGTCACGCCGGTCACGCGCGCCGAGTTCCTGATCGGCAAGCAGCTGCCTTACATCGCCCTGGCGGTGCTGAACTTCCTGCTGATGACGTTGCTCGCGGTGACCGCCTTCGGTGTGCCCATCACCGGCAGCTTCGCCTGCTTGCTCATGGGCGCGGTCCTCTACGCCGTGTGTGCCACCGGCATGGGCCTGTTGGCGTCGACGTTCACCAAGAGCCAGGTGGCCGCGATCTTCCTGGCGATGATCGGCACCATGGTCCCTGCCGTGCAGTTCTCGGGCATCACCGATCCGGTGTCCTCGCTGGAGGGCGCGGGGGCCGTGATCGGGCACCTTTACCCCACCACGCACTTCCTCGACATCAGCCGTGGGGTGTTCAACAAGGCGCTGGGCTTTGCCGACCTGCAAGCATCGCTGTGGTCGCTGCTGCTGGCGGTGCCGGTGATCATGGGCCTGGCCATCGTGCTGTTGCGCAAGCAGGAGCACTGAGTGCGCGCATTCATCGCCAACGTCTACCGCCTGGGCGTCAAGGAGCTGTGGAGCCTCTGGCGTGACCCCATCATGCTCGTGTTCGTGGTCTACACCTTCACGCTGTCGGTCTACACCAGCGCCACGGCCATGCCCGAGACGCTGCACCACGCGCCGATCGCCATCGTCGACGAAGATGCCTCGGCCCTGTCGGCACGCATCGTGTCGGCCTTCTACCCGCCCAGCTTCACACACCCGGCCGTGGTCGACCTGCGGGCCATCGATGCCGGGCTGGATGCCGGCATCTACACCTTTGCCCTGGTGCTGCCCATGGGCCTGCAGCGCGACGTGCTGGCCGGCAAGCCTGTGGCCCTGCAGTTGAATGTGGACGCCACGCGCATGAGCCAGGCCTTTGGTGGCAGCGGTGCGGTGCAGCAGATCGTGTCTGCCGAGGTCAGCGAGTTCCTCCAGCGCTACCGCCACACTGAGGTGCCGCCGGTAGACCTGGCGCTGCGCGTGCGCTTCAACCCGGCGCTGCAGGTGGCCTGGTTCGGCGCGGTGATGGCCATCATCAACCACGTCGCCATGGTGTCCATCCTGCTGACGGGCGCGGCACTGATCCGCGAGCGGGAGCACGGCACCATCGAGCACCTGCTGGTCATGCCGGTGACGCCCACCGAGATCATGTCCGCCAAGGTCTGGTCCATGGGGCTGGTGGTGCTGCTGGCTGCAGGCGGCTCGCTGGCCTTCGTGGTGCAGGGGGCCTTGCAAGTCAGGCTCAGTGGCTCGTTCGCCTTGTTCATGGCCTGCGCGGCCCTGAGCCTGTTTGCGACCACGGCCATGGGCATCTTCATGGCGACCTTGACGCGCGCCATGCCGCAGTTCGCGCTGCTGCTGGTGCTGGTGCTGTTGCCGCTGCAGATGCTCTCGGGCGGCTCCTCGCCCACCGAGAGCATGCCCGAGCTGGTGCAGCACATCATGAAGGCGGCGCCCACCACGCACTTCGTGGCCGCGGCGCAGGCCATCTTGTTCCGTGGTGCTGGCCTGGATGTGGTGTGGCCGCAGATGCTGGCCATGGCGGTGCTGGGCGCCTTGTTCTTTGTCTGTGCGCTGGCGCGCTTTCGGCGCACGATCATGCTCATGGCTTGATCGGGCCGCGCCGAAGCTGAGGCCGCCGCTAAGTGAGCCAACGCACAGACCATCGCTTGTGCGATCGATAGCCTGAGTTGCAGGACATGTGGAACGCATGCCCTGTTTCGGGTTCCCTCACGGTTCGCGCCATCCTGGCTCGACGGCGGGGCCCTTCACTCAGGAGAAATCATGACATCGAAGAAACTTGCAAACCCTCCGATCTGGGCGCTGCTCACCCTGGCCTGCGCCGGCCTGATGTGCGCGAGCCAGGCTTCGGCTGCGCCCACCACGTCGGCGGTGACGCTGGCCTCGCTGATCGACAGTGGGGGCACCCTCCAGTCGGGTGACAAGCTGTTCAGCAACTTCGGCTACGTGAGCACCGGCTCTGGCTTCCCCGCCGCCACCGACATCCAAGTGCAGGGTGAGCAGGTGGGGGCGAACTACGGTCTGGACTTCGTCTCGGGCTGGCACGCCAACCCGGGGCAGGGCCTGCAGACGGCCAAGATCAGCTACACCGTGAGTGTGGTGGATCGTCCTGGCTACTACATCTCCGACATCCACCTCGATGGTGACCCCACTCTGATCGGCGATGCAGGCCAGGCCCTGGTCAAGCTGTCGGCGAGCGACCTCAGCCACACCACGGTCTTGCCGCCGGGCAGCGTCTTGCAGGTGTACGACGCCGTGGGCGTGCCGGCGGTGGTCAACGCCTTCGCCAACACGGTGGGTACCCCCGCCAACCTGCGCTCCCTGTCCATCGAGACGACCATCCTTGGCAGCGCCGACGCCATGAACGCCAACGCCTCGGTGCTGCACATCCAGGAATCGTTCTCGCAAGCACCGGTGCCTGAGCCCAGCACCAACGCCATGGCCCTGGTGGGCCTGAGCGTGCTGGGCTTCATGGCCCGTCGCAAGCGCCAGGCCGCCCAGCGCGACGGCTGCTGATCGTGCTCATGCGCGCCAGGTCACCGTCAGGCCCCTGGTGCGGTTGAGGCAGGCCCATGGCACACACAGGGAGGGCGCTCGCGTTGAAGACCGGCAACGCGCAGCGCAACAACATGGGCCTGTGAGCGAGACACAAGGCGATGGGGCAATGGCATGGGGCATGTGCCGATATAGTGCTGCTGGCTGAACCGACTCAGGCCACGCAGGCCCGCTCCGCCCATGCACGACATCATCTGCCCCCATTGCAGCAAAGCCTTCAAGATCGACGAGGCCGGGTACGCCGACATCCTCAAACAGGTCCGCGACGCCGACTTCGACCAGCAACTGCATGAGCGGCTGGCCCTGGCTGAGCGCGACAAGGCCAACGCCGTGGCGCTGGTGCGCGCCCAGGTGGCGCATGAGCTGCAGCAGACCGCAGCGGCCAAGGACGCAGAGATCCTCGGCCTCAAGGCCAAGCTCGATGCTGGCGAGGTGGCGCGCAAGCTCGCGGTGACCGAGGCCCTGAGCCAGGTCGAGAAGGAGCGTGACGAACTCGCCAGTCGCCTGGCCCAAGCCCGCCACGAAAGCGAAGCGGCCGCCCGCCTGGCCGAGGCGCGGCTGATGAGCGCTTTGCAGCAGGCCAACGCGGCCAAGGACGCCGAGCTGCAGACCCTGAAGGCGCAGATCGCGGCCAATGAGATGGCGCAGACGCTGGCGGTGTCGCAGGCCGTCAGCGTGGTCGAGAAGCAGCGCGACGCGCTCCAAAGCGGCCTGCAGCGTGCGGCACTCGAAAAACAGCTGGCCGAGCAATCGCTCAGGGACAAGTACGAGACCCAGATCAAGGACCGCGATGACGCCATCGAGCGTCTGCGCGACATGAAGGCAAGGCTGTCGACCAAGATGGTGGGCGAGACCCTGGAGCAGCACTGCGAGGTCGAGTTCAACCGCATCCGCGCCACGGCCTTCCCGCGCGCCTACTTCGAGAAGGACAACGACGCGCGCACCGGCAGCAAGGGCGACTACATCTTCCGCGACGTGGACGAGGCCGGCACCGAGATCGTCTCGATCATGTTCGAGATGAAGAACGAGAGCGACCGCACCGCCACCAAAGGCCGCAACGAAGACTTCCTCAAGGAGCTCGACCGCGACCGCCAAGAGAAAGGCTGCGAGTACGCCGTGCTGGTGTCGCTGCTGGAGCCCGACAGCGAGCTCTACAACACTGGCATCGTTGACGTGTTCCACCGCTACCCCAAGATGTACGTGGTGCGGCCGCAGTTCTTCATCCCCATCATCACGCTGCTGCGCAATGCGGCCATGAACGCCGTGCAGTTCAAGGCCGAGCTGGCACTGGTGAAGGCGCAGAACATCGACATCACCCACTTTGAAGAACAGCTTGAAGGCTTCAAGGGCGCGTTCGCCAAGAACTACGACCTGGCCTCGCGGCGCTTCCAGACGGCGATCGATGAGATCGACAAGTCGATCGATCACCTGCAAAAGACCAAGGACGCGCTGCTGGGCGCCGACCGCAACCTGCGCCTGGCCAACGACAAGGCGCAAGACGTCACCATCAAAAAGCTGACACGTGGCAACCCCACAATGGCGGCCAAGTTCGCCGAGCTCAAGCAGCAAGGCTTGTTGGATGAGGGTTGAGTGGTGATGGTGCGACGCGTGTGCAAAGGGATCGCGGCAGGGCTTGCCGCTGTGGTGTGGTTGGGTTCGGCGCTGGCTGCCCGCCCCTTCGTGACAGACGACGCCCGCCTCACCACCGCTGGCAGCTGCCAGGTGGAGACCTGGACGCGCCTCTACAGCCACAGCCACGAGGTGTGGGCGCTGCCTGCTTGCAACCCCTGGGGCAACTTGGAGCTGACGGTGGGTGGTGGTGCAGCGCGGCAACACGGCGAGGCGAGCAGCCACGATCACGTGCTGCAAGTCAAGACCTTGCTGCAACCCTTGTCGGTTGACGGCTGGGGGTGGGGGCTGGCGCTGGGCACGATCCGCCACCCCAACATCAATCCAGGGCCTAACCTCTTGGGCAACAGCTATGCGTATGTGCCCGTCTCGGTGTCACTGCCTGATGCGGGCATGGTGCTGCACACCAACGTGGGCTGGCTGCGCGACCGCGCCTCAGGCCACCACAGCATGACGTGGGGCCTGGGTGCCGAGATCCGCTTGCCGGGCCCTTGGCTGGGCATCGCAGAAACCTTTGGCGACAACCGCCAGCAGGCCTATGGGCAGGTGGGTTTGCGCTACAGCGTTGTGCCCGACCTCTTCCAGGTGGATGCCACGGTGGGGCGTCACCTCTCGGGTGCCCGCGGCGGCGAGTGGCTGTCGCTGGGCTTGCGCTACACGCCCGACCACATCTGGTGACCCCCACAGCGGGGATGCGATGATGCCACCATGGAACACGTGCCTGGCTGGCTGCTCAATGCCTTGACCTTCCTCACCGCCGCAGTGCTGGTGGTGCCCCTGTCGCGCGCCCTGGGCTTGGGCTCCATCATTGGCTACCTGGTGGCCGGCTTGCTGATCGGCCCCGGTGGCATGGGCCTGATCGCCAACGTTGACGCCATCTTGCACTTTGCCGAATTCGGCGTGGTGCTGATGCTCTTCCTGGTGGGGCTGGAGCTGGAGCCCAGCCGCCTGTGGCGCCTGCGCCTGCCCATCTTCGGCCAAGGGGCTGCGCAGATGCTGGGCTGCTCGGCGGTGCTGTGGCTGTGCGGCATGGCGCTGGGCTGGTCGTCCACCACGGCCTTGATCGCGGGCATCGGCCTGTCGCTGTCGTCCACGGCGATTGCCTTGCAGGTGCTGGCCGAGCGCCACCAGTTGCACACCCCCGCCGGGCAGACGGGCTTTGCCGTGCTGCTCTTCCAAGACCTGGCGGCCATCCCCATCCTGGCGCTGCTGCCGCTGCTGGCTGCGCAGGGCGCGCCTGGCCACGCCATGGACTGGCCCCAGGCCGCGCTGGGCGTGGGCCGTGCCGTGCTGGCCATCGCGGCCGTGGTGCTGGCCGGTCGCTGGCTGCTGCGCCCGCTGCTGCGCTGGATCGCGGCCAGCCGCACCAGCGAGATCTTCACCGCCACCTCGCTGCTGCTGGTGGCCGCGCTGGCCGTGGCCATGCAGGCCATGGGCCTGTCGATGGCGTTGGGGGCCTTCCTGGGCGGCGTGCTGCTGGCCGACAGCGAGTACCGCCGCGAACTGGAAACCGACATCGAGCCCTTCAAGGGCCTGCTGATGGGCCTGTTCTTCATCGCCGTGGGCATGGGCATTGACGTGGCCACCCTGGTGCGGCAACCGCTGGCCCTGCTGGGCCTCATCCTCGGCTTCATGGCGGTGAAGGCCGTGGTGATCGCCCTGGTGCTGCGCCGCGTGGAAGGCAACGCCCGCCAGCGCCACACGGTGACGCTGATGCTGGCCCAGGGTGGCGAATTCGCTTTCGTGGTCTTCCAGGCGGCAGGGCCCCATGTGCTGCCGCCCGCCACCGGGGCCTTGTTGACCGGTGCGGTGGCCGTGTCGATGCTGCTGTCGCCGTTGATGCTGATGGCGCTGGAGCGCTGGCTGGCGGCACACGAGCCACCCCGGCGTGCGCCCACCAACGCGTCGAATTTCGGGCAAGAGACCCCGCACGTGATCATCTGCGGCTTCGGCCGCTACGGGCAGATCGTCGCGCGCTTGCTGGCCACACAAGACGTGCGCACCGTGGTGCTGGACCACGACCCCGACACCGTGGACAACGCGCGCGACTTCGGCTCAGAGGTGTTCTACGGCGATGCCACGCGGCTGGACCTGCTCAAGACCGCCGGCGCCGCCACGGCCTCGGTGATCGTGGTGGCGGTGGACGACGTGCAAACCTCGCTGGACATCATCGACACCGTGCGTGCGCACTTCCCGCAGCTGAAGATCGCGGCGCGGGCCCGCAACGTGGGCCACTACCACCAGCTGATGGACCGCGAGGTGACGATGATCGAGCGCGAGGTGTTCGACGCCTCGTTGCTGACGGGCAGCGCCGTGCTGCAAAGCCTGGGCTTTGCCGCCGACGAGGCCGAGCACGCGCGCCAGCGCTTCCGTGCCGCCAACATCCAGCTCACGCGGGCGTTGCACCCCCACCGTGACGACCGCAACCACCTGATCGCCGTGTCCAAGGAAGGGCGCCGGCAATTCCAGGCGCAGATGGCCCAGGAGCGCGCCGAGCGTGCGACCCGGGCCGCTCAGCAGCCCGATGGCCCCACCTCAACCGAAGAAAGCCCCACATGACACCCCCCATGGATGAGCCGCTGCCCCCAAGCGGTCTGAGCCTGTCGCCCATCGTGGCCGGCGCCTGGCGCATGGCCGACTGGGGCATGGCTGCTGCGCAGCGCTTGAACTGGATCACCCAGTGCCTCGAGCTGGGCATCACCAGCTTCGACCACGCCGACATCTACGGCGGCTACACGGTCGAGGCACTGTTTGGCGAGGCCTTGGCCTTGCAGCCCGCGCTGCGGCACCGCATGCAGATCGTCACCAAGTGCGGCATCAAGCTGGTGTCACCACAGCGACCGGCGCATGGCATCAAGTCTTACGACAGCTCGGTGGCCCATGTGCGGGCATCGGTGGAGGCCTCGCTGCGCGCCTTGCGCACCGACCACATCGACCTGCTGCTGATCCACCGGCCCGATGCCTTGATGGACCCGCTGGAACTGGCCGAGGTGTTCGCGCAGCTGCGTGCCCAAGGCAAGGTGCTGCACTTTGGCGTGTCCAACCACCTGCCTTCGCAGTTCAAGCTGCTGCACGGGCGCCTGCCGCTGGTGACCAACCAGATCGAGCTCTCGCCCTTGCACCTCCATGCACTGAGCGATGGCACCTTGGACCAGTGTCTGGACCTGGGCCTGCAGCCCATGATCTGGTCGCCCCTGGGCGGCGGGCGCTTGTTCACCGGCACCGATGCGCAGGCCTTGCGGGTGCGCGGCGTGTTGCAGGCTTTGGCCGATCAGCACGGCGTGTCGGTCGCCACCGTGGCCTACGCCTGGATCCTGCGGCACCCATCGCGCCCCATCCCCATCACGGGCAGCCATCGCCTGGTCGCGCTGCAGGAGGCCTGGGCGGCCTTGTCGCTGCGGCTGTCGGCCGAAGACTGGTACCGCGTCTGGCAGGCGAGCATGGGGCACGAGGTGCCGTGACACGGCACGGCACCTGTTTGGCAACCGAATGCTTTACTTCAGCGCGACACGCGGAAAGTCCACCGGCACATCCAGCGCCACATTGATGTAGTTGGTGTAGAGGTTCAAGGCCACATGGGCCAGGATCTCGACCACCTGCTCGTCGCCGAAGCCCACCTCATGCAGCGTGGCCACATCGGCATCGCTGACTTGCGCGCGCTGGGCCACCACCTTGAGCGCGAAGGTCAGGGCGGCCGCTGTGCGCGGGTCGCCCGATTGGCCAACCTGGGCGGCGGCCATGGACTCGGCCGACACGCCGGCTTGCTGGCCCAGCACGGTGTGGGCGGCCAGGCAGTAGTCGCAGCGGTTGGCATTGGCGATCGCCACGGCGATCTGCTCGCCCAGCGCGGCACCCAGCGTGCCCTGGCCAAGGGCGCCGAAGGCCGCCCACATGCTCTTCAAGGCGGCGGGCGAGTTGGCCACGGCCTTGAACATGTTGGGCGTGGCGCCGAAGGCCTGGTGGACCTGGCTCAGCACCGCTTGGCTGGCGGACGGGGTGCGTGGGGTGTCGAGGTTGATGCGGGACATGATGGGCTCCTGATGAGGTGCTTGGGGTTGATGTGGTTTGCAGCCGGCTGTCCGCAGTATTGGGGCCAAGGTCGTATGATTGGGTTCAATTCGTCCGCCTTGCATACCCATTCGTACCGATGTCTGGCCTTGTCCCCCTGGATCGCCTCTCTGGGCTGCTGGAGCGCTTCCGCGTGCAGGTGCAGCTGTTCCACGCCGGGGCGCTGTGCGGCGTCACCCATTTCGATGCCAGCGAGGGCTTTGGCTACCTGCATGTCTTGCGGCGGGGTGAGCTGACCGTCACCCACCCGGGGGCCAAGCGCGTGTCAGGCTTGCCGGCGCGCCAGCACCACAGCGAGCCCACGCTGCTGCTGTACCCGGCGCCCATCACCCACCGCTTCCACAACCCGCCCGCTGAGGGGGCCGATTTCACCTGTGCCCGCCTGCGCTTTCACGGTGGTGCGGCCCACCCCTTGGCCATGGCCATGCCCAGCCTGATCGCGGTGCCGCTGCGGCAGGTGCAGGGGCTGGCGCCTGCCCTGGGGCTGCTGTTCGATGAGACCGAGCGGGTGCAGTGCGGCCAGCGACTGCTTGCCGATCGGCTGTTCGAGGTGGTGCTGATCCAGCTGTTGCGCTGGCTGTTGGATCACCCTCAGGCCTCGGGCGTGCACGCTGGCTTGATGCAGGGGCTGGGGGATCCGCGCCTGGCCAGGGCCCTGGTGGCGCTGCATGACCAGCCGGGCGAGCCGTGGTCGCTGGCGCGGATGGCGGCCTGCGCCGGCATGTCGCGCACCGTGTTCGCCCGCACCTTCCGTGAAGTGGTGGGCCAGACCCCGGCCGATTACCTGACGGGCTGGCGCATGGCCATTGCCCAAAGCCGCTTGCGCGAAGGCTGGCCCATCAAGCAACTGGCCGACGAGCTGGGCTACGCCAACCCCTCCGCCTTGTCGCGGGCGTTTGCGGCGAGGGTGGGGCTGTCGCCACGGGATTGGTTGGCGCAGCAGCTGCCAGCGGCGAGCCCTGGCCGTTCATGGCGCGCGTGAGCGCGGTGTGACGACCGGCGTCCGGGCCATCAGGCCCGCAGCAGCTGCTGCAGGCCCTGCACGCCCACGGGCGACTCGGGCATCCACGGGACGCTGTAGCGCCGCGCGGCAAGCCCGTCGGCAACGCGAGCCAGCTGGCGACTTTCTGCGGCCAGGCGCGCGCGCAGCAGAGGGTCTTGCGTCCCCGTGGCCAGGATGGACTTGTTCACCACCCAGGCCCAGGGCTCGATGTGGGCGCGTCGGAGGTCGTCTTGCAGTGCCGCGGCTTGCGTCACGGGGGTGGTCTCGGGCAGGGTCACCAGGATGATGCGGGTGAAGCTGGCGTCTTGCAGGCGCATCAGCGGCGTGATCAGGTGCGCCGCAGCCTGACCCTCGAAGGCCCGGGTCATCTGACGGTGGTAGGCGCCCGTGGCATCCATGAGCAAGAGCGAGTGTCCTGTGGGCGCGGTGTCGAGGACCACGAAGCCACTGCGCGCCGACGCCACCGTGCGCGAGAAGGCGTGGAACACCGCGACCTCTTCGGTGCACGGCGACTGCAGGTCCTCCAGCAGCAGCGCCCGTGCCTGTGCATCCAGCTTGGCGCCGCGTGTGGCCATGATCTTGTCGACGTAGCGTTGGGTTTCTTGTTTGGGGTCGATGCGGCTGAGCGTCAGGCCGGGCACCTGGTCGTCCAGGGTGGCGGCGAGGTGGGCTGCTGGGTCGGTGGTGCTCAGGTGGACGGCGTGGCCACGCTGCACCAGGCCCAGGGCCAACGCCGCAGCCACCGTGGTCTTGCCCACGCCACCCTTGCCCATCACCATGATCAGGCCCTGACCTGTGGGGGCCAGTTCGTCGACCATGGCTTGCAAGCCGGGCCATGTGGGCGGTGTGGCGGCAGGCATGGGCGCCACGGGCACCTGCCGCGCCGCCTCGTCGTCCAGCAAGGCCCGCAAGGCGCCCAAGCCCACCGTGTTGAAGGCACGCAGGGGCACCGTGTGCGTGGGCAAGACCCGGAGGACTTCAGGCATCTGCTGGATCGCCCGTTGCCCCAGCGCAGCCAGTGCCGCTGCCACCGCATCGCCAGGGGCCGTTGGCGTGAAGATGCCGTTGATCACCAGCTGTTGATGCTTCAGGCCCAAGGCCTGCAGCTCGATGGCGCTGCGTGCGGCTTCGCTCAGGGCACCCGCCTCGGGGCGGCTGACCAGCACCACCGTGGTCAGACTGGCGTTGGTCAAGGTGGCGAGTGCGGCGTTGAAGCGCGACTCCTGCATCTTCAAGCCCGAGTGAGGCCCCAGGCAGGAGGCACCCCGGTCGTTGTCCTTGAGGAAGCCGCTCCAGGCTTGGGGCAAGCTGAGCAGGCGCAGGGTGTGGCCAGTCGGCGCGGTGTCGAACACCACATGGTCGAGGTGCTGGGTGCCATCGCCCAGCAAGGTCGAAAACTCGTCGAACGCAGCGATCTCGGTGGTGCAGGCGCCCGAGAGCTGCTCGCGCACCGTCGCTTGCGCTTGCGCGGTGCTGTGCTCGGCCATCTGCGCCAACACACGCTCGCGGTAGTGCGCTGCCGCCACAGTGGGGTCGATGTTGAGCACAGACAGGCCGGGCGCACCAGGCACCGGCGTGGCGACGTTGCTCAGCGTCACGCCCAGCATGTCATCGAGGTTGGAGGCCGCATCGGTGCTGACCAGCAGCACGCGTTGCCCCTGGTCAGCCAGCTGCAGGGCCGTGGCGGCCGACAAGGAGGTCTTGCCGACCCCGCCTTTGCCCGTGAAGAACAGGAACTTGGTGGGGTGATTCAGCAGCGTCATCATCAGGGCCTTCCTCGGCTTGCTTGCCGTTGCCCTCACATCTTGACCGCAAGTGGATGACCCCGCTTTGTCGGGCGTCAGCCCTGGCGGCTTTGGAGCCAGGCCCGCCAGCCCCCGAAGCTGGAGATGTCGGTCGCGCCTTGCAGGCCAATGGGCTCGCAGATGAAGCCGGGCACCACGCTGCCATCGGCCAGCACCGTCTTGCCGATGCCCAGCGGCGCGGGGATGCCGGCCACGAAGCTGCCGAAATGTCGGCTGGGCATCTCCCACACCTCGACCTCGATGGCGCGCACGCCCACCTCGCCCGGCGCGTGGATGAGGCCGGGGCGCAGCACCGGCGCACCAGCCGGATCGAGCGCGATCAGCTTGTACTGCGGTGCCGTGTGGGTGCGTGACACGAGCCGGGCCTGGCGTTGCGTGAGCTGCCAGTTCAGCGGCTGGCCATCGAGGTGGGCGCCGCACACCGCCACGCGCACCTGGCCCGAGGGCACGGCCGGCGTCACCGGCTGGGCCGCAGGCAAAGGCTGGCCGGTGGTGCCCAAGCTTGCGGCTTCGCCTGGCAAGGCGGCCTGCCAGCGGCGCGCGAGGTGCAGCAGCGGCACGTCCTGATGGGCCGGCGCACACAGCGTGATGCCGTGGGGCATGGTGCGCCGCGCCCCTGGCCGCGCCACGAAGGCGTGGGGCACGGCCACAGCGGCACAGTCCAGCAGGTTCATGAAGTTGGTGAACAGGCCCAGCTGGCTGTTGAGCCCGATGGGATCGGCCTGCATGGCCGCGATGGTGGGGTGGTGCGGCGCGGTGGGGATCAGCAGGGCGTCCACCCGGGCCCAGGTCTGTTGGGCCTCGCGTTGCAGCGCCTTGAGCTGGTACTGCGCCGCGAACGCATCGGCCGCCAGGGGCGTGGCGCCGCCCAGCGTGATCGCGCGGGTCACCGGGAACAGGGCCTCGGGCTGCGCATCGATGAAGCTGCGGATGGCCTGGTAGCGCTCGGCCACCCAGGGCCCTTCGTACAGCAGCCTGGCCGTGGCCAGGAAGGGCGCGAAGTCGATCTCGATCACCTCGGCGCCCAGGCTGCGCGCGTGGGCCACGGCCTGCTGGAAGGCCAGCGCGTCCACATCGCTGCCGCAGAAGTCGATCTGGTCGGCACGCGGGATGCCGATGCGTGGTGCGGCCACCTGGCCCAGGTCCACGCCATGTGGCTCGGCAGGGCGGGCGTAGGGGTCTTGCGCATCGAAGGCGGCGGCCACGGCGAACACGCGGTGCGCATCGTCGGCGGTGAGCGCGAACACCGAGATCGTGTCCAGCGAGCGGCAGGCCGGCACCACGCCCCGCGTGCTCAACAGGCCCAGCGTGGGCTTGAGCCCCACCAGGTGGTTGAAGAAGGCGGGCACGCGGCCTGAGCCGGCTGTATCGGTGCCCAGCGAGAAGCTCACCTGGCCCAGTGCCACCGACACCGCCGAGCCCGAGCTGCTGCCGCCCGACACAAAGGCCGCATCGAAGCTGTTGGCGCAGGCGCCATACGGCGAGCGCGTGCCGTTGAGCCCCGTGGCGAACTGGTCGAGGTTGGTCTTGCCGATCGGGATGGCACCCGCCTCCACCCGCCGCTGCACCACGACGGCCGATGCGGTGGGCGTGTAGGCATAGGCCGGGCAGCCGGCGGTGGTGGGCACGCCGGCCAGGCCGAGTACGTGAGCGACGACGCCACCGCCAACGCCCCGCCGCCTGAAGACGATCTGCCCGAAGGCGCCCAGGCCGTGGCCAGTGCCGTGCAAGGCAGCGTGTGGCA
>JACCDX010440633.1_pt1 | contig 14138 bp, 12 predicted proteins | sample 7449681 | NCBI WGS metagenome assembly JACCDX01 (sample SAMN15323450, study PRJNA562643) | freshwater metagenome | isolation source: river surface water | place: USA:Blue River Watershed | collected 2017-08-18
CATTCCGCGGCGCTGGTATCAAAACAAAATCGGGGGTACAAATGGGGGTATGAAAAGTTTGTTGGGATCCAAAAATGCCCATTCCATGAGGCATGCAGGCTATGTTTCAATAGACGCCAGCCCACCACTAATACTTTGGGGCTCTTCCCCATTAACGGGGGATGACGCCATCACTAAACACGATTGATTATCCCGTTCCAACCGCAATGCGCCAAGACGCGGATGCGGTCATTCTGGAAATTTCTGAACCCATACGCTCTCCTTGAGAGCATCTCCATCTTGGTATGGAACCCCTCCGTGATCCCATTGGATTTGGAGAAGCGCCACATGCCCACGATGGGTTCAATCCAGGATCTCAAGGTTGCCGCCAGCGTTTTGGCCGGGCTTTGAGCGAATTGCTCGAGCAAGGCCAACAACTTGGGCAACCGTTGGCGAGCCTTCTGGGCATTGACTGTTTTGACCAACAACAGAGCCATGAGCCGCTGCTTGGCTTGATACAGGGCCTGCAGCACAGGCCATTGGGCCAGATAGGCTTGCAGGGCCAGTTGCTGTTTGGGGTCGAGCTTCCAATGATGGCGGCGCATGAGGCTGAGCAAGCCCCTGTTCTTTCGGCCTTCTGGGTCCTGTTGTTGCCACAGTTTGAGGAAGTGGTGGTTGACCAGGCGCACGACGTGGAAGCGGTCGGCCACGATCTGGGCATTGGGGAAGAATTTGCGCATGAGGTTGCGGTAAGTCTCCGATAGGTCCATGACCACGACCTTGACCTGCTCACGCCCCTGTAGCCGGTTGAGATAGCCCCTTAAACTGGGCTCAGATCGCCCGAGCACACGACATCAAAGACTTTGTGGTTCTTGAGGTCCACCAAGGTGGTGGCATAGCCCTCTTTGCGGGTGAAGAAATGCTCATCTATGCCCATGACCTGGGGGCAAGAGCGGCCCGAGAGTTCGCGCACGCGCTGTCCCAGTTGATGCTGATACCAACGCTCGACGGTGGCGCTTCCCACACGGTGGGTGATGGCCAATTTGCTTTGGCTGACCCCGCCATCGTGGGCCTCAAAGACCTCCAGGCGATAGCCCTCGGTGGATCGTAGCCTAGGGCGTATGCCAGTGAAACGGTGGCGAAAGTAGCGCCCACAGGCCTTGCAGTGGTACTTGGGCACCGACAGATGCAGAACCATCAATTGGTTGCCTTGGCGGGTGTGTTTGAGGGTGCGTTGGCAGGTCGCCTTGACCCTCAAAGCCTGTGCCCCGCAGTGGATGCAGGCGGGTCGGTTGTGGGGCTTGGCCCACACATGGATCTCTTTCTGACGATCTACAGCCAGGATCGCCAAATCAGGCAAGCCCAATATAGGATGAATTTGGGACACGGTATTACCTCCATTGAACTCGTTTTTGCACTTACAAGTTTGATAAATACCGTCGTCCCCCTTTAATGATGAAGAGCCCAACACTCGACCCTAACCGGCCTTGCCGGTGAAGAAAAGAAGACATTCGGTACATCTAGGAGTCGATAGCTGCCACCGGAGGCGGCCTTAGGCAACAAAGTCGTTAAGTCAATGTTTATGTTCGCTTGACGTTGCCAATGACTTGACCGGCAACTTCATTTCCTGAGTTGTTTTATGACCCTTGGCATCTTGAAATGTCAGCGTCACAGGAACAGTACTGTCCGCTGCAAGCGGAGCTTTCAAATCCATGAGCATGATGTGGTAGCTACCTGGTTTAAGTTCGACGGTTTTACCTGCTGGCAGATCAAGACCATTTGGAAGTGCTGCCATCTTCATCACGTCATTGACCATTTTCATTTCGTGAATTTCAACTAGGCCTGCAGCAGGACTGTTGCCCGCAATCAGTTTGGCCTGATCTATGGCCGTGATCTTCATAAACGCACCTGTGGCTTTTTGCCCTTGGACTGTGGCACGCACCCATCCATCTGAGATATTGATGTTTTGTGCGAACGCCCCACTGGTGAGGAATGCGGCAGCAGCAATCAAATACTTGAGTTTCATAACTTTCTCCTTTGAAAAATAAATAACAATCATTTGGAATTTCTTGCTTTGATCAACGATCTGGCTTTTCGTTTGTGTAAGAACCTGATAAATCCGGTAGCCATCAAAGCGACGGGAATAAGTCCTAGCATTGTTGTCATCAGACGCCCCAGAAACCCAAAAGCTTCGCCGTTGTGTAGTGGATGCACCCATGCCCATAACTTATCGCCACTTGGTAGTTGGTGGTAGTCACGCTGATGAAGCACCTGCGCAGTTACAGGGTGCAATTTCAAATAAGTCTGTGGGAAACGTCGGCTGGGTTCGCTACCGTTATAGATCCTCAAAGTTACCGCTCGCCCGTCCGCTCCACTCGTTTCAATCCACCTGACCTCAGCTTGCGGAAAAACTTTCAACGCATTCGCCATTAACGTGTCTAAGTTGACTTCTGCCTGTTGCGTTTTCATCAAATCAAAAAACGCTGGCATAGGCGGATCGAACTTAAGCACCGTAGCGGTCATAGCTTTGCTCGCATTCGGAAAAACGAGAACGACACCAGTGAGCGAGAGGATGGCAATCAAGACTCCACCGTACACACCCAAGATCATGTGCAAGTCATAAATTTTCTTGACACGCTGACTTCTGATGTTAGGTTTTAGATGGCTTGCGATGGTTCCCCACCTAGGCATCCATAGCCAGTATCCCAAGATCAATGACATCAGCATGAGAATACCAATCATGCCAACGGCATCGTGGCCAGACTCATCCAATAGCAAGGTGTAATGCAAGTCATAGATCCATGTAACGGCATAACTACCCCAGAAACGTGAACTCGTGAGTTGATAGGTCACAGGATCAATCGTGACCATGATTGGAGCAAATTTTTTGTGAGCTGTTTCTGCAGGTTTGTAATACCTGGCCGCAATCGCACTTTCTGCAGCCATTGGCATTTCAATGCGCCAGCTTCCAGTCCTCTCTGGGTATTCGCGCCTTAGAACTTCATAGACTTTCTGGATAGAAATGCCATTGACTGGGACGGTCAAGGGCTTTGTACCGGGGTTGAGCAAGGAATCAATTTCTGGATAAAACGTCAGAAGACTTCCAGTTATTCCAAGCAAGACAAAAAGCACCCCGGCCCAAAGACCGAGGTGCAAGTGCAGCCAATGAATGTATTTTCTGCACCAATTTCGCATGGTTACAGCTTCATGCTGAGTGTCAGATACGCACTTCGCGGCATATTGGCCGCATAAAAGTTCCCAGGCGACCCCGTGTAAACGTTGTCATAGGAGTAGTAGTACAAGCGATTGGTCAAGTTCCTGATCTGAAAATTCAAATCGGTAGTCGAATTGATTTTGTAGCCAACACTTGTGTTGATCAGCGAATAAGAACCAAGCTTTTCAGGGTTCGTCGTGTCAACAAAATAGCTCGATTGACCAATCACAGTGGCTCCAACACGCCATTTGTCATTGATTTCTTCGTTAACCCCAAGCGTATAGATCCTTCTCGGTACATGGTCAACCTCTTTGCCTGTACTCAAGATTTCAGCTTTCTGAAACGAAACCCCCGCCCAGACACTGGTTGACGATCTTGGTTTTGCGTTCAACTCAAAGTCAGTTCCCGTTCTGACCGTTTGACCCAAATTGACGGTGTCATTTGACGGGTTTGCAAGCAAGGTTCTTGTTTCACTCTGAGCAGTCTGCTTCCAAGTTGCCACGCGAGTGTCAACCGTCGCTGCAGGCTTAAATTTCCAACCCAGTTCCCAGCCCTCGTTGATAGATGGACCGACTTGATATGCAGAAGTTTGATAGGCCGCTCTTCCAGTACCAACTTGGAATGTGCGCCCCCAGTTTCCATACACAGTTGATGCATCAGTCACTTTATAGGAACTGCTAATTTTTGGCTGCTTAATCAGGCCGTAATTGTTGATAGGCCAAGTACCGATAAAACTTGCTGTCGTATCGTATTTAATGACGCCCTCACCTGTAACCTTGTCTACGCGGTAAGCGGGTGTGATGGTCCATCGATCGTTTGGTTTCAAAACGGCTTGAACAAACCCACCGACGGTATTGAAGAGGTATTGATGATTTCGGCGTGGCACCACACTTTGTCCTGTTGAGCCAATTTCAATAGGACGCTCACGGAAATTGATGTTGTCTTGCCTCTCGGTGTCTAAGCCGCCGATGATGGTTGTATCGCCAAAGGATGTCTGGCCCATCTTTCTGGTGAAATTAACGGAAGCTCCAACGTGGTGCTCTTTCAATTGGCGAAATTCTTGTCGAGATGAGTCAGGAAACTTGATGTACCGATCATCATTTAAATGATTCCAATACACCTGTCCTTGCATGTGCGTTGACGCGTCAATGTTTGATTCAGCTTGCAGGGCAAACTGGCTCGCTTGTCGTGAGTCTTTGTCGTTGACACTCTTGGGAGCAACTTGCCAAGGATCAGCACTGATCTGAGCCTGAGATAGATAACCTGGCTCGTTTGCGTTGTTGCTCAGATGTTTAACGATGAGTCCAAATCGTGATGTACCGTCACCCAGCTTTGTAAACCATTTGCCGCTGAAGTTTGTGGCATCAGCTTCCATGTGCTGACGATACCCGTTTGTTGACTTGTAGCTCAGGGCATAGTTTTGAGAAACAGAGTCAGTTTCAATGCCTTTTGCCAATTGAATCATCTGAGTGCCAAAGCTGCCAGCGGTCAATTTAGATTCTGTGTAGTTGCCGCCCGTTCGGGTCACAAGATTGATGTTGCCAGCGATGTTGTGCAGGCCATACCGTGGGTCATTTGTTCCCTTCACAACCTCGATTGCCTCAATATCAATGCGTGGAACCATGTCGATGTAATAGGTGTTCCCATCGTTGGCATTACTGGGCACGCCATCAATCAATAGTTTCACAGCATTCAACACACCTTCTGTATTAAAGCCTCGCATTGACACAGTGCCAAAGCCCACGCCTTTACCCGCATACTCGCCCAGCATCACGCCAGGTACTTGATTGATCAATTCAAAATTACTGTAGCTGGTTTGATTTTCAATCCGTTCTGATGTCAGCACATTCACGGAAGTCAGGACTTGCCTCGGACTCAATGCACCACCTTGGGCGGTCACTACAACTTCACCCAATGACATGGTCACGTTATCAGACTGTGCAAATGAAGTGGTTGGGCAACTCACTCCAAGAATCAATCCTGAAACAGCTATGACTGTAGAAGTTTTTTTGGATTTGAATTTTTTCATTTTTTACTCTGTATTACTTTTGGAATCTGTGATTGATTGACTGAGATGAGCGGCATTTGCGGAAATTGGGCCTCAACGCCTTGGCTGTAACCGATGGCCCAAGCCGACCACGCACCCATGGTCACAGCTGCGATCAGCAGTCCACGACGTGCACCACGAGATGAATAAATCTTGTTCATGTGAAGTTCTGCTTTGTTACGCAGCCAACACCAATACATCAGTATTTGCTGATTTATTGGTTTGGTATGTCTTGCTCGTCTGGGGAAACAGCGATTTCAGCTCGCGGCAGATGGTTTCTCCTGCGTTGTCCATGATTTGGGACATCTCGCGAAGGGTCGGCAGATCTTTCCGATCCAGTTTTCCCCGCTTACCGTCTTTGCTCTTGGCAAGCATCTGAACCAGGTGCTTCAGGCGTGAAGCCACTGAGCCAGTCCGCAGCTTTGACATGTCATGCATGCGTTGCTGCTGTTGCAAGTAGCCCTCAGCCACTGCGGCAAAGGCACTGAACTCACCAGAAACACCTTGTTGTATCAGCTTGGTTTCAACCAATGCGATGGCTGAGTTTGTGTAAGGCCGATTGCAAAGCCCTTCCAAGCCAATAATGTCACCAGGCAGCGCCATTTGAGTGAGATCAACGCCATCTTCCGTAGATTTTTGAAGCAGGATGGCTCCCTGCTCCACACGCCACAATGTTCCCGAATCACCTTCATTGAACAGTGATTCGCCCTTCTTGCGGGACTTTTCCATATCAAACTCCTGAACGAATACGACACAGATCACCTGCGAGCGCGCAGGTGATGCCGGATACCAGGGGCAACTAGCCGACCTGGCGAGTTACAGGAGAGAAGCTGGAGGCCCTCGCGATGGGAGCGGCGGGGCAGTGACAGACGCAATGTGGGCCGCTGCAATCGGGTGCAGGGCATGCGCCAAAGGAGAAAATTTTTCGAAGTGAACGCTCAGCGGTGGAGGCGGAGCCGTGACAGATGCGCAGAGTGGGCAGTCCATGCTGGCAGAGGCTTTGGGCTCCCCGTCATCGCCAGACATGTCAACCATTTTCATGCCACCACCCACCGTACAGACCATTTGCATGCTACCCGGCTTGATGACTGTGGACGCAATGGCAGAGCCCAGAAACAGCGCGAACCAAACCAACACCAGTTTGGCGATGAATTTGGAGCTGCGCAGGGTGTGCATGTTGCAATTATGACAAAAGTCGACTTGGACCTAGTGAAGTCTGCAAATAGGGTAGGTGTGACTGCTTTTGGCAAATCCGATGACAGACCGCTTCTGGCCGGTTGGGTGATTTCAGAACCAGGTGCTCTTGCGCTGAAGGATTTAGCGATGCGCCTGTACTTGTCGCGATGCGTTGAGGGCCTTTTTGGCGCATGTCCTTAGACATTGGAGCAATTCTGAAGACATGAGGGAGCGGTGGCCCCGAGTTCAATTGACTGACTGGTCCACCAACACCAAGGGCTCGGAAAATCTCCGGGCCCTTTTTTTGCAACATGCCCATCAAAAAGAACCCATTTGCTTGGGTCCCCGTGGGTTTTGACCCACGATGTCGACTTGTGTGAGATAATCCAAATACCCCAACAGGTTTCCCTGGTTGGATTGTGCATCTGCCTCACACCTTGAAGCGCCTTTTCTGGCGCGCTGCGCAGCGGCCCCACAGGCCCCGCTCATGAACTTTGTTTGCAGGTTGATGTGTTGAATCACCCTGTCACCAAAGTCGCCCCTCCATGCTTGGGGTGCAACATGTCATGAACGCGGAAAATCCTTTTGCCCTCTTGGGCCTCGCCCCTGAACTCGTCAGCGCCGTCACCGACCTGGGCTACACCCAGCCCACGCCCGTGCAAATGCAGGCCATCCCGCTGGCCCTGCACGACCCCGAGGCCCAGTCGCAAAACGACCTCATGGTGTCCAGCCAGACCGGCAGCGGCAAGACCGCCGCCTTTTTGTTGCCCGTGTTGCATACCTTGCTTAAGCAACAAAAAGACAAGGCCGCCGAACAAGAGCGCCTTTGGGCCGAGACGGTCGCCGCCGCCGAAGCCGCTGGCGAACCCCTGCCCAAAAAACCGCGTCGCAAAGACCCGACCAACCCGCGCCACTTCAAACCCGCCGTGCCGGGTGCCTTGGTGTTGTGCCCGACCCGCGAACTGGCCCAACAGGTGGCCCACGACGCCATCGACCTGGTCAAGCACTGCAAGGGCTTGCGCATCGCTTGCGTGGTCGGGGGCTTGCCCTATGCCGTGCAGATCGCCCGTTTGCAAAACGCCGACTTGGTGGTCGCCACCCCTGGTCGCTTGCTCGATTTGCAGCGGTCCAACCACTTGCAACTCGACCAGGTGCAGTTCTTGGTGGTTGACGAGGCCGATCGCATGCTCGACCTTGGCTTCGCCGACGACTTGGCCGAAATCCACCGCTTGACCGAGCAGCGCCATCAGACCCTGATGTTCAGCGCCACCTTTGCGCCGCGCATCCAGCAACTGGCCGCGCGCATCATGCGTCAACCTCAGCGCGTTCAGATCGACAGCCCACAAGAAAAACACGCCAGCATCCAGCAGCTCATGTTCTGGGCCGACAACCCCTTTCACAAGCGCCAATTGCTCGACCACTGGTTGCGCGACACCAAAATCGATCAAGCGATTGTGTTTGCCAGCACCCAGATCGAGTGCGACGCTCTGGCCGAAGAACTGCAACAGGTCGGCTTCTCGGCCGTGGCCTTGCACGGTGCCCTCAGCCAAGGCCTGCGCAACCGCCGCTTGATGGCCTTGCGCGACGGTCGCGTGCAGGTGTTGGTGGCGACCGATGTCGCCGCACGCGGCATCGACGTGCCCACCATCAGCCATGTGTTCAACTTTGGCTTGCCCATGAAGAGCGAAGACTATGTGCACCGCATCGGCCGCACCGGCCGTGCTGGGCGCGATGGCTTGGCCGTCACCTTTGCCGAATGGCGCGACCGCCGAAAAATCCTGGACATCGAGTCTTACACCAAGCAAGCCATCCGTTCCGAAGTCATTCCCGGCTTGGAGCCCAAGAACAAACCCGACAAATCGAAAAAACCTTTCGGCGACAGCCGCAAACGGGGCTTTGGCGATGCGCGCGGTGCCAAGGGCGGTCCTCGGAGCGACTTCAAAGCCGGCCCACGTGGTCAGGGGCATGGGCAAGGTCGAACCGACGACCGGTTTGCAGGCCGTTCGGACGACCGATACGCAGGACGTGGCGATGATCGTTTCGCCGGGCGCTCCGATGACCGTTCAGGTCATCGCGCAGAGCGTGTGGCCGCGCCACGTCAGGGCGATCGATTCAATGCCCCACGCAACGACCGTCAGGGCAAACCGGCGGGGCGCTCCCCCCACACGGCACCAGCGGGACATGCCAAAAAGCATGGCAAGAGCTTCGAGCGTTCAGGCCCGCGCGTCATCGGCTGATCGTCACACCACGATGGGGGTCAGCGCACCATCCATCGTCAGGTTGACCCCGGTCACGTAACTGGCACGGCCACTGGCCAAAAACACCACCGCGTCGGCGATCTCAGCTGGCTCGGGCAGCCGTTTCATCGGCTGGCGTGCCTGCGCCTTGGCCAATTGCTCTTCCATGCTCAAACCATTGACCTTGGACTCGGCCCGAAACCCCTCGTACAAACGATCCGTGGCGGTGAGTCCTGGGTTGACCGCGTTGACCCGTATCCCCAGTTCGGCATAACCCGCCGCCAGACCCGCCGTGGCCAGCATCAGGGCCGCGTTGGCCGAACCGCCGGGCAGGTGGATCGGGCTGGCCACTTTTCCCCCCTGGCCAATCACATTCACCACCGCGCCGCTGCGCCGTTGGGCCATGCGCTGCAAAGCGGGGGTGAGCATGTGGATGTAGGTGAAAAACTTGGCCTGCATCGCGTCGTGCCACGCACTGGCCGTTAACTCAGCCAAGGGCGTGCGACGGGCGGCACCCGCCGAATTCACCAACACATCGATGGGGCCCAAAGCCGCTTCGGCATCGTCCAGCGCGCGCACGGCCTCGCCTGCCTGGGTCAGGTCGGCAGACACGGTGTGAACCTGGGCCTGCGGTTGACCTTTGAGCAAGTCGGCTCGGGTGGTGCCCAAGGTGTCGCGGTTGCGGGCCACCAGGGTGACCTTTGCACCCTCGGCCAGAAAAGCGTGGGCGCAGGCCAGGCCGATGCCCTTGCTGCCGCCGGTGATCAGCACGTGTTTTTGGGTCAGTTGGAGGTCCATGGTCTTGATTCAGTGCAAAAAACGGTTCATTTGCAAACCCGGTTTGCCATGCGGCGCACCGGCGATTCGGGGGCGATGTCTTGCCAATCTTGCACCATGCCTTGCGTTTCGACCAGTTGCCCGCCCGCCATCAGCCCCGTGTGATAGGTCATCTGGGTGATGCGCCCCATCCCCGAGGCGCAGTCGATCTCCATGCTGGAGAGCGCCGAGCGAAAGGCTTTGCCGTTGTGGGTCATTTGTGGCTTGGCGTAGTCAAGCAAGGTCTTGAAGCGCACCATGCTCCCCGTCTTTCGCACCGACGTGGGATCGATGTAGAACTGACCACGTTCGCTGGCAGTGATGGCTTCCCAGGGGGAGGAACTTTGAGCCGGTGCCAGCGAAGACGCCAAAACCAAGCAGGCCGTCAGACCAGAGCCCGTCCAGCTCAAAAGGCGTGTTGGAGTGACACGCGAGAAAAAACGATGCGCCATGGGGTCACCGGGTGAAATCAACCCAGTGACTTTAACTGATTGGGGGCCACGGGCAAAGTCACCGGTTTGCTCATCAACTCGATCAGCACCATCACACGCTGCTCGCCGCTGGCCATCTGAAACACCCCTTCGATGCCGGCAAAAGGACCTTGCGTGATCACCACCCGATCACCGGCGCTGAAGCGTTTTTTGGGTTGGGCCTTGAACGCCGACTCCTGCTCGCGCAGGGTCTCGATCAGGCCATCGTCGACCTTGGCCGGTTCCATGCCAAAGCGCACCAATCGACTCACCCCGGTGGTCGATCGGATGGGGGCCCAACTTTGCGACTTGAAATCCAAGCCGAGTCGGATGAACAAATAACGGGGGAAGAGGGGTTCTTCAACCAACACCATGCTGCTTTGGCGGATTTTTTCCACCGGCAAAGTTGGCAAATAGCAGTCGTATTTCTGACGCTGCAAGTTGTCCAGCGCCAGCTGCTCTTGGCGGGGTTTGGTGTGAACGAGGTACCAGTTCATATTGTTAACCATGGTACTAAAAACGACGAGAAATTTCAACGCCCATGCGCAGGTTGTTGCGGCGGTTGCTCCACTGATCCACGCCGTCTTTGAGGCGCAAGACCGACAATTCGGGCGACACCCTGTAGCCTTGCCACTGCCAAGTCTGACGCAGACTCATGCCGCGTAACTCACCACGGGGGGCGTTCAAATTGGGCACATAGGCCCCGGCGCTGTACAGCGTGCGACCCCAATGCACTTTGACCATCCGCTCGCTTTGCGCATCCATCCATCCCAAGGTGGTCACTTCGCTGCCCCCCCCAAAGGAACTGGACATCCAGCGCGCGCCATTGGTCTCGCCCTGGGGGTAAAAACTGCCGATGCCCCCAGGCGTGCCCCGATAGGTTTCCAGCGGGGACGAGTCTTGGTACATGTTGGCGTATTCGGCAAAAACCCGATGACGTCCACCTGACCCCAGGGTCTGCTCATAGCCCCAAAGCGTGGTGTATTTCCAGGGTTGCTGGATCTTGTTGCCGTACACCGCCGTGGTGTCTTCACCCATCCACTGGGTGTAAAAGGCGCAAGACCCCCAACGCTTTGGGCAACGCGCCCGCACATCAAACCCAGCGACTGAGTTCGACGCATCGCCCCGTGTGTCTTGTGTGTCATAGGTGTGGCTGTTTTGAAAAAACAGGGCGCGGGTGAAATTGCCCACGCCCCCGGCCCGTCCGGTACCACCAAACTGCATGGCGCGCGCGAAGCCCAACTCCAACCAAGGTTGGGGTTGCAGCGTCAAGCGAAAGGCCGACATCAGGTGCCCGCGAGGTTGATTGGCGGTGACCCAGGGGTCTTGGGCTTGCGCCACAAAGAGATCAAAGTGCCAGGGACCGGCCCAGCGAAACCAGGGACTGGTGCTGGCCGCCACCGAATTGCGTTGCAAACCGACCCCATTCCAGGCTGGGGCATTGTGGCTCAAGATCAGGCTGTTTTGCCAACCCGGCCCCCACCAAAACTTTTGCGAAAACGCCTGCAGGTTCCAGTCGCCCATGCCGGCCACCAGCGAGGTCCCGTCCAAACGGGCTTGGTTTTGCCCATCGGTGCCCCAAACACTGCCGCTGTGTTGCAGCGAGTTGGCACTTTGTTCCAACTTCACGCCCAAGCGATAGGCATAGTCTAACCCGCCCGAGGTTTGTCCTGTTCCCTCTGGACTGAGCACTTGCACGCTGCTGCCAGGGGTGTAATTCTCATCAAAACCCACCGCCCCCTCGGCACGGTTGCGCACCTGCACCCGGCTCTGCCCCTCAATGTGCTTCTTCAAGTCTTGCAACAGGTTTTGTTGCGTTTCCAACCATTCCGGTTGTCGTTCGCCCCAGGTGCTGACCGGCATTTGCCTCAATGCCTGTTCAACCACCGCCACCGGCAGCGGCCAGTGGGTCATGGGCAGGGCCAGACCCGCTTGGTCGACCAAGCGTTGCAATTGATGGCGCTGCTGCCACGTCGGTGTGAAGGCCGTGCTGGCGGGCGGGGTGGCGTGAGTGGCGACAGAAACCGCCCAAATCAAGAGGCCCCAGATGGAGAAAAATACATACTTCATGAAAGGAATATCTTATCAAAGCCCTTCTATCTTATTAAAACAATAGACTTTCCGATCAAAAAGAACATTTGACTTTGCAGGTAGAATTCGAGCAAAATTTAGCCAATTCTTGTCACGGAACTGTATGCCTTTTGTCAGCAATGGCCGACGCCCTTGGTTGCGCGGTGTCTTTTTGTCGGTCGTGTTTTTTGATGCGTGTGCCCAAGGGCTGGGTGGCTTGGGTGGTTTGCCGCCCGGCATCAACATCCCGGCCGCTGCCGCTGCCTTGAACAGTTTGGGACTGGGTGGGGGCCTCGGCATCGGTTCCACGGCCTTGCCCGCCACGCCGGCCATTCGTTCTATCGAGACACCAGCTCCTACCTCCCCTCAGGGTGGGTCGCCTCGCTTGAGTGATGCCCAATTGCAGGGTAACCCCGCACTGAATGCGCGCCCCAATGAATTCCAGCGCTTCGTGCTTGAAACCTCTGGGTACAAATTGCCGGTCTACGGCATGTCTTATTTCGACAACGCCCAGTTTTCCCAATCTGCCCCAGGCAACAGCCCTGGGTTTGGTTTTCTCGACAATTCTCCGGTCAGCGGAGATTATTTGTTGGGTGTGGGTGACCAGTTGGTCATCAGGGGCTGGGGCTCGATCGACCTCGATGTGCGCAGCGTGGTGGACCGCAATGGTGCGGTCAACATCCCCAAGGTTGGGGCGGTTCAGGTTGCTGGCATCAAATCCTCCCAGGCCGAGGGCGTGTTGCGACAAGCCTTGGGCAAGTACTACAAAGACTTCGAGGTCAGCGTCGCGCTGGCCAGTTTGCGCGGCATCACGGTCTACGTGGTGGGACAGGCGCGGCGCCCGGGCAGTTACAACCTCAGCGGCGTTGCTACCTTATCCAGTGGTTTGCTGGCCACAGGCGGGCCCGGCCCCAACGGTTCCATGCGTCGGGTGCAGGTCAAGCGTGCCGGCCAGGTCATCAAAGAATTTGATTTGTATGCCTTTTTGGCCCGTGGCGACAGTTCGGGTGACGTCAAATTGATCGACGGCGACGTGATCGTCATTCCGCCAGCCCTGGGCCACATCGCCTTGGTGGGCAAGGTCAACACGCCTGCGATTTATGAGTTGCGTAGCCCAGGCGAGACCTTGGCTGACATTCTGGAGGTCGCTGGTGGCTTGCCGGTGGTGGCTGATCCCCGTCGTGCCATGCTCGAGCGCATCCAGCCCGATCAAAACCAGCCGCGCAGCGTGTTGGACCTGGCCTTGGATGAACGGGGCCTGAAAGCCCCCCTCAAACATGGTGACCTGATCACGGGGCAAAGCGTCTTGCCCGAAATGGCCAACGCCTTCACCTTGCGCGGCAACGTGGCCCAACCCATGCGCATGGCCTGGAAAGAGGGCATGCGCGTGCGCGACGTGATCCCCAACAAGCAAATCCTGATCAGCCGTGACTCGGTGCGCCGTCAAAACGAGGTCCTCTTTGACATGGCCCAGCGCGAACGCACCCAGCGCGAACGAGAAACGCCCCCCGAAGACCTCTTGCCTGACGCTGAGTTGGAACGGCGCACTCAACGCGCTGGACGTTTGAGTGGCAAAGGGGCTTGGGGCCTGCAAGACCAATCGGGGCAGGTGGTGGCTGGTCCGGCCATGATGAACGGCACAGCAGTGGTGCCCGCGCCTGTTGCTGGTCCGGGCTCTGCCCCTTCAAGCGCCCCCCCTGGACCGACGCCTGCCCCAGCGACCGGCGCGGCCCAGGGCGTGGATGCCACTCGTCTTTCATCGGCATTGAATGCCGCCAACCAGTCCCCAATCCAACCCCCGAGTTTGGTTGACACGGTGGGTCAGTTGCTCGATGAGATCAACTGGGACTATGCAGTCATCGAGCGGGTGGGGCGCGACGACCTATCCGTCAAATTGTTGCCTTTTAATCTGGGACAGGTCTTGGCCGATGCCAAGCACCCTGATAACCTGCTGCTGCAACCCGGCGACATCGTGACGGTGTTTTCTGCCAACGACATTCGATTGCCGCTGGACAAGCGCCGCATTTTGGTCCGGGTCGAGGGCGAGGTGGTCAGCCCTGGCATCTACCAGGCCAGCCCCGGCGAGACCTTGCCCCAGTTGATCCAAAAGGCTGGAGGACTGACGCGCA
>JACCDX010959070.1_pt1 | contig 14138 bp, 8 predicted proteins | sample 7449681 | NCBI WGS metagenome assembly JACCDX01 (sample SAMN15323450, study PRJNA562643) | freshwater metagenome | isolation source: river surface water | place: USA:Blue River Watershed | collected 2017-08-18
CGCACCTTCGGCTGGATGATGCAGTGGCGACGATTGGTGCGCGACTATGAGCTGCGACTGGATGTCTCGACCGCGATGATTCATGTCGCGCTGGGGAGTTTGCTGTTGCAACGCCTGCTCATCCCAGAGTGAATTTTCAAACAGACACTTACGTCCCTCCTCGACCTATTCTTCGATTCCGGACGGGGGCAGGTCATATGTGCGGCTGGACTAAGCCAAGGTGGCGCGGCTTTGCAAAATGTCCAAGACCAGTTTCGCCTTGTGCTTGGATGTCCAGCGCTTGAATTCCTCTTCCCTCGTCGTGCTCATGTCGTGTCCCGCGGGGGATATTAACTCAGCAGAATTTCAGTGGATCATTTCAGACACAAGCGCAAAACTCTCCCCTCGCGCCAAATGCTGCCACGCCTGCACACATTGACGTACGCAGGGCTGGGGTTGGTGAGTAACGATCTCGTGCAAGATGCGCACTTGTGCCTCATTCGGCTGCAGACAAGATACGGTCTCCTCGTCCTCCCCGATCCACCATACCGGCTTTGACCACGAAAAGGTTAGGTTTACTAAAATTAAATAAAACGAACCGCTACCCGCTTATTAAATAATTCAGCTGACGTCTTTCAACCTCCATCATCAATTCATTGTAATTCAAATAATCATCACCTATGTTTTTCGCACTTTGCCTTACCGTTGTCGCCACACGAGAAATGCTATTGACGCCCAAGAAATACTCAAGATTGGAAAACGCGTGAGAGTTTTCTGGAAGAGCAGAAAGATCCTCATAGAAAACTTTGAGAAATTTACTGCCGTTGGATGCAATGACATTTTGCACCCAATTAATTTCGCCATAATCCGCTACGGCCATTTTTATTATGCCATCGATATCAACCTCGAAAGGCTTCAAGTGAAGCTTCGATTGATGAATATTCGCATCCGATCGAACCTCGCCATCCTGGCGCATAAATCTTCGGACCCTTTCATACGATAGTGCCCGCGCAATCGAATTTCTCCGCGCAAGCAAAATCACTTTAAAATCTCTAGACGAAATAAAGTTGTAAAACCTCCCAAAAGACCTGACTTGATCTATCTTAAAATCAAAAACAACATTCGATTTAGTCGCAACTCGAGATGCGAAAACAAAATAATCAAAAAAAATCTTATCAACAATCTCAAAATCAGTTATCAGAAGATTGTTTTTATCCTCCATTATTTTCTTGTAAAAAAAATCAAAAAATCCCGCCTCCTCTTCTACACCAAAAAATTCCGGGAAAAGAACCTCGCCATTAAAAACATGAAATCCCTCAGAATTTTTAAGCAAAGACTTAAAATAATGCGACCCCGAGCGCTGCTGAGACAAAACTATCACTAATTTCTTATCGCTGAGCATCCACACCCTCCTCAATCAAATACAAATGCTTAGCATCAATAAAACATTCAAAAACGCACTTCAATCCAGCACAACAAGAAAAAACACATAAAGCCATATAAAATTCATCTTTGACAAAAACCAGAAAAACCAATTTACAAACTATCTTCCAGGCATTGCAACTAGCCTTTTTTGTTCAAAGCCCAATTAATATGATTTTTTAGTTCCCAGACCATATCACTTTTGAGAGATTTCATTTGAATTTCGAGGTCACATATTTTTTGATTTAAGCTCGAAACCACATTAAGAAGCCCCTCATTTAGCTGACCACTGTCGAGTGCCTGCTTGATCTCACGATCGAGTAGAAGCAAACGATATGCACGATGCTGATCGTTTTCAGCATATACTGAATTAGAGAACGCACCAGTCGCCTTATTTCTATGATGATAATTTGCAAGTACTTTTCGATAAACTACTAACTCAAAATGACGCATAAACCTCTTATTAAACTCCCAATCTCCCAGCACTGGTAAAGCGCCATCAAAACCACCGATTTTATTTAAAACAGCAGTGCGTATTAAGAAACAAATTGGCGGAAACCAGTTTCGGCCAAGCATCGAGAAATATGACATCCCATCGTATTGACTAAAAACATGACGACTTTGCTCTACGATACGATCGCCTTCAACGTCTTCCATTATCACGTTAGCATAACAAACAACACCACCAATGGCAGGATCCATGCCATGAGAATCTAGGCAATTGGTCATTTCAATCAAAAAATGTGGCTCCCAACTGTCATCATCGTCATGAATGCAAAAATACTCACTATCAGCAATACTTAAACCAGCATTTGATGCTGACTCCATTGCCAAAGACATTTCGTTATGGATCACCGTCAGGCGTCCGTCGTACTGAGGACAATAGCGGCTTACAAGCGCCTCAACGAATGCGGGATCACCGCCATCATTGACAATAATATGGTGCCAAGAGTCATATTCCTGAGACAGAACGCTTTTTATAGCTCGCTCGAGGAGCAAAATTCGATTTTTCGTCCGAGTAATTACTGAAACCGAGGGTGTAGTGCGAGTAATCATGTTTGTTTTATTTTAAGAGGTGAGAGCACGATTTTCTTGCTTGCCATAACGAAGGTAATGATCATATCCAGAGAAAAATTTTTGCTCCGCAACAGCAGCAGCAACATCAGGATTCGCACGAAGATATTTCATTTCATCAAACCATTCCGGAATACTTTGCTTTTTATGTAGCTCGAGATTTTTTAAAACTTGAGATCCTGCCCTCCAATGTGACTGAGATGCTGATTTTCCCGCGAGCGACAACAAGGAAACTGCCTTATCTAAACCGAAATCTGGACAAAGAGAAAATCGGCTCGCGATTAACACTTCCTCTTTATTTGGGTTAATTAAAATACGCGACATGATTGCAAAAGACTCAGACACTGTGAGCATTTTTGACTTCTCTCCGGCAAAATGCAAAAGCGGCTTTAACTGTTCCAAAATTATTGAAATCGCCTCATCCTGAATTGAAGAAACCTTTTTTAGCACTGCCTCTTGAATGTCATTTTGGCGTAACACCGGCACAGACTCAGAGGAAATATCTTGGGTGCTACCATGAGGTGCGGCATGAAGAATTTCAATCAGGGACGGACTTTCCCTAAGTTCTTTCTCAAAAGAAGGAACTTGCGACCTCTCGCAGAGGTAACCATCGTAGTAACAGTTATAGGAATTTTCCGGACTTCCTTCAAATAGACCTAGGTAATAACCATTCAACTCAATACGATGACCGGCATGTTGCAGCATTTCCCTAAGTATTTTCTGAAGACTTCCATGCCACCCAAGGTCAACAATTGCGACTTTAGAGTATGAAAGAAAACCAGTTTTATTTAAATACGCCAAGTAGCGCTGATAACGGCTCTTAGACTGCTGTAAAAGTTGCTCTTTAAATTCGGCCGTCACATATTCCATACTTCCGGGCTGCGCTTCGACAGACAAATCAAGATCATAGCCAACTGCTGCAACATCTTTAGATATTCGGCTGCAGATTTTCTTATCATCAAAAAGCCGGCCTATAGATTCCCCCAATGAATGATCAGAATAATTCTGTACTACATAAGAGCACGCTTTCTCATAATCAATCGCGAAGTAAATTTTATACAGCACCTCGCGAGATACATGCAAATAACTTGCATTTCGATCCGGATATAATTCTGACCAAAGTCGATGAAACACATGCCCGTCCCTTGACAAGAAAAACACGTGCGGGATATCTTTCAGAATCACACTTTCATAGATATGCGACACAAACCCGCACCAGAGAGTTGCTAGTGCGCTTGAAAACGTCAAATGCGCTCGCCCCTCAGGATTGAACTCACGAGAGAGAGCGGAGCGATTGGATATGATGCTTTGCAGTATAGAAGCTGCAATTCCATTAGAGTGACGCATTTCAGCATTAGCGCTAAAACGTGGCCTCAAAAATCTCACGCCCTCATAGAAATATAGATCCGCCGCCTTGCAAAAATCAGAGGTTTTAGGAACATTAAGCGCTCGGATGCGAGCCTTATTTGTATTTATCACATCAGAACGTATATTATCGCCAACATACAAAAAACACTCTCGGCCGATTTTCTCTTTTTCAAGAACCCAAGGAATAAGATTTCCTTGATGTTTTGTTTCATCCACTTGCGACGACAAGTGAATTTTAAAATCACCTAAATAGTCACGAACATTTGCCAACTCAAGGAACTCATTAACCGTTTTCGACGAAAAATAAGTATCTGAAATTAAATGAATCGCAGAAAAACGGAAAGCATTCCTTGCAATCACTTTCAAGACGTCTATTCGCGGTGCGACAAAAGATTTTTCATACTCAATTTCGCACTGGATCAACATGTCGATCTGATCGCGTTTGAGGTCACATAGATTTGAGATTTGATTAGCAATGTCATCAAATGTTATTTCATGGCGCCCCATATTTGCCATCAATATTCGCGCCTCCCGCTCGGCTCGAATCCGAAGTTTATAGTAACTCCCGTCCGAAAAGGAAAATTGACTACAAGCATAATTGTCCACCACAGCAAATACATCCGATGGTCGATCAATTTTTCGAATAAGAATGGTGTCGAATACATCTAGACCAAGAACAGGCTTGCGCCCAATCTTACTTATCCGCTCCGCAAAAAGGCAGAGATTGGATTCAAAAGCAGTAATTGAATCCGGCATGGAAGCAACATTAGACCCTTGATTTTCACGGTTGTTTTGACTGGCTTTATTATGAAAATTTGGTTCATTAACGACTGAAATCATGGGGTCGCAAATCTTCTTTTTTAATCGAGATGATTTCGGCTGGCTAGATTTTTCGGAACTTTTATCTTGCAGGAACGAAACGTCTTTAATCATCAATTTTTCTTTCTTAGTCATTTGAAAATCCATTGCGTTTTCTTTACGATTTTCAATTTAGCGAAGTGTGCTTCGCTCCCATTCCCAAGCATGTTCAGCAATCGTGTGTAAATCACCATACCGAGGCTGCCAACCAAGCTCACGCTTTATCAGGTTCGAATCAGCAACAAGCCGGGCGGGATCACCCGCACGAGAAGATCCTTCCTTAACTAGGATGTTAAGACCTGTGATTTCGCGAGCAACCTGAACAACTTCACCGACAGAGCAGCCATTTCCATTACCAAGGTTATAAAATCGACTTTGGCCTCCTTTGAGTAAATGTTGCAAACTTAGCCAATGCGCTTCAGCCAAGTCCAAAACATGAACATAATCCCTAATGCATGTGCCGTCTGGAGTATCGTGATTTCGGCCAAATACTGTTATGTCTCGCCTTCTCCCATTTGCTGCCTGCAATACCAACGGAATCAGATGTGTTTCCGGTTCGTGCCGCTCGCCAAGAATGCCGTCAGGATGCGCGCCAGCTGCATTGAAATAGCGTAGGCAAACGGACCTCATCCCGTACGCATGATCGTAATCAGTCAAAATCTCCTCAACCATCAGCTTCGTAAGGCCGTAAGGATTAATTGGTCGCTTTGGATGTGCTTCATCTATGGGGATGTATTCGGGCTCGCCAAAGATCGCTGCTGTCGAGGAAAAGATAAATTTGTTCACACCATGAGCGTGCATGGCGTTTAGCAAATTTAGGGTATTAACTACATTGTTCTGGTAGTACTTTGCTGGAGCTTGTACCGACTCACCCACCTGGATGAAAGACGCAAAGTGCATGACTGCGTCGAACTGATATTCGCTGAATAGTTGATCGAGAAGTAATCGGTCTGCGATATCACCGTGGACGAACTTCCCGTAAAGCACAGCGTCGCGGTGCCCGCTACTCAAATTATCCAGAGTGACCACGCGAACGCCTTTTTGTCCGAGCAGCCAAACCATGTGTGAGCCTATGTATCCGGCTCCCCCTACTACCAATATGGTCGGAGTGTTGTTCATCTAGCATCAACCCAAGTGACTACTGGAAAATTGAGTCGGGCGGCAGCGACAAAACACACCCGAATTCAAGCACCGATCTTTCATGCCACCCCCTTCTTGAGTGTGGACACACGTTTCTTCTCGGCTTTCGCCTCAGTGGCCTTGCTTGCTTTGGCCCTGCTGTTTGGTTCTACCAGGCTGTTTTTCGATGACGCCTTTTTGGCTATAGTCGCTTTCTTTCTCTTGGAGGCATTATTTTCAAGAGATGTTTTCTTTGGTGTAGGCGACTTAGCCGGCAATTTAACCGGGGATATTTGTTTTGTTTTTGCTGCGGCTTTTTCCGGACAGCTTTTTACAGTCTTTAATTTTTTTTCTTCAGTAACCATCAATGCAGCGAGTCGTGCGATCGAGTCCGGTTTTCCATAACGCTCAGCCAACCAAGCCGATACTTTTTTCTTGTCAGCCGCTTGCTCCTTTGGCGTCCGATCCAGCGCTGCCTCGAGTTTTGAAACAAGGTCTGCAGCATCAAAAAAATCGAACAGGTAGCGTATTCCAGAAGGTGGAATAGCCTCGTGCAGCGGGCCAGTGTCGGAAGCAACCAACGGCGCACCCGCGGCCTGGGCGTCAAGGACAGACCAGCTGAGGATGAATGGGTAGGTGAAGTAAACGTGCGCGCTCGATACCTGCAGCACTGCGCGGTAATGCTCCTTCGGAAGGAAGCCCACAATGTGCACACGGCGCGGGTCAAGCTGGTCACCTACTTCTGCAAGCAATTTTTGAAGCCAGCTTCGATGGCCCTCGGGCTCGGGACCATAGCTCGCCTGCTCACGGCCCATGATCACCACATGCGCGTTCGGCCGCCGCTGCAAGATCGTCGGCAAGGCACGCATGAAGACATGAAATCCTCTTGCGGGCTCGAGCGAGCGTGCAGCATAGGTAATCACCTCGTCATCAGCAGTCAGTTGGACACCCTTGTTTTCAATGCTGAAGTGGGCCTTGGGATCCGGTTTGAAGTACCCGGCATCGACACCTTCATTGATTACACTGATTTTGTCCTGCGCCCAGGTTGGGAAAGTGCTTCGCTGCCATTCACTCGGCGACCAGCAGGCATCTGCGTCTTGCAGCGCCTGCAGGAAGACATTGTTCTTCATCTTCAGGCGAACCAGAGATTCAAACGAGTTGTCCTGAAACTCCGGATCAAAATTGAAGTCCTGCCCCTCGGGACTGTAAAAATATTCGCAATAGCAGACGAGGCGCGCGTCAGGGAAAACATCCTTGATGAACAGCACTTCCCCCCATCCGGGATGCGCAACGATTACATCAGGAACCCAGCCTTTGGCTTTAAGCTGGCGCGCAGCAGCAGCCACTGCCTCGCCACGAATTACCTTCGGCTCCAGTTCTGCCAGATACGGATGCTGTTTCTTCAGTGGAGCCGTCTGCAATGGGTAGGTCACTATCCCGACGCCCGGAACTTTGACTCCGTTATCGACCTGGCGAAGTGCGAGCACCTCGCTCTTTTTGTCTTCCGCGAGGTAACGCGATATATCCAGGAACTGCGCCGGAAAATTCTGGTGAATGAATAAATACTTCATGCATGTCTCGTAGGAATTGCCAGTGCCGAATGGCTGTACTGGTCAAGGTTCAAGTTCGGGTTGTAGTAGGGATCCCGAAATAGTTGGTCGAGCCAACGCGCATTCAAATTGGCTTTTTCGCGCTCCAGGCGTGCGCGTTTTTCCGGTGCCTGATCGGCACCGCGGCTCGCAGATTCGGCGTGAACAAGCTGCGCGTGGGGAGTCCAGACAATCCGCATGCCACTGGCTCTCAGGCGCAGGCACAGGTCGACATCATTGAAGGCGACCGGGAATGCACTTTCGTTAAAACCGCCCAGCTGCACATATTCATCCCGGCGCATCAGCAGACACGCCGCGGTCACGGCACTGGCACTCCTGACGATCTGGTTGATGCCGCAATATCCCGCATCAGAATCCATCCAGTTATTGCCAACGTGGCCGGCCAATCCGTGCAAACCTATCTGCACGCCACCGTGCTGCACCATCCGGTTCTTCCACACCAGCTTGGCCCCTACCGCGCCAACGCCTTCGCGCATCAATTGCGTGACCATGGCTTTCAGCCAGGCAGTGTCGAGCGCCTCGACATCGTTGTTCACCAGGCCGATCACTTCGCTGCCTGCCCTGCCCACAGCAAAGTTGTTGATGGACGAATAGTTGAACGGATACGGCCACGACAGCACGCGTACTCCCCTGCCCGGCAACTGCTGCATGTAGTCCAACGTCTGTTGGCAGGTGCTGCCGTTGTCGACGACGCAAATGTCCAGCGCCGGATAATCGGTACGGAGCAGCGATTCGATGCAGGGCTTGAGCAGCTCAATGCCATCACGCGTAGGCACGATGAGCGTCACAGTTGGCCAGTGAGGCTCGGGGTAGACAATCTGGTGCGTGTAGTTCAGCGGATGCGCCGCAGGCTTTCGCGTCGGGCTGATCCGTACGTTAAAGCGTTGCTCTGCGAGAGAGCGAGCGCGCTTTCCCGGCTGGGGGCTGGCATGGCCTGCCGTGTGGTGCGGGTGGGTGACGTGCGCGTAGGCGGCGGCATCGTCTCCCACCGAAGCAGCGGCAAGCCACGGCCAGTCCGCCGGAGGGTCGCCGTCGACAACGCCGGCCAGCAATGCCGCGTCGGCCACGAACCCATGATGCAGCAGCGGCTGCGCCAAAAAGACGTCCGGGCACCAGTCTGGTTTGAACCACGGCACTTGCACGGGATCGGCGTGGTCGCAATCGCAATACGCTACTCGAGCCCCCTTGGACTGCAGCGAAGCCAGCGCATGCGCGAGCGTATGCGGATGCCACTCGTCGCCGGGCTCAAGCACGGCCGCGTAGTCTGCCTCCTGCAGTGCCGTCCGGATGGACTTTTTCCACTGGCGATCGCCAATGAACCTGACCCGCGCATCCGCGCTTGTTCCAGGGCCTTTCACGCAGGCGACCCAGTCGCTGTGAGTCTGCTGCGCAAGGCTATCCAGCGTTGCCTGCATCTGTGCGACGCCAGCCGGAGTGAAGCCGAGCACGACCACTACCTTGCCGCGCGCTTCGCTCACGGCAGAGGTGCCGAACCTCTTTTTCCATTCGGCGTAACCGGAAAAATCGACGGACAAAGGCACATGCCGCTGCGCCATGCGCAGCACGTTTTCCAGCAGCGGCGCGTCCTCCTGACCGACCCGGATCGCCTTCAACCACGACTCGACAGGCCGGTCGATGCAACAGGTCGTCAGCGGGCTCCCCGGCAGCTCACGCCCCGTGTCATCAAAGACACGGATGGTGCGTTGCCTGCCATCGGCAAATTCAAGCGGCAGGCTGATGCTGAAACCGTGGGCCGCATCGATGCCCGGCACTTCATGCAGATAAGACGACCACTCATTGGCAAGCGCTTGCGCGATGCGCTGCCCTTTGTGCTCGACATGAACAGTCAGGGTACGCTGCGGCTCGCCAGCATCCAGTGCAAGGCCGGTAAGGCGCACCCCGCCATGGTTCCTCACGAAGCTTGCTGCACGTAGCGCTGCCCGCTTGTCATAGGCTGCCGTTGCACTGCGCGCCTTGAGCTCGCCTTGCAGGTAGTGATCCGTGTTGGCGACCCGTGCACGTATGCTGGAAGCGCCACGGGCGACTTCCGGCCGAAGGAAGCACCTGAATTCGCTCCCTGTGGGTACATCCTGTTTCTCTGCCTGGTCGAGCAGGCCGGAATATCCGTCAGCATGTGCAAGGGCAACCGGGAGGCCATCGGCCAACAGCTCCACAACGACCGGAACACCCGGGAATTCCTTATTGCGAGCCCAACCGCTGATGCACAGCCCGTCGAGGCTGGATAGCGCGCCGGAAAATTTGGCAGATGCCTGCGTGCCACCGTCCTGATCCGGCACTTTGCCCGAGCCGCCCTCGAGTGCCCCCTGCGGCAAAGGCAAACGATAAGCAGGCAAGCCGCACTCCGTGGCGACGACGGACCAGTCGCGGGTGTTCGATGACGCAGGCAGCGCAATCGCCGAAATGCCGTACTGGCGAATCAGTTGCGCGAAGCTCGCTGCGTCCTGTCCTTCGGCCTGCCGCTTTTCCAGCGGGCCGATCACATGCACGTTCGATATCCTGGTCAACTGCTCGTCATTGAGCGTTGTCCCGAGTATGAACAGCTTATGGGCACAATGACTGGACGACCATTTTTTCGCCAGAGCGGACAGGTCACGGAAATCAGCAATACACGAAGGCGCGGGCACCAGCAGGTGCAGCAACTCAGAATCTGCAGGAATCGTCGGAAGTGATGGCAATCCGTCTTCACCGTTGACGAGAGAATGCGCGTTATGCGACGCCAATCGGGCTAGCCGCCTTGCCACTTCACTAGTCGAATCAAGAACGACCCTGGAAAAACGTATGACCTGCAAGTCGCGTGCGCACTCTGCCAGCCCGCGCTTGCCAGCGTAATTAATGCTGCCCAAACCAGTAACGTGCCGGAACTCGAGGATAGCGCCGCCATCGGTCATCAACAGGCGGGCTTCCGGCACCCGGCAAAGGCGCCATGCAGAGTCGGCGACATCTGCAACAAGCAGTGCCAGGCCTTGATTACGCAGCAAGGGGCGCAGCGCGCGCCTCTGAAGTGAACGCCGGATCGACGCAAGAGGATCACGTGCAAGGAAGGCATCGTAATCCGCGTCATGCTCCGGATACCGAAATTTGAGGCGACGTACATTATTCGCGGCAAGCCAACGCTTCTCCGCCCCGAACGAGACTTCTCCACGATGGGCGACATAAACATTAGAAGCTGCCACATTGCGCCAGCCATTCGCAGAGGCGCGGAGGCAAAAATCATTCTCCTCCGCATAGCCACGCTGCAGGAAAGCCTCGTCGAAGCCGCCAAGCGCATACAGCGCATCGCGGCGAATGTACATACAGAAGCCTATTCCCGTTGGAATGATGCACGGCTTTGCATGACCGGCACGGGCTTGTTCGTCGAGGATCGCCAGCATGGCGGCATCTGGCATTATTCCTTGCCGATGCGGCTCCGGGTGGCTGAGAAGCTCGCCATTATTGGACAGAGGCGTCGCCGTCGCCACTGAACGATGGCTGTACGCTGCACGCTGAAGACGGTCAAGCCAATCGCCGTGTACAAGCGTGTCGGCGTTGAGGAGTACAACGTCTCGTCGCGACGACGAATCGAAGTCCAGCGCGGTGTTAACTGCACCGATAAAACCTGCGTTGATCTTGCGGCGTAAAAGCGTCAGCTTTCCCTGCTGTTCAAACGCTGTCAGTGCATCGACCAGCGCAGGATCAGGGCTGTAGTCATCAACGACGATTACTCTGCTTACGAGCTTATTGAACGACGAAAATACGCTTTGAATGCATGCGATCGTCTCTTCCCTGCCTTTGTATACGGGGATGATGATATCCACCTCGATGGGTGGTATCGGAGACTTTGCAGGAGGACCGCCGGCCAGTATTGGCGGATTGGCGAACGGACTTCCCCACAAGGACTTTCCCTCGATGCCGATACGAACGATACGATTCGAGGATGGAAGTCTGACCGTAAACCCATTGTTACCGTCGCCGAGTGCCATCGCTGCCAATTCTGGCGTCGGTCGCTCGGCTTTGGCTTCCACATACACACCATCGACCTCGATGACGATTTTCTTTGATGTGCTGCCAATGGCCCATCCGGCCAGAATGTCCCCATGAAGTTCACAATAGCCAAACGGCGGCTTAAGGTGTCGGAGCGCCTCGGCAAATTCCGATTGGTGGATCAGTTCGGGAGCGATGCCAAGCCACAATGAGGCTAGCTGCGCAGCCCTGTCGACCAATCCGTGCCGGAACGCGAAGCGCAAAGACCTCTGCTTGAACTCGGATTGCGCCGGACTGCACGCTGCAGCCTCCAGCAGGTCATCCAGCGCAAGCTCCAACTGACCACTCAACTCGAGCGCGCGCGCACGGATGCTGAAGATGGCTGACGTACGTATTCCCAGTCGTATAAGGCGATCCGATGCTGCAAAGGCGGCTTCAGGATCACCACTGGAAATGCCTTGTTCGGCTATGACAAGCGCAGACTGGATCGCGGACATGAACCAAGCTATCAGAAGTAAACGCCGGTCATTCGACCGGCGTTTCACAAACTTACGACAACTGCATCAACTGATTCAGACAGGGGGTGCGTCCGGGAACGCATTGTTGAAATCGAGCACACCGACCGTCTTGACCTCGGCCCCATCCAGGTAACTGAAGGACTCGACATTCTTCACGGTGATCACGGTCTGATCCGCCAGCGTGACCTGAACCCCGCGTCCCAAGCGGCTCACCGCGACAATATCCATCGAACTCAGATCAAGACTATCGTCGTTGGCGCCGCCATCAATCGAAATCCGAACGCCCGTACCACCGATGAAGCCGGACGAGAACAGAATGTCGTCGTCTCCAACACCTGCCCTCACATTGGCTCCAGCAGAGGTGCCGTCGAAATTAATTTCGTCGTTTCCGGCGCCGGTCGACACACTGTCCTTGCCATAACCGATCGAGACGCTGTCATTGCCCGAACCTGTAGCAACCGAATCATTACCGACGCTGGCACAAACCATGATGTCGCCAGTTGCCGAAGCAGCACTGACAGTGTCGTTGCCGTCACCAAGGCCGATGACTCCTTCGAAGTCCCGCAGCCCCGTCAAACGAACCGATTGGTTGGTATCGAAGACCAGCGCCTTGATTTCCGATTGCTCGATCGAAGGCACTTTTCCGAGGTTCACTTGCAGCCCGCTTTCCACATCAAACAGCAGCACTTCGGGACTATCGAGCCTGAGCGCCGCCAAATCCGACCGCGTCAGGCCGCGGCTAAACTCCCGCCCTTCGGCTTCGCTTGACGACTCGAGCAGATCGACCAGCTTTTGCTCGGCATCCTCACAAAGGTAATCGCCATCCAAAACCTTTTGAATTACCGCGTCAGATTCGTAAGTCGCCATATTTTCTCTCGCATGTAAGGGTAATTTATATCGATATAGAACTCATATCCTTATTATCCGCAGGAAAGAAATTTCCGCCAGTCGAATTCACTCCACGATGCAAGCTAAATTTCCTATGAGAAAACCGCTCACTCTGGAATTGCCCCGTCAATCACGAAGCGCATGACCTCCTGTGCAATATAGTTGTCAGCGGCAGCAATCAACTTCCAGGCACTCGAAGTCATTTTGTAGCGCACAACCCGACGATCGTTATAGTCTTGACGCCGATTGACAAAGCCATTTGCCTCAAGCGCCTTCAAAGATTTCGACAGATTTTCATGGGAGCATTCGATAGACAACTTTATTTCTTTGTAAGAGGCTCCCACTTCTGACACTGCATCATTCTCAAGACATAGGCCGCGGATAGCTGACAGAACAATCAGCTCCATGATGGTGCCCAGTCCGATTACTTTGATCAGGCGCTCATCCAACCCAATGAAAAATTTTGTGGGATATAACCGCTTTGGCATTCGCAACCTTGTTCTCTCTGCCTAACCGGTGTGGCTAGTGCTCAAAAGTTGATGGAATTTTTCCATCTTCAAACGCCGGCATTAGGCATTGAATAGAGACGCCCTTGTGAATACGTTTACTCTGGATTCAAAATGAATTTCATTTTTTGAATTTGTCCCAAATCACATAAAAGCGAATTACACACAGATATTTTTTTTAGTACAAATAATTTGTACGCAAAAATATTCCGGTTCAAATTACGAAATTCCAATGAAACAACTAATTTCATCATTGTAAATTCGACGTGCTCAGCAATTTCACGCTTTGCCTCAACCGAATCTTGCTGGGAAGGATAGAAATCACTGCACCACTCGGATCACCCTATCTCGTTTGGAGGATTAGTCTTTCGGCAGCAATTACCCAAAAGATCCGAGGCGTCGGTTAGTGGCTTATCTCTACATCACTTGCCATGATGAGATTCTGGCGATGTGATGGCTCAGAAACCGAGCCTGCTAACCGAAATTTTGAAATTTGCTGAGAAGGAAGCGTCGAGTCGGCCGAGGTTCGAAAACGGGCTGACATAGCTCTGCATGAAAGGCGAATTCAAGGAGCCTTGCAAACAAGCGATCGTCGCATGCGAGTCGGAAAATAAAGCAAGGGGGCGCATGCCCCCTGTTCACTTCCGACTGTTACAGGCAAAAGAAATATGCGGAGCTTCAGCCCGCAAGGCGATCCACCGTCATCTCGTCATACACCTCGAACGGCTGGTGTATCCACGGATTGTCCGGCAGGTATTCGACGTAATAATCCGGCCGCATGAGGGAGCAGCCCTTGCACCAGATGACTGCTGAGC
>JACCDX010117793.1_pt1 | contig 14133 bp, 11 predicted proteins | sample 7449681 | NCBI WGS metagenome assembly JACCDX01 (sample SAMN15323450, study PRJNA562643) | freshwater metagenome | isolation source: river surface water | place: USA:Blue River Watershed | collected 2017-08-18
TGGACGACCTTTGTATGAAATTGGTGGTAAAACCTCAAGATTTTGAAGTCATTGTATTAACCAATTTACAAGGTGATATTGTTAGCGACCTCTGTGCTGGATTAGTGGGTGGTCTTGGCTTTGCGCCCTCCTCTAATATTGGTAATGATATCTCCATTTTTGAAGCTGTTCATGGTACTGCCCCCGATATTGCCGGAAAAAATATTGCCAACCCTACGGCATTGCTCTTGAGCGGCTTAGCTATGCTTCGTCATTTAGGAATCATGCACCCATCAGCAATTATTGAAAATGCACTTTATGTAACCTTAGAACAACATGGACGTACCTCCGATTTTGGTAATAAAGCTTATCCAGCTTTGAGTACCACTGAATTTGCCAATAAAATTTGTGCCAATTTTGGCAAGATCCCTCAACACCATATTCAACCCAATTTACCCAATTATGCCTTACAAGATGAATTTAAAAATACATTGAAAGAAAACCTCATCATTCGTTCAGAAAAAAAATTAGAGTTAGAAATAAATGGTTACGATTTTTTCATTGAAGCTACCGAACAACCAAAAAGATTAATAGAATTTTGTCAACAATTAAACACGTCTCAATTGAGTTTAACCGGCATCAGTAATCGTGGAACTCAAATCTGGCCTACATCTTCTAAATATACCCATTTAATCGAATTGTATTGTTGTCGTTTTGAAAAAACCTCCCCTGATCGAACTATTTCTTCTCAAGATTTTATAGACCTATACCAAAAATTTACCAAACAATTTAAGATTTTTTCTATGGAAGTTCTACACAAAACCGCCGATAAAAATATGTATAGCACTATTTAAATTATTTTAAACAATGATAAATATTTTAATATGGCTTTATATAGCTTGTGGGTTAATTTTTTATATCGTTTTTATAAAACGATTTTCTGTAAAAATTAATGCCCCTTTACATTCGAGTAAGACCCGAGTAAAATTATTTCTAGCACCTGCCGGAATCATTTTATGGCCTATTTTATTAATAAGAATACTTTCTACAAAAAAATAAGAAGCATTACGCAAAATCCAACAATTTATAGAAAATATGGCAACTTGTATACTATTATTTGTTTGCCTAATAGAGTATTTCAGCCTTCTGCAACAAATAATTATAACAAGCTAAAAATTTTGCCATATCTTTAGCCCATTCCATAAAATGAATTTTCCTTTCTAAGAATAAATATTCAATGAAAGATAGATAGCAAAATAATAGATAGCCCAGGCTCCAAAACTAATAATAATTACCCATAACCACGACGGAATACTATTATGACTTTCACTACCCTCTATTAAAAATTTTTTTTGATCCCCTTTGCTATAAGCGTTGATAAGCAAAGGTATCACTCCATCCACTTTATCGTTATCTTTTAATCCTTCAATAGTTATTGCAGGTCCATTTCTGACTACAAAAGGAATTATTTTAATACCTTCTTTTCCATTCGGTTCTTTGCTTACTATTTTTAAAGTATGGTTTCCATCAACTAATTTTTGGGTATCTAATTGAATATTAACCGGTGTTTCAAATTCTCCAAAAGGAGTATGGTTATTATCTAAAAATAAAATTACTTTTGATTTCATAATAAAAATTTTATTGAAATATACTATATTTAATATGGTGCGGTGTTTGTTCACCGGGCTTACATAAATATTTTATACTGTAAAACAATGTGTACACAGCTATTATTAAGGTCAAAGAAATCCAAATAAAATCAGTCCAATTATCAGCCCCACTCCCATGCCCAATATTAATCCACATTTTACGTTCATTGGCTCTTTTGCAAACATCGCAAGCCATACTAACAAAGTGTTGTGTTGATATAATAACCAAGAATAACCCAATTTTTTTTAACATAATTATTGTTTTTTAATTTTAATTAAATCCATTATTTTCTTAATTTGTTCAGGCGTTACTTTTTCGCCCTTATTCCCCCAGCTACTTCGCTCGTAATTGATAATAGCAGCAACTTGATGCTCGTCAAAATTTAAATTAGTACCAATCGGTGCCATAACCCCGTAATCTGACCGCGCATCATAACCATTCATAATAATATCCACGTATAATTCTAAATCTTTTCCATTGACAACTGGACTTCCTTTTAAAGGCGGAAATGACCCTTTCAAGCCTTCACCAGTGGGTTGATGACAAGATTGACAATTCGTAATGTATAATTCTTTTCCATCAACGGCTGCATTCAATGGATTGTTCTTTTGAGATGCAGCATTCTGTTTAGGATATAAAAATTTTAATGATTTTATGTTAGATGGTAGTGGAACTTGTTTTAAAGATTGCAAATATAAAACTAAGTTCGAAGCTTCTCGAGTAGCCACCACAACATTATTTGGATCTTTAAGATATTTTTTTGGAATTGAAACAACCGTTTCGTTTTTATTGGCTTGCTTCTTTTCTTCAAACAACCAAGAATAACTTGGCATAATGGATTCTGGCACTACAATTCTAGGATTATACAAATGAATCAAATGCCAATCTGAACTGGGTTGCCGATTACCAATATCTGTTAAATCTGGTCCTGTTCGTTCTGTTCCCATTAAAGTTGCTGTGTTTTGCCAAATGCTAGTTCTACCTATCATAGCATAATCTGAAGCCATACCCGGTCGAGAGCCAAACATTTTGTCCATTGCTACATTCCTTACCTGTTGCGAATGACAAGCAACACAACCCTCAGCAATATACACTAATTTACCTGCTTTTTCATTTTCAGTTAGAAAATGTGCCCCCGGTAATGGTTGATTATTACGTTGATTTTGAAATGCCGGAACAATCACTACAATGATTGTTAAGAACACAAATAATACGGTAGCCGTACTAAAAAGCACTTTGTGATTATTAAATATTCCCATAAAAAAAATTATAATTGAGCAATTTGAATTAACGGATTAGATTCCTCCAAGGTATTGTCTTTGGGTTTTACCATCATATAAAAATTATAGGCAAAAATGAGGTGTGAAATAAACATCAAACTTCCGCCAATTGCACGCCACACCCAGTAATCAAACATAACCACCACTGAATCTATAAACGGACGACCTTCCATCCACATCAAACCTTTTAACGTACTTCCAATAGATAATGGAATACCATATAAAATTAAACCTATAAAAGCTAACCAAAAATGAGCCCCAACAAATGAAAAAGAAGGTTCCTTCCCTGTTAAACGTGGAACAATGGCATAAGTACAGCCCCATAAAGCAAAAGTAATAATTCCATAAAACCCTAAGTGGGCATGCCCTACTGTAAAATCGGTAAAATGCCACAAGAGGTTCGTAAATTGAAAAGCTTCCGCCGTTCCTTGTAACGAAACCACACCATAAAAAATCACCGCTACTAAGAAAAATGGCAATGAATAACTGGAGGCAATTTTATTTCCATTGCCTTTAAAAGTTAATAAAAAATTAATCGTTGCTGCTAATACCGGCACTATCATTCCAGCACTTCCAACAATTCCTACAACCTGTAACCACCAAGGAATAGGCGCAAATACAAAATGGTGTGTACCTATAATCGTATAAAAAATAATCTGCGTCCAAAATGCTAAAATGCCCAATGAATATGAATAAATGGGTTGATTTAGTTGCATTGGAATAAAATAATACATCAACCCTAATATTTGTAAAGTAAACCACATTCCAACCCCCGAGTGCATAAAATATCCTTGAACAATGGTTTCACTAACGCCATCTTGCCAAAATGGGATATAGGCTGTAAGGGCTACGACAATGGTAAATATAAAAGAAGAAATAATGTACCAGTTCGAAATATAAATTTCTTTGGTAGTGCGATGGGCAACCGTCATAAAAAAATTAAATACAGTTAAAATTAAGGCTACTGCAAAAAAAGCTATTACGGGCCAAATAAATTCTCTAAACTCCCCACCACCATTATTCATACCATTCAATAAACACAAGCATCCTAAAACAATGGTAATGTTGGTTAATATTAAACCCCACCACCCTATTTTTACAGAAAATATCTTACAATTACTAACCGTTGGAATAACATAATAACCCATGGCAATCATTCCTAATGAAGCCCAACCCCAAAATACAATATTCGTATGAATTGGGCGGAGTTTTCCAAATGATAACCAACGACTATGGTCAATATCGGGACTAATAAATTTAATACCAACATATTCCCCAATGCCCGTTCCAACGATTAGCCAAAAAACCGAAAAACCAATATACCACAGAATGAGCTTGGTAATGTCTGGGTCTAAATTAGGTCGCTTTAAAGCCGATTTTTTGGGTGCTAAAAATTGAATGGTTTCTTCTTGATTTGCTGTGATTACAATACCTTTTTGGTCAATAGGTTTTTCATCACCCGCCAATTCGTTATGTTGTAAATTATATTTTATTTGAGACCTCCTTTCTTTAAGAGAATTGATAAAATCTGGATCATCATTTAATTGAATGTTTTGTAGGATGTTCTCTGTTACGTTCATTTTTTTTAACGCTTCTTTTCTTTTTAAATAATGATTTATTTTTACTAAGGCAATTATAATTCCTAACAACAATGGGATTAAGGATAACACAATGGTGATGATAATTCCTGATTGTTTGAATAATTCTACATGACTTTCATCGGCTGCCACCGTAGATTGTGCCCACATAGACGAACCTAAACTTAAAAATAAAAACGTTATTACAACTTTCAATTTTGAACAAGAATGATTACAGGATGAACATTTTTTTTCTGTTGGCTGGAACAAACGCTCTATGGTTTGTAGCGATAAATTATGAATTAAAAATGACTTGTTTTTAGCATTCAACTCTACTTTATAAGTACGATTCATTTTTTGCACTAAGTTTTTGAAATTAAAAAATTGGATGGCAATGATAATCATTAAAGGCAGAATTAAAAATCCTAAAATAAAAATAATAATAACATTCGAACTAATATCGAAAATATTAGCTGGCAAAGTATCTAATAGCCATGAAGTCTTTAATGGGATACTTAAAAATTTACTTAAAAATGGGTTCATAAAATTTTATTTTAATTTATAAATATATTAATACCTTTATATCTTTTAAAATCATAAAAAAAATTAATTCTTCAAAAAATATTGTTTGGTTAGCAGTTTTTGGTTAAATTCGTCAACGGTCATTGTTTCCATTAGCTCTATAAATTGACATTTTATTTCTTTATAGTTAAAATGGACAGGACAGGGTTTATTTTCGTTACACTGTTTTAAGCCTAATATACATTCGGTAAATAATTTATCACCATCTATTGTTTTAACAATTTCCGACAATTTTATGCTTTTTTTACTATCAATATAAAAACCTCCATTAGGTCCTTTAATGCTTTTTAATAGTTTTTTCTTAGTTAAGTCCTGTAAAATTTTTGCTATAAAATGTTTAGGTGCAGACGTGTTTTCTACAATCTCTTTTATACCTACAATGCTTTTAGAATGCGATTTTTGAGCTACAAAAATCATTGCTCGTATTGCATATTGGCAGGTTTTAGAAAACATTTATTTCAAAATTTTAGGCAAAGATACAATAAAATAATAAAATACAAAAATATCTTATAATATTTTTTTTAATTTTTGGAATTATTCTATTCTAAGACCAAATTTGTCTTTGAATAAAATATGCTTTACCACCAATACTTTTAGAAATATTAATTATATTGGCTATGTTGAAAAAATGTTTATAAATATTAAAGGATATTTAATAGATTATTAATAAAAAAAATTATTTTTGTAAAAATTTAAATATCATAATTTATGAACAAAGGACAATTAGTGGCTTATGTAGCTGAAAAAGCTAACACCTCAAAAACGTGTGCTGCTGCATGCATCGATTCTTTCGTAGAAGCTGTTACCAAAACTTTAAAAAAGGGTGACAAACTTACCTTAGTTGGATTTGGAACATTTTCAATTTCTAAAAGAAAACAAAGAAATGGAAGAAATCCTCAAACTGGTGAGAAAATCAAAATTAAAGCCCGTAAAGTTGCTAAATTTAAAGCAGGTAAAGAACTTTCTTCTAAATTGTAACTTCATCATTACAGCAGTCTAAAAAGCCCCTAAAAAATTAGGGGCTTTTTTTATGAGTAAATTTTGTTCATTTCAAGTTTGATAAACCTATTTTACTATTATTTAATAAACTTCATTCTACAAACTATTAGTAAACAAGATAAAAAACATTACAATATTGTACAAATAAATCTAATATTGCCTATTTATTTAAACCCATATTTAAATTTGTATTTTTGATACAATTGTTTTTGATAGTTATCTAAATTAATTTTTCTACCTTGAATAAAAGCTTCTAACACTAAACTTTTTTTCATATCTAATATATCATCCTCTGCTAAGAAAATGGTGGCAGATTTTCCGACTTCAATGGAACCAAACTCGTCCGAAATGCCCAAAATCTTGGCTGGATTGAGGGTTATGGTTGATAAAGCTTCTTCGGGTGTTAATCCATAAGCAGCCGCTGTACCTGCTTGGTAAGATAAATTTCTATAACGGGTATTAGATTGATTATCATTGATAGCTACTAAAACACCTGCTTTAAAAAGCTGGGCAGCGTTCTTATAAGGCTGATCTACTCCGTCGTCTTCACTTTCAGGTAAAGAATGCGGATCGTTAAGAATTACGGCAATGCCAAGATTGGCTAAAATCGTTGCCACTTGATAAGCTTCAGCACCTCCCACCACAACGGTTTTAAAATGATATTTATAAACCCAATCGGTAACGGTTAATAATTGTTTAATATCATCGGCATGCACAAAAAGCGTTAAACTGCCGTCAAATAGTCCTTTTACAGCTTCTAATTTTAAATTTATTTTATCGTGTTTGTTTTCTTGATGATAGGATCGAGCTGCATTAAGAAAATTTTCTACTTCTTCAATTTTCTTAATATTTCTTTGAGATATTTCTTGATATTGTTTTTCAAGATTTGCTGTAGTAGCTGATAATCGTCCAAAAAATGGTAGATTATTCGAAGGTAAATAAATATGAAGACCCCCGTTTTTCTTTACCACTGCATCTTCTAAGTTCCAAGCATCTAATTGAACGATAGATGATAAACCGCCAATCAATTCTCCTACGGGTTCTACTTGGGTTAATAAAATTCCATTTGACCTCAAATTATTAATCATCAAAGAACTAGCATCGTAAGCCACAATCGTTTTAATATCGGCGTTATTTTCGCCTAACTCAAAATAATCGTTAGAACCTTTCACACCAGAAACTATTTCCTTTAAGCCTATGTCTGATGATGCTAAAATTAAACCTGGATACAAGTGTTTTCCTTCACCAGAAATTTTTTTGGTATTTTCTGGTACTTGTATATCTTTACCAATTTTGAAAATTCTCCCAGAATCGCAATAGACACTGGTTTTAAATAATACATTACCGTTCCCTTGATGGACGGTAGCATTTTCAATAATAAATCTTTCTACTTTTTTTTCAGGATAAATGGTAGGTTGAGCCTGCAAACTATAAGCTCCAATAATTATAATGGTACTTAAAATAATATTTTTCATAAACTTTTATTATAAATTTTAATAATTGATGTGTTCTAATTCGTCGTCTATGTCTTGATGGTCGCTACATTTTAATTCAAACGCCCCTTTGTTCATGAGTGGCGGTTTGGCGGCAACGCCTTTTTTCTTTTCTTTAAGTGCTTTTTGAATTAACTGTTGGCGTAACTGGTCTACGTGTTTTTGTTTGGTTTCATCTTCTGTACGGTCAAAATAAACCACGCCTTCAATCATGGTTATTTCTGCTTTTGCATAAATACTTAGTGGATGGTGCGACCATAAAACCAAATCGGCATCTTTTTTAAGTTTGATACTTCCTACCCTATCTTCAACGTGTAAGGCTTTGGCAGGATTTAAAGTTACCATTTTTAAGGCTTCTTCTTCGCTACAACCACCATATCTGATTACTTTTGCAGCCTCTTGATTTAAACGGCGAGCCATCTCAGCATCGTCTGAATTAATACACACGTTTAAACCAACTTGATTCATCAGAGAAGCATTATAAGCAATAGCGTCATGAACTTCCATTTTATAACCATACCAATCGGAGAATGTAGATACGTTAGCCCCGTGTTTTTTCATTAAATCGGCTACTTTATAACCCTCTAAAATATGGGTAAAAGTATTAAAGACAAAACCATATTTTTCACCAATTCTCATCGCCGAAATGATTTCTGAAGCGACATAAGAATGACAGGTAATAAACCTTTTCTTTTCTAAAATTTCAACCAAAGCGTCTAATTCTAAATCTCTACGAGTAGCTGCTGGATTGGTTTGCAAGGCTTGTTGATATTGTTTAGCTTGGGCAAAAGCATTGTCTAAAATTTGTTCAACACCCATTCTGGTATTGGGATAGCGATTATTGGTAGAAGCCGCCGTTCTTTTAACATTCTCTCCAAGAGCAAATTTAATAAAAGGAGTCCACCCTTCAAACATTAATTGTTGGTCGTTGGCACCCCAGCGTAATTTAATGAGTTGGGTTTGTCCACCAATAGTATTTGCAGAACCATGTAAAATATGTGAAGAAGTAACCCCACCGCTTAATTGACGGTAAATATTGATATCATCGGGGTATAAATTATCTTTAATTCGAACTTCGGAAGTAATAGATTGGGCGCCTTCATTAATAGAAAAAGCTGCAATATGAGAATGTTCATCAATGATTCCAGCGGTTAAATGTTTACCAGTGGCATCAACCACTTTACAATTTACCGGGGCACTAATATTTTTAGCTATTAAACTTATTTTACCATTCTGAACTAAAACGTCTGTTTCTTTTAAAACACCCTCCGCTTCATTGGTCCAAACGGTGGCATTTTTAAATAAGGTTGTCTGCATTTCAGGAACTTTGGCATTTCCATAGCCATTAAATGGGTAAACAATTGTACTCAAATTTTTGACCGTATTATCAGCGGCAATATTTTTTGGGGAATCGTTATTTTCAGGAGTTACTTCCATTAATTTTCCGCTTAAGGTGAGTGCCTGACCTTCATCTCCGATTCCATAAGCAGTTATTTGGTTATTATTAATCAACCCACCGAAATTATATACAGACTTCTCTTTTTTACCTTCTTTCTTGAAAAAGAATTGAAGGCTGATTGATTTATCTTTCAAACTATATTTACACTCAATTGTATCGTTGTTCTTATAAATGACTCCCGAATTATTATCTTTCAACATTAAATAACCCCAAAAGATAGTAGTAGGTCCTTGGTAAACGTTGATGTTAAATCTGCCTACACTAACTTGGTTATTTGTGGGCATGGTTTCATATTTTTCACCATCAACCCAATGGCTTAAAATTTGGGCTTTATCGTTAAAAATGGGTTTATTGCAAATAAAAAAGTTGGCTCTTTTGCCGCTTTCTAAAGTTCCAGCTTGGTCGGCTATTCCAAACAACGTAGCGGGCATGGTGGTCAGGGCAGTTAGGGCTTGCAATTCAGAAAGTCCATTTTTTATAGCAAGGCGTAGGTTTTTGAGAAAGTTATTAATATCTGGTAGATTGGCAGCGGTTAAACAAAAAGGGATTTTATTTTTTTCAAACTGAGCTAAATTTTGAGGAGCAAGTTCCCAGTGCATTAATTGAGCTAAGCTAACATTGTTAGCATCAATAGGATTTTCAACGTCTATTAAAGAAGGGAAATTTAGGTCTAAAATAAAGGTTGCTTTGGTATTGGCTAATTCGTTGATTCGTTGATAGCCGTCGCAATTGGCTTTTATAATATACTGGGTACCAAATTCGTCGCCAATTCTGTCGGCTCTAATGGCAGACCATTTATCATCGGTTTCAAAAATTTGGGGGAGGGATTTATTATTTAGAAAAGCTTGTAGGCTTAAATTCAATTCTTCATTAGGGTTTTTGGCATACCAGCCAGCGTCTAAAAAAGTTTGTCTTAATAAGGCTACCGATCCCATCATACTTGAAGGATAGGATTGGGTGGAAGAGCCTTTGGAAAAAGAGAAATATTGTCCGACATAAGGTTTTAGAACCAATTCATTTTCTTTTTTATTGGCTAAACTCACGGCCATTCCGGTGCCGCGGGCAATTCCGTCTTTAATATGCGAAATAGCAACAGCAAAACCTTGGTTTCTTAATTGTTCTGACATTTTAAGGTCTTTTTTGAAATCATTTATGGCATTGATTTCGGGGTGAATGGCTTGATTCCAGCCATAAGGACCGAGTTTTTTCGATTCAAATTGCGGCGGGGCTTGAAAATTAAAACCCTCTGCGGCTTTGGGCAGTTCGGGTTGTCCATAACTTGAATAAGCATCAATAAAGGAAGGATAGATATATTTGCCATCACAATCTATAATAATGGCGTTATTAGGGATTTCAATTTTAGTACCGACAGCCACGATTTTTCCTTGTTGGATGAGTAACATGGCTTTAGGCAGAACTTGACCGGGCGCCACCATAATAGTAGCGTTTATAAATGCATAGGTTCGGCTGCGGTCGTCGTTAATACCATTGATAGGAAAGGTTTCTTGGCTAAAAACATGGGTTGCTAAAAATAGCAAAATAAATGTGAGAAAATGTTTAGTTTTCATAATAAAAAATTAATTATAAAGTAAAGGTACAAAGTTTTTAACAAAATTTTATATTTATTTTAAAATATTTTAAAATATTTTTTATTAGTGGAAAATCAGGGGGCAATTTTTAGCTTTGTGCATCGTTTTGATTTTGGTTGGCTTAAAAATTAGGGAAATGTCAACCTATTTCATTAGAATGCTGTTTCTGAACCACGATTACACAGATTTTACGGTCCCGAGCAATTCGGGACGCAGATTATTGATTTTGGTTCAAACAAAAAAACATTTTTAATTATTTTTTTCAACTTAATCCATTTATTTTTATTTTTTTGCTAACTTTGTATTCAAATGAATTTACATGCCATCTAAAAAAATATCAACGGAAAGAAAACTGATTTCTTTTGATTGGGCTATGAAATCGGTGTTACGACAGAAATCGAGCTTTGCAATCTTAGAAGGACTTATTAGTACTATTCTGAAAGAAAACATTAAAATTGACGCCATTTTAGAAACAGAATCGAATATAAATTGGCGCGATGGCAGATACGTTCGTACCGATATTCAAGCCAGAAATAAAAAAGATGATATTTATATTGTTGAAATTCAGTATGCCTACGAAATTAATTATTTTCATAGAATTTTATATAGTGCCTCGGTGGCGGTGAAAGAGTATTTAAAAGAAAATATGAACTACGATAAAATTAAACGAGTGATTTCTATAACCATTGCCTATTCTAATTTGGGTGTCGGAAATGATTATGTATATAAAGGCAATAATCATTTTTTAGGAATCCACGACAACAGTGAATTAGAACTCAATGAAACGCAACAAAAAAAATACAAAATTAAAAAATTAAAACAAATATTTCCGGAATATTGGATCATTCGCTTAAAACAATATAACAACGAGTTAAACGATAATTTAGACCAATGGATATATTTCTTTAAAAATAGTTTAGTAAAAACAGATTTCACTGCCAAAGGTTTGCAAAAAGCCGCCGAACGCTTAGAAGAAATTAGCTATTTTAAAGGCGATGAACATGCTTATAATGAATATATTAAGTTTTTATTAAATAGGAATAGCCAAATAGAACAAATGGAGGATGAAAAAGAAGAAAAAAACATTCTTATTAGAACTTTAGAAGAAAAGGACAAAACCATTGAACAAAAAGAGATAACCATTGAACAAAATAAAAAATCCATAGAACAAAAAGATAAAACTATTGAACAAAACAAAAAAACCATTGAACAAAGTGTTTTAGTTTTATCTAAATTTATAAAAAATCCACAACAAATTGCCAATGAATTAGGTGTTTCCATTGAATTTGTTAAGCAAGTATTGAAAAATTAACGCAGGTTCAGACATAAAATTCGTAATTACCCGTTGTTGTTATTGTAGAGATAAGGCATGCCTTGTCTCTACAATAACAACAATAACAAAAATCCATAAAATCCCAACATCCCGAAGGTTCGGGACAAATCCAGACAAGAAAAAATCGCGGACCCGCAGCTACCCTACTTGCCTCTACCCTGCTTGCCTTAGCTCTATACTAAGCCCATAAAAAAACAGGCACCAAACACATCATTAATAAAATTATTCTTTTCATAAAAATTTGGGTTTATTGTTATAAAAAATTAGCCATATTATTTTTCAGGGGCAAAAGTAATAAAAAAAATAAAAATAATCGCAAATTTTTATAACATTTTTTTGAAATTTCTTAGTATCTTTGTCAAAATTTATTTTATGGAATTTGACGTAATTGTAATAGGTAGCGGACCTGGAGGGTACCCTGCTGCCATCAGGGCTTCACAATTAGGGTTTAAAGTAGCCATCATCGAGAAAGAAAGTTTAGGCGGCATCTGTTTAAATTGGGGGTGTATTCCTACTAAAGCCTTACTAAAGTCGGCTCAGGTTTACGAAAGTTTAAAACATGCTGATAAATACGGTCTGTTTGCCGATAACGTTCAAGCTAATTTTCCGAATGTTATTCAACGTAGCCGCAATGTAGCCAATCAAATGAGCAAAGGAATTCAATCGCTCATGCGTAAAAATAAAATTGAAGTAATTAAAGGACACGGAAAAATTATAGCTAAAGGCAAAATTGAAGTTACTAAAGAAGATAAAACGACTTCCATTATAAACTCAAAATATATCATCATTGCTACTGGTGGCCGCAGTAAGGAACTACCCAATTTAAAACAAGACGGAAGATTTGTTATCGGTTATCGCGAAGCCATGTCGCTCAAAACCCAGCCCAAATCAATGATTGTAGTAGGAAGTGGCGCCATTGGCATTGAATTTGCCTATTTTTATCATAGTATAGGTACTAAAATTACGATTGTAGAATTTTTGCCTCGAATTGTTCCTGTAGAAGATGAAGAAATCTCCCAAGAACTTGAGAAAATTTATAAAAAAATGGGCATAGATATCATTTGTAATGCCGCCATGGAGAAGGTGGAAAATACCGCCAATGGCATTAAAGGTACCATAAAAAAAGCCGATGGCTCTATTTTATCTTTAGAAGCCGACGTGGTTTTAAGTGCCGTTGGGGTGGTTGCCAATATAGAGAATATCGGATTGGAAGCCTGCGGTATTAAAACTGAAAAAAGTAAAATAACCGTTGATAAATTTAACCAAACGAATCTTCCTACCATTTATGCTATTGGTGATTGTGCACCTGGACAAGCCCTTGCCCACGTAGCTGCTAAAGAAGGTATCAACGCCGCTGAACATATTGGATTTCTTGAAAAAAAATGTGCTCATGCCCCTTTTCCAATAGATTATAATAATATTCCCGGCTGTACTTATTGCACCCCAGAAATTGCCAGCGTGGGTTATACAGAAAAAGCAGCTAAAGAAGCGGGTTATCAATTAAAGATTGGAAAATTTCCTTTTTTTGCCAGCGGGAAAGCCGCTGCCAGTGGAAATACCGAAGGATTTGTTAAGGTTATTTATGATGCTAAATATGGCGAATTATTGGGTTGCCACATGATTGGCAGCAATGTTACTGAAATGATTGCCGAAGTAGTTGTAGCACGTAAATTAGAAACAACCGCTCATGAAATTTTGCAAGCCGTGCATCCGCATCCTACCATGAGCGAAGCGTTCAAAGAGGCTACTGCAATGGCTTACGGCGAGGCAATTGACATCTAAATAAATATTTTTTTTATGGCAGGGTTTAAGTTTCGGATTAAATATGATGGCAATAACGAAGTCTTTCGCGACATCGTGATGCAAATAGACGAAAGTTTTTACGACTTTGCCAAACATATTTTAACTTCCTTTACATTTGATATTTCCAAAGAAATTATTTTCTTTAAAAGCAACGACTATTGGCAATACGGACGATTAATTAGCGAAAGCGATTATGGTATTGAAAGCCCCGTACCTTTTCTTCCGCTTAAAGAAACTCGCTTACGAAATGTGATTAACCAACCTCATCAAAAACTCATTCTACAATACGATTTACAAAAAAAATGGATTTTTTATATTGAGTTACTTTCTTTATTAAATGTTGAACAAATGAAATCAATTCAACTTATAAATCGGGTGGTATTTTCAAA
>JACCDX010983339.1_pt1 | contig 14133 bp, 15 predicted proteins | sample 7449681 | NCBI WGS metagenome assembly JACCDX01 (sample SAMN15323450, study PRJNA562643) | freshwater metagenome | isolation source: river surface water | place: USA:Blue River Watershed | collected 2017-08-18
AGGTTTTTCAAATACATATGGATCTTGTAATACATTTTTAGGAACAATAGCTGGTTGTTTAAATACAACTGGTTTCAATAATACATTTATTGGAACATTATCTGGAGTAAATAACAAAACAGGGTCAAATAATACATTTATCGGAGTTTGTTCTGGATTTAATAATATCACAAACTGCAACACATTTATTGGTTTCTGTTCTGGTTATTCAAATACAACTGGTGTTAATAATATATTCATTGGTAATAATTCTGGTGATTCAAATACAATTGGTACTGATAATACTTTTGTTGGTTATAATTCAGGATCTGGTAATACAACCGGAACGGGTAATACATTTGTTGGTTCTAACGCTGGTATAACAAATGCCGTTGGTGTTGGTAATACATTTGTTGGATATATAGCTGGATGTTTAAATACAGCAAGTTATAACACATTTATTGGTAATAATTCTGGTGATACTAATACAACTGGGGCTTGTAACACATTTGTTGGTTATAACTCAGGAGCTGCTAATACAACCGGTTGGAGAAACGTATTTATTGGAACTGATTCTGGTAAATCAAATACAATTGGTTATGATAACCTTTTCGCTGGATACGCATCGGGATGTTTAAATACGACGGGTGCTGACAATACATTTATAGGTTGGTATTCAGGTTCTAATAATACAGTTGGATGTAAAAATACTTATTTAGGATACAAAACTGGATATACCGGAACTCAATCAAATTCAAATACATTTATTGGATATTCATCAGGAGTTTTAGGTGGTGGTGGTAGTCTTAATTCTTTCTTTGGAGCATTTTCTGGATATAACGCGGGTGCATCAACTGGTAATGCATTCTTAGGATATTGTTCTGGTTGTTCTACATCAACTGGTGACTACAATACATATGTAGGATTTGCGGCTGGATTAACAGGAGATTACACATGTGCAATTGCGATAGGGGCTTGTGCTCAACCAAGTGCAAATGGACAATTTGTTTTGGCTTCTGCTACTTATCCAATTTTAACGGGAACAACAGCTTCTACTGGTACCAATGGTAGCTTACCGGCTCAAGTTTCACTATATATGTGTGTTGTTTTAAACGGCGTACAATATAAAATACCTTTATATAGATAAAAATAAATAATTAAAAAATGGCTAATGAATTCAATGTTAGAAAAGGTTTGATATTAGGAACAGCTTCATATTCAAGTAATGTAACTGAGAATAGATTCCTAGTATATGGAAGTAATAATGTTATTAAATACAAAACCGGTGTTGTTTTTGGTTTAATGGACAATGTTAAAAGATCTATTGTTATTAATCAAGAAAATGATACGGCTATTTTATCAACCGGTAATGATAATGTTTTTATTGGGCATTTATCCGGGGATAAAAATACAACAGGATCATGTAATACATTTTATGGTTCTTATGCTGGTTGTTCCAATGTAACTGGTAGTTCTAACATTTTTATTGGAGCTTGCGCTGGTTTAAATAATACAGCTTCGAATAATATATTTATTGGAGTTAAATCTGGATTCTATAATTGTGATACTTGTGATAATACATTTATTGGATATTTTTCGGGGTATAATAACAAATCGTGTAGAAACGTATTTTTAGGGAATAATACCGGATTTAGTAATACTACTGGTGAATCAAACATATTCATTGGAGTTGAATCTGGTTATTTTAATACTACTGGTAGTTCTAACATTTTTATTGGTGATTTGGCTGGATATTCCACAACCGGTTCTAATAATACATTTATTGGGTTTCAAGCTGGGATTGAAGCGAAAGAATCACACAATACATTTGTTGGATATGCTTCCGGTGGCTTATCCGGGGGACCTGGTCTTGGATGTCATAATACCGCACTTGGTTCTCTATCTGGTCAGGGGCTTGGATATAGCTTAGGAAGAAATACATATATTGGTGCTTGCGCTGGTAATATGGATGGCTCTGGTACATCAAGTGTGGCTCTTGGATTCTGTGCTGGTGCTTGTTTTTCCGCATCAAGTATAAATACTTTCATAGGAGCTTATAGTGGCGCTGGTAATAAATATTCTTGTTTAAATACATTTGTTGGATATCAAACTGGTGGAGCTTTTAATCCCGTTGAAAATTACCAGGCTACTTCCAATTCACAAAAGTGTAATGTGATGTTAGGACATCAAGCTGGTTATTGTAGTTTTTACGCCTCAAATAATACTTATATTGGATTTAGATCTGGTTACTCAGGAACACAATCATCTTGTAACACATTTTTAGGTTTTTGTTCCGGATATAAAAATTGCGAATCTTATAATTGTAATCTATTTGTTGGTTTTTGTGCTGGTGGGGATAGCACTTGTGGTAGCACCAATATATTCATTGGTAATAAATCAGGAGCATTTAACTCACCCGGTTTTTATACTGATTTTATGGGTGATCCATACAACACAACACCAAATCTTAATACATTTCTAGGAGATTGTTCTGGTTATTTAAATCAAGGACAGAATAATATTTTCATAGGTAGATTATCAGGATATTGTAATAAAGTTCTTTGTTATACAGCTGGTTTTATAGATATATATTCTATTCCAGATAACAATATATTTATTGGTGAGTGTAGTGGTTATAAAAATGCTGGACAGAATAATACTTTTATAGGACATTCCACTGGTAAAAGTAATACAGTTGGTGACTCAAATTTATTTGTAGGATATTCTAGTGGATCTAATAATATATGTGGTTGTAAAAATGTTTACTTGGGAGATTTTTCTGGAATAAATAATACAAATGGATCTTATAATATATTTATTGGATCATCTGCTGGTTACTATAATACAAATGGATTTTTTAATCTATTTGTTGGTTATCAATCTGGATTTACTAACACCACTGGATGTAGAAATACTTTTGTTGGACACTATTCTGGATGTGGTACTACAACCGGAACTTGTAACACATTTATAGGTCATGCTTCTGGTGCCAGAAACACATCATCTTCAAATAGTACATATTTAGGAGCATTTTCTGGATATTGCTCTACAACAGGTAATAATACAATTTTAGGCTTTTGTTCAGGATTTAAAAATACAACCGGAACTCAAAATACATTTATTGGTAATTTATCAGGGGCTTCATCCTCAGTCTCATCCAATAATATACTTATAGGAGATCAATCTGGGTATGCTAGTGATGCTAAATCATACGTTGATGGATTTGGTGATCCATATACGGTACTTGCTGATAATAATATATTCATAGGTGAATCATCCGGATATTTTAACCAAGCTTCAAATAATATATTTATTGGTAATTGTGCTGGATATAAAAATAGTGTTTTGGATACACTAACACCAATAGTACCACAATTTAATATATTTATAGGTAATTGTGCTGGATATAAAAATAGTGCTGGGTATAACTTATTTATAGGTGCGGATTCTGGTTTATCAAACACAACTGGGCAATCAAATATATTTATCGGAGCAAGTACTGGTTATAGCAATACAATTGGTTGTTCAAATTTATTTATTGGTGCTCTTTCAGGATTACTGAATACAACTGGTAGTAGAAATACGTTTGTTGGTGATGCTTCTGGTAATAACAATACAACTGGATGTGGAAATTCATTTATTGGAACATATACTGGTTTAAGTAATACAACCGGATATGATAATACTTTTATTGGTAATAAATCTGGATATTTTAACACATATGGATGTTTTAATACCTTTGTTGGTAGTAATTCAGGGAATAGTAATACAACCGGTTGGAGAAACGTCTTTATTGGATCGGATTCTGGTAAATCAAATACATCTGGATACGATAACCTTTTTGTTGGATATGCATCTGGTTGTTTAAATACAACTGGAACTGATAATACTTTCATTGGTTGGTATTCGGGTTCTAGTAATACTATTGGATATAGAAATGTCTATTTAGGATATAAAACTGGATACTCAGCTACAAGTGGATGTGGAAATACTTATTTAGGTTACTCATCAACTGTTTTTGGTAGTGGTGGGTGTTTTAATTCATTTGTTGGTGGATATTCTGGTTATTGCTCAGGCGCTAGTACTCGAAACACATTTATTGGATACTATTCTGGTTACATAAATATAAGTGGTAGTAGTAATACATATATTGGATTCTCATCCGGTGTCTCTGGTGATTATTCATGTGCAATTGCAATTGGAGCTTGTGCTCAACCAACTGTAGATGGTCAGTTGGCATTGGGATCATCAACTTACCCTATAGCGACTACCGCATCAGCAGGATCAGTTGCTGGTTATATATGTACAAATATAAATGGTACTAATTATAAAATACCTTATTACAATTTATAATATTAATATATAAATAAAAAATAAAAATAATTATGTCAAAGATAAATATCGAAAGTAAAGAAATTGTTACAACACAAACAGTAACTTCAATTGAAATTTTAGAAGGTACAATTGAATTAAATAGTTCAGTTAAATTTCCTGTTAAATTATTGGGAAGTAATGGTGAAACTATAAATATAGAATTTGTTACAATCATTGGTGAAGAGTATGTAAATTGGGGAACTGATGATGAATATATTAAAGTTTTAATTTTAAATAAATTAGGATTAACTTATTCACCAGTTTCACCAGCATAAAACATTTTAATACATCAAACATATAAATAATATGTTTGAAAAACCCTTAGGTGGTACAGAGTTAATGTACAATGAGTTGATTAAAAGAATACCATATTCGACAAAAAATGAATATAGTATATTTAATTATCCAAATAATGCTGATTCTAATAAAAAATTAGTTTATTGGAATCAGCTTTCTTATGATCAGGAAGCTGTTCAATTTCTACAACATCAACAAAATATAGATGTTATAGACAAATTTGTATTTGTTAGTAATTGGCAAGCTGAACAATTTAGAAAAATTTATAAAATACCAGGTGAAAAAACATTTGTTATAAAAAATGCTCACTTAGGTGTTTATCCAAAAAAAATTTGGAAAAAAGATAAACTTAAAATTTGTTATACATCAACTCCTTGGAGAGGATTGGATGTTTTATTAAAATCTTGGGAGATTTTAAATCCACAAGATTGTGAATTACACATTTTTTCATCTTGTAAAATATACGGTGAAGATTTTGCAAAACAAGATTCAAATTATCAAGAACTTTATGACTGGTGTGAGAAATTACCAAATGTTGTTTATAGAGGGTCAATACCCAATGATCAATTACGAAGAGAATTAACTGAATTTGATATATTAGCTTATCCATCTACATTTGAAGAAACATCTTGTATTGCTGTTATTGAAGCTTTATCCAGTGGGTTGAGAGTAATTACCTCATCAATTGGTGCTCTTCCAGAAACTTGTGAGGGTTGGGCTAGAATGTATTCATATATTGAAGATAAGGATAAACATAGTCAATACTTCGCTAAACTATTAGGTGAAGAAATTGAAAAGATGAAATCTGGTGAATTAATGAATCATCTTAGATTACAACAAGAAGTTTATTCCAATAGATGGTCCTGGGAAAATAGAATAAAAGATTGGGAAAATGTTTTAAATATTAATCATGATTCATTTAAATTTAGAAACTCTTGGGAATATCAATTATACAATGAAGTTTATATTCAAAATGAATATGATATTGATTCTTTTAATTCGGATGATGTTGTTATAGATATAGGATCTCACATAGGATCTTTTTCAAAATTAGCTTTTGATAAAGGATCTAAAAATGTTTTAAGCTTTGAAGCTAATTCCGATAATTATATTCTTTTAAAAGAAAATTTAAAAAATTATTCAAGTAAAATATACAACTTAGCAGTATTTAGATCTGATATAGATGTAGATAGTGTTGGATTTTCTATTGATTTATCATCTGGTAATACTGGAGTTGGAACAGTTATGTTAGAATCTAGTAACATGGTTAAATCTATATCATTAGATGATGTTTTAGAAAGGTTTGATAAGATTCGATTATTAAAAATAGATGTTGAGGGTTCAGAGTTTCCTATATTATTATCTTCAAATTTATTATATAAAGTGGAAGAAATAGTTGGTGAGTTTCATGAGATTTATGATTTATCTAAAATATCAAACAATAGTATTATACCTGGGTATAAAAAATACACAAGAAATGAATTAATTGAATGTTTAACCGAAAATGGATTTTCGGTTGAAATAAAAGAAGTTGATTGGTCTGATTCAATTGGTTTTTTTAGAGCTAAAAAAATAAGTAATATTTATGAATAAATATGTTATACTTCATGTAGAAGGGGGAATAGGTAAAAATGTTATAGCAACAGCTGTTATTAGATCAATAAGTAATAAATACGATGATAGAAAAATTATAGTATTGACAGCTTATCCAGATATTTACTATTTAAACCCACGAGTTTATAAAGTTTTCCAATTTGGACAGGTTTCCTATTTCTATGAAGATTATATAAAAGACTGTGATAGTATAATTATGTCACAAGATCCTTACAGACAAACTGATTATGTTTATAGAAAAAAACACCTTTCTGAGATTTGGTGTGATATGTATGATTTAGAGTGGAGTGGTGAGCAACCAGAGCTTTATTTTACACACTTAGAAGGTGATTTTTTACAAACAATAATCAAAAAAGATAGACCTATATTTTTAATAAATGCTTTTGGTGGTGCCCAAAATCAACAACATAAATATTCTTGGGCTAGAGATATTCCACCAACATTAGCACAGGAAATTGTGGATGAAGCTTCTAAAAATTACAGAGTTATTCAAGTTAGAAGAGAAGATCAAATAGCTCTTAAAAATTGTGAATATTTATCATTAAATATTCGTCAAATCGCATTAGCCTTACTTTACTCTGATAAGAGACTATTAATAGATTCTTATTTACAACACGCTGCAGCTGCAATGAACTTACCATCAGTTGTTTTGTGGAGTTGTAATTCTCCCAAAGTATTTGGATATAAAATACATACAAATATCTCATCTGATATAAAAGAAGCTTCTTTACGAAATTCTCTTTATGAACCATATGATATATCAGGAGATCCAATTCAATTAGAAACACATCCTAATATTTTATTTAATAAAGAAGAGATAATGAATTCATTGGGTTTGATACAAAACGATTTAAATCTATTTAAAAAAGAAAATACTTTATGATTAAAGAGTCGGTAGTTATAGCATTATTAACATATGGTGATTCTGTTAATGTTAGTTTTTTGTGGTGGTTAGATAGTATAAGACAGTTAAATAACGATCCAAATCATCCTAGAACCTATGAAGTTATGTATGTTCCAGGATTAAGACCTATTGCATATGCTAGAAATGTAGCTATTACAGATTTTATAAAAAAATATAATGCTGATAAACTTTGGTTCATAGATGATGATTTAGTTCCAACTGAAACATCATTGAATATTTTCAATTCAAATGCTGATATAGTATCGGGAGTTTATTATTTATTATTAATGAACGGTGGAAATCCAAGTATAAGCTCTGCGATTTATTTAAAAGACGGTGATAAAAATAATCCTAAAGGATTTAAATCGATAGAACCAACTCAATTTAAAAATAATGATAATAAAATCATACCAATTGATGCAGCTGGGACCGGAACATTACTTATAAGTAGAAAAGTTGCTGAAGATATAAACATGAGATTATCAAATGAGTATATATCAGCAGATGGGGAAATAGTAAAATTGGACGAAAATGAAGCTCTTCCGATATTTAGAACTTTATTTAAAGCAAATGGTTCAGAAGAAAGATCAGAAGATATTGATTTTGTTTGGAGAGCAAAAAAATTAGGTTATACAGTAGAAGCAGTATTAAATTCACGATTTCTACATAAAAAAGAAATGCTGGTTGATTGGACAGTTTGGCAATTAAACGGTGGAATTATTTAAAGTCATGGAAAGTAAAAACGGAATAGGATTAACAACAATTATATTTTTAATCTTTTTAACATTAAAACTAACAAATAATATTAATTGGTCTTGGTGGTGGGTTACTTCACCAATTTGGATACCATTTTCTATATTTATAGTTTTGTTTTTATCAGCATTTTTATTCTTTTTGACTTGGGCGATTATATTAGTTTTTATGGGTAAAGATCCAAATGTCATTAAAGATAAATTTGATAATTTTAAGAATAAAAAAAGCCTCTAAATAGAGGCTTTTTTATCACATAACTTCTTTAATTACTTCAGATACAATCTTTCTATCAACTGGTAGTGATGCAAATTCTTTCATAATTTGACCAATATTTGTAACACCAGCCACTTTTAATTCGGTAACTTTAGCAACAATATCCTCTCTAGATAATTGTTTTGGTAAATAACCTTCAATTATTTCTAATTCTACTTTAGATATTTCTCCACCTTTCTCAATAGTCTCTTTAAGAGATTTAACCGTTTTGTTTAGAATTTTAGTCACTTCTTCATCTGATAAAGTCTCAACACCTGTGTTTTTCTCTTGAGTTTGAATTTCTCCTTTGATAACTGAAAGTAAATTTTTAGCAACAACATTTTTTGATTTAAATGCCGTCATGTAATCCGCGCTGATTTTTTCCTTTAAACTCATAATATTATTTTTAATTTATACAAAAATACAAAATAAAAATATAAAATACAAATATTTTTTTAATATATAGTTATATGAAATATCTAAAGTATAGAAATCAATTTTTGAATGAAGGATTCTCAGCTAAATCTCTTTCAAAAACACTCGGATGGTTAACAAAATCCGGACTTAAATCATCATCTACTAAATTCTTAGAAGATTTAAAAAAATTCTGTGAAAAAACCGATATTCCTCTAAGTGAAATATCTGATCAGTGGTTCAAACCTAATGTTTTGAAAAGAAATGCTGTTGAAATGAGAGCACCAGAAGAAGTTGGTAATCCAAGTGGATTATGGTGTGTTAAGTTTTGGTTTTCGGCGCAAGATGGTTATATGGGATATACAATTACACCAGAAAGATCAAAAGAGATGAAAAAAAGAAAATCATCAACTCGTAATATTGGTGAGAGTTTTAATGATGATGAAGTAAAATACTTATTAAATAATGGTAATATAGATGACATAAAAACTGGTGAATTACATCCGGTTACAGATTATAAATCTTTAAAAACTGGTGATATTGTTTGTGGTTATAATAATTCTACGGATCATATCGGTTCTCTTCGTTGGTTTAAAGTATTCTTATCACATAATATAAATGGTACTTTCGGTGGCGGATTTTTAATCAACCCGAATATTGATGGTAGTGATCCATCAAGTTCTTATAATTATGATGAAAATGGTAGAGAAATTGATAAGGAAAATTATTTTGGTGAATATTATAAACCAAGTCGTCGTTCTTCATGTTGGCAATTTATGTATTCAGATGGTACCCCACAGGATGATCATTGTAAACTACACCTTTATAAACCAAGTGATGAACCATTACATGTTTTCACAAATGATAAAAAAGAAAAAGAAAAAGAAGAATTAGATATCTATGATTTTAACTTATCATTTGATATTAATGATGGTGATTACGTGAGAGTAGATCAATTAAACAAAGAATATGATAATTGGTCCATAGATAACAATAAGTTTAAAAATTCAGACTTTTCTATTATTTTCTTTGCTGATGAATTTCTACCACATCAAGAAATTGGTTTGAGAGATATAAGAACCGATAGAACTAAATCTAAAGAAGGTGCTTTGGCTCTGATGAGTGATGATGATGTTAAAAAAATAAATGTTGAAAAAAGAATAAATTATTTAATTGATAAATTCCATTTAGATCCAAGTGTGGAAATGGATAATATGACTAATCTAAATAGTATTTTGATGAAAATATTCTTAGATGATTTTATATTATTTAAAGTATTTTATGGTTATAATACAGATATTATAGAATATTTATATCGTTTTTTCGATCATTGCCAAAATTTAGAAGGTGCTTCACCTGAAGATTTTAAAAAAGCCGTACAACCTCATATAGATGATATTAAAAGATGTTATCGCCGCCTTTTAGAAAGATATAATGGTCAAATTAATCTTTTTAAAGAAAATTATGATTTGGTTTTAAAATCTGATAATAAATATGCTGTTGATTTCTTTAAAGAATTTATGATAATTAGTAAAAAATTAAAAGAAAAGATAAGAAGTAAAAATATTGTAAACTTATATGATGCTTCTATTATCATAGATAGACTTCGTAATATGCGTAATTCAGAAACTAATAATAGCAGACTTTCTTACTATATGGAGGCGTGTATAGATAATTTTATGAGTAAAGATAATGTTTCAAGTCTTATTAATAGAATAAATGAAAATGAATTTAATATTTCAAAGAAAGCTTTAAAATTCATAGAAAGACAAGTAGATATGATCTAAATCGATTTTAAATCATCTATTTTATAATCAACTTCAACTAAAAGTAATTGACATTCTACTTTTAATTGTATAAACTTACTTGAATTAGAAGTATCATTTTTTATTTCTTTATCAATAGATTCTATTTCTTTTAGAATATTAGATTTTATATTGAATAAATCATTTAGAATATCTATTTTAATATCCTCAAAAAGAGATTTATAATATGGATTTGAAAAGATCATTTCTTTCCAAACATCCGGGTGGAATCTTTTAACAATACTAGTTAAAGTATCTACAATTTCTTCTTCTGTATAAGATGTTTTTAGAATAGTTAGCAATTCTTCATATTTGCTATAATTTGTATCCATTATCTAAAATTCATTTCTCTTTTAGCATCTCTATCAATATCTCTTTGTTTGATATCTTGCTTTTTGTTCCAAAGTTTTTTACCTTTACAAACACCAATTTTAACTTTTAATCTATTGTTTTGAATAAAAATACCCAATGGTATAATAGTAGTACCTTTATCTTCTAAAAGTCTATCTATTTTAGCAATTTCTTTCTTATGTAGAAGTAATTTCTTTTCACGATTTTCATCATGAATTTCAATTTTATGAGACCATTTGTATCTAGCAACTTTTAAGTTTTTAATCCACAGCTCCCCAGATTTGAAATAAGCATAAGAATCAAGTAAAGAAACATCACCTCTACGAATTGATTTTACCTCACTACCTGTTAAAATAATACCACAATCTATCTCAAGTAAAACTTGAAACTCAAAATATGCTTTTCTGTTTTTTGTTATCATAATTACAAATATAAGGATTATAATCCAGATAAAGAAATAGTTTCATTATCCGATCCAAATCTATTTTTCATTAGTTTAGCAACTCCTTTATCAATTATAAAAGCCAAATCAGCAATATACATACTTCTTCTTCCACCCTTTAAATTTTGAGATGGTGTTACTTCTAATGAAGTGTATGTTGTTGTAGTAAAAATTGCTTTTAAGCCACATTCCACACACTCACTTCTTAACTTTTCAACTATTTGATTTAATTGTATTGATTTATATACATCACTTTTTTGTAAATGTGGTAAATCGTTGTAATCAATCAATATGTATTTAAAGTTTATTTTTGATAAATCTTCCGAATCATTTAGAATAGAATCTAATCTAATATCTCTTATCTTTTGTTTAAAACTACCATTAAAAGAAAAAGATGGATCTATTTCTCTTAAATCAATATATGATAATTTAGAAATAAATTCATCTTTTAAATTTTCATCATTTGAAGTATATCCAATTGTAGTAAAGTTAGATTGATCTACTAAACTATATAAATACTCAATTGATTTCATAAAAATTAATTTAAATGGTTATTAATTAATTCTTCTATTTTTTCTTTTGTTACATTTCCTGTATTTCTCTCAACTATTTCACCATCTTTATAGACAAGTAAAGTTGGAATATTTCTTATTCCCAATTCTCTAACTAAATCTTTGGCTCCATCCGCATCTAATTTACCAACACTTAAACCCTTTTCTTTGTACTCTGAAGAAATTTGATCTACTAAAGGACCAACAACCCGACACGGACCACACCACGTCGCTAGAACGTCAACTAATACCAAACCATTTTTAGTAAAAGACTCATAGTTTTGTTCATTTAATTCAGTAATATAAGCTATCATAATTTTATTTTATTTTTTATTTATATCATTTAAATATAAAAAAGTTTATTATACAAGGGAAGCACCACCATTTTAATATATAAAATATGGAAAATTTAACTTGTGAAGTTGCTTATATCTATGGATTGGTTGATCCTAGAAATGATGAGATAAGGTATATTGGTAAAACAATTAATCCACATTCCAGATTAGAAAGTCATTTAATAGAGTCTAAAGATATAAATAAAAAAAATTATAGAGTTAACTGGTTGAGAAAATTAACATCAATTGGTTTACATCCCAAAATAACCTTTTTAAGAACATGTCCATCTCATGAATATGAGAAGTATGAGACTGAGTATATAAAAATTTATTCTTGTAATAGATTAACTAACTCTGATGAAACTGGACAAGGTTCTAAAAATAGAAAAAAAGAGGTTTTAGATAGACAATCTGAATCTATGGGAAGAAAAGTGTATCAATATGATTTAAATGGAACTTTTTTAAAAGAATACAGAAGTGTTAGAACCGCTTCTAAAGAATTGAATCTAAATCACGCTAATATATCTAGATGTTGTAATGGAGTATCAAAACATGCTGGTGGCTATATTTTCCGTTATGAGAAAATAGAAGTTGATAAAGTTGAAAATCCAAATGCTGTTAAGAAGATGGTTATTGAGATTGATAAAAATGGTGTTGAAATTGGTAGATGGTCTTCAATAATGGAGTGTTCAAGATCAACTGGTATGGACAATGGTAATATAAGTAGAGTCTGTAATGGGGTTTCCAATAGTACTAGAGGTAGATTTTTTAAATTTTCATGAATATTTTTTTTTAATATATAGTATATGAAACATTTAAAAAAGTTTAAATTATTTGAGTCTAATGAGTTTGGTGATATCGGATTCAAATCCGATATAAATCATATTAAAATGATTATGTCTGATATTAGTGATGATGGAATTGACTTTAGAGTTATTCCAGGTGAGAGAGATTTCCCAGATGAAAAAGATAGTATTTATATAAAAATATACAATATACCATTTAATTTACCTAATAAATTAGATTATTTTGATAGAAAATATAAACAATTAATCGATGAAATAGATGATCTATATAATCTTGATAAGATTAGAGTTGTTGTAAATGGTGTGCAGTTTGGATTTAAATCATATGAAGAATATTATAAATGGGCTAGTAAAACACAACCTTATAAAGTAAGTGAGTGTTCACTAACTTTAGACTTTGAATTCTCAAGTCATGATGGTAAAGATGTTTTCTAAATACCTAACTCATTTAATTTCTCTTCTCTAATTTCCTTCTTAGATAAAGTAAAAAAGGAACATCCACAATACTTACAACCACAAGCTTCCATATCTTCATATGTATCAAAGTGTCTGTAATATGGGTGCCCACACTCACATTCTTTATCATCACCAAAGTTCTTATTATATTTAATAGTTCTATCTACTTTGTATTCGTAAATATAAGGTTTAGTATCTTTTACTACAAATTTATTATTTTCATATCTTTCAACTAAATCTTTCATTAGTTCATAATCTTCTTTTGAAATCATAATTTTTTTTTTACAAAAATAAAAAATAAAATTTAATTTTTTATATATAGTATATGAAACATTTAAAATTATTTGAAGCATTCGAATCCAATATTCTATCTAAAACATTAAGTTATCTTTCTGATGATTCTAAAAAAGATTTTATGAATAAGATAACTAAGTTTTGTACAAAGATAGATTTTCCTAAATCAAAACTAACTGATGATTACTTTCAGTATTTACCATATAACACGGCTCTTAAAATGTTTATTAGCGCCGAAGATAAAGTAGAAGATTGTAAAGCTAAATCCGAGGAGGTATTTGGTGAAAAAGGTATTAAAGATGATATCTGTACTGCTGGTAAATTAAAAAGAACTTGGGGTAAATCATCTAGAAATGTTGATTGTCCAACGTGTTTAGGAACTGGTAAAATTAAAGTTGGTAATAGTGATGCTCCTGAAGGTTACGAATTAATTAAATTTTGGATTAATGCCAAAAAGGATATAGTTAATACAACCATAACTGATGGTAAGGCATCTAAGTCATATG
>JACCDX011684485.1_pt1 | contig 14131 bp, 22 predicted proteins | sample 7449681 | NCBI WGS metagenome assembly JACCDX01 (sample SAMN15323450, study PRJNA562643) | freshwater metagenome | isolation source: river surface water | place: USA:Blue River Watershed | collected 2017-08-18
ATAATAATGGTCCTCATGAAAATTACTTTGAAACATTAGAATATGTATTTAATCAAATCAAAAATATAGATTTTGATATAGTAATATTAGGTTGTGGTGCTTATGGACATATGTTATCTCATAAAATAGATACAGAATTAAATAAAGATGCAATCTATGTTGGAGGTTCAATTCAAACCTTATTTGGTATAATTAGTTCGAGAGAAAAAGAACATAATAAAATTAAATATAATGATTTGTGGATTTCCGAAATACCTGATGATTATAAGCCAGATAATTATAAATTAATTGAAAATGGTTGTTATTGGTAATATTATATATTAACTTAAATAAACTTAAAGATATACTAATTTTAATAAATAATATGGATAAAGCTATCTATGAATTAAATACTGAAAAAAATCAATTACTTAAAAGTGTAAATTATATAGATAAAAAATTAGATTTTATTCAACATAAAATTCCTTCTTTCCATTCACTCAAAAATTATGATATTTCTTTTAAGGAAGGTGATGGATTTAGATATAATATTCCATTTAAAATAGAATTTCAGCATATAGAAAATAATAAATATTCATTGATTGGATTGGTAGATCCTATTCTTTATTATAAACATGATTATTTTGAATTACGCAGCGAACTTTATCCGATTGTTAAAAGTAAATTAAAAGAATGTTTACCGTTAAAATTTACGTGTAAAATTGGTACACGTCATAAAAATGCTAATGATTTTGAACTATTTGATGATATTGATGAATATATGTATACTGACATTGACGAAAATTATGTTCATTTAAAAAATATTCATAATATGGATAATATTGTAAATGAAAGTAAACGGAGACATTTAGTAAGACATAATAATTCACTGTTTAATGTAAATATATATCCTGAAATCATTGTTTATTATAAGAAAAAGTAGTGTATGAAGATTGATACATTTTTTTATAATAATATAATATATGAGTTATTTCAATATGTATGTTATAATTATTTTTATCGTAAAAATACTTTTTATATGTTTAGCCATTTACGGACTTTATTTGAAAGCAAAAAAGTCTAAAGATAAAAAGAAAATGCAAACTGTTCAATTTTGGAAAGAGAGAATGGAATTTATGTTTATAACATTAATGTCTATTTTAATGATCTATTTATTTAATCCAAGAACTTCAAATAAAGCGGTTATGATTGACGGAGAAACCAAGTTATTATTATATTTATTTGGTTTTGTTTTATTGTTAACTGAAAATTGGAGTAATTTTATTCATGAATCTCCTTTTTTTAAGAAATTTCAATCAATCTTAGCATAAATCTATATCCATTTATAAGGATTAAACCCATATACATATTCAGCGCCAAGATGAATTAATCCATGAACTCCGATTGTAATAGTAATTAAACATAAAACTACTATTTTATGATAAAAATCGATGCGCTTAAATTGTTGAAAATGTATAGTAAATATAAATAAAATACTTAATAAAAAGATTCCAGTAATCAAAAGAGAATTAAATGATGGTGCTATTAATATATTATTTAACATATTATATATTAATAATATAAATAAAATTGAAAGTATTTTATTTATGAGTTATGATAAATAAATAAATATATAAAATGATTGGTATTTCTTATTATTGTAATAAATCAGATTTATTATTTTTCGAGCTATTTAATGATGAAATGATGGCCAAAAAATGGCTTATTACTATTATAAAACAATATAATAAGTTCGAGTGGACAGATGACGGTATAACTTATACTACTATCGATCAAATTTATTCAGCAATTGAAAAACTTTCAATGGAAGAATTTATTCAAGGTTTATGTGGTGTTGGACATATTAAATATAAATATGTAGATGAAGAAAAAGAAAAAATGTTAGAAAAAGAAAAAAGAGAGAAAAATAAAAAAGAAAAAACAATAAAAAATCAGTTTAATATAGAAATTCAACTTTCAAATTATGATGGTACATTAAAGTCAACATGTATTATTCCTTATTTAGAAAATGAAATTCAGACATGTCGTCGTGCACTTTCTTGGTTAGTTTTATCACAGTTGATTAGTAACGAATTTAATTATGATGGAGATGGGTCTGATATGGATAAAGATGATTTACTTGAAATTTTAGCAATAAACTGTAACTCATGGAAAGATTTATTAAATATTTGCCACAGTTATGGAGATTCTCATTTTGAAAGTATGTCTAGTGGGTGGAGATTGGTTAAACAATTTATCTAATAAATTCACAAATAAACGTCGAATTTTTCTAAAAATGTATCTAAAGGCAGTGGTAACCACATCATAAAATTATCTCTATTATAATTTAATGTGCTACTACATTCTGTATAAATTTTAAAAAAAACTTTATTTTTATCATTTAAGTTGTTATAGAATAAATATGCTTCTCTCATTTGAATACAAGTCATTACTTCATCATATTTTTTTTCAAATAATATATTACTAATATCATCGTCGTTAAAATTATACATTTGTATTCCAAAAATACTTCCATTACTATAAATTCCCATTTATAATATATAATCTTGTTTTTAAGTATTTTAAATTATTAAAAATAATCGGCGTTTATACTTAATTATAAATCAATATAATTATACATTAAAAAATTGAAATACTTTTTTTAATATTATAGAAGACATAAATAACTCAACATTTTACATAAATTAATATGTTTCAACCAACTGAATTTTTAGACGGAGAAAATATTGTTATTATTGACGATGTTCCACATTATCGTTACACCGGTGTAACATCTTATAAAAATAAAGTAAAACATGGATTATCGTTAGATTATGTATTTTACATGCAAGAAGATTATATGAATGATACAGATATTGAAAAAAAGGAGAATTCTGATAATATTGAAGAATATTATAATAATGATAAATGTAAAAAAGATATATATATTGATTATGAAGAAAATCACGATTTTTATGAGCAAAAAGAACTTCAAACTATCAAAGTAGGAAGAAAAGGTAAACGTGAACCATTTAAACAAAAACAATCTATAAATATGAAAAAGAATTGTGTTAGACAATGTGGATATACAGATAAATTATTTAATATAAATCAACATTTATCAAATGTAGTTGATTTACCACCACCTTTAATTATAAATGAAAAATCTACTAAGTATTATTTGTCTTATTGCTATCATTGTGATAAAATAAATTATAACAAAAGATATTCATATATAACACCGTGTGTATATTGTAATAGAAATTATGTTGATTGTTCTGATTATTATGATTTTGATCCTGATTCTGATTCTGATTATGTTTCTGATTCTGATTATCCTGATAATAATGATGAGATTGATGATTATCTTGAAATTTATGATCAACATTTATGTGTATATTGAGTGATATATTTGATATAATTATGATGTGATATGTATATATTTTTTTATTTTTTATTATTTAAAAAATTGAATAAAACAAATAAATTATTAAATAATAAAAAATAAAATAGAATAGAATAATGACACATTCAAATTTCACACAAGACGAATTATTTGTTATTACTAAATTATGGAAGGATTTAACAGAACAGTCTTATAGTAATGGTATAGGAATTGATATTCATGTATTTAAAAGATATACAACAATTGATGGATTTTTGGGAGATAGGTTGTTTACATTATTTGATAAAGGGGATAATAAATTTATTACTTTATCAGATTTCATTGATAATTTAAAAACAATTTATTTTGGAAATTACAATGACCAGATTTATTTCCTATTTCAGTTATTTGATGTCAAAAATGAGAGAAAAATCGAAAAAAAATATATGACAATAATTATAAACTCTATACCTCATAAAGATATATGTAAATGTATTCATAAACATAATAAATCTTCTTATGACGAATGGACAAATAATTGTGTTTGTATCGAGGCATTCCAATATGATATTACTCATAAATATGAATATTTAACATTTAATGAGTTCTGTGAATGGCAAAAGAATAATAGTATTATAATGGATTATATAAAAAAAGCAATTAATTATTTTGTGCCAGATGTGATTCAATTATCAAAAAAAATATCTAAATCAAAAAGTGATATACTTCCCATATTAACCAAACCAAATCGTTATGAATCATATATGTATAAAAAAAGTCACATCTTAGGAACATATTTAAAAAGATATTATATGTTATATGGTAATTGTTTATATTATTATACTTCTAAAAAATCTATAAAACCAAAAGGAGTCATATTTCTTCCAGGGTCAGTCGTTAGTTCATTAGATAATAATGCTATAGAAATAAGTATTGAAGGACCCTCAAGACATAAAAAAAGAATATTATATTGTGAAAATTTAAAAATAAAAAATGCATGGTTAAATGTCTTGAATACTGCTAGTCAAGTTATACATTTCGATGAAATATATGAAATTGGTAGTGAATTAGGAAAGGGTGCATTTGGAACTGTAAATAAATGTATACGTAAATATGATAATAAACCGTTTGCTGTGAAAATAATTAATAAAGAAACATTTACTGAAATAGATAAAGAACATCTTAAAACCGAATTATCTATTTTAAAATTAGTATGTCATCCAAATATTATACACATGGACTGTTTTTATGAAAGAAGTAATAATATTTATTTTGTAATGGATCTTATTGAAGGTGGAGATTTATTGAATTCTATTATTAAAAGATCTTTATATAATGACGATGAATTAAGAATGTTAATTAAAAATATAGCAGAATGTTTGGCTTATATACATGATTTGGGGATTGTTCATCGCGACATTAAACCTGAAAATATATTATGTGATGGTAATAGATTGATATTGACAGACTTTGGGTTATCTAAATTTGTAATGCCTGATTACCAACTTTCAGAAACATGTGGGACATTAGATTATGTAGCGCCTGAAGTTATTTATAAATTAGGATATGGTAAAGAATCAGATATTTGGTCTTTAGGAGTAATATGTTATTTGGTATATTATGGTCAATTACCATTTACAGGAGATAATGATAGTGAAACATTTGATAATATTTATTTAAAAAATCCTTTATTTCTGAATACAAAAAATATATTAGCAAATGAATTGATTAAAAAAATGTTAGATAAAAATCCAAAAACTAGAATATCTGCACAAGAAATATTAAATCATAAATTTATGTATAACTTTTAAAAAATATATTTAAACATAATACACTAAATAATTTATGGGTTACATTTATTTAGTAACAAATAAAACAAATGGACAAAGATATGTTGGTCAAACAATTCAAAATGATATCAATAAACGATGGATCTCACATAAAAATTTAAAAAATAAGACAGTTGGCAATATATTATATAATGCTTATAAAAAATATGGATTAAATAATTTTGAATATAAAATTATATGTATCTGTTTTAATGATGATACCAATAAATATGAAGAAGAATATATAAAAAAATATAATACAATATATCCAAATGGTTATAATTTATTACCTGGTGGCAATAATAGAACTCACAATGAATATACAAAAAAATTAATAAGTGAAAGTTTAAAGGGCGTAAAAAATCCTAATTTCGGAGTAAAAAAAACACCAGAACAAATTAAACAAATGAGTGAACGTATGAAAGGAGAAAAAAATCATTTTTATGGAAAAAAATTTACAAAAGAAAAAATACAAGAAAGATTAGATATGTTCAAAAATAAACCTGAAATTAAAACAAAAATAAGTAATTCACTAAAAGAATATTATAAAAATAATTTGGGAGTTTCTAAAAACAAAAAAGTTGAACAATATGATTTAAATGGCAATTTATTAAATGTTTTTTATAGTATTAGTGATGCTGCTAGACATGTAAATATTAGTGTGCAGTTTTTGTCAAGAACTTGTAATAAAGATAATTATACTGCCGCTGGATTTAAATGGAAAAAGTATTAAAATTTTCAAATATATTAAGTAATTTAATAAATTATTTAATATTTGCTCATGGTGGGGCTTGAACCCACGACTTTCGTGTTATAAGCACGATATGCTAACCAACTACATCACACGAGCGCTAATTTACAGACATCATTTTTATTATAGTGACCTTGACTATTTTTTGCTGTTAGATATCTATATTACATATTATACACACATAATCTTATTAAATTATGAATATAATATACGACAACTGCAGGATTTGAACCTACGCGCGAATTTCGCAACAGATTTCAAGTCTGTCTCCTTAACCACTCGGACAAGTTGCCTTTATTTCTAGTTTCATTTTTTTTGCGTCTTAGACCACTCGACCATCCAGTTTTTACACTGGAGTTGGATTCGAACCAACGATTGATAATCAAACAAAATTAGTTGCTGTATGAAACCATCTATTACATATTATATAAATGTGTTGTCTTTAAATTGTTTTAAGGATAAATATTATATTTTAAATGTCCAAAGGTGTAAAATACCTTTTAAATACTTTTAAAGATATAATATATGAAAACTCGAAAAAGACGTGTTCCAAAGATTAAAAACGATTTAGTCGTGATAAAAAAATCGTCGATTGAAGGATTAGGAGTCTTTGCATTGACTGATATTCCAAAAGGAACAAAAATTACAGATTATTATGGAAAAGAAATGAAATGGACTACTTTTAAGAAGCGATATGGCGAATATAAAACTAATTCTCTTCATACTTATCCAATGCGTCGTATTTGGACAATTTTGGTTGCAAAAGAAGAACCCTATAAGAGTAAGAATCTGACCAATTATATTAATGAAATACCTGGAAAGGCAAATTGTGAATTAAAACTAAGAGCACTTTATGCTAAAAAAAATATCAAAAAAGGAGACGAATTATTATTAGACTATCCAAAAGATTATAACCGTTTTTGGATTAAAAAATGATATCAATTAAAATTTATTCAAAATTTCGAAATATCGAATATTCACATTTGGCACCAATAAAAAAATGAAATGAAAATATAATATAAACATAATTACATAAATAATATGAAATTATGAATACTCAAGAAATATTAATTGTTATTGTATGCTCATTTATCGCTTTTATATTAATTTGTTCATGTTATAAATATTATGTAAATCGTAATAATGATTTTAAAAAAAGAGCGATGAAATTAAAACGAAGACGAATTTCACCGACAATTGTTGAATTGGAATATGATAAAATTGAAACTAGATTTGCCGAACAATATAATAATGTTTAATATTTCATATCTATTATAATGTATTTTAGAACTCCATTCAAAAAAGAATTTTCATATGAAGATAGATGGGATGAAGCACAAAGAATATTATATAAATTTCCGGATCGTAAACCTATTATTTGTGAAAAACATGAATGTGCAGAAATTGATTGTCCAAATATTGATAAAAGAAAATATTTAGTTCCAAATTATTTAACAATTGGTCAATTTCTTATGGTTATTCGTAAGCAAATTAAGATTGAACCTGAAAAAAGCATTTATTTTATTATAAATCATACTATTCCGTCATCTGTTTGTACAATATCAGAAATATATAATCAACATAAAGATATCGATGGGTTTTTATATATTAAATATACCTATGAAAATGTATTTGGTTAATTTATCCATCAAAATCTAAAAACTTTTGTTTAATATATTCAATTGCTTTAGAATAATTATTATTATGAAATGTTGTAGAATATTGATAAACAGAATTTTTTATTGGAACACTTACCATAATAGTATTTTTCAATATTTTAATTTCGAAATAATTTGTTTCATCTCCAATTTTAGAATAATAAATTGATTTTTCGTTTTTTTGTAGATACCAATTTTTACTTTTAAATAATTCATATAACTCATCTTTAATAAAATTATCCTGAAATTGGTTTATTGTCATTTGTTTCTATTATTAATAATAGAAATTTCTTTATATTATTTTTACACTTTTTATACCATTGAAAAATTAAAATAGTGATATAAAATTAACAAAAAATTGAAACAAACTTTAATAAATTTTATAACTTAAAATAAAAATGTTAGTTCAACAAATACAAAAGGTTCTCACTGAAGATGTTTGTAATAAATTACACTATTCTATTGAGTTAAAATGGAGTAATAATTTGGGTTCAATTCACATTTATACTAAAAAAGATAAATTATTTGAAAAAGTATTGGAATTATCTACTAATTACACAAACTATTGGAAAAAAACATATAATGTAGATAAAATAATCATCAAAGAAATAAAGAATAAAAATCAACATATTAAAATAAAATTTAATAAAATGTTTACATATTATGAAGAAATACAATATTTATTTAAATTGGAAGGAATGTCAACACAAATTATTGAAGAATAAAATATAATAATAAATAAGATACAGTTTCAAATCTTTAATATTTTAAAGAGGTTTTTGAAAAACTCTAATACATTCCCAAATTTTGGCAGATTCATCAATTGTAAATGCACCTCTTTTTTGCGCCAATGAAAGAAAACTAACCATTACATTCAATGATGTATTTTCATCATTAATTGGGATATCAACTAATTTCACATCTTTTTGTGGTTGGGGGGGTTGATTATCAACTATATTCGCAGGTTGTTCCATTATATATATAATATTTCTTTTTATTTAAGTATTTATTTTTTATAATTATTTATCATTAAATCAATCCAGATGAAAAACCAAATGTCCCATAACCACTAGGTAAATCCTTTTTTTCATATAAATATATATTATTGTTATCCTTAATATCTTTTGTTTTCTCTTGATAAGAGAGAACTTTTAAAATCGCGTTTTGGTTATATTTTGTTCTGGCATCGTTTACAGCTTGTTCAGGTAGTGTTCGTATATATGGATTTTGTTGTACTGCATCTTGATATTTTTGGATTACGTTATTGGACCATGGCCATACCCCATTTTTATTAAAAAAATCCAATTCTTCTTGTGATGCTTGTGTTGATATTATATTCATATCAAATATAGATTGTTTATTAATAGTACTTTGTAAGTTAATAAAATCATTTATAGATTGTTGAGTAAAACCTTCTCTCTTTCTTTCTACAGATAATAGAGAGAATCTAAATAATATTAAACAAATAAATCCAAAAAATAACCCATAACGTCTATTATTCATATAAATAAGTAAAACAGATATAATAAGTATTAGATTTCCTAAAAGTGTATTAAATAAAGATATAAATATTTCAGGAATAAAATAAAATACTAACCAAAATGATATCAAAATAGTCAATAATCCGACTAATCTTGTTTTATTTTCATCGTTTATTTTAAATATATCAGATAACTTCATATATTATATATTTAAAATAAACCAACACATATAGAAAAGGAATTTAAATGCCAGTTGATCCAAACCCTCCATCACCTCTTGCCGTTTTTTCACCCAAATCATCAATAGAATCAACTAATTTTACCATGATTGGCATTAATCCTGGAGCACAAATTTGTAAATGTCTATCAAATTTACCAATATTATGTTGTGCAGAATAAATATCAGCTACATCAAATACTCCCATTAAATGACCTCTATATCCTGAATCAATAATACCAATATTATTTGCTAATCTTAATTTTGATTTTGTAATACTAGAACGCGGATACATATAAAAACATGTATTTGTTTCCTTATCAACTTCCTTAACTGATGCACTACATATAACTTTATAATCGATTTTTACAAACCGTGTTTCAAATGTATTTACTTCTGTTGGAGTTAATAAATCAAACCCTGCATCAATATGAGTAATATTGTTTTTTAATTTTAAATGGTGTTTATAAATGGCCTGTTTATATTTATTTTTAAGTTCTTCATCAGGAGAATCGACATAAATTTTCAAAAGCATAAATCCATCATAGATTTGAATAAGTTGATCTTCTAATTCTTTTAATTCTTCTTCTGTAAATATTTCTTGTTCCAACTTCATTTCCAATTCCATTTTTAAATTTTCCATTTTTGTTTTATCAAAGTCGGACATTTTATTATATTATATTATGAAAATGCTTTAAATTGTTTTTAAAGACATACTATATAACAACTTAAATATTATTTATTAAAAAATATACTACTAATGTCGTCCAATAATAAAAATAATGAATACGAAAATTTATTAAAAAAAATAGATGATACAATAAAAATAGATATTGAAAATAAGAAAATAGAAAAACTAAATAAATTAAATGATTATAAGTCCGATTGTGATAAAATATATGAAGCATATAAAAAAACATTATACGAGTTTTTACCAAATAAAATATTAGATTTAAAAAATAATAGAAGTAGAAGTATATTTAGTTATGATGTTTCTCTTAATCATAATAAGAATGATTTATCAAATGTTTATAGGTATGACAATTGTTATAATAAAAACAATTTATACAAAATAATGGATGAGGTTGAAGATATTGGAAAACATATTAATGATGGTAACAAATATATTATAACGTTACATGAATATCCATTTATGCCATTTTTTATATATACTGTTAAAATAACAAAAAGGTGATTATTAAAAAAGATTAAATAACGACTTTGTCTTCTTTGTCTTCTTTGTCTTCTTTGTCTTCTTTGTCTTCTTTGATTTTATTCCAACTTTTTCGGACTTTCGATTTTTCGGAGATTTATTTTGAAATATAATAAATTCGTTATTTTTTTTAGGATCTTCGATTACTTCTAATGTTGGTAAATATTTCATTTTATATTTATTTGATATTAAAAGGTATAAATATAAATAATAATATAGATAATACTAATATGAATTTTATGAATTTTCGTGTTATAAACTCTTTTCATGATGTTACATTTGATGAATCTTTGAAACCATTGGTTATTTGTGATATTGACTTTACATTTATTCGTCCTTTAGAAAATATAGATTATTATGAAAATAAATCACAACAACTTAAAAAAGAAGGTTTTCATGATGTTACTGCAGAAAAATTAATGATGTACTCATATACTTCATTAGGAATGGTTAAACAAACTGATCCAGTAGGATTTATGCAAATGATTGAAACCATCAAAAAATATGATGGTAAATTCATTTTTTTAACTGCTAGAGGAATAGAAAGTCATTCTAAAACAATGAACGATCTTATTTTTGCAGGGTTAAATCATCCAGACCAATTTGAAATTCATTATACAAATAACGAAATATCAAAGGGAGAATATATAAAAAAAACAAATTTAATAGATGGATATCAACACATATCTTTTATTGATGATTATATTGCTTTTATATCATCTGTACATAATTATTTTCCTGATATTAATTGTTATTTATTTCGTATTTAATTATTATCATGACTAATTAAATTCAAACTATCCAATCGATGATAAAAATAATTATATTGTTCTTCTATAGTAGCACGCTCTGATTTCACTTTACATAATAAATATTTTGTTTGTTGAAGTATGTTTTGGTCTTCTCCAAGTTCTTTCGCTTTATTAATAATAATATTAATTTTATCTATTTCGTCGTCAATACATTTTAATTTTTTATAAAAAGTGTTATATCTCTCTTTTGTCTCTCTAATAATTTCAATATAACTTTTTATTGGCATATCTTCAAAGTTCATGATTTCGTCAATAGTCGCTTTTTCATATTCTTTTTCTTTATTATTATCTATATAATAAAAACGCACTGAATAAGTATTAAAATCTAATATAAAAATAAATCCTACCTTTTCTCCATTATTCAAAAAATAACCAGAATCTAAAATATTTATAAAACTATGTTGACAATTTTTGGTCAAACTTGTCCATTCATCTATTTTTTTATTGGATAATCTTAAATCACTATATGGACTACATTTATTGATTGCATCTGAAGTTAGTTTATGTTTATGTTTTACTTCACGTATATTTTCAAATGCTTCTCGTAATAATTCAATAGAACCAAAATGTTTCATTAATATAAATATCTCTCTAACACATGTTTGCCAGAGTATATCAGCATCATATTGAACATTCATCAGTCTTGTCTTTCTTCCTATTTTATAACCAAATGATCCTTGATTTATCATATATTATATATATTTCATAAATTATTATTATATTCATTATTTAAATACTTTTTTGTCTCTTTAAGTTGTTTTCATATATATTTTGTCTCTTTAAGTTGTTTTCATATATATTTTGTCTCTTTAAGTTGTTTTCATATATATTTTGTCTCTTTAAGTTGTTTTCATATATATTAACAATATGGTATAGTTTGCGACGGTTGTTCAATCGAAGATGGTTGTTGCTGTGGTCCAGATTTAATATACCATTCTGGAGGTGTTAAATATACATTTTGTGTATTACAACCACTAGCAAATGAAGTAATACTTGTTCCAGATGCAGCTTGACTTGATCCAGTCTGAACTGCAAATGGAAATGGTTTTTGTGCACCAACTGGATTATTACATCCTCTTGTTAAATATAAGTTATATTGAGAATAAGACACTGGTTGATTTAAAGTCTTTGTATATGGAGCATTACGTGCCATATCATTATATTTAAATTTAGCAGTTGATCTACCAGGTGTACATAAAGTAGGACCACAACCAACAATATGACCTTCATATGTACCAACATTATTTACATTTAAATTACATGTATTTGCAGCTGCCTTATTTTGAATATATAACCATTGACTTCCTGAATCTGTTTGATTTCCGGTATAATTTGGTTGCACCCAATAATTAGGATATTGTCCATACCACGCCCATCTATATTTTTTATCTAACATTCCATAATTAGATAAAGTAGATGGTTTTACATATAAATATTGTGTTCCCATTGTATCGACAATACGCGAATTTAAAACTGGATCTACCGCTGGCTGTTTACTGTGAGCATTTGGAATAGTTCCAGTAGATTGAATTCCATTATTAATACTTCCTACTAATGTGGCAGATGGATATCTACCATAGGTACCTCCAAACCCAATAGGTTGTGTTCCTCTATAAGGTGTACCTGATTTAGACATTTTCATATCTCTACCAACACCACCAATATTTCTATGACCACCATTAATTGAAAATCCAACTGCACCATAAGTTTGAATTGCGTCTTTTAGTGCTTTGGTTGCATGACCAAATGGACCTTGAGGTAACCAATAACCGCCTGGAGATATTCCTGAACGTTTAGATCCATAATTAATGACCGATTTTCTTTTAAAAGCAGTTAATGACATTATAAATTAATAGAAGATTTTAATTCTAAAGATAGATTATACTTCGATCAGTAGGGTCTTTAATCAAACATCTAGAGAGAAGCCAATATAATTTTGTATCTTTTACATGATGGATTTTTAAATATTCTATAATTACATTTATTTGTTTTGATGTTATAAAATCCATATAAAATTCTTTCTCTCCAAGTAATGCATATAAGATAATACATGCCAAACTAAAATAGGATGTTTTATAATGAATTCTTGTAGGCAATACCTTCATGTCCAACATCTCTGGAGAGAAGAAAAAATCAGTTGGCAGAAATGGGCAGCAAATTGTAGTATATTCAGTATTTTCATCTATTTCGACTATAAAGTCGCTGCCTAAAAATACCGAGGTCGTATCATTTATCATAATTATATATTCTGGATTATATCCTAATATTGTGTGATGGCAATGGATTATTAAATTGGATAATTGGATAACTAATGATTGCGTCATTTTTATTGCATCTAATATAGATATATTTGAACGACCTGTTCTCACCTTATTTTCATTTAAATATTCATTTAGAGATTTTACAGATTCGGCTTTAAATGTCACAGTCTTATAAAATTCATCAGTTGATAATCCAGTAATACATTTTGATTTAATTAGAGAATGAATCAAAGGATATTGCGGCTTAAAAAAGTCAATTTTATAAATAGATTTATTTTTATAAATATGATAATATTCTGTTTTTATAATCATATCCATAATATATATTTCATTTTATATATATTTATTTAACTAATTATCCATTTGTTATGCATAAATTGTAGTAAGATAACAAAGATGATAATGCATCTTTTTTCACAAACAATATAGATTCTTTATTTAAGGCACCTAAATAAAATGAGTGTAAGCATATTTCATCATTAATATTTTCTATATTTATTTTTTTGTTGACATTTAAATTAAATTGCAAATATGTTCTTTTATAG
>JACCDX011736316.1_pt1 | contig 14130 bp, 15 predicted proteins | sample 7449681 | NCBI WGS metagenome assembly JACCDX01 (sample SAMN15323450, study PRJNA562643) | freshwater metagenome | isolation source: river surface water | place: USA:Blue River Watershed | collected 2017-08-18
ATGTCCTTTTTATCTTCCGGAGTGAGGTTGGCATCGCTGAATACTGGCATGTTTTGTGGACCGGTAACCATGGCTTCATAGATGTGCTTTTCGGTAACTCCCTGAAGCCCTGGTGCAAACTTTCCTTCGGTCAGCGCACCACCGGCACCAACAGCGTTGTGACACATTGCGCAGTTAATTCTGAACAGCTCACCACCGTGAGTGACATCACCATCGGTCCTCAAATACTCTTCTGCTGGAATTGCAGGGCCAGGGGCCAGCGATGCAACATAAGCGGCCATCGCAAGAATTTGCTCTTCAGTGAATTGAACTGGCTTCTTGTAAAGCTGTGGACCTGATGCTTGACCTGGCATTCGGCCAGTACCAACTTGGAAGTCAACCGATGCAGCACCAACACCAATCAGGCTTGGTCCACCGATAGCGCCTTCAGCATTTAGACCGTGACAGCTTGCGCAGTTTGCTAAGAAGATTTTTCTTCCTTCAGAGATTTGCTCAGGGGAACCGAACTCGGCTTGGTAGGTCTGAGTTGCAACCGCGTACCCGCCCCCAGAGAAAATAAGCCCAAGGAAAATTACGACTCCAAGAGCCCACGGACGACGACGCATCGGTTTTTGGTTCAACTGTCTCTCCATTTTTACTTCAACACGTAAATCACTAGGAACAAACCAATCCAAACTACGTCAACGAAGTGCCAGTAGTAGGAAACAACAATCGCGCTTGTAGCTTCGCGATGTCCAAAATTCTTTGCCGCATATGCTCGGCCAATCACAAGCAAGAACGCGATCAAACCACCTGTTACGTGCAGAGCGTGGAAACCTGTTGTGATGTAGAAAGCGGAACCGTAGGAATTAGAACTTAGTGAAATTCCTTCGCTAATCAGCATGGCGTATTCCCACACCTGACCAGACACGAAGATTGCACCTAAGACGTAGGTCAGGAAGAACCACTCGACCATGCCCCACTTGACGGGGGACCAGCCGGTGCGCTTAGCCTGCATACGCTCAGCGGCGAAGACACCAAACTGAGCAGTGAAGGAGCTAGACACCAAAATCAGCGTGTTGATGAGTGCGAAAGGAACATTCAGAATCTGGGTGTCATTTGCCCATAAATCAGGAGCTCCAGCTCGCAGCGAGAAATACATCGCGAATAGACCGGCGAAGAACATGACCTCGCTGCCCAGCCACACGATGGTCCCCACACTGGTGGCGTTAGGACGCTGAATGGTCATAGGAGCTGCAGAAGTGGTTGCTGACATGCATTAATTCTAACCCGAGAAAATGCTCTAGATGCCCGAATTTACGCGGATTTTGCGAATTTTTATACTCAGGCACGAAATTTCAGACAATAGACTTTGCAAATGCAATCAATCACTTGGCCAGCAGTCTTGAGTTTGCTTTTGACGGGGGAGGACCTCAAAAAAGAGCAAGCAAGCTGGGCCATGCGGCAGATTATGTCCGGTGAAGCAACACCTTCTCAAATTGGCGCCTTCATGCTTGCCCTGCGCGGCAAGGGCGAGACGGTTGAAGAACTCTCAGGTTTAGTTGATGTCATGCTCGAGAATGCGCTTTTGCTGGAAACGGGTAATAACGCTGTTGACATCGTTGGCACCGGGGGAGACTTACTCGGAACCGTCAACATCAGCTCGATGGCATCAATCCTTCTCGCCAGTTGCGGCATTCCAGTTCTAAAGCATGGTTCCCGTTCAGCCTCTGGCAAGACCGGATCCTCGGAAATGCTCGAGGTGCTAGGGATTCGCCTCGATTTGGCCCCTCAGCAGGTCACAGAAGTCTTTATAAAGACCGGAATCACTTTCTTCTTTGCCCCAGTTTTTCACCCCGCTATGCGCCACGTGGCCCCGATTCGCAAGGAACTAGGGGTCCCAACCACCTTCAACTTCCTAGGTCCACTGGCAAACCCCGCTCAGCCCATTGCCACAGCATTGGGCGTGGCCAATGAGGCTATTGCGCCACTTATGGCCCAAGAAATGGCCAATCGAGGCAGAACAGCCCTTGTCTTTAGATCAAAAGACGGTTTAGATGAGCTATCATCCTCCACTGAGGCCGATATTTGGCAGGTAAGTGGGGGAAAAGTCACCAAATTAGGCCTAAATCCAACTAATTTAGGCATATCTCCCGCCAAAATTGAGTCGCTGATAGGTGGCGATGCACACCACAATGCCTCGGTCGCCAGCAAGTTATTCGCAGGAGAGGGCTTCGCAAATTCGGAACCGATTGGCGACGTAGTGGTCTTGAATGCTGCAGCTGGGATGGTTGCCTACGAACTTGCCAAGGATCCAAGTCAAGCCTCCGAACCCATTGGAGACCGATTCAAAGTCGCCATTGCCAAAACCCGACAGGCGCTCGCAGATGGAAAAGCGCAGCAAAAGCTTGTGGAGTGGTCAGCAGCAACCCAACAGTTCTAATCAGCCTCGGGCTATTGCCGGGGAGCGGTCCGAAAATCTAACTTGACATAATGTTTATTATCGGCTCTATATACAATCCCGAACAGCCCCGCTAGACCTTTGTTTTCGGGCTTTTAGACCCTGCCGTCTTTGTCTGCCAGCTTGAATAGGCGCAGCCCTAGCTGGTTTAGGTAACCGATGCCAATGGCAAACAGCAGAGTTCCTTCGCGAACTTGGCCACCCAGGATGAATCCAACACTTACAACTAACAGCTCTATCGAGCTTCTGGAAATCCAAAAGGGAATCTTGGTCCGCTGAGCGACTCCAAACATCAGGCCATCTCTTGGACCCTTGCCCATCCCAGATGAGATGTACATGCCAGTTGCAAAGGAGATCCCCACCATTCCGAGTGCAAACATGGCCAACTTCTGCCAATAGGGATCTGGAGTTGGCAAATAGTAGAGGGCAACATCGGCAAATAGGCCCACCAAAATGGCATTGGAGATTGTGCCCAATCCGGGCCTTACTTTGAGTGGGATCCAGAGCAGTAACACAATGGCGCTGACCACCACGGTTGAAACACCAAAGCTCAGGCCAGACTGCAGGCTAATTCCTTGCGCCAAAACATCCCACGGCGCAATTCCCATTGCTGCATCCACCGTCAATGCGACGCCAAGACCATAGATCATTAGGCCGATGTAAAGATTGAGCAGACGAATTACAAAATTAGACTGAAGCACTGCTAAATGTTACTGGGAGGTTTGACTTGGCTATTCACTATTTCTCGCCTGCCAAACCTCGCATTTTTGCTCACCGAGGATTAGCTGAGCCGCTAAACCTCGACGAAAACACAATTCCAGCCTTCCAAGCCGCGATTGACCATGGAGCTACCCATCTAGAATCCGATACTCAGGCAACGAGTGACGGCCATGCTGTTCTATTTCATGATCCTGACCTCAAGAGAGTTGCCGGAATAGATGCATTGGTCTCTGAACTTACGCTCACAGAAATTAGTGAGATCCGACTTGCCAATGGCGGAACCATACCTACGCTTTTTGAAGCACTCACCCACTTCCCCACTGCTTTTTTTAATCTTGACATCAAAACAAAGTTGGCGATTGAGCCGACCATTCAAGCGATAGAAGACGCCAAAGCGCACAATCGTGTGCTGGTTAGCTCGTTTTCCAACCCAACTAGAAAGTCGGCGCTGAAGAAATTTTCGCAGCCGGTCGCGACCAGTGCTTCCGCATCGGTGGCATTGGCAGCCTGGGCCAGCCACACACTTTTCTTTGGCTTGGGGTTTCGTTCGATAGTTTCTGAGGTAGACGCTCTACAGGTGCCGGTGAGGCTGGGAATCGTAAATTTCTCAAATAGTGCATTCATCAAACGGGTCCAGCGACACAAAACGGAGATTCATTTTTGGACAATAAATGACCCAATTGAGATGAGTGCATTAATCAATGCCGGCGCTGATGGCATAGTCAGTGATCGAGTTGATCTTTTCAAAACTGGGTAAACCCTGAGAGTTGTGAAATTGCGGGACTTCTAACCATCTTCGCAAGGTTCTCTCTGTGCAGGAGAACACATGACTGAATCGATGCGAGGAATGAGACTTGGGTCTCAATCTATGGAGCGTGAAGACGGTGTGGAGCTCGCCGCACGACAAGTGGTTGAATACCGCTGCCCCGCCGCACACCAATTCAAAGTTACCTTCTCCTTAGAGGCTGAGCCTCCCGTTGAGTGGGAATGCAAGCAGTGTCAATCAGTTGCTCTTTTGGTTGGTAGCGCGAAACTAGAAAAAATCGAAGCTGGCGAAGTAGATCGCCCACGCACCCACTACGACATGGTTTTGGAGCGCAGAACCAAAGCAGAACTGGAAGAGCTTTTGCAAGAAGTGTTGGCCGATATGAGAAAGCGTCGAGCAGAAGGCCGTCTTACTGCCTAGGTCGGATAATTCCCCATAGCGTGCAAAGCACAAAGGCCTCCACAACTATCCAAAAACTCATCTTGCTGGTTCCGCCCTCTCTTTCAACAAAGCGAATAGGAATCTCAATGATTTTTGTCCCCAGCAGCTCCGATCTCAGAGTCATCTCAACCTGGAATGCGTAACCATGAGCTTGCATCTTGGCTAGGGGAAGTCTTCTTAGAATCTCAGCAGAATAGATTCGAAAACCTGAAGTCATGTCTTGAACATTGCTCCGCAGGATCCAGCGGGCGTATTTGTTGCCAGTTCTTGAAATTGATTGTCTCAACTTTGACCAATTAGCCACCTCTCCCCCACTGACCCATCGAGAGCCAATTACTAAATCAGCTGAAGGGCATGCTGGTAACATTTTTGCAAGGTCTTCGGCGCGATGCGAACCATCCGCATCCATTTCAATCAGGTGCGTGTAATCCTTTTCTAGACATTGGGTAAAGCCCGCTATGTAAGCATCGCCCAAACCTCGCTTCTTGTGTCTGTGTAAAGCAGAGATTCTGGAGTCCAATTTGGCCAGGCGATCTGCAATCGCACCGGTTCCATCCGGGGAGTTGTCATCAATGATCAATAGGTCAACATTGTCAACATGAGCAAACAGGTCGCCAACCGTTTTCTCCAGCGTCTCGGCTTCGTTATAGGTCGGCATTAGAACTACCGCTCTCACGAAGTTCTCCTGCGCTTAGTAAGTATTGAAAAACCAACAACTACTAGGGCATTTACCCAATCAAATAGGGACCCTATGACTATACCTGGTGTTATGCCGGAATAAAGCGGCACTGACTCAATCATTGCCGCTGGTGTATACCATTCAACTTCGCTCAACACTTTTCCGTTCGGAAGATAAATCGCAGATAGACCGACTGTTGAGATATTTACAACGGCGCGACCTGTCTCAATGGCCCGGAGTCTGGCAATTGCAGCCTGTTGAAAAGTTTCGTCCGAGTAGCCAAAATCCGCATTGTTGGTTTGAGAAAGAATCACCTGCGCGCCCGAAATTGTGAGCTCGCGCAATATCGAATCTTCCGCAATCTCAAAACAGATCAGCGTGCCAGCTGTGAAGTCTGAAATTTCATAAATACCGTCCCGCGTACCGAAGCTGTAGCCGCGCGGAATCATATCGATGAGCTCCGGGGCAAATATGCGCCAAAATTCGCGATCAGGGGCATACTCCGCAAAAGGAACCGGCTGTTTCTTGTCATAAAAGTCAACCGGCCCAACTTCGGGTGTCCAAAGAATCGTTGAATTAAAAGTCTCTTCACCACGTTTTGTTATGGTTCCAAAGACAAATGGCGCATCTAGTTGATTAGATAATGCGTTTATCTTGGCTCTTGCTTGCGGGGAACGAAGTGGATCTAAGTCAGATGCGTTCTCAGGCCAAACCAATAAATCAATTTCTCGACCACTCTGAACCACAATCTCGGATGCATCCAGGTGATTTTGAAGAATGGTCCCTGGTGCCTCTCTTGAGAAGAGCCCTGCCTTGGCATTTCCTTGAACTGCCGCTATGACTTTTTCTCCCTGACTAGTTGTTGTCAGTCCAATTGGCGTGACAAAGGGAACAAGAATGGCGACCACAACCCCTAGTAGGGCCGGACGCAACAAATGTCTTGCTGAACGACTGAGTATGAGGAGCGCAAAAACTGATCCAATGAAGGCGATAACAAAGCTGAGAAGACTCATGCCTCCCCACCAAACCCAGCTGGCCATAAAGCTGTCCGACTGAGTCATTGAAAGCCTTGACCAAGGAAAACCTCCATAGGGGAAATTATTTGCACCAAATTCCCTGAGCGTCCAGATCGAGGCAAGGAGCAAAGCAGAGGGAATGATTTTCTTGCCCTTGCTGTCAAAACTTCGAAATAGCCAAGCGGCTAACCCTGTTCCTAATGCGTGATAAATGGAAACTGTCGTGCTGAGCGCAATTAGTGGAATAGGCCCTAGGTAGAGAGAAATCCATTCAATGTGAGAGATGTAGAAAGCCTGGCCTGAGATAAAGCCGACCAAAACCGCCGGCCAGAATCTAAGTCCTAAAACTGCGAGGTAAGTCAGCATCGGGATGAGAGGCGCCATAATCCAGATGTTCTCGGTCGGAAAAACAACTAGCCCAATTAGGCCCGCCACAACGCCAAGTGGTATTCGCCAGACAAGCTCTCGCATGACGCTCAGCCTATTCTAGATGTAGTAGCTGTAGGCAACGATCCCCCGCTTAACTAAATCGATCGCTTCATAGCTTGTCTGAGCAACTTTAGAGTCAGCTGAAACCGATATCTGGTCCAGTAGGTCGATGATCTGCTTACTCCAACGGATGAAGTCACCTGGTAGGAGTCCAGTTAGCTTGAGGGCATCTTGCAGCCTTGCCCCAGTTGCCCATCGGTAAACACCCCATGCCATCTCAAGTTGGAGCCTCTGATCCTTTGGCAATCGATAGTCACTCTGCAGATCTTGTAACTGCCGTTGGATCTCTTCGGTTTCAGCCAAGGCCTCAGCAAATATTCCTCGGGGCAGTTTAGGTTCGAGCTCGGCCTCTTCTCCCCTGCCCTCGTACACCAGACAGGCCGCCATCGTCGCCATGCCAGCGGCATCCAAATCTTTCCAGGCACCAGACTTGAGACACTGTGCAATCAATAGATCTCTTTCTCCGTAGATCTTGGCAAGCTGCAGCCCTGCTTTTGTCACTTCGTAGTCGCCATCTACCTGTTTTAGATATTCCAGCTGGGTGAGTAGATCGCATATGCGCTCAAAAATCTTTGCAACCTGTCCGGTTCTTGATTCGAGATGAGCTATCGACTGATCAATCTCTTTGCGAAGTCGATGGTAACGCTCTCCCCAGCGGGCGTGACTTTCTCTATCCGAACATTGGTGACAAGGGTGGGCTCGAAGCTCTTTGCGTAATCTTCCAAGTTGGGACTCAACGTTTCTGGCTTGTTTAGTCAGCCGAGTGTCTGCCCCGGAACGATTCTTGATGCGAGACGACTCACGCTCAAGATCACTAATTTCTCTTCTGAGTGCGGAGTATTGCCTAAAGTCACCAAGGTGACAGGCCATCGACTTCTCATAGCCCAGCAACGAATTTTCTTTGTCCGCTATGACCTGGGCAAGTCCAACAACTGATCGGTCAGCTTGAAATTGCGCAAATGATCGCTCCAGTACTTTGGCGGCGCGTTCCTTGCCAAAAGCCGAAATCAAATTAACCGCCATGTTGTAGGTGGGCTTAAAGGAACTGTTGAGCGGATAGGTTCGCTTGGAAGCTAACGAAGCCACCAAGTTAGGGTCCAGTTGGCCTCCCCAAAGAACAACTGAGTGGCCCTCGCGGTCAATTCCTCTTCGGCCTGCTCGACCAGTCAGCTGGGTGTATTCACCAGCGGTTATGTTGACCCTGGACTCTCCGTTAAATTTATCAAGCCGCTCCAGCACCACAGTTCTTGCTGGCATGTTTATTCCAAGAGCCAAAGTTTCAGTTGCGAAAACTATCTTTACCAATTTACGCAGAAACAGTTCTTCTACAACTTCCTTGAATGCAGGCAGCAATCCGGCGTGATGAGAGGCGTAACCACGCTCGAGTGAATCCAACCACTCGCGATAACCAAGAGTGTCTAGATCGTCATCAGCAATCGATGAACAGCGTGCCTCGGCAACTTGCCGAATTTCTTTTTGTTCTTCTTTACTGGTTAGGCGCAGTCCTTGTCGGCGGCAGCTGGTCACGGCCGCATCGCAACCAGCCCTTGAAAAGATGAAAAAGATGGCAGGCAAAAGCTCCAAGTCATCCAATCGCTCAACAACTTCGGGTTTTTCCAGCCTTGGAAATTGCCGAACAATTTGATTGCGCTCATTCGGAGAGTACTTTTTGCCACCCCACTTGCCACGGGTGCGAAGTGGCGATCTAGCTCGAGCCTGGTGCTTCTGCAGCAGCTCCGGGTTCACGCGCATCTGGTTGCTGCCACTCTCAAAAAGCTCCAGCAGCTCAGTCCCGAATAGCACGTGCTGATGGAGCGGAACCGGTCTAACCTCCGAAACAATTACCTTGGTGTTTCCTCTGACCTCATCCAGCCAGGCACCAAACTCTTCTGCATTACTGACAGTGGCTGAGAGAGAAATGACCTTCACATCTTTGGGAAGGTGGAGTATCACCTCTTCCCATACTGCACCGCGAAATCGATCTGCCAGGTAGTGGACCTCGTCCATCACTACAAAGCCGAGTTCCTTCAAAGTCTCCGACGTTGCATAGATCATGTTGCGAAGCACTTCTGTAGTCATCACAACAATTTGAGCCTCGGAGTTTTGGTTATTGTCACCTGTTAGAAGGCCGACTCTTTCTTTGCCGTAGCGCTTTACAAGCTCCGCAAATTTTTGATTGCTCAGTGCCTTAATTGGCGTGGTGTAAAAGACTTTTTGATTTGATTCAATCGCGAGATGGATTGCAAACTCACCTATGACAGTCTTGCCAGCTCCCGTCGGAGCAGCGACTAGAACCCCTGCTCCATCCTCAAGTGCTTTGCAAGATCGCTCTTGAAAGTCATCCAGCGGAAAGGCTAGCTCGGACTCAAATTTCTTTAGCTGCGGATAAGCGGCTGCGGACTTTGATTTTCGATATCGCTCGGCCGCTGACAGCTCACTCGAGTTCGAGCTCACTAACTCCCCCGAGCTTCTCCAGTTTTCTTTCCCGACGCTTGTCATTTGCAATAGCAATGCCGACGGCAATGAAATAAAGGGCAGTGAGTGGAGCCATCATCAAAAACATGGTCATCGGCTCTGCAACTGGTGTCGCAAGTGCCGAAACGACTGCAATTAGGAAAACTGCAAATCGCCATGACTTCAAGATGCCCTGACCTGTAGCCAGTCCCGCAAAGTTCAACAGAACCAACACCACGGGCATCACAAATGCGAGGCCAAAAATCAGAAGAATGCGTATAGCGAATAGGACATATTCACTGGCATTAATTACGTTCGTACTTCCTTCTGGGGTGAATCCAATCAAGACCACAACGAAGCCGGGTAGCGAAGTCCACGCAAGAGCCGTTCCTGCTAAAAACAGAGGTAGCGCTGCCGCAACAAATCCGATTGCGAAACGTTTTTCTCTCTGCTTTAGCCCCGGTGCTATAAATGCCCAGAAATTCCAAAGCCATATCGGAGCGGTCATCAGGACGCCAAGGAAAATAGAGACCTGAATTCTTAGATCAAATGCTGAAACGACTGTGCCGAAGTTTACGACGGCTTGGATACCGCGCTCCTCGGTGACATCAATCAGTGGCTGTTGGAGGAGCTTGAATACTGGATCAAATAGAAACCAACCGGCTACTGTGCCAGCGACTAAAAATCCCGCCGACCATGAAAGACGAACTCTTAGCTCCCGAAGGTGGGAACCAAGACTCATACGGCGCTCTTTGTTGTTGCGCCGCGCCATTAGTCTTGCTTCTTCTCGCCCTCTTTGGCTTCGGCAACAGCCGCTTCAGGCTCCCCGGTCTTTGCCGTTTCCTTCTTAAAAATCTTTAGTGACTGCGCCATGCTCTTTGCAAGAGCAGGAAGCTTCGGTGCTCCCCACAGCAACAGCACAATCGCCAGAATGATGATCCATTCCCAGCCTTGAAGTCTCATGACCACCTCTTGTCTACATCGATTTCTCGAATCCGATTTACCAGTCTACGCTGTCGTTCTTCCCGCCGACGAACCCTTTGCCTCTCCAGTCTTCTTCTAGCCTCCAGGTTCTGACCAAGGTCTGCTGGGCCTGCGGCCTTGGCGGCCAGCGGCTCCACTTTCTCGTAGCTAGCTAGCTCTGTCAGGAGACCGCCAGTCTTCGAGGCGGCTTCGGAGAGCTTCTTGCCGGATTCAAATAGTCGGTAGCCGGTCAGGAAGAGTAGGTAGATTCCGGCAAGAAAACTCAATAGCAGCAGCCAGGTCATTCTTCGTCCTTCACTGCAGGTTGGCTAAGGGTTTGCAATGCAAACTCCCGAACCAGCTCTCTTGCCTGCTTGGGCTCAAGCACCTCAACCATTCCCCCAAAACGCACGATGTGTCTTGGTAACCCGGTGAGACTGCCAACACGTATCTTTCCAATCCATCTGCCATTCTCCAGGGTGGGTTCTGATGCCACCGGAAAGTTCCAGAAAATCTCGGCAGCTTCTGGCTCAGCAGCAATCTTGATTACTTGCTCATCTACGCTGCCACCAAATACCTCTTCCGGGATGGTTGCAGACCTGGCCGGCTTAGATATGTCATCCCCCGTGATGGAAATGTTCTGAATTCGATCAAGCCTGAAAGATCGCACCGCTTGATTGATGTGGCACCAGCCGCGTAGGTAATGCTTTTTGCCTCTGAGTTCTATTAGCAATGGATCAATTTTCCTATTTGCTTGCTCACCTTTTTGGTTTCGGTAATCGCAACTAATTGTCTTCCCTGCACCAATTGCGTCATGCAACTGCTGCAAAAGTTCTGTGAGGCGGTTTGAGGCAATACTCGTAACCGGAACTGGGCCGGCATTTTTGAGGGCCTGTCTGAGCTCATGCAGAGCTCGGTTCGATGAGAACTGCGGCAGCGATGCCAAGTAGTCGAGCCCTATCGCTATCGAACTGAGCTGTCGTTTGCTCAGCGCAGGCGGACCCTCGAGATTGGTAGAACCCTTGGCAAATGAAACCCAACCATCTTCTAGTTCTTCAAAATTGAGATGGAAATGAGTTACACATTTAGTTAGGTCTTCGCTATCAGTGATAGCTCGCACGGCCTTCAGCACTACCTTTTCACTGACATCGAATCGACTTGCCAATTCGGAGACCTTTTGATCACCCTCAGTCAGGACCAGTCCGACAATCGACAGCGCCAAGTCAAAAAGTTCTACGGCATCAATTTCTTGTTTAGGCATGTAGTTTCACCGCCCGCTCTAGACCTACCTTAATTCGCTCTGCGAGGGAAGCCGGACTAACCACCTTCACTTCATTCCCGTATTCCAGAAGGTCTTCCGCCAGCAGCACTTCGTCCATGTAGTTGATGGTTACCTTCGTGGATTCTGCACCGAAGTGCCACCAAGCCTCTGAGTCTTCTTCGACTTCAATCACCGCTTGATTGGCCTGCGTGAAAGCAACCAATTCCTTCTCGGCCTGATCAACTCGTTCTGGAGCGACCGGCTTAAAGGTTGCTCCAGTGGGGCGAACTTTGCTCGTAATTCTTCGCAGCAGATAGTTGCGCAACTCCCCCTGCCGCTCAGCCAGTAATACCCACTCCCCTTCGATTAGGCGGAGCTTTAGTGGGCTTACCTCTCTTGCTTCCGATTGGCCATCTGGAACTCGATATTCAAAAATAACCGTGGCGTTGTCCGTGATGGCCTGGGCAAGGGGCTGAAAAGCAGAGTGTCGAGCTAACAGACGTGGCGAAAGGAAACTCAGTTCGCGGTTCACCTCGACCATGCCGCGAGACTTCAATCGCGCCAGTGCGGTTCTGGCAGCTGATGCGAATTGCTGATTGTTCCAGGCCCTGGCAGCGAGTTCTGCAAGTCCAAGTTGCTCCGAAGAAAGATTGAACTCACGTGGCCATTCAAAGCTGCCCTTTGCAATCAGGTAGCGACTGCCAATCTCAGGCTCGTACTCATCGATTTGCATGACCTCCAACTGAACGCCGGCATTGCGAAGCTCAGCCTTATCGCGCTCAAACATTTTGTCGCGAGCATCATCATTACTAGCCTCGCTATAGCCAGGAACGGCGTTGAAAACGTCCTGCTTGCTTAGCCCCAGCCTTGGCGCGGCAAGCAAACAGCACGTGAGCGTGAAAAGTCGCTCAGCGGGAGTTTGACCTGCCAACGATCCTCCTGGTTAGTTCTTGCCTAGAACATCAATCACAAATATCAATGTAGACCCAGGAGGGATAGAACCCTGTGCACTATCTCCGTATCCCAACTCCGGCGGAATAACAGCGATGACCTGCGAACCCACTGGCACACCATCGAGTGCTTGGACAAAGCCTTCAATTAGGCCGTCGGTGGTCACATCAAAAGCCGCTGGCGCCTGTCTCGGCCAAGAGCTGTCAAACTCTTCTCCAAGCCAAGTCCAACCGGTGTAGTGAACAGTGACGTTGTCACCGACTGCTACCTTCTCGCCTCGACCCTCAATCAAGATAGTTCGGCGAAATTCGGTGGGTGCGTCTGACTGCGGAATCTGAATCCCGGGCTGACCCGATGGCGCAAGTATCACTGTTGGCATCCCAGCTTCCGCAGCCTTTGAAGATCCGTTTGCCTTTGGAAGAAATGCTCTGACAATGTCGAAAACGAAAACTACCCCGTCGTCTGCTCCTAAACCGAGTGTCGGAATGCCTTCGCCTCCGTGAACATTTTCTGGGCTCAACAGAACAGCAACCCGAGAGCCAACTGGAACTCCGGTTAGCGCTCCGCAGAAGTCAGGAGAATTGCCTGGAATTAAGTCTTGGTAAATGTAATCTTCACTACCGAACTCACTTGCTTGAAACTGCTGACCAGTAGTTGCGTTATAGCCGGCGAAATGCATGCCAACTCGCTGGGAGCCAACAATGAGACCACCATTTCCTTCAATCAGAATTTTTGTTTCCATGCCTGTTCCGGAAATTGGAAACGGGAAAGTGACAGTTGGTTGTGAATTGAATTCACCAGTTGCCTCTACCAGATCAACGGCAGCTCCGCCCTTATAGGTCTCACAAGTTGGTGCAATTCCTGCAACCGCTTCGGCGTATTCGCCGGTTTGAGTGACCGCTGGAGCACAGCTTGCCAGCATTAGAGATGCGGCAGCCAGTGCGATGGCCTTGGATTGTTTCTTTACGGTCACTTACTCTTCTTTCTCTTATTGCTCTCGTTTGTTACCTGGCGCAAGGTCTTTCTCAACTTCTTTTGTCCGACTTTGCGCTCGGACAGCCCAAACCACTGTTCGCTGTCTTCCTCGGACCCTTCAACTTTATTCACTCTTCGCTTGCGGAAGTCAGGCAATTGAACACCCTCAGCCAGACGTCTAGCGGTCAGCAGAAAGCCGGTATGACCAATCATTCGATGTTCAGGCCTAACCGCCAATCCTTCTAGGTGCCAAGGCCGAACCAAGGTTTCAAATGCAGTTGGAGTCGTGAACTTTTCAGAGTCTTTAATTTCTTCAGCCACTCTTGAAAGCTGGCTAGCGGTTGCCACATAGACCACCAAAACCCCACCCGGCCGAAGGGTTGCAGCAACTGCCTCAATGCATTGCCACGGCGCCAACATATCTAACACCGCTCGATCGGCCGAGCCAGTCTTCAGGACTTCAGCAAGTTTCTCTTGCAGTGGGCCAATTGTGATTTTCCAGTTCTTAGGTGTTGTTGGAAGGAAATTTTCAACGTTAGCTTGAGCTATCTCTGCAAATTCCTCACGGAGCTCAAAAGAATAGAGCTTTCCCTTCTCGCCGATTGCGCGCAGGAGATAACTGGAAAGAGCTCCAGAGCCAACACCAGCTTCGATCACAACCGCCCCAGGGAATATGTCCCCCTCGACAATAATTTGCCCGGCATCTTTTGGATAAATTATTTGGGCCCCTCTGGGCATCGAAAGCACATAGTCACTAAGCAGTGGCTTCATTGCAAGAAATTGCTCGCCAGTTGGCAAAGTGAAAACAAACCCAGATGGCCTGCCGATGATTTCATCGTGCTTGATTTCACCTCGATGGGTCCCGAATCGTCCACCAGCTTCAAGGGTGAAGGTGTTCATTTTGCCCTTAGGCCCAGTTAGTTGAACCTTGTCACCTGCTGCAAAAATCTCAGACATGGATTCTCAAATCCTGCA
>JACCDX011245172.1_pt1 | contig 14128 bp, 13 predicted proteins | sample 7449681 | NCBI WGS metagenome assembly JACCDX01 (sample SAMN15323450, study PRJNA562643) | freshwater metagenome | isolation source: river surface water | place: USA:Blue River Watershed | collected 2017-08-18
AAACATTGGGAAATGGGCAAGAACGAACCAGTGATTTTTTTGTGCTAAAACGATTTCGCTTAAATTTAGTGAGCCAGCAGAAAGCACGACGGAGATAATGATTAAGCCAATCGAAACTTCGTAAGAAACCATTTGTGCCGAAGAGCGAATCGCACCAAGAAAGGCGTATTTTGAATTACTAGCCCAACCAGAAATGATGATGCCGTAAACGCCAAGTGAAGAAGTGGCGAGTAAATAAGTAACGCCAACATTCATATTTGAAATTGCAAAATGCTCGCTGAAAGGCACAACAGCCCAGCCAATTAAGGCCAAAACGAAAGTGATGATTGGAGCAAGAATGAATAAAACTTTATTAGCGTGAGAAGGAAGAATCACTTCTTTGAACATCAATTTCACACCGTCAGCAAGAGGCTGTAGCAAACCAAAAGGGCCAACTACGTTTGGACCTTTACGAAGTTGCATCGCGGCGATAACTTTTCTTTCCATTAAAGTAAGATAAGCAACCGCGCCAATCAAAGGCGCAACCACTAAGAGAATACAACCAATTGTCGGCAAAATTACATTTGTAAGCAGGTCGAAAAGCTGCTGAAAAATCTGATCCATTTGGAAAATTTTAAGGAATTTTGAAAAAGAGAATTGAAGTCGCGCAATTTATTTAGCGAATCATCAATGTCAATTTTAAGAAAATAAAAGCGATAATTCCGGCTAAAATACCGCTGAGTAAATCGTCGAACATAACGCCAAAGCCGTTTTTGAAATTACGATCGGCGTAACCAATCAAAGATGGTTTCTTAATATCGAAAAAACGAAAGAGGGCGAAACATATAAATAAGTGAGTCGCGATAAGAAATGAATTAGCGAAATAATTTGCGGCTAAAAAATGGAAAGTGAATTGCAGCGCAATAATTTGTCCGACAGTTTCGTCGAGTACTATAGTTTGATGATCAATTTGGTTAAATTGTTTGGCGTAGATTGGTGAAGCGAGGCAGCCGTAAATGAAAGCGGTGATGAGGAAAATTCCCCAGAAAATATTTTGCGCTAAAAGAGAAATTCCGTGATTGAAAAATATTGCAGTAAGACCAAGCCAGAAAAGAAGCGAGGCTAGAGATCCAAATGTTCCCGGTGCTTTTTTAGCTTTTCCGAAATAGAAAAATGTAAGAAGAAATTCGTGAAGTTTTAGCATGATATTTAATTGAAAAAGAGGATTTGTATATCTGTTTAGTATCTACACACCGTCATTGCGAGCGCAGCGCGGCAAACCAGAATGCTGTGTGATTTACTGGGTTGCCGCGCTGCGCTCGCAATGACGGAGGTTTTTAAAAGGAGTTTAGAATCTTTTTAAAATTTCTAAGTAAGTTTCCTTCAACTGTTCAATCTCAGAAACTTCCGAAAATTCATCAATTTTATGCGCAGTTTGATTTACCAAACCGATTTCAACAACTTCAGCGTAATCCTTGATAAACCTAGCGTCAGAAGTTCCACCTGTCGTGCTCATCACCGGTTTTTTGCCGCAGATTTTTTCACTCGCTGCAATCACAATTTCGGCTAAAATTTTTGGCTGACTTAAAAAACTCTCGCCGGAAGTGCGATAGCTCAATTCATATTTGGCGCCAAATCCGACAGTTTTTTTGCAAGCATATTCCACCAAATCGATAATTGATTGCGAAGTGTGAAGATCGTTGAAACGCACGTTAAACGCGGCTTCGGCTTCATTTGGAATTACATTTCCACCAAGATTTTGCGACACAATGGAAGTGATTTCTAAATTGCTCGGATCAAAGAATTTCGTGCCTTCGTCAAGTTTGTGATCTTTGAGAATTTTCAAAAGCGAGATCAAAATTGTGATCGGATTCAGCGCAATATCGGGATAAGCAACGTGACCTTGTTTGCCGGTGATTTTAACCTTGAAGCCAATCGAGCCGCGGCGTCCAATCTTGATCATCTCGCCAAATTTTTCCGGATTGGTTGGTTCGCCAACTAAACAATGTGAGATCTTTTTGTTAGTCTCGCTCATCCATTCTAAAACTTTTTTGGTGCCGTTCACGCCGTCAGCTTCTTCGTCGTTGGTGATTAAAAATCCAATGCCGAAATCGTGATTTTTTTGCTCACTTAAAAATTCTTCTACAGCCACAACAAAACACGCAATCGCACATTTCATATCAGCAGCACCGCGACCAAAAAGTTTGCCGTCAATTATTTTTGCTGCAAACGGATCGTGCGTCCAAGACGCTTTATTTCCTTCATTAACTACGTCGGTGTGACCGGCAAAATACAAAACTTTGTCAGAATTTTTTGGATTAAAAACTGCGTGTAAATTATTTACTTTGTAAGAGTTCGAACCTTCATATTCTAAATAATCGCAAGTGAAACCAAGATTTTTTAAATAATTACCAAGAAATTCAATCACTTCAAAATTCACGCCGCTGTATGACGGAATCTGGATTAATTTTTGTGAAAGTGTAACGGAGTTGAGTTTCATCGTTGAATTTTTTTGTTTTGGAATAAGAATGAAAAAAGTTTTTAGGTTCTCTCTTCTTACAATCAATAATCAGTGTAACATGGACCCCGTCATGCGACGGGGTGACAAGATTGAAGATATTCTACTAATTGTCACCACGTCGCATGACGGGGTCCATAACGCACATTCAAATAAAATTACAAACAATGTTAGACATAAAATGGATCCGCGAAAATCCAGCAGATTTTGACGCGGCGATGCAAAAGCGTGGCGCGGAATTTAAGGCGTCAGAGATTTTAAAATTCGATGAAGAAAAAAGAAAAAAAACGGCGTTGATTCAAGAACTTCAAGCTAAAAGAAATAAATTTGCCCAAGAAATTGCCGTGGTAAAAAAATCTGGCGGTGACGCTTCAGCAATGTTGGAAGATTCCAAAAAAGTGAATCAAGAATTGGCTGCAGCGGAAAATGATTTTTCAATTGATGAAAAGTTAAACGAGATTTTGAGCACAATTCCCAATGCTCCAGCTCTTTCAGTTCCACAAGGTGCTGACGAAAATGACAATGTTGAAATCGAAAAATTTGGTGAACCGCGTCAATTTTCTTTCACACCAAAAGCTCACGACGATCTTGGCGAAGCCTTGAAAATGTTGGATTTTGAGCAATCGGCTTTGATGTCTGGCGCCAGATTTTCAACTTTGTCAGGAAGCTTGGCGCGTTTAGAGCGTGCGCTTTCCAATTTTATGATTGATGTAGCTTTAGAAAATAATTACACCGAAGTTTCTCCACCAAACCTTGTTAAATCTAATGCGATGTATGCTTCAGGACAATTGCCGAAATTTTCGGAAGAAGCTTTTGTCACAACTGACGGCTATTGGTTAATTCCAACTTCGGAAGTTTCTTTGGTAAATTTAGTTGCCAAAAAAACTTTGTTTGAAAGCGATTTACCAATTCGCTTCACCGCTTACACGCCGTGCTTCCGTCGCGAAGCTGGATCGGCTGGAAAAGATACCAAAGGATTAATTCGTCAGCATCAATTTAAGAAAGTGGAATTGGTTTCAATCACAACGCCAGAGCAATCTGAAGCTGAACACGAAAGAATGACCAATGTTTCTTGCGAGATCTTACGTCGTTTAAATCTGCCTTTCCGCAAGATTTTACTATGCTCGGGCGACATGGGATTTTGTGCGCAAAAAACTTACGATTTGGAAGTTTGGTTGCCGAGCCAAAATAAATACCGCGAGATTTCCAGCTGTTCAAATTGTGGCGATTTTCAAGCTCGTCGTGGCGCCATCAAATATAAAAATAAAGACGGCAAAACTAATTTTACTCACACATTAAACGGATCGGCTTTGGCTGTCGGTCGCACGCTTTTGGCAATTTTAGAAAATTATCAAAATGAAGATGGTTCAATTAATGTGCCGGAAGTTTTGATGGGTTACATGGGTGGAATTAAAATCATCAAATAATGAGTAAAAACCCTTCTAAAAAAGATGAAGGTAAAAAACTAGATGTGGCCGAAGCTAAAACCCCAGATGTTTCGCAAGCTGAGGAATATTCGACTCCTTATGAATATGAAGATGTTTTTGGAGTGTTGCGAGATAGCAGAAATGCTGGCGCGCGAGAATTTAGTAGTGCAGATAAAAGCAAAAGAAATGTCAGCGGCAAAGTCAAATCAAGGGTGATTGAGGTTATAGATGATTCTCGAATTACGACTACAGAAGCGCTAAAAAACAGTGGTTTTGATGAGAATTTCTCGACGCGAAATAGTCTTTCAGGAGTTTGGGAAAGATATGATCAAGGATTCGGTTTACGAGATGAGCCAGTTAATTTTACCAGATTATTTCAGCAATCCAGATTGCCGACAAATAGCTATATTCACTTTAGAAAAGAGAAGGGCGTAATTGAAACTACAGGACATTCGGGCGGATTTTTTCAACCTCCAGAATATTCTCCGAGTTCAGAAAAATTAAGATCAGATTCAATAACGAAAGTACAATCTTTATCTGGAAATAAAGGATCAAGACATAGTGGAAGCACCGGTGAAGCTGGTTTTGATGGACAAAGAGATGGTGTGATAAATAACGTAATTAATGAAGCGCTTCGCTCATCAGATCTTAGATTTAGAAGATTTGTGGCGGCCAGAGCTCATATTGAAGCGCTAAAATTTGTCGTAAATAATACGGTGAGTTATCGTGATAATAACGAAAGCAATCGTGGTAAATTTAAAGGTTTAACAACAGATGGTCTGAATCTTGCCGATCCGATTTCGCGGGAATATGCGCTGAAACATTATCAAGCGGTGCGCGATGCGATGAAGTTGGTGATTGTGGAATTGGAAAGTCGGTTAAGTGGTGAAAATATTCCTAATTCTGAATCAAGAGCATCAAAGCTTGAGCGTATTAAACGCAGACTGAGTGTTACGGTTCTTGATCCAAAATATCACTTTGCGAATTACGCAAGATCACTTTCACCGCTGCGCTATGCAAGTCCTTATTCGCGTGCTAATATTGATATTACTCTCGATAAGTTGGGCGATATTACGACTCTTGAAGATGTGACTTCGATTTATTCAACTCCAATTCCAACCATTAAGTTAAGTGAAAGATTAGCGAGCTCTGAAGAGCGTCGCCCTAAAACTGAGCCCAGAAAAAAGAAAGCGGATTTATCACAAAATTTTGCTGCAACTTTTCCGCTTAAGGCAGAAAAAAGATCTGAAGTTTTGCAGTCAGAACCATTAAAAAAGGAAGCTGCTTTTACATTTTCTGATCTTCACGATGTAATGAACCCTCAAGATGTTGAAGAGTCTACAATCAGAATGGGCAAGCTTTCTCTGCAAGATATAAATGCTACGCAAGTTAGTAGAGTAAAAAATTACGCCAGTTTTTACGCTGATGACGAGATTGATTTAATGATGAATGCGCAACTGCCAAGAAGTGTTGCCTATATTACTCCAGCAATAAGTGCGTTACCTCAAGAATTTAATCAGGCATTAGTAAATTTTATTCAAAATCCTTTGCAAAATCAGGCGGTGATTGTGGTTGCGGAGCAAAATCATTTCACGGGAATTCATGTTGCAAGAAATAGTCAGGGTGAAGTTACGATTGGATATTTTGATCCGATGGTAGATAGAGATTGGCGAAGACCAATGCATGATTTGCCGCCTTATATAATTGCATCTTTGAATGAGAAGTTTTCTGGTGTAATGATTACAGCAGCTGATACGGTTATTCAAACTTCAAGCTCGGAAATCGTAGATAATAATCATTGCGGCGCTTTTGTGACGCATTTTATGACTGAAATAGCGCGAGGAAATTTCAGAATAAATGCTGATTTGGACGGAAGAATTCAGGAAAGAATCGATGGAATATGGCGCGACATTCCTGATCTAAATAGAGCGGAATCAAATCAACTTGGTGAAATAATCAGAGACTATCACGCCAGATCTTTGGCATCTGCTGAAATGAGATATGAAGAAAATCCGGTTAAAATTTCGCAGATTTTGGATAATAACTTGCAGGCGAGAAATAATTTGGAAGAATGGATTTCGGGAATTTTACAAACTCCGCCGCGCAGATTTGATGCCAAATATTACAATATTTTATCAAGACAGCTTGAAGAAAGCGCAATAGAACTAACGCCAGAAAAGAAAGAAGAGCTTTCTAGGGCAGTTGTTATGGGAATAAGAATAAAGGGTGATGGCGATTTGTTACGTGATTCTGCCAAATTTTTTACGCGGCTTTCCAAACTTGATTTGCTTGATTACAACTATTCTGAAAAAGAATGTTCGCTGCTTTGTCGGGCAATTTATTACGCTTATCATGATGGTGCTCCTTACCGTGATTTAGCTAATTCTATCAGCAAAAGATGCAATCAAGCTGCCTTTGATTTTGTTGGACAAAATAATGAAACAGCTTTGATCCTTGCAGTTAGACAAGGTTGGTTTGAAGAATCGCGTAAAATTTCTGAGATGATTCCGGCAAAACTAATTGCTGCCAAATATCAAACTACATCGGAAAATAATGATAAAACTGCTCTCACATTTATTGCGGAAAGTAAAATTTTTACTCGTGAGCAAAAAGATGAATTGTTGGAAATTTTAACCAAACGTGTTTCTGAAATTCCTAATCCAAATCCGGCATTGTGTGGCGAGGTTAGAACTTTAAAGGGTGGTAAAGATGGGATTGATATACAGGTCTAGCTAAATATATAAATCCCATAAAGATCAGGGTAGAAACCAATAATCGGATAAAGGATTAAAACACGGTGATTTATTGCTTGCTAAATTACACCTCGCCAATATTTTCCGCGACCTTCAAAAAATCTATTTCACAAGTTTCAAAATAATTTTACAAAAACATGGCTAATACTCAATCAGCACAGAAGGCACTTCGCTCTAGTGCTGCAAAAAACGAAATTAACAGCGCGAGAAAAAATCGTATCAGAAGCTTCATCAGAAAAGTTGATGACGCTATCAAAGCTGGTGATCAAGCTAAAGCTCGTGAAGCTTTCAAAGCCCTTGAGCCTGAAATCATGCGCGGTGTAACTAAAAATGTTTACAAGCTAAACACTGCTGCAAGAAAACTATCAAGAATGTCTTCAGCAATCCGTAAAATCGGCGCTTAATAAAAAATAATCAAAAAAGCCCTCTTCTTGAAAAAAGAGGGCTTTTTAGTTTCTGGGGTTTGTTCAAATGCTTTCATATTTCCGTTCCGCATTAAGTCATACCAAGATTGATTTCATGAAAGTACAAAAGCTGGCGTTAATCACGTCGGTGATTTGTATGCTTCTTTCAGTGGGATTGGTTTTTGCTAAAGGATTAAATTTCGGGATTGATTTTGCCGGCGGCATTTTGATCGAAGCCAGAATGCAGGAAAATATTGATGTGGCGGCGATGCGCGAATTATTAAGCGGTGAAGCCAAAGATGTGCAAATTCAAAATATTGATGAAAAAGATGTGTTAATCCGCGTTGCCAAATCGGATGTTGAGCAATCGGTTTTAGTCAAAAAACTTCAAGAAGTTCTCAATCAAAATTTTTCAGGAATCGAATATCGCAAAATTGATTATGTTGGGCCGCAAGTTGGTTCAGAATTAATCATGAAAGGCGTGATGGCATTGTTGATGTCGTTTGCTTTTATTATGATTTATATCTGGATTCGTTTCGACTGGCAATTCGGTCTTGGCGGCATTTTTGCACTTTTGCATGATGCAGTTTTAACCGTCGGATTTTTTGCAATTACTCAGTTGGAATTCAATCTTACTTCAATCGCCGCAATCCTTACAATCGTTGGTTATTCGATCAATGACTCGGTAGTTATTTATGACCGTATTCGCGAAAATTTAATCAAATTTAAAAAGATGGAATTGGCTGATTTGATTAACTCGAGTACAAATTCAACCTTAAGCAGAACTATTCTGACAGCTGGTACAACTCTGACTTCACTGCTAGCTTTGATTATTTTTGGCGGGGAAACTTTAAAGAGTTTCAGTATCGCAACATTCTTCGGAATTGCGCTTGGAACTTATTCTTCAATTTATATCTCAGCTCCGATCTTGATCTATTTGGATCCGAGAAAAAAAGAAAAGAATAATGACAAAAAAAGATAGAACTGATTACGGACAATACCTTTTTATTGATGGAGATAATGTTTCCACAGGCAGCGATGATGAAGAAAATGGATGTGTAGAAAAAACGTCATCACAAAATACAAATCCAACAGGGGCAGAAGAAGATTTAGAAACAGAAGTTCCTTCAGCTTCTCCCAGAATATCTTTCACAGAAAGTCCGGTTATTTGGCTTTTTGCTAAAGCTGTTGAGCTTTTTTTTCAGCCAAGTTCTTCGAAATCAAAGTAGAAATTAATTTTCTGATTTAGCATCATCTTCATCTGCACCAAACACATCTGCTTTTTTCACCCAGCCTTTTTTGCCGTTGATTTTAATTCCGCACCAATTTTCCACGCATTTTAAATAATCGCCGATCACGTAATTTTCTAAGTGAAAAAGTACGCGAGATTTTTCGCTATTTTTGCTGTACATATTGGTGAAATCTTTGGTGATCAAAACCATCAGCGTTCTTTTTTTAGTAAGTAGACTTTGACTGACCCAGCCGGTTTGTTTTTCGTAATCTTCCACTTCATTCCAATTGTCATATTCACTGATTACGCGAACGGGAATTCCTTTTAATTTGTAGGAAAATTTGATTGGGTAGTTTTGGCCCGGACCAGCTCTTACGTTGGTTTCGGCAGCGCGGAAGGAAGAGTAATAATTTACTTCTTGGATTTTTTGGGTGGCGTGGACTGGGGTGGTAGAAAACAGAAAAATTAAAAGCAAAATACTGAAAACCACATTTAAAGACCCCAGAAGCTGGACGGGATTTGTAACCCCGTTCACATGTTCATTTACTTTTTTGAGTTTTAACTGAACGTTTTGGGCGGGATTACAAACCCCGTCCAGCCATGAATTTATGTTATTAAATCTCATTATTTTTTCTCAGATTTAGTTTGGTGAAACTTCTTCCCACCTGCTGCAATATTAGTCTGTCTGCCGCGCGAAACTGCCAAATCATCAGCCTCAATATTTTTCGTAATCACACTTCCAGCTCCAACAACCGCACCATCTTTGATTTCAACCGGTGCAACTAATGCTGAATTCGATCCGATAAAAACATTTTTTCCGACTTTAGTTTGGAATTTATTATAGCCGTCATAATTGCAGGTGATGGTTCCAGCGCCGATGTTGCTGTCTTCGCCGATCTCAGAATCTCCGATATAACTTAAGTGATTTACTTTAGCGCCTTTTTTTAGATTCGATTTTTTGATCTCAACAAAATTTCCGATACGCACATTTTCAGCAATTTTGGTTTCAGGACGAATGCGAGCAAAAGGCCCAACAACCGCATTTGACGAGATTTCAGCACCTTCAATGTGGCAGAAAGATTTGATCTCAACATTTTTTGCAATCTTCACTTTTGGTCCGAAAAAAACTTGGGGATGAATGATAACGTCATTTTCAATTTTAGTGTCGTAAGAAAAATAAACTGAAGACGGATCAAGCAAAGTCACGCCTTCATCCATCATTCTTTTTCTGATCTGATTTTGTTTGATTGCGCCAAGTTTTGCCAATTCAACACGCGAATTTACGCCCAAAACTTCTTCAATCGCAGTTTTTAAGAAAGTGCGTTTTAAGCCCAATTCGCCTGCAATTCCAACGATGTCGGTAAGATAAAATTCGTTAGCGACATTTTCATTTTTAACTTTCGCCAAAAGATTTTTGATTTTGCTGCCGTCAACTGCAACAACGCCAGAATTGCAAAGGGCGATTCTTTTTTCTTCTTCAGTGGCGTCTTTAAATTCGACAATTTTTTCTAAATGACCTTGTTGATCAACAACCAAACGGCCGTAAGCATTAGGTTCTTCATCTTCAAAACCTAAAATGCACAAAGAAAAATTGTTTAATTTTTCGACCATTCTTTTCAGCGTAACATGCGAAGTAAGTGGAGTATCGCCGTAGAGAATAAGAAGTTTTTCACCAAGATCGCTAAGATTTTCTAAACCAATTGAAACGGCGTGTGCCGTGCCTTTGCGCTCTTTTTGCAAAGCGAAAGAAATTTTAGTGCCAGTATGTTCTTTGGTGATTTTTTCTTCGAAATTTTTCATCTCTTCTGAAACCACGATTGTGATATTTTTTGGATTCAGAATTTTTGCTTCATCAATTACCAAATTTAGCATTTCGCGATTGGCGATTTTGTGCAAAACTTTTGGCAAATCTGATTTCATACGAGTGCCTTTGCCGGCAGCAAGAATAAGGATCGAAAGGTTGTCGTACATTTTCTTAAAAAATTTGTTAAATTGGCTCGGATCGTAATTTTTAAACAAAGTTGAAGTCAAGAAAAAGGGCTCGTCTATTTCTAGAGCGAGCCCTTTTGTAAAGTCAGATTTGAAGAGAATTAGTTAGCAGCTTTGTTAACCAATTTGTTTTTCGCAATCCAAGGCATCATAGCGCGAAGTTTTTCGCCTGTAGCTTCGATTGGATGAGCACGACCTTTAGCGCGTAAAGCGTCAAAGTTTTTCTTGCCCGATCTGTTTTCAGCCATGAATTCTTCAACGAATTTTCCAGATTGGATTTCGCCTAAGATTTTTTTCATTTCGAGCTTAGCAGTTTCAGTGATAACACGTGGGCCGCGAGTTAAATCGCCATATTCCGCAGTGTTTGAAATTGAGTAACGCATGTTAGCGATTCCGCCTTCATAGATCAAATCAACGATCAATTTCATTTCATGTAAACATTCGAAATAAGCCATTTCAGGAGCGTATCCAGCTTCAGTTAAAGTTTCAAAACCAGCTTGGATCAAGGCAGTAACGCCACCGCAAAGAACGGCTTGTTCGCCAAATAGATCAGTTTCGCATTCTTCTTTGAAATCAGTTTCGATGATTCCAGATCTGCCGCCGCCAACGCCCGAAGCGTAAGAAAGCGCGATTTGTAAGGCTTGGCCAGATTTATCTTGCGCAACTGCAACAAGACATGGAACTCCGCCGCCTTTAGCGTATTCGCCGCGAACTGTGTGTCCGGGGCCTTTTGGAGCGATCATAACCACGTCTAAATCTTCACGTGGTTTGATCAATTTGAAGTGAATGTTAAGACCGTGGGCGAAGGCTAAAGCTGCGCCTTGTTTCATGTTAGCGTGTAAATCAGCAGCATACATGTCGCCTTGTAATTCATCTGGAGTAAGGATCATAACTAGATCAGCCCATTTTGCAGCTTCAGCATTAGTAAGAACTTCGAAGCCAGCATTTTGTGCTTTAACAATTGAAGTTGAACCTTCACGAAGAGCAATTTTAACGTCTTTAACGCCAGAATCTCTAAGGTTTTGTGCATGAGCGTGAGCTTGTGAGCCGTAACCGATAATGGCAACTTTTTTGCTCTTGATGATGCTTAAGTCGGCATCGTGATCGTAGTAAACTTTCATGTGTTTTTTGATTTTATTTTAGAAACTTCAAAGGAAGGGGCGCTAAAAATATTGGGGCGATCAAACTTGTCAACGAAGGATGTTTGGAATTTTTTTGGCTATTGCTAGAAGGCTGATGATTTTTTATCAGTTTTACTTTTCTCAATTGAGTTGGTTGCTCAATTGAGAAAAGTCAGAGATAGAAAATATTAGTAAAATTCTACCACTCCGGTCGCCACGTTATACATGCCACAGACGATGGCTATTTTACCTTGATGGTGAAGATCGTGAATAATTTTACTTTCTTTGGTGATTTGTTTTGTCACTTCGCGAACATTGATGGCGGCAACTTTTTCAACGAAGTCAGAATTCTTTGAATCAAATTGGCTATTTTCAATTTTTGCTGCTTTGACAGAAAGTCTAATTTTTCTTAAAAGTCCGGTCAATTTTCCCATTTCAACGTGAGCGCAAGCACCTTTGATTGCGCCGCATTCTGAATGTCCCAGAACCATAATTAGTTTTGCTCCAGCAACTTTGCAGGCAAATTCCATACTGCCAACAATGTCGTCATTAAGAATATTTCCGGCGATACGACAGCTAAAAATATCACCTAAACCTTGATCGAAAATTAATTCGGCAGAAGTGCGTGAATCAATGCAGCTTAAGATGAAAGCGAAAGGATTTTGCTGATCAGAAGTTTCGTTGATCTGTTTTAAAAGATTGCGATTCAGATTCAGGTTATTGACGAAACGCTGATTGCCGTCTTTTAGCATTTGAACTGCTTCGGATGGACTCAAAGAATCGAGTACTTCGCGAGTCATTGCTGAAATAAACTCAGCATCAGGAGCAGATCTTTTTGAAGATTTGTTGCGCTGATTATTTCGCAAAATGAAGAAAGTTGCCACGATCATTCCAAGTCCGACACCTTTCAAAAGGTCGAAGCAAAGCATACCAATTACGGTTGCAATGAAAGGTAAGAAATTTTCGTTACCGAGTTTGTACATCTTTTTGAAAATTTCGGGCTTAGCTAGTTTGTAGCCGACAACCACTAAAATGCAGGCTAGAGTTGCGAGTGGAATCATGTTTAGCAAATTCGGAATTACGATTGCCGAAAGTAATAAAAAGAAACCGTGTAAGATGGTGGAAGTTTTGTTACGTGCTCCAAAGTCAATATTGGCGCTTGATCGAACTACAACTTGAGTTATTGGAAGTCCGCCAATTAATCCGGCAACAATGTTTCCTATACCTTGAGCTTTTAATTCCTGATTGGTTGGAGTGTTACGTTTTTTTGGATCAAGTTTGTCGGTAGCATCGCAGCATAACAAGGTTTCAAGACTGGCGATGATTGCCATGGTGAAGCCGATAATGTAAATATCAGGATTGAGGATTTGTGAGAAATCTGGTGTGGTAAATTTAGTGAAAAAGTCGCTCAAGCTAGTTGCGACGGGAAGTTGCACGATTTGAGTTTCTTTAAGTTCGATCAAATTACTTAAAATAATTCCGGCGATTACTGCAACTAATGGTCCCGGAATTGCTTTAAAGAATTTATTTTTATTCGATAAGAATCCATCCCAACACAACAAAATTGTCAGCGAAATTACGGCGATAATAATAGCGTTAGGAGTTACATAATTCAGCATGTGAGACAGTTCAGAGAAAGTATTTAGACTGTCTAGTTTCTCGAAATCGAAATCATCTTTAAATTCTGAATTATAGCCAATGGCGTGCGGAATTTGTTTTAGAATAATGATTAATCCAATACCGGTTAACATGCCTTTAACTACTGAAGTTGGGAAGTAATTGGCAATGCTGCCAAGGCGCAGAAATCCAGCGATAAGTTGGATAACTCCCATGATAACAACTGCTAGCAAGAAGGCTTGCCAAGAGTCGTTAAGACTGGCGATGTAACCTAAAACTACAACAGAAAGACCGGCCGCTGGCCCAGATACACCAAGGGCTGATCCGCTGAGTGATCCAACAACGATACCGCCGATAATTCCAGAAATAATGCCGGCAAAAAGTGGCGCTCCAGAAGCTAGTGCAATTCCTAAACAAAGAGGTAATGCTACTAAAAATACCACCAGACTGGCTGGGAAATTATAACGTAAATTGATTAAAATTTTTTTCATGTGAGCAAAGTGTTAGATTGAGAAAATTCGTGATGCGAAAATCATGAATCTAGCAATTGGGAGGCGATTTTGGAACTGTAAAAAAATTTTCCTGAAGCGCTGTCTGATCTTTATTTTTAAGACGTAGAGAGACTTTCAAAATTTTTAAATCAAAGGCGGCGTAATGTAAAAACTGCAAATCTTCTAACTCACAATTTTCTTTTTCGGAATTATTTTGGTCAGAAGAAACGTCAATAATTTCTGATTTTTCTAGAAACAAATCAGATGAAGCTGAGGATTGAAAACCCCAGAGCAAGCCAATGGCGACAAATGTGAGAATTAATTTTTTACTGAGATTTAGCATCCAAGAAAACTAGAGATGGTGGTTTGGTTTTTCAAGTTTTTCTACAGTGCCTTCAACAAAAATTTTATTCCGGCGCAAAAAGTTATTACTAAAATTGATTTACGTAAAAATTCCTCACTGATTTTTAAGTGAACTTTATGTCCCAATTTTATCGCGATAAAAATTGGAATCATTACCCACCAAATTTTTGCGATAAATTCCCAGTGAATCTGACCTTGCAGTGAAAGTTGAATGATGCGCACAAAATTAAAGGTC
>JACCDX010566121.1_pt1 | contig 14126 bp, 6 predicted proteins | sample 7449681 | NCBI WGS metagenome assembly JACCDX01 (sample SAMN15323450, study PRJNA562643) | freshwater metagenome | isolation source: river surface water | place: USA:Blue River Watershed | collected 2017-08-18
CAACCTTCACTCCGACCAGGGCCGGCAGATCATGGAGCTGTTCAAGAAGCTCAACGACGAAGGCACGACCGTCATCCAGGTCACCCATTCGGAGACGAACGCTGCCTACGGCAACCGCATCGTCCGCCTGCGCGACGGCTGGCTGGAGAAGTGAATGAAGCAGGCAGAAGGCAGAATGAAGAAACACCACACCTTCGCCGCCCACGTCCGCCTCCACTCTTTCTGCATCCTTCATTCCGCCTTCTGCCTTTCCCCATGAACGATCTCCGCTTCGCCTTCCGCCAGTTGCTGAAGAACCCCGGCTTCACCGCCGTGGCCGTGCTCACGCTCGCGCTCGGCATCGGCGTGAACACCGGCATGTTCACGTTCGTCCACGCGCTCGCCTTCAGCCCGCGCCCCTTCGCCGAGCCGGACCGCATCGTCCAAATCTACACGCAGGACCGGAAGAACCCGGAATCCTACCGCCAGTTCTCCTACCCGCTGTGGCGCGAACTCTCCGCGCGCGCCGACCTCTTCAGCGACGCGCTCGCCTTCACCCACACCCTCGTGGGGTTGAACGACGGCGGCGAAACCCGCCGCGCGTTTTCGTCGCTCGTCTCGGCGAACTACTTCGACGTCCTCGGCGTCAAGCTGCCGCGCGGCCGCGCCTTCACCCCGGACGAGGAACGTCCCGGTGCCTCCGCCCAAGTCGTCATCGTGAGCCACGCCTTCTGGCGCAAGACCGGCTTCGATCCCGGCCTGCTGGGCCGCACGCTGCGGATCAACGAGCGGCCCTTCACGGTCGTGGGCATCGCGCCCGAGGGATTCAGCGGCACCACGGCGCTCTTCGGGCCGGAGTTCTATTTTCCCCTCGGCGATTACACGGCGCTGGAGAACTTCATCGTCGGCGAGGAACGCCGCGCCTTGGAACGCGCCGACTCCTACGGCCTGATCGTCGTCGCGCGGCTCGCGCCCGGCGTCGAACTCGCCAGCGCCAAGGCCGCCCTCGACACGCTGGGCGCCGGCTTGGAGCGCGCCTTCCCGGTGGAGTTCAAGGACCAGACGCTCGCGGCCGGTCCGCTCCCGCGCCTCGGCACCAGCTCCTCTCCGCGCTCGGAAGCGCCGATCAAGATCTTCAGCGGCGTCCTGCTCGGGCTCGCCGGCGCCGTGCTGCTTGTCGTCTGCCTGAATCTCGCCGGCTTGCTGCTCGCGCGCGGACAGTCGCGCCGGCGCGAGTTCGCCATCCGCCTCGCGCTCGGCGGCAGCCGCGCCCAGCTCGTCCGCCAACTCTGCTTCGAGGGTCTGCTGCTCGCGGCCGCCGGCGCCGGCCTCGGCCTCCTCGCCGCACAGGGCGCGCTCGACCTGATCGCCGCCGCGCTGGATGCCCGCCTCCCGCTCACGCTGTTCCTTTCCTCCGGCGGCTCGCTGGTCGTCGTGGGCGCCACCGCGCTCATCTGCGTCGGCGCCACGCTCGCGTTTTCCCTCGGCCCCGCCCTGCGGCTCTCCCGCACCGACGTGGTGTCCGACCTGAAGGCCCAATCCGGCCTCGCGCCCGCCGGCGGGCGCACCGCGTGGTGGCGTCCGCGCCACCCGCTCGTGGTCGGGCAGATCGCCCTCTCGCTCGCGCTGCTCATCGTGGCGGGACTCTTCCTCCGCCTGACCCTCGGCGCCGCGCGCGTGGACCATGGGTTCCGGGCAGACCACACGGTCGTGGCCGAGCTCGATTCCAGTCTCGGCGGCCTCGACGAGCCCCGGAGCCTCGAAACTTTCCGCGCGGCGCAACAGCGCCTCGCCGCCCTGCCGGGCGTGCAAGCCGCCTCCATCGCCGCGATCGTGCCCTACGGCGTGGTCTACACCACGCGCGACGTGCGACGCGACGGGCCCGCCCCGGCCCCCGACGCCAAGCCCGCCACCGCGGCCGAGGGCCGAGCCTACGAGGGCCGGTGGAACGCCGTCGGCGCCGATTATTTCTCCGTGCTGGGCTTGTCGCTCCGCCAGGGCCGCGCGTTTACCGCCGCCGAGGCCGAGTCGCCCGGTGCGCCGCGCGTCTGCATCATCGATGAGACTTTGGCCAAGCAACTGTGGCCCGAGGGCGGCGCGCTGGGCCAATCGGTCCGCTTCGCCGGCCGGGGCGACGCGAAGCTCGGCGCCATGCAGGTCGTCGGCATCGTGGCCGCGAGCCGCGTCGATTTCTTCGAGGAAAACTCTCCGGGCGCGATCTACGTGCCCTTCGCGCAGGGTTTCTCCAACAACGCGTTCTTCCACGTCCGGCCCGCCGTCGACAGCGCCGACGCCGCGCTCGCGCTTGTCCCGCGCGTGCGGACGGCGCTGCGCGAGAGCGCCGGCACCGTGCCGATCTTCAAGGTCCGCACCTTCCGCGACCACGCCGAGGATTCCGTCGAACTGTGGGTGATGCGCCTCGGCTCGACCCTGCTCAGCATTTTCTCGGGCTTCGCGATGCTCGTCGCCGTCGTCGGCATCTACTCCGTCAAGGCCTACCAAGTCGCGCGCCGCACCCGGGAGATCGGCATCCGCATGGCGCTGGGCGCTCTGCCCGCCACCGTGCAATCGCTCATCCTGCGCGAGGGTCTCGTCACCGCCAGCGGCGGCATCGCGGCAGGTCTGCTCCTCGGCCTCGCCGCCAATCGCCTCCTCGGCTCCGTGATGTATGGGATGAAGCCCTTCGACCCCGCCATTCTGCTCGGCGCCGCCGCGCTGTTCCTCGCCGCCGCCACCCTCGCGTCGTGGCTGCCCGCGCGCCGCGCGACGCGCGTGAGCCCCACCACCGCTCTCCGCTCCGACTAACGCTTGTTCACCCTTCCTATGCACCTCCGTTCCACCGCTGCCCTCCTCCTCGCCTCCGTGCTCACCGCGACCGCGTTCGCCGCGAGCACCGTGTCCGAAAAAATCACCCAGACCTACCCGTTCAATGCCGACGGCGTCGTCTCCCTCGCGGGCGTCAACGGCTCGGTCGAGATCATCGGTTGGGAGAAGAACGAGGTCTCGCTCGAAGCCGAAAAGATCGCCTCCGACGCCGAGGGCCTCGCCCGCATGCAGATCGTGATCGAACACTCGCCGGCCCACCTCACCGTGAAGACCGAGCACGAGCGCAAGTGGAAGCTCTTCGGCAACAACCGCGCCGAGGTCCGCTACAAGCTCCACGTCCCCGCTACCGCCGCGCTGAAGAAGATCGATGTCGTCAACGCCACCATCACCGTCCGCGGCGTCACCGGCTACGCCGACCTCGACACCGTCAACGGCGCGATCGACGCCGAGGGCCTCGCCTCCGGCGGGCGCTTCGACACCGTCAACGGCTCCATCCGCGTCTCGTTCCGCGCCGTCGCGGCGAAGGACAAGATCGTCCTCGATACGGTGAACGGCTCCTGCGAACTCACGCTGCCGGCCGACGCCGCGTTCGAACTCAAGGCCGACACCGTGAACGGCCACATCAGCTGTGACTTCCCGCTCACGTTGACGAAGAAGGGCCGCTCCGACCTCGCCGGCACCAGCAACGGCGGCGGCGCCACCGTCGGGCTCGATTCCGTCAATGGCGCGCTGAGCGTCCGCGCCGCCAAGTAAACTCGCCGCCGCGTCGCCATGCGTGCGCGCGATCTCCGTCCGGCCCGTTCCCATTCGTGGGACGGGCCGATTTCATTTTCAGAGCGAGCCCCGCCCCGGCGCTCCGGCTCGCTCCGCGCAACTCAGCGTCGGCCAACACGAAACGCCGTTAACACGCCTTGGCACACAGACTGCGAACCGTCGCGCGCGTGCATACTCCGACCCTCTCGTTCCACTTCCGCGTGCACACGCGTGTGCTGTTGACCGTCACGATCGCTTGCGCCGCCACCGTCACCGCGCTCCTCGCCGCGCTCTGAACCCTCCCCCGCCCTTCACCGCCATGTTCTTCGCTACTGTCGCCCAAGACCTCCGCATCGGCCTCCGCGTGCTCGTCAAAGAGAAGGCCTTCTGCGCCCTCGCCACCGCCGTCCTCGCCCTCGGCATCTGCGGGGTCGCCACGATGTTCGCCATCATCAACGGCGTGCTGCTCCGCGGCTTCAAGTTCCCGGACGCCGACCGCCTCGTCGACGTGCAGCTCGTCGACCCGACCAATTTCCAGCCGGGCAACTTCAACTCGCGGATGACCACGATGGACTACAAGGACCTCCGCGAGGCCAACCTGAAGTCCTTCGACGCCGTCACCGGCTATCTCAACGGCTCGACCGTCAACGTCACGTTCCAAGGCCAGCCGCGCCGCTACACCGGCGGCTACGTGTCGTGGGATTTCTTCCGCACGTTGGGTGTCGCCCCGGCCATCGGCAACGACTTCAAACCCGAGGACGACCAACCGGGCGTCACCAAGGCCGTGCTCCTCTCCGACGCGCTCTGGAAGGCTGATTTCGGCGGCAAGCCCGACATCATCGGCCAATCCATCCGCGTGAACGGCACCGCCGCCGTCGTCGTGGGCGTGATGCCGCCGAAGTTCGCCTTCCCCGCCAACGAGCAGCTCTGGATCCCGGTCAACTCCTCCTTCCCGCCGCGCCCGCGCAACGATCGCGGCGTCAACTTCGTGTCGCTCGTGGGCAAGCTGAAGCCGGGCGTCTCCGTCGAGCAGGCGCAGAACGAGATCGACGTCGTCGCGAAGCAGTTCGCCGCCGCCTACCCGGACACGAACAAGCAGTTCTCCATGGGCTATGTCCGCCCGCTGATCGAGCAGTTCACCGGCCCGCAGCTGAAGCAGATGCTCTACACCATGCTGGCCTTCTGCGTGGGCCTCCTGCTCATCGCCTGCGTTAACGTGATGAACATGCAGTTCGCGCGCGCGACGCTGCGCCACAAGGAGCTCGCCATCCGCTCCTCGCTCGGCGCCGGCCGCTGGCGCCTCCTGCGCCAGATGCTCACCGAGAGCCTCCTGCTCGCCACCGTCGGCGCCGTCGTGGGCATCGCGCTGGCCTTCTGGTCGACCGATCTCCTCAACGCGTCCGCGCGCAATCTCGCCAACCCGATCCCGTCCTGGATGTCGTTCGACATCGAGCCGGTCGTGCTCGCGGGCGTCGTCGTCGCCACGCTCGTCGCCGCCGCCGCCTCGGGCGCCATCCCGGCCTGGCTCGCCTCCCGCGCCAACGCCGCCGACGTCCTGAAAGACTCCGGCCGCGGCAACACCGGCACCTTGGTCGGCCTCATCACGCGCGGCCTCGTGGTGTTCCAGATCCTCGTCACCTGCCTGCTGCTCATCGGCGCGATGCTTCAGCTCCAGTCGATCCTCAAGCAGCAGGCGATCGACTACGGCTACGACACCTCCGCCGTCCTCGGCGCGCGCGTCGGCCTGATGGAAGGCGATTACCCGACCAACGAGTCGCGCGTCCTCTTCTACGAGAAACTCGCCCGCGAGCTGCGCAACATCCCGGACTTCGAGTCCGCCGCGCTCACCAACCGCTTCCGCATGGTCTTCTCCGGCGGCGCCAACACGGAGATCGAGGGCAAGCAATACGCCACCGACTCGGACCGCACCATCAGCCAGTTCGAAAGCGTCTCGCCGGACTACGCGAAGACGCTCGGCCAAAAGGTCATCGAAGGCCGCTTCCTCACCGACGAGGACAGCGACCAGCGCGAGCCCATCGCCGTCGTGAACGCCACTTTTGCCCGGAAACACTTCGGCCCCGAGAGCGCCGTCGGCCGCCGCTTCCGCGTCGTCGGCCAGAACGGCACCAATCCCGGGCCGTGGCGCCGCATCGTCGGCGTCGTGACCGACGTCCGCATGCTCGGGCCGTTCAACAACCAGAACGACAACGCCGGCTTCTACGCGCCGTTCAGCGCCTCGCTCTTCGGCCCGGCCGCGCCCGAGCCGCTCGGCCCGCAGTTCGCCACCATCGTCGCCAAGCCGCGCGGCGGCCAGCGCGGCGAATCCCTCGCCCGCGCCATCGCCGACGTCGTCAAGCGCGTCGACCCGAACCTGCCGCCCTACTTCGTCGAGACGCCCAAGACCTCCTTCGACGGCTTCCTCGGCCAGAACCGCATCGTCGCGACGATGTTCACCGTCTTCGGCGCCATCGCCGTGCTGCTCGCGTCCGTCGGTCTCTACGGCGTGCAGAGTTTCGCGGTGAATCAGCGCACGCAGGAGTTCGGCATCCGCATGGCGCTCGGCGCCGACCACTCGCGCATTTTGCGCATGGTGTTCCGCCAAGGCGGCTGGCAACTCGGCCTCGGTCTCGCGCTCGGCCTGGGCCTGACGCTGACGCTCGCGATCCTCGGGCGCCAAGGCATCCAGAACTTCCTCTTCGGCATCACGCCCACCGACCCGGTCACCTACGCCGCCGTCGCCGTGCTGCTGAGCGTCGTGGCCTTCATCGCAATCTTCATCCCCGCCCGCCGCGCCACCCGCGTCGACCCGATGATCGCCCTGCGCGCCGAGTAGCCGCGGCCCTCTCGCCTCTCGCCCTCCGCCTCTCGCCTCTCTCGTCCATGTTCGCCGACCTCCGCTTCGCCTTCCGCTCCCTGACCAAGACTCCGGGCTTCACGCTCGTGGCAGTCCTCACCATGGGCATCGCCATCGGCGCCTGCACCGCGCTGTTCAGCGTGCTGCAAGCCGTCGTGCTGCGCCCGCTGCCCTACCCGCAGCCGGAGACGCTCGTCTCGATCTGGGCCCGCAACCCCGAGCGCAGCCTCGAGGCGCCGGCGCTGTCGTGGACAAAGTTCGAAGCCTACCGCACGCGCACCGATGTCTTCGCCGACATCGCGATGTCCGCCGGCAATTCCTTCACGCTCACCGAAGGCGCCGGCGAGCCCGAACAGGTCCCCGGACTCCACGTCACCCGCAATTTCCTGCCGGTGCTGGGTCTCGGCACCATGCGCGGCCGCAACTTCTCCGCCGAGGAGGACAGCGAGGGCGGCGCGCCCGTCGCGCTCATCAGCCGCCAGCTCTGGCAGAACCGCTTCAACTCCGATCCGCAGATCGTGGGCCGCCTCGTGCAGTTCGACGGCGTGGGCCGCACCGTCGTCGGCGTCTTCGACAACCTCCCGCTGCCGTTCAACGGCACCGCGGTCCTGATGCCGCGCGCCGATGACCTCCCTTACCTGCCCCGCGCCAATCGCGACAACGGCATCACGCACCAGGCCATCGCACGCCTCGCCCCGGGCCAGACCCTCGCCACCGCCCAGCTGCGCCTCAACGAGATGATGGCCCAGTTCAAGGCCGACAAGCCGACCCACATCGACGCGGAGAACAAGAACGAGCTCCGCACGCTCACGCAGCAGGTGCTGGGCAACCTTGACCAAACCTTCTGGACGCTGGCCGGCGCCGTCGCCGCCGTGCTGCTCATCGCCTGCGCCAACATCGCCAACCTCTTCCTCGCCCGCGTCAGCGCCCGACAGAAGGAGATCGCCGTCCGCATGTCGCTCGGCGCCCGCCGCGGCGAAGTCGTCCGCCAATTCCTCGCCGAGAGCGTCGTGTTCACCGTCCTCGCCGGCGTCGTCGGCCTGCTGCTGGCGTGGTGGAGCCTGCGCGGCATCCAGGTCATCGCCGGCCCGCAGCTCCCGCGCGCCGACGAGATCGCGCTCGACCCGCTCGTGCTGGCCTTCGCGCTCGTCACCGCGCTCCTGGCCGCGCTGCTCATCGGCGTCTACCCGGCGTGGCAGGCGTCGCGCACCGACGTCGGCACCGTCCTCAAGGACAACACCCGCGGCGCCGGCGGCGGTTCGGCCGCCCGCGCGTTCCGCCAGGTGCTCGTCGTCGCCCAAGTCGCCCTCTCGCTCACCTTGCTCATCTGCGCCGGTCTGCTCGTGCTCAGTTTCTACCGCCTGCAGAATTCCGACCTCGGCTTCCGCGTCGAAGGTCGCGGTCTCGGCCAGCTCAACCTGCCGGCCTCGCGCTACGGCAAGCCGGAGCAGGCCCGTGAATTCTACCACCAGCTCCAGCAGAAGCTGAACGAGGCGCCCGAACTCGAACTCGCCGGCGCGGGCTTCGGCGCGCCGCTCTCCGGCGTGGGCGCGATCTCGCCCTTCGCCGTGCAAGGTCGCCCGATCCCCGAACTGACCAAGCAGCCGCTCGCGAGCATCCGCATGGTGACGCCGGGCTACTTCGCGGTGATGGGCATCCAGCTGCGCGAGGGCCGCTTCTTCACCGTCGACGACCGCGGCGACGGCGAGAAGGTCGCGATCATCAACGAGACGCTGGCCAAGAAGCTTTTCCCGAACGAACGCGCCCTCGACCAGGTGCTCCTCACCGGCCGCACGCCGACGAAGTATCGTATCGTCGGCGTCATCCGCGACGTGAAGGCCAACGGCCTCGCCTCCCCGCCACCGGATGAGATCTATTTCGCGCACAGCCAGCGCGGCGGTGGTTTCATTACGGTCATCGCCGTGCCGAAGCACGGCCTCAACGCCGCGAGCGTCATCCCGGTCCTCCGCCGCGTGGTGAAGGAGATCGATCCGACCCTCGCCGTCGCGCAGCCGCAGACCTACGAGCAGCTCGTCGCTCAATCCATCGGCGTCCAACGCGTGACGATGGCGCTGCTCCTCACGTTCGCCGCCATCGCGGCCTTGCTCGCCGCCGTGGGCGTCTACTCGGTCATGGCCTACGCCGTCACCCAACGCACCGGTGAGATCGGCGTCCGCATGGCGCTGGGCGCGAGCGCGAGCGACATCCTCCGTCTCGTGCTTCGCGCGGGCGCCGTCCAAGTCGGCGGCGGCCTCCTCCTCGGCCTGCTGGGCGCCGCGCTCTCGAGCCGCCTGCTGCAGGAAGCCCTCTACCAGGTAAAACCCTTCGACCCGCTCGTCTTCGCCAGCGTCGCCGGCTTCTTCGCCACGGTGGCCGTGCTCGCGTGCCTGATCCCGGCCCGCCGCGCCATGCAAGTCGACCCCGTCGTCGCCCTGCGCGACGAGTGAGCGTCGCCTCCCTTCCCATGTCCCCCGCCCCCGACCCCGGCCCGCACCCCGCGGCACGGCCGTCTTCGTTCGCGTTGCTCCTGCTCGCCGCCGCGCTGCTCGTGGCGGCGTGGCTGTTCAGTCACCACTCCCGCGCCAGCGCTGGTCTCCACTCCGGAGAGCAACCCACGCGCCCGCTTCTCCGCCGCGACCTCGTCGCCTGATTCCCATGCTCGATTTCCGCCTCGCCCTTCGTTCGCTGCTCAAAGCCCCGGGCTTCGCCACCACGGTCGTCCTCGTGCTCGCCCTCGGCATCGGCGCGACGACCGCGATCTTCAGCGTCGTCTACGCGGTGTTGCTGAGCCCGTTCCCTTACAAGCGCCCGAACGAGATCCTGTTCGTGGGCTCGATGCGCACCAATGTGCCGAACAGCCAGATGGCGGTCACGTATCCGGACTTCCTCGACTGGCAAAAGGCCGCGCAGACCACCGAAGAACTCGTCTACGCCGGCGGCGACTCCGTGACGCTGACCGGCGTCACCGAGCCGGTCACGCTGCGCAACGCCACCGTCTCCTCCGGCATCTGGAATCTCCTCGGGATGGCGCCGCACCTCGGCCGCACGTTCACGGCGGACGAAGATAAACCGAACGCCTCGCCGGTCGTCGTGCTGAGCTACGCGACGTGGCAGAACCGCTTCGGCGCCGATCCCCAGATCCTCAACCGCGTCATCCAACTCAACGGCGTCTCCTACACCGTCATCGGTGTCATGCCGGCCAACTTCAAGTTCTGGGCCGGCGACGTCTGGACGCCCGTGGGCCTCAACGCCGCCACGCCGATCCTCCAGAGCCGCATCCTCCGCACCGACGCCTGGGTCGTCACGCGCCCGAAAGAGGGCAAGACCATCGACGACGTCCGCACCGAGCTGAACGTCATCGCGGCACAGCTCGAGAAAACCTACCCCGACACCAACCGCGAAGTGGGCGTGCGCGTCAACCGGCTCGCCGAGAACACCGGCTCCCAACTGCGCGACCCGTTGATGATCCTCCTCGCAGCCGTCGGCGGCGTGCTGCTCATCGCCTGCGCCAACGTCGCCAATCTTCTCCTCGCCCGCACGACCGCGCGTCGCCGCGAATTCGCGTTGCGCGCCGCCCTCGGTGCCGGACGCGGCCAGTTGATCCGCCAGACGCTCCTCGAGTGTGTGCCGCTGGCCGTCCTCGGTGGTCTCGCGGGCGTCATCCTCGCCCACTGGGGCCTCGATGCCATCCTCGCCGTCATCCCGGAGAACGCCGTGCCGGCCGAATCCGAGATCCGCGTCAACGGCCTCGTCCTTCTCTTCTCGCTCGGCCTGACGCTGGGCACGCTCCTGCTCTTCGCGCTCTTCCCGGCGCTCGAAGGCTCGCGCGCTGCCCTCGCGCCGAGCTTGGCCGACGACGCCCGCGGCACCGCCAGCGCGCGCACCAGCCGCGTCCGCGCCGGCCTGATCGTGGCCGAAGTCTCGCTGTCGCTGATGCTCCTCGTCGCGGCGGGCCTGTTGCTCCGCAACTTCGCGCAACTCCAGCGCGTCGACCTCGGCTTCGACCGCGAGCACCTGCTCGTCGTCCCGCTGTCGCTGCCGGAGTCGCGCTACGGCACGTCGGAACAGTCCATGCAGTTCTTCGAGTCCGCGGTAGACCGCCTGCGCGCGCTGCCGGTCGTCGCCTCCGTCTCCCATGCGACGAACGCACCGATGATGAACGGCAACGGCATGCCGCTGGTCGTCGAGGGCAAGACCTACAACACGCTCGATGACCTGCAGGACGGCGTGCAGTTCACCTTCGGCACCCCCGACTACTTCCGCGCCCAAGGCATCCGCCTGAAACGCGGCCGCCTCTTCGAGCCCACTGACGGCGCCGGCTCCGCCCCCGTGATCATCCTCAACGAAGCGGCGGTGAAACAGTTTCTCCCCGAGGGCGACCCGCTCGGCAAACGCGTCATGCTCGGCATCCCCGAGAACCTCCTGAAGCCGGGCATGCTCCCGCCGGAGCTCTCCAAGTTCCAATGGGCCACCGTCGTCGGCGTCGTCGACAGCGTCCGCCACTGGGGCCCGGGCAACAACCCCGTGCCGGCCGTCTACATCCCGCTGCGTCAGGCGTGGGATTTTCCGCTGCTCCACCGCAACGGGTTCCTCCTCGTGCGCACGACCGGCGCGCCGCTCGACGCCGTGCCGATGGTGCGCGACGCCCTGCGCGCGCTGGACCCGAACCTGCCGGTCCAGCGCATCACCACGATGGACCTGACGCTCCGCGACGTCCTGCGCGGCACGCGTTTCAACACGATCCTGCTCGGCCTCTTCGCGGGCGTGGCGCTCGTGCTCGCCGCCGTCGGCATCTACGGCGTCGTGGCGTGGAACGTCACCCAGCGCACACGCGAGATCGGCGTCCGCCTCGCGCTCGGCGCCGAGCGCGGCGACGTCCTGCGCCTCGTCATCGTGCAGTCGATGCGTGTCGTCGGCCTCGGTCTGCTCATCGGCCTCGCCGGCGCGTTCGCGACGACGCGCCTGCTCCAATCGCAGCTGAACAACGTGAGCGCTTTCGACCCGTGGACCTTCGTCGGCGTGGTCGCCGTCCTCTCCTCCTCCGCCCTCCTCGCCTGCTGGCTCCCCGCCCGCCGCGCCGCCCGCGTCGACCCACTCGTCGCGCTGCGCGCCGAGTGACCGCCCCGATCTCGCCCCGCGCCTCTCCCCTCCAGCCCCACACACCCCCATGCTCCACGACGTCCGTTTCGCGCTTCGCTCCCTCGGCAAGACTCCCGGTTTCACCGTCGTTGCCGTCCTCACCATGGGCATCGCGATCGGCGCGTGCACCGCATTGTTCAGCGTGCTGCAAGCCGTCGTGCTCCGCCCATTGCCTTACCCGAATCTCGACACGCTCGTGTCGGTCTGGGCCGTCCAGGCCGAGCGCAACCTCCAGGCGCCGGCCGTCTCGTGGGACAAGTATCTCGCCTTCCGCGAGCGCAAGGACGTCTTCGCCGACCTCGCCGCGCTCGCCGGCAACGGCTTCACGCTGACCGAGGGCACCGGCGAGCCCGAACAGGTCGCCGGCCAGCAGGTCTCGGCCAATTTTCTCCCGGTCCTCGGTCTCCAACCGCTGAAGGGCCGCAACTTCACCGTCGACGAGGACCGCGTCGGCGGCGCGCCCGTCGTGATGATCAGCGCGCGCCTCTGGCAGAATCGCTACGGCGGCGACCCGCGCATCATCGGTCGCACCATCCGCGTCGACGGCGTGCCGCGCGAAGTCATCGCCATCTTGCCCGACCCGATGCCCGTGCCCTTCAACGGCACCGACATCCTCGTCACGCAGGCGCGCGAATTGCCTTACCTGACGGAGCAGCAACGCAACTTCGCCGTCTTCCACGGCGCCATCGGCCGCCTCGCTCCGGGCGTCACGCGCGAGCAGGCCAACTTGCGCCTCGCGGAGATGAGCAAGCAGTTCGCCGCCGCCCACCCGGGCCACCTCGACTCACCGAACGCCAACGAAGCCCGCACACTCGCGCAGCAAGTCCTCGGCAACCTCGGCCAACTTTTCTGGACGCTCGCGGGCGCCGTCGCCGCCGTGCTCCTCATCGCCTGCGCGAACGTCGGCAACCTCTTCCTCGCCCGCGTGAGCGCGCGGCAGAAGGAGATCGCCGTCCGCCTCTCGCTCGGCGCGCGCCGCAGCGAGATCGTGCGCCAGTTCCTCGTCGAGAGCCTGGCCTTCACCACCGTGGCGACCGCCATCGGCGTCCTGCTGGCGTGGTGGAGCTTGCGCGGCATCGAGCTTCTCGCCGGTCAACAGCTCCCGCGCGGCAATGAGATCGCCCTCAACCCGATCGTGCTTCTCTTCGCCGTCGGCGTGGCGCTGCTGGCCTCCGTCGCCATCGGCATTTACCCGGCGCTCCAAGCCTCCCGCACCGACGTCGGCACCGTCCTCAAGGACAACACCCGCGGCGCCGGCGGCGGCACCGCCGCCAAGAACTTCCGTCACGCGCTCGTCGTGGCGCAGGTGGCGCTCTCGCTCTGCCTGCTCATCGGCGCCGGCCTGCTCGTGCGCAGCTTTTACCGTCTCAACCAGACCGACCCGGGCTTCCGCACGGAGGGCCGCGCCTTCGGCGGCATCAGCCTGCCGAGCTCGGTCTACGACACGCCTGATCGCGTGCGCGATTTCTACCGCCGCCTCCAGGAGCAGCTGCGCAACACGCCCGAACTGGCGCACGGCGGCCTCTCCGCCAACGTCCCGCTCACCGGCGGCGGCTTCCTCTCGCCCTATGTCGTGAAGGGCCAGCCCATCGTGCCCTTCGGCGAGCGCCCGTTGGCCACCATCTGCAACGTGAGCGCCGACTACTTCAAGACGCTGGGCATCACGCTGCGCGCCGGGCGGTTCTTCGCCGACACCGACGTCGCCACCGCCGAGCAGGTGTGCGTGATCAACGAAACGCTGGCGAAAAAGCTCTTCCCGAACGCCAACCCGCTCGACCACTCGTTCCTCATCGGACCGAACACCGACGTGACCGTCCGGATCGTCGGCGTCATCGCCGACGTGAAGACCGCCGGCCTCAACGCGCCGCCGACCGATGAGATCTACTACCCGCTCTCGCAACGCGGCCCGATCTTCACCGGCCTCGTGGGCCAAGCCCAACCCGGCCTCGCGGCCGCCGCCGTCATCCCGGCGCTGCGCCGCGCCGTGGCCGCCGTCGACCCCAACGTCGCCCTCGCCAACGCCCAGACCATGCCCGACCTGCTCACGCAGTCGCTCGGCGTGCAACGCGTGACGATGGCGCTGCTCCTCGTGTTCGCCGCCATCGCCGCGCTCCTCGCCGCCGTCGGCGTCTATTCGGTGATGGCCTACGCCGTCACCCAACGCACCGGCGAGATCGGCGTCCGCGTGGCGCTCGGCGCGAGCGAACGCGACATCCTCACCCTCATCCTCCGCGCCGGTGCGACGCAGGTCGGCCTCGGCCTCGTGCTCGGCTTGGGCGGCGCGCTCGCCTCGAGCCGCCTGCTCGAACAGGCGCTGTTCGAGGTGAAGCCCTTCGATCCACTTGTGTTCGCCACGGTCGCGGTCGGCTTCGCAGCCGTCGCGGCGCTGGCGTGCTTCGTGCCCGCGCGCCGGGCGTTGCGCGTCGATCCGCTCGTGGCCCTCCGCACCGACTGAGCCCGTCGGCCGCCGGGCGGGCGAATAAACCGTCCGGCACTTTCGTCTTTCTCGGCGGTCCATTCGCCGCAACCTCCCCCGTTTCCTTCACCATGCGCCCCCTCGTCCTCCTCCTCGCCA
>JACCDX011780192.1_pt1 | contig 14121 bp, 14 predicted proteins | sample 7449681 | NCBI WGS metagenome assembly JACCDX01 (sample SAMN15323450, study PRJNA562643) | freshwater metagenome | isolation source: river surface water | place: USA:Blue River Watershed | collected 2017-08-18
AATAACTAGGAAATACAACCATTGTGGCTGGTTGAGGTGAAAATCTCCATGTGTCGTTCATAATAAATTTTGTTACATCTCTAGTCTGAGGCATTCTAAAAAGAATTTGGCAGTCAGATGGTTTACTATCCGGTGCTAGATCTGGAACCATAACGTAGATGTTTCCACTTAAATGTCCACCCGGGTGGCTGTGCATTTCTTGATAATCACCGGGATTCTGTTGAATAGTCCAAATGCTGTTAATCACAGGCTTACATAGTGTTAGGTCAATTGTACCACTCTGTTGTGTTACCAATTCCATATAACCTTGGCAGACCTGTTCTAACCAACCGACTAGCCATGTAACATCAATATTCAGCTGATTAGGATAAACCTGTATTTGTTGGCCACCCCTAATACTGATGCCTGGATTGCCACTGTCGTTATGTTCTGGATGTTGATGTAGCTGTTCGCATAGATTAAAAATTTTACTATATTGAACAGGCGGCACATTGTCCATTGCCACTACCACTGGCTGAAAATATGCGACTTTCATTGTCATTTTTCTTCCTTAATTAACTGATATACTAGTATAGCACGATCTAATACTTTTTGTAAAGCTGGATTGGTTTTTGCAGTTTCCCTAACATCTTTCCAAAGTTGTCCTTCACGTATTTCTGCATATTTTGCTCGTCCATCTTTTGGTTTGTTGGGATCATAGTCCCACCCTATAGCTACCCGTGAGCTGGGATCAGATCCTAATTCTCGAGCATAGGTAATTCCATTTGCCCGTTCATATACATACGTTGTACCAGGTTTGAGTGAGCCCATTATAAGATCTTATCTAAATGAATAATTTCACTTTGTCTTGAAATTTCTTTGACAAAGTATGCACAATGTGGTTGTTCAGCTGATGACAACGGTGTTGCCAATAGTTGTCCGTTTTTCATTTTAGGAAAATACCATTTAACATCATTGTAAAAATTTACAACTTGAATTGGTTTAAATTCAACTCTAAAACTACTTAATGGATTGAACACTAATGCTTCAAATCCTCGATCATTAAGACTGGTTAATGGTAATACTTCAATGTCACATGCACTACTACTGTCACCGACTGCTATACACCAATCAATTGGCATAGTAACTTCATCATCGCCAATTCTCAACACCATTGCCGGAGCATTAAAGCTCTCTAAAAATATCAGCGGCATAAAAAAGAAATCTGGTTCTTTTGGATCGCTATTGTCTAATACAGCGAATCTTGTACTATCATCCACTTCATCTGGTAGATTATTAAGACTGAATGCCTTATTATCTAATGTTAAAATCTGCATATTATTTTTGCCAATTAACCTTTTCTAATGTAAAAGGATACTTAGCCTCCTTGTAAAATTTCTTTCTTTCTGTTAGGTGTCGCTTTGCGTATTTGCACGTGGAGGTAACATCCCAGATCTGGACAAAGTCCTTATCCTCTGCCTTACGGATTCCTCGTCCAATGCTCTGGATAACCCTAACAAAGCTCTTTCCGGGCTCCAAAAGAACCAGATTAAAAATCCTAGGGATATTAATACCCACAGCGGCCACACCATAAGTCGCCACAATAATCTTATTGTCAGCTGTCGCAACTTCATCATATTCTTCTTTCCTGTCTTTAGTTTTTACTTCGCCTGATATAAACACACTATCTTCAAGTTCATTAACTAAAAATTTGCCTGAGTCAATTCTATTAACAAGAACTAGTGTATTGCCTGATTCTGAAATTTGCCTAATTAATTTACTAACATATATCATTCTATTTTCGTCAGTGACGAGATATTTTAATTCTTCAGCATAGCTAGAAAATTCAGGAAGATCAATTAATTGTGCTACATTTACATGACAGTTACTTAGAACTCCCTTTTCTTGTAATTCGTGTGCTTTGATGCTGCCAATCACAGGACCAATGCTGGCAAAAATACTTTCGCTTTCAAATTTTTCTTTAGGTATTGTTCCTGTAAGTCCCCAACGTATTCCTGCATTGCATAGGTTTTGTGTTAGCAGACTTTTTAATACATCTGCCTTGGCCATATGTACTTCGTCAACAATAACCGTCTTGACACCGTCAAGAAATTCAGCAAGAGTTAAAATATCGTGCTCTTGATTTTTACTTTTCTTATCTAAAATGTTAAGACTTTGCCAAGTACAAATAGTGTGTGTTTTATTGAGATCTTTTCTGTCTCCATAGTATACACCGACATCAAGCCCGCAGTTTATAAAATCTTCTTCTGTCTGTTCTACTAGACTTTTATTAGGAACAATGACTATACTTCTGCCGTATTTTTCTGTAACGTGTGCTAAAGTAGCAGTAGTAATAGTTTTACCTGCACCGGTGGCAATTTCTTGAATGCATTGTGTATTTTCTAAAAATTTATTAATAGCACTTACTTGATAATCTCGTAAAAGGATAGGCTCACCCTCTTTAGGATGTCCTTTTGGCCAAGTTTTTCCTAGGTCTGCCCAATAATTTTCTGTCACCGGAACAAATTCAAATTTTACACTGGTACGACGGTCTTCAATGTCGTCAATTGAAATTTTTAGACTATGTAATATAGGTAATATTTGATCTAATTGATTAATATAACCAGTACCACCAAGGCCAAATAAACTGACAGTTCCGTCCCAGCGTCCTAGTTTATATGCAGGATGGTATCTAGCGTAAGGGATTTCATATTTGAAAGTATTGGCTAATTTCTTCCGTGCATCTAGTGGAAGATTTTCAAATTTTATATTAACTTCGTCTTGTATAATCAGTCTTACGCTCATAATGTTTTAAAATTTTCTATTAGTGCAGGTGAATGATGATAGGTCACAATCAAGTCACAACAGTTCGCATAAACTGCGGTCTTGCTATATCTCAGTGCTGTTCCTATCGATATCACTGCGTTTGGTTTCCACTGATTTTTTATGAAAAATTTTGGTATTTTTCCATTAGGTACACAGGCAATTTTAGTATGCTCGTCTAATACTGCATTATACTTGTTAGTGGCAATGAGGTTGTTGAATTCTTTTCCAATCTCACTATTGTCTAATCTAAAGTAAATGCCAACACCACCAAAAATTTCACATTTTTTAAGGCTACTATCCAATTTTTTCAAAATTTCCAAAGCTGTTTTTTCAACATTATGTTCCCAGGTAATCAGTACAGGAAGTCTCTTGAGATTTTTGAGAGTTTGTATGAGATCGTCTAATGAGTGCTCGTTCGAGTCAACCCATACTTTTGTGCCTGACCGTGAAATTATGGTATTTTTTATGGTTTTTTCAGTTTTTTCTCGAAGAGCAACATTGTATTGAAATTTAATGCGTCTGTCTTCAACAAGGTCACTGTCTTCTAATCCATCTTGACCAATGTCGTTGATCAACAGTCGTTGATGCTGAGAATTTAAAAAATTGTTAAATTCTAATTTTTCAGAAATTTCATGAAAATTCCAAGATTTTATGGTTTTGTAAAAACCTCTGATTTCGTCACTGATTTCAAAATCATGTTTTTCAAAATTTTCCACAACTGTCACTATGTTACGTTCTGTCAGGTCCAACAAATTGATTCTGTTGGTAAAAGTTTGAACTGAACCTTCAATAATTTTTGACAAATTTAACAGAGATTTCTTTATATTGGCATTAAAAGCAAATTCTATGGCTAATGACACTGTGCCGTCTTTACTTCTGTTGATAAAAATTCGTTTTGTAGTATCAACGGGTCTAAAATTTTTAGACCATGTTGGATTTTCTAGTGATTGATCGATAATTTCTTTCACGGTGATTAAGTTTTCTTTATTTTCATTGAGAATTTTCAATAAAAGACGAGATTGATTCTTTGTAATGAATAAAGAACTAGAAACCGTAGTTGATAGGCTCTTTAAAATTTTCAAATCTCTAGAGGGGACTAGTTTTGTAAGTTTTTCAAAACCTTGTTTTTGAATTTCAAGTAATAAATGATCAATATACATACTATAATTTTACAATCAACTGTTATAAATGTCAAGCCTTAAAAGAAAATAGGCCCTATAAAATATTTAAGGCCTATTTTGAGGTTTTTGAGCAAATTGATGCAATTATAGAGAAGCGTCTTCCATACCTGCAACTCTAAGTTTGATAATGTTTGTTATTTGCCATTGCTTTTGATCAAGTGCTTTAGTAATACCTAACCACTTGTTTCTTAACAGAGCAAATTCGTTGATAATTTTTTCAAAATCAACAACATCATCTTCGCCGTCGACATATTTTTCAACATCTCGACTGGTTAATGCTCTTTGATAGTTTTCAAGATACTTTCGAAAGTGTTGACTACGCAATCTTCTAAGTTCTATGTTGAGATATTCTAAAATTGCTTCAATTTCCTGTAGTTGACTAAATCGTTGTTCAACAACACCAGGCATACTGGCAGCGGCCTTTTCAATATTACCCGTTATACGGCATTCACTTTTTGCTGCCTGCAATTCGGCATCAAAATACGCCACGGCATCAGGAATATTTGAAATATCTTTAGCTATCTCAGTGTACCAACCCATTAGAAATCCAATTCATCAAGATTTTCGTCTTCGTATCCGTCGCTATCTTCTAGATAATATGCAATAGCTGAATCTAAATTTTCTTCATGACCGGTTGCACCTTGTAGTGCTCGATCACTTACACCTAAATCCGCTAGTAAATCAACGTAACGTTCTGCTACTGATTCAATTTGCTTTTTATCTAAATATTCACTGAACAACAACCAGATATCGGCAATTTGAGTTTCATTCAACATTTTCTATATTCTCCTCAGGAACGGTAATGTTTTGTTTGATATGAAATTTTTCCATTATCATATCTAATTTATCATCTTTCCATTCTTTTCGGTAGAATTTGAATTCTTCTCCAGTCTCAGGATCAATCCACTTGAGCCTATTACCTTCTTGTTTGAGAAGACCTTCAGCTTCAAACAAGTCAACCAGTCCGCTATAGGGATTCATGCCTGTAGCATAGGGAATCTTAACCTGTACTGACTCAAAAGGTTTGGCATAACGTGTTTTCATAATCTTACAGGCAGCACGAATACCAACCACGTCTGAAATTTTATTGCCGTCTTCGTCTTCTTTAAGTTTAAGTTTCTTCATAGCAACAACAATACTTGATGCATAGATAAAACCTTGACCGCCTGAAATTTTATCGTCAGGATCAAACATGTCTTGGCTTGCGTATGTATGGTTAGTTGCTACTAAACCAATGTTTAAGCTACCAAACATATTAACACAGTTACGAACAAGTGCTGTCAATGCTTTAGGTTTACGGCCCATGTCACCTTTTAGGTCGCCCGCTTCGAATTGATTTACATCTGTCGGGGTCAGCAACATACCAAGACTGTCTATGACAAATAAAACTTTGGGCCTATTTTCTTCAGGCATTGCCCTATACTCTGTAACAAATTCATTGATAGTTTTTGCTACATCGTCAATCATAGCCATGTTGAGCTTGAGAAGTTTGTCTTCGCTAGTATCTACGCCAAGGGCATGTAACCATGCTTCGTCCAACGCATTTTCGCTGTCAACTAGGACAACATAAATGCCCTGTTCCTGTGCGTGTCTAACTAGGTTACCTGAACAAATATATGACTTACCTGCACCTGACTCACCAGCAAACACGGTAACCTTGCCCAGAGGAACGCCTTTGTTAAAGTCGCCGCTGATCAAGTAGTTTAACGCATAATTTCCTGTACTGACCCAATCTGTAGGGTCTGTAAAACCAACACTTAGTCCAGTAATTGACTTAGTTAAGGTCTTACGAAATTTTGATAAATCGAACGCTTTAGTAGCCATTATTGATCCAACTCCATTGAATTCCACTCTTTGATCACTGCAATAACATCATCTTCTGTGTTACACATGGTCTTGGTGTTTTTCCATTCTTCTTTCTTGTCACGACCGCCAATTTCAACCATCCAACCATTATCATAACGATAGACAGTAATTGACTCGTTAACCTTTGCTAATTTTGTTAATTTTGCCATTTTAATCTCCTAATAGATGTGAGAGCTTGGGCGTATGACTAGGTCACAGAGGCCCAAGGCGTCTTTATTACTTTTGACGATTGCGAATCATTGCAAGAATATCTTGCGCTCTGCTGTCAGTGGTTGCACTGGCAGTAGACTTAGCATCGCTTTGATCTGCTACTGGAGCAGGATCTCTAGGAGTTTGAGTCATTGCAGGAGTATCGTCATCCTCATGATCTCTAGCAGAAGACTTAACTGGATCACCAGTACCTTGTCCCATACCTGCTGGCTTGAAGTATTGACCCCAACGATCCATATCAAATGCTTCGCCATCAACAGATGCTTCAAACATTTCTTTCATGACCTTGAGTTCAACTTCTGAAGGTTTCTTTGGAAGATAGTCACTGAGCTTGTAAAGACCGTGTTGCTTAACAGCGGCTTGTTCAACATCATTTAGAGGACGCTCACGACGGCTCCACTTAGAAGTAGAGTAGTCTGCATAACCACCTTTTGAGCTCTTGATCAGTCTAAAATCAATGCCGTGAACAAAGTCAGTTGGCAGATCTTCTAGTTCAGGATCAACAAGTGCTGAACGGATCAATTGGAAAATCTGAGGTCCGATAATAAATCTACGGATTGGATTTTCTGGAGTTTGTTCTTCCTTGAGACCGTCTTCAACAACAAATCCTTGGAAGATATAACTACGTTTCTTCCAATACTTACGACCCATATCTTCAAGACTTGGATCCTTAAACCATCCACGAACTTCGCTTAGGATGGGACAAGTATCGCCATACATTTCTACGCAGGGGACTTGTACAATAACTTGTTTTGAATCGGTTTGACCTTTAACACCAGCGAATGGTAGTTTGATCATTGCACGTTCAACCCAGAAAAAAGTATTGTCTTGGTTGCCGTCGGGTAAGAATCGGACAGTTGCTTCTTGTCCTTCTTTTAAGTTCCAGAACGGATAAATTGAATTATCACCGCCTGTACGTTCACCAGAGCCACGTTGCTCTGCTTCTTTTAGTTTTGCACGAATTTCAGCCAAAGATGCCATAATATTCTCCTTAATAAGCCTTTGCTTTTATATTTGCCTTTAGTTGTTGAAACCTATCAACAAAAAACGCATACATGTTATTGTATGCGTTTTTATTTAGTTCTGCAAGAAGAATCTTGCCTAAAATATGGTCAGTTTAACCAATTATCTTAAACCAGCAATTCTTCGCATTGCATCAAGTTCTGCAATAAACTTTGAATCGTTAGGTTCTCTACTTTCTTTCTGAGTAGTTGCTGGTTTCTGAATGTTCATTGGATTATTTGCTTTTTTACGAGCTGCCGTATCTGCCGCAAATGTACCAGGTGTTCCGGCTTGTCCTGGCTTGGCTGCATTGGCCTGTGCCATTTGAGCGGCAGTAGGTCCACCTTGGCCGCCACGGCCTGCACCGGCGTTTTGAGCAGGTTTTGTCTGTGCCATTTGCACAGCATAAGGCTTGCCTTTCCATGTAAATTGTTTTTCTCCTTTGGCTTTAGCATCAGCAAATGCTTGACCAAATGTCATACTATCACGATTTGCTGGTTGGCCGGCCTGTGCTGGTGCTGCCGGTGCCGCTGCCTGGGCAGGTGCCGGAGTTACGGATCCATCTTCTGGATTAGTTTTACTTCCGTCAGCATTAGCAATAGATACATTTTGACCTTGTGCATTTACACCATTTGCTGCCTGAGTGGCGGCTCGCTGTGCAGTTGCCGCTGTGTCGGCTGCTGTTTGAGCATTAGTTGCGGCTTGTCTTCTAAGAAAGTCTGCTTGAGCGGCGGCTTCCTCGCCAGGATTACCAACGCCTGTTCCTGCGCTTGATGCTGCCAACTGTGCCTGTTGTGCATTAGCTGTCATTGCTTGACCCATTGCTTGATCTTCAGCATCTTGATTGGCTGCAATTTCTTTTTCTTTAGCTGCCTGACGACCTTGTTGTGCTAAAGCCTGTGTTGCAGGCTCAACAAAATTAGCATCTCCGGCACTAACAACATTGCCGTTTTCATCTTTTGTAAAGCCTGGCATTAGATTACCTTCGTCATCTACAGAACCCGGAGGAGGACCACTAGGTGCCGCTGCCGGTTGTCCAGCTTGAGCAGGAGGGGGTGTTGAACCTGCTCCCATAGCCTTTTCTGGAGCTTCTTCGGGCTTTCCAGCTGCCGCAGGTGCTGCCGCAGGAGTCGCAGGAGCTGCCCCAGGAACTTGTTCGCCAGCTTTTGGCTTTGGCATACGTGCCATAATTGCAGGATCAGTTGGGTTAGCGCCACCGAGCCATTTTAATTGACTAGGTGTTAACTTTGCTTTTGCTGCCGCAACTGCGTCTGCTGCCGGAGCTGGAGTTCCTGACTGTACTGGTTTGCCGCTAGAATCTCTAACAGGGTTTCCGCTACTGTCTACAACATTTTCAGCAACTAAACTCTTTTCGTTAATTAAATTAATATAATCGCGTAGTGTCTTCATATTATTTTCCAAAATTTATTTTACCCATGATCTGTTTCATCATATCTGCAGGATTCATTTGTCCGCCTGGGAATTGTATGTTTTGATTAGGCATTTGACCTTGAACACCTTTCATCATGCCGCCCATCTTCTTTTGCAGTGTTTGACCAACAGCGTCTGGATTACTAAAATCTAACACTTCGTCGCCTTCGTCATCACTACCAAATTTAGGTAGTTTGATTTTCATGCCTTTGGCAGCTGCCATAGCATCATCGTAACTAGCAGGTTTTCCGTTGATCATTCCCGAGGATGAACTTGTAGTTTTTGCACCAGATTGTTTCATCAGATCATTAAACATAGCATCAATGTCCATGTCAGCTGATGTTTCGTCAACTGGGCGGTCAACTCCTGCTAGTCTTAAAATATCATTTTGTTGTCTAATAGGTTCTGGAGGATCTATTTTATCAACTAATCCAAATGCATCTTCTATATCTCGTTCATTGGCGTTTGGAAACTTATCTAAAAGTTTGTCTTTCATCTTTTGACCGCCAATAGTGAAATTCTTTTCTTCGGTATTCCAGAATCCCTGCATAAACTCTTTCATTGCTTGAAGATCTGATCCATTGTTTTCAAATCCACATTCCATTGGAGTCATACCACACTCTTCAATGGCGTCTAGCAGAGTCATTTCTTTACCGCCAAGATTAATTCTTGTGTCTAATTCAGCGCCTGCTTTTTTAGCTCTAGCAATAGCTTTCATTAGTCCTTGTTTAGCCAAATGTTTTGCAGTACTGTGACCTTGGCCGTGCTTGCCTGCCAATGCACTTGGATTTTTTCTTGGAGGATCTGGATCAAATGGTGGATCATCAGATTCTTTAGTCTGTTTAGTTGGTGCTGGTTTTTGTGGAGTTGGTTGGCTAGTTGATTTAGATTTCTTTTCAGCATCAACTTGTGCCTGTGTTTTCTGTCCACTTAAAATAGCTACCATTTCATCAGCTGTGTAATTTTGATTTTCTGCAACTGGTGCAGGCTGTTCAGGTGCTGGTGCAGCCGCAGGTTCAGCAGCCGCAGGTTGTTCAGGTGCAGCCGGAGCTGGCGGTGCAGCCGGAGGTGTCTCTGCCGCAGGTTCTTGCTCAACAGGTGCTTTATCTCCGTCGCCGTTAAAATCTAATTGTTGTGCAATAGTTGTACCGTTGTTTTCGTCATAATTCACTAACAGTGCCTGAACAACCGGTCTAGCATCTAGTTCGCTGTCAATGTCTTTTAGTTCGTCAACAAAATCAGGATCGTCTATAAGACCTTTTAGTGTATTAATTGCATTAATACCTTCACCGCCTGCTTTTAATTCACCTTTGGAAAAAATATCATTTAAATCTTTAATTGCTTGTTTTTGTACAGACTCGTCATCGCTAAACAGTCTATTGGGTGTAGTTTCTTCTTCAGAAATTAATGAATCCATGAAAGACTCTAATTCTATTTCAGGATCGTATGATTCTGTTTTGTGATCGTGATCATCGCATTCGCAATCAGCAATTGGCTCACCACAGTCATCGCATTTTTCTTTTTCTTCACCTAACAAATCATTAACACCAAGTTCTTTAACAGGTAAATTTAAATCATCTGAAAGTTTGTAAATGTATGGAAATACTGCTTTTAGTTCTTCGTTGAATGTACGAATAGTTAGTCTGTCAACAAGGTCATTTACAACTTCTTCAGGAATAATTTGTTCTTCTTGTTCTTCAAAAGATTCTACAAACTGTTGATAAAATGATGGTCGCTGTAATTTAGAAATTGTTTCTTTAATTTGATCAATTCTTTCAGCAACACGGTCAGTAATTTGTCCCATTGCTTCTGACAATTGATCTTGACGGCTTACATAACCTTTGAATCTTCTTAGACTGGCTAATTCTTCACTTAGACCAATAACATGTTTACCAATGGCATCATATGGAGTTCCACCATTTTTAATGTGTTCTGCTAAAGCTCTTGCCCCATTAAGATGTTTGCTAGGATAAAGGAATCTTTCTCCTAGGCCATTTTCAATATAGATACTTTCAATATGTAAGGTACGTCCAGCAGCCAGTTCAGGATTGACAGGTGCTGAATGTTTAATGATTAAACGAGCTTCTCCTAAATCCTGGTAGCTTACTTTAGATGTACCAAAAAGTTTGCTTTCCATCATGTTACCTTCTCCGGTTTCCTCGGGTCTTTTTGTTAAGAAATTATAATCTCTTTTGTCTAAATTTGATTGTCCGCTTGTTTGAGCATCAAACTTTAATCCATGGCCTCTAGCAAAACCTTTAAAAGATCTCACCCATTTGTAGGCTTTTCTATGCCCGTTACTAGGCTGATTATCAGGAGTAAAATCTCCTAAAATTTTAATAACCAACCCCTCAACATCATCAAGTGTCATGGTGATGGTAGCAAGTGGTTTTCCGCTTTCTGAATACTTAAATTCAAAAAAACGAGCCTGCGGTACGTCCTCTTTTTTGTACAAAACTTGCCCGTCTTCACCGCCAATTTTTATTGAGGGAAAGCGAGTTTGTATTTTTCCATAGAGTTCTTTGGCAATATTGTCTAAATTAGCGTCCATATGATATTTATCAAAGGTTAGTGGAAACAAAAATAGGTAAAGGAGGCTCTATATCTTCCTCATAAAAATCACGACTGCTTAAAACTTCAGTAACTCTAGGGTCCCAATCTGCTAAAATTACGCTCATCCTAACTAACAGCAATAGTGCTGATACTAGGTCATCGTGTAGTCCTTCTTTTGCTTTAAATGTGGTTCCAGCCGCAATAAACCCTTTTAATTCGCTGATTAATGGGCGGCTGTTGATTTTTATTCTATCTGATTCTATTAAAAATTTAAGTCTGGCACAGGCACTAACTTTAGTACTGTAAGTAGTATTAAATCCCTTACGGAACTTTCTAACGTGTCCTTTGCGTATAGGTTCACTGACAAATAGCCCGGGAAATGTTTCCTCTCCCATATCCCTAATGACAACTAGTCCTGCTTCTCCAACTGTATTGTTTTCTATACTCCAGTAAATGTTATTAGAATTTTCAACACCTAATTGTTCTTGTATATAATTCAATATGTCACGCAATATTTTAATTTGTCCTTGAATAGGAGTTATATTGTGCTGCCATTCGGCACACTGTACCATACTAGGTAATTCAAAAACTTGTATGGCAGCATAGTCTCCGCCAGTACCTAGACTAGGATCAAGAGAAACCAGATACAGATTATTTCCAGAAGGTTTCTTATACCAACGAACTTGCCCCATTTTTTCAACAGGATCTCGACCTAACAGTTCGCTTAGTTTAATACTGTTAACTAGCGTTTCGTCATAGACTAAGAATTCACAGCCGTATTCACGACGGAATCGTTCTTCGCCAATACGACCCATTTCTGCTTGTTTCCACGCTTCATCGCGCTCGGGGTGATCGTCCCAGTTTGATCTATAGCCAAAGAAGCCATTGATGCCTACGTCATTTGCGATAGTATCTCCAAACTCGTCAAATTTATGTTGGCTTTCTTTCCAGATAGTAGCAAATGTATCTTCGTCTGAGTTAGGAGTACTTGTAATAATCGCCTTACCACCAGTTGCCAGTGTAGGCGAGATAGATGTCCAAAACTCTTCAGCAATATTAGGTTGCACAAACGCAAACTCGTCGCAGTATAGTAGAGATATAGACATACCACGACCAGTTGTGCCTGTTGTTGTTTGACTTACGATACGACTACCATTATCAAATTCAATCGATCCTTTATTGTAACTAATAACACCACAGCGTACATAATCAGGACATAATTCATATCCGTAACGGATACGTTGCATAATTTCTTGTGCGCCTGTGTACTTGTGTGCGGCCACTAAAATGGTTTGGTCTGGATGAAACATTGCATACCATAGCAGGTATCCAGCGGCACATGTAGTCTTGCCACTTTGTCGTGGCATCATGTTAACATTAAAACGATGATCGTTATAAGAATGTAATAAACCTATTTGATATTCGTAAGGTTCAAAGCGTATTTTACCTTTGGTGGGATGTTGTATGTTAAAAAAGTTTTTAACAAAATATAGATATCCTTCAACGGGGTCACTGCACATCAACAGGTCTCTAACCTGTTCTTCAGTAAATCTTTCTTTGGTGTGTGCCTTTTTGGTTAAGACACCATCTAAACTTTTTGCCATAACACTATTTACAATAAAAAAGCGGGCTATTAGCCCGCTTTTGAGTAATTAACTTTTATCAGTTGCCTTTTACTTCGTTATATAATTGGCTTAGTTGTGCCTTTAGAGATTCTAGTGCCATTGGGTTACCACCACCGTTGACTTTTGGTGCTTCTTGACCTTGACCATGAAGGTCGTCACCAGTTGGGGTTACTGCTTCTGGGCCTGCATATAATTCTGTTGGAGCATTGGCAAATTCTTCATCAAACGGAAAATCATCGCCACCAATAATTACATCTTTACCTTGATCGTGTGGAACTTCGTGCCCGTCTTCAATGCCTTTAAGTATACTCATTAGATCTTTAATACCGCCACTACCGCTAGCATTCAAACTTACGTTCATGCTAACTGAATCGCTTTGCTTAGGTGGAGGAGAAACCATATCACCGGGCATATTGCATTCATCTATACCTTCTGAAAAGTAATCAAGACCTAGACTCTTACGTAATTGTGCAACTTCGTCTAGTGGCATTTCTACTTGGCCTTCGTTTGCAGGAACTGAACGATACATACCGTCAGAACCTAGTTCTACACTTACTGCGCCTAGTCCTCTAATGCCAATTAATGCCGCAGGCACTTTAATAACTTCGCCAGATCCTGTACCTGCTTCACTTCTTCCAGCCCACTTGTAGATCTTTCCGTCAATGTCAATTGTGTATGGTTCAGGACCAGGTTTGTATCTTGGATCAAAACGTTTATTCAAAGGTACAGTGGCTGGCTTTTCGGCAGCCGGTGCAGGTTCTGCACTTGGATCTGCCGGTGTGGGTTTAAAACCACCAGTTACCTGTCCGTCTGGACCAATTGAAACTCTTTCTGACACAGAGCTGTCAATCTCAGCTAGTTTTGATATTAGTTCTTGAAAATTCATTTGTCTGTTCCTTTAGGTGCTTTGATATCAACGTCACTCTTTTTTAGACCTTTAAGAAAACTCATCAAATGCTTTTCGCCAACCATCTTTTGGCCAGCTTCATCTTTTTCGTAGTCTTTTTCAAGAAGGGATTCTCCTTTCTTAGCATTTAAACCAGAAAGATTAATTTCTTCTTCGTGAATATCAAATGGTGTTCTTACACGAATTCTTGACGAATTGATTTTTAACTGTTCAGCAATATATTCTCTCAACACGGCTGCGGTTGTTGGATATGTAACTTTAATGTCAAATATATTAACTTCAGAAAACTTTTGATCTGGAAAGTCTAACGGACTTTCTTGTATTGGTGTTCTTTTACCAGCTGAGCAAGATGTACAACCGTACTTTTCTAAAGCGATTTTCATCTGTTTTGCACAGTCTTTTGGGCAGTCCCCGGCAATCTTTACTTTATATTCGTAAACTTGTTTGCTTTCTTCTAAGTAGGTTTTGAAACTTTTCATAATCGTATCCATATTGTATATTTATGTGTCTTTCATGTTCTTAAGTTTCTCTAGAAGACTGT
>JACCDX010191130.1_pt1 | contig 14120 bp, 14 predicted proteins | sample 7449681 | NCBI WGS metagenome assembly JACCDX01 (sample SAMN15323450, study PRJNA562643) | freshwater metagenome | isolation source: river surface water | place: USA:Blue River Watershed | collected 2017-08-18
AAGTCGATCCCAGGGATCCTCTCCCAAGAATCTCAAGGCAACATCGTAGGTTGCCCCACCCCAGGCCTCTATTGACAGCAGCTGAGGAGTTAGGCGTGAGACGTGCGGGACAACGGCTACCAAATCCTTGCTTCGGATTCTGGTTGCCAGTAGCGATTGATGTGCATCCCGGAAAGTAGTGTCCGTAACCAAGACGCGTTTTTGCTCTCGCAGCCAAGCCGCAAACTTCTCAGGGCCAATCTCGGTCAGTAATTGCTTAGTCCCTTCCGGAACAGGCTTGGTGAAATCAACGGTTGGGAGCTTCAGTTCGGGATTCGGCTTGTCTCCGCGTTCACCAAATGGACGGTTAACAGTTACCTCCGCTAACCACTGCAACACCTTGGTGCCGCGGTCTTGCGAGACTCGAGCCTTCATCAGCTCCGGACGCTCATCAATGAAATGAGTTGACAGGTCACCGCTGGCAAATGTTGGATCTTCGACCACGGCCTGCAAGAAGTTAATGTTGGTAGCGACTCCACGAATACGGAACTCAGCTAACGCTCGACGAGTGCGTTGAACGGCCGCCGGGAAATCCCGACCCCTAGCAATTAGTTTCACGAGCATCGAGTCAAAGTGCGGGGAAACTTCAGCGCCGGTTGTTACTGTTCCACCGTCTAGACGAATTCCCGCCCCACCAGGTGATCGGTAGGTGGTAATCATGCCAGTGTCAGGTCTGAATCCTGAAGCTGGATCCTCGGTTGTTATGCGACACTGAATAGCAAATCCGTGTGGAGCCAGCTCTTCTTGCTTGAGGCCAAGTTCTGCGAGGGTTTCTCCTTGCGCAATTCTTAGCTGGGATTGAACTAGGTCAACATCGGTTATCTCTTCAGTGACAGTGTGTTCAACCTGAATGCGCGGATTCATCTCGATAAAAACATGCTTGCCAGTATTTGGCCCCTGCGTTTCTATTAGGAACTCGACTGTCCCGGCATTTTGATAGCCAATTTCTTTTGCGAAGGCGATGGCATCCTGAAAAAGTTGCTCTCTGAGAGTCTGCTCTAGCTTTGGAGCCGGGGCAATCTCAATCACTTTTTGGTTTCTGCGTTGAATCGAGCAATCGCGTTCAAACAGATGCATCACATTTCCGTGATTGTCAGCCAAAATCTGAATCTCAATGTGCCTAGGTCTGATTACGGCCTGCTCCAAAAAGACTCTCGGATCCCCAAAAGCACCACTGGCTTCTTTCATCGCCTGCTCAAGAGCGGCTGGCAATTCCTCAGCCTTATCAACCTTGCGCATTCCGCGCCCGCCGCCGCCGGCTACTGCTTTCACATAAAGCGGAAAGCCAATTGATTTGGCTTGCGAAATTAACTTCTTGGGATCACTGGAAGATTCGGTTGAATTGAGAACTGGAACACCGGCTCTTATTGCAGCCTGCTTTGCGTTGACCTTGTCTCCAGCAAGTTCTAGGACTTCGGCAGAAGGACCGACGAAGACAATTCCGTTTTCTTTCGCAGCCCTAGCCAGCTCGGGATTCTCACTCAAAAATCCATAGCCCGGATAGATTGCGTCAGCGCCGCATTCTTTGGCAACCCGGATGATTTCTGAAACGCTCAGATACGCGCGGATTGGTGACCCATCGGCATCGATCTGGTAGGCCTCATCGGCTTTTTGACGATGTATTGAATTGCGGTCTTCATAGGGAAAGACAGCAACGGTCTGATAGCCCAGTTCATAGGCAGCACGAAATGCCCGGACGGCGATTTCGCCTCGGTTAGCGACAAGAATCTTCTTGAACATGCTTCTCCGCTGAAACTGGCGCTGGCTGAATGACTAGCAACAGATAAAAAGGTAGCCTATTGCAATGCATGTGTTGAGCGTCAGTTCCCTGAAGGGTGGGGTGGGTAAGACCACTGTAGCCCTTGGATTGGCGTCTGCGGCCCTAAATCGTGGGCTCAACACATTGGTGATTGATCTGGATCCGCAGTGTGATGCCACCAGTGGATTGGCAGCTCCATCCGACCAGGGGTTCTCCGTTGCCGAGGTATTGCAAACCGGCAAGGTGACCACCTTGAAAAGAGCTATCGTGCCTTCCGCCTGGTTCCGCGACAGCAAAATGGATGTATTGGTTGGCTCTCCAAGATCCCTGCTTCTGGACAATCCAGCGCCGTCAGTGAATGATGTTTGGAAGCTCGAAGAGGTGTTGGTTCGCATTGAAGATGACTATGACCTGGTCATCATCGACACCCCACCCTCCATCAATGCCCTGACTCGAACCGCCTGGGTCGCTTCCGACCGCGTGATATTGGTAACTGAACCTGCCCTCTATTCGGTGATTGCGGCGGATCGAGCCCGAAAGGCTATTCAGGAAATATCGGCCAAGCTCTCCCCCAGGCTTCAGCTTTTGGGAGTTGTGGTCAATCGTTTTCGTCCGCAATCGCATGAGCACGACTACCGAATCAAGGAGCTGAAAGAGCTCTTTGGCGATCAAATCCTCATGCCCTACTTCGAAGAGCGAGCTGCGGTCCAACAGGCAACTGGCGCTGCCCGACCAATCCATTCTTGGCCAGCCGAAGGCGCAGCGGAGATTGCTCGCGGCTTTGACTGGCTGCTGGCAGGCGCACTGAGTGACCTGGAGCAAGCCGCCGGCAACAAGGAAAAAGTCGGTGCGGTTGGAAGATCAATTCGTGGCACCGGAATCGATGAAATTATCGAAGTGCAGGAAATCAAACCAAAGAAAAAGCGTTGGTGGTCTAGGAAATCTTCCTAGCACGGCGAGCTGCCAGCTCATCTTGGATTTGCGCTTCTTCAGCAGCAAAGTCAATCAAAGTAGCTTCAACCTCTCGAACCAAGCGGCCAACTGCGATTCCAAACACTCCCTGGCCTTGACCCAAAAGGTCAATTACTTCATCTTGTGAGGTGCACAGATAAACCCTGGCGCCGTCGCTCATCAAAGTTGTGTTAGTCAGGTCTGCGATTCCAGCTGCCTTTAGCTGCTCGACCGCAATACGAATCTGCTGAAGAGAAACTCCCGTATCGAGCAGTCGCTTGACTAGCTTTAGGACCAAAATGTCGCGGAAAGAATAAAGTCTCTGCGATCCAGAACCAGTAGCGGACTGAATTGATGGAACTACCAGGCCAGTTCTGTCCCAGTAGTCGAGCTGACGATAAGAGATGCCCGCAGCCGCGGCAGCAGAAGTTCCTCGATAGCCCAGCGGAGTAGCCGGCACACCATCGTCGAACAGGGTTGGTGATTGAATCTCCAACGCATCTCCTTTTCTCGTGAGAGATAAAAGTTTGCCTTCAACTATTGGTTTAGGGTTTATCTGCCCCGCGTGTCGCTAACCTTCGATTTGGTCAATTGCGTCGGCCACTAAATGTGCCCTGATTGCGCCAAAACGTTCCGCTATTTCGCGTCCCAGGTGAGCAGCCTTAGCGGCGGAATCTGGAGCTTTTTTGCGAACAACTGGTTCGGTAACTCCGGTAATAATTCCAACCTCTCGCTCAGCCGCAGCCTTAAGGCCGCGAAGGTGCCTGGGTTGAATACCAAATTGCTCTAGCCCCACCAGTGCAAATGCAATCTCAACCTCGTGCGAGGAATGCGGTTGCGCTCCAAACAATCCCAGTTCTGCTGCTTCTTTGAACGCTAGATCTGATAGACCGGTTTCACTCTTGAGCTGCGCGGTTGAAAATCGTTGTCCCTTACGAAGGCTAACTGAGCTGCTGCTCGGAAGAAGAGGTTTTCTGCCTGCATCGAGTTCAGCCAGGTACTCCTTGATGACCTTTAGCGGTAGGTACTGGTCCCTTTGCAGCGAAAGCACAATTCGAAGGCGCTCAATCTGCGATTCTGAATACTTTCTATATCCGGCATCTGTGCGCTCGGGAGTTACAAGTCCCTGATCTTCTAAGAAGCGCAACTTAGACGGTGATAGATCGCCGAATTCTGGCTTGAGAACTGTTAGTACTTGCCCGATTGTGTAGAGCTTCCGATGGTCCTGAAGCTTGCGGACTGCATTGTCCATTTAACGATCCTTGTCTGACGAATAAAAGGTGAGCCGAAACTTTCCAATCATGATTTCCATGCCGTTGATAAGTCGCTGCTTATCTACTCGCTGGGAATCAACATAAGTTCCATTCATAGAACCCAGATCGGAAACTGTGAAAATGTTGCCTGCTCTGTCAAAGCTTGCATGCCGACGAGAGACTGTTACATCATCCAAAAAGATATCTGCATCCGGGTGACGACCTGCGATGGTTTGATCTTGGTCGAGAAGATAGCGTGATCCAACACCGGGCCCTCTGTGCACTATCAAGAGTGCGGAAGATGCTGGCAAAGCTGCTAGAGCTGAGGCTTCTTCTGGAGAGAGTGTTGGGGCTTGGCCCACAACCATGTCGGATGAAAATTTAGCGGTGTCTTCCCCGCTGAATTCCTTGGACATTGAGCCTCCCCTAGAACCTAAATGCTAGAGGATTTTTGCCTTTCACGCGAAATCAGGTTTTGCAACTGATACAGGTATATAAAGCCAGATAGCCAGTAGAGCGCTATCCCCCACCAAGCAAAGGCCCAGGCCAGAGGCTGAATCAGCCAAGCTGCCGCAATCCAGACATCAGCCATCAGTAAAAGCGGAAGCGCATACAGCAGTGCAAATGTGCCAGCTTTGCCCACAAAGTGAACAGGTAGCGACTTGTAGCCCAGTTTGCGCAAAACTGGAAGGCCAGTAAGCAACAGGACATCCCGCAAAACTATTACCAGGGCAAACCAGGCTGGGATGATTTCGTGCCAAGTAAGGCCAATCAATGTAGCGAGAATAAATAAACGGTCAGCCGAAGGATCCAGCAGTTTTCCCAGTTGAGTGACTTGGTTGAATCGCCTTGCAATTTGGCCATCCAACCAATCCGTAAAGGAAGCGAAGGCTAAAACGGCTAGTGCCCAGAGGAACCGGTCGTTGACCAAAAGGAGCAAGAAGACGGGCACCAGCAACAGTCGCAAAATACTGAGCATGTTTGGGATGCTCTTGAGCTCCTGGCTTAGCCTCATGGCCAAATTCTACTTCGAAGGCCAAAGCCAACCCCTTTGGCAACGATAGGGTTATGGGCATGGAGCTCGTAGTCGCCAATCACCCCCTAATTTCCCACAAAGTAACGCTACTCAGGGATAAAAACACTCCCAGTGCCCAATTCCGACAGTTAGTGGAAGAGCTTGTAGCGCTGCTCACTTTTGAGGCCACAAAGAACCTCAAGGTCATCGATAAGGAAGTGGAAACACCGCTTACCAAGACAACTGGCAAGCAGCTGGCAAAGCCAACACCGCTGATTATCCCGATTCTGCGTGCAGGTCTAGGAATGCTCGGTGGCATAACCAGGCTAATCCCAGATGCTGAGGTGGGTTTTTTGGGAATCAAGCGCAACGAAGAAACCCTGCAGCCAGTTACATATGCCAATCGATTACCTGAGCGACTAGATAACCGAGAAGTGTTTCTAATTGATCCAATGCTTGCAACCGGCGGGACATTGATGGACTCACTTGATTACGCCTTTGAGCGCGGTGCAACCGCAGCCACCTGTATTTGTTTACTTGGAGCTCCCGAGGGAGTGGCGGCTGTCAAGAAGCACGTAGAGGAAAAGTGGCCAAACAAACCGGTAACGGTCCATCTAGCTGCTTTGGATGAGAAGCTAAACGAGGTTGGCTACATCGTGCCAGGTCTCGGTGATGCAGGTGATCGCCTTTACGGAACCTCTGGCGACTAGTTATCCGCGCTGCGCTTTCTCGCCGACGCAAGACGAGCACGAACGTTCGGATCGAGTTCAACTTTTCTAATTCGAATAGCTTCGGGGGTAACTTCAACGCATTCGTCTTCCCTGGCAAACTCCAAGCTCTCCTCCAAAGAGAGTTTCTTGGGTGGGGTGAGTCCAACAAAGCTATCGGCGGATGCTGCGCGCATATTGGTGAGCTGCTTTTCCTTGGTGATGTTGATTTCCATGTCCTCGGGTCTGGAGTTCTCTCCTACCACCATGCCACCATAAACTTCACTGGTCGGCTCAACAAAGAACATTCCTCGCTCCTGCAGAGCAATCATTGCGAATGGTGTTGCAACACCAGCGCGGTCTGCCACCAAAGAACCGTTTTGTCTGGTGACGATGTCGCCAGCCCATGGCTCGTATCCTGCGGCAAGCGCATTGGCAATACCCGAACCCTTAGTTGTGGTTAGAAACTCTGTTCTAAATCCAATCAAGCCACGCGATGGGACTTTGAATTCCATGCGAACCCAGCCAGTGCCGTGGTTAATAAGATTCAGCATCCGACCCTTGCGGGCTGCCAATAACTGGGTAACTGCACCTAGGAACTCTTCTGGAGTATCGATGGTGAGATCCTCATACGGTTCGTGCAGTTTTCCCTGAATAGTTTTTGTTACTACCTGCGGTTTGCCAACGGTTAGCTCGTAACCTTCACGTCGCATTTGTTCGACCAAGATTGCCAGTGCAAGCTCTCCTCGGCCTTGGACTTCCCAGGCGTCTGGACGGTTGGTTGGCAAAACCTTGATGGAAACATTTCCGATTAGTTCGCGGTCTAGCCTTTCTTTTACCAAACGGGCTGTCACTTTAGCGCCCTTGACGCGTCCAGCCATTGGAGAAGTGTTGATTCCAATGGTCATGGAAATTGCTGGTTCATCTACCTGGATCAGCGGAAGTGGTCTTACGTCATTGGGATCGCAGAGTGACTCACCAATGGTAATTTCTTCAATTCCAGCAACCGCAACAATGTCACCGGGTCCAGCTTGCTCAATTGGATGGCGATCTAGCGCCTTAGTTCCAAGCAGTTCAGTGATTTTGACCTGCTGGGTCGTGCCGTCTTGTCTGACCCAGGCAACCTGCTGACCCTTTTTGATTTCACCATTGAAAATTCGAATCAGAGCTAAACGACCAAGGAAAGGTGATGCGTCAAGGTTGGTGACGTGCGCCTGCAGTGGGGCACCTTCTTCAAAGGAAGGTGCCGGAACATACTTGAGAATCGTTTCAAAAAGTGGCTCTAAGTTTTCCGAGTCAGGCAGCGTGCCATCGGCTGGCTTGGTCAGTGATGCGCGACCTGCTCGTCCGGACGCGTAGATGACTGGTAGCTCCAAGATTGAATCAACGTCTAGGTCCGGTACGGTGTCATGCAAATCAGAAGCTAGACCAAGCAACAGATCATGGCTTTCCTCGACAACCTCATCAATTCGAGCATCTGGACGGTCAGTCTTGTTGACTACCAGAATTACTGGCAGCTTCGCCTCCAGGGCTTTTCTAAGCACGAAACGAGTTTGCGGTAGTGGTCCTTCGGAGGCGTCAACGAGAAGGACGACTCCGTCCACCATCGATAATCCTCGCTCCACTTCCCCACCGAAATCGGCGTGACCGGGAGTATCAATGACGTTGATCCGGATCTCTTTCCCACCGGCGCTTGGGCCAGAGTAGGTAACAGTGGTGTTCTTGGCAAGAATCGTGATGCCTTTTTCCTTTTCAAGGTCACCGGAGTCCATCACTCGCTCTCCAACTGCAGCGTGAGCAGAAAATGCGCCAGTTTGGCGCAGCATCGCGTCAACCAAAGTGGTCTTGCCGTGGTCTACGTGCGCGACAATCGCGACATTACGAAGAAGGTCATTGGAGGCCATGGGAAATCACTACCGTCAGAGTTATTTGAGCAAAAGGCAAGTCTAGGGGTTGATGCCAAAAGATTTGTATTCCCAGTCGGACTGGCGGGATTTGAACCCGCGACCCCTTGACCCCCAGTCAAGTGCGCTACCAAGCTGCGCTACAGCCCGTCAATTAGTGAAGTCTATTGGTAGACAGTGGTTTGTATCACCGCTGTCTGCGTTCCCTCACCCGAACGCCAATCTCCACTGGCGAACCATCAAATCCATAAGTCTCACGAAGCTTTCGAATAATGAATCTTCGATAACCAGCTTCCAGAAAGCCCGAGGAAAACACAACAAATTTGGGAGGTCGAGAAGCGGCCTGTGTGCCAAAGAGAATTCTCGGTTGTTTACCTCCGCGCACCGGATGCGGATTCGCTGCCTGCAGTTCCTGCAGAAAGGCGTTGAACTTGCCAGTTGGAATTCTCTTGTCCCATGACTCGAGGGCGAGTTCAAGCGCGGGTACTAATTTCTCCAGGTGTCTTCCGGTAAGCGCCGAAATGTTTACTCTTGGTGCCCAGTCAACGTGCGCCAAATCACGCTCAATTTCCTTCTCCAGATAAATGCGGCGCTCCTCATCAAGCTGATCCCACTTATTGAACGCCAATACCAGGGCCCGACCGGAGTCGAGTGCCAGCTGAACAATCCGAATATCGGCTTCGCTGATTGGTTCGGTGACATCAAACAGCACCACCGCCACCTCAGCTCGCTCGAGAGCCGCTGCGGTTCGCAGTGCGGAATAGAAGTCTGCTCCCTGTTGCCGGTGGAGTCTTCGGCGAATGCCAGCAGTATCAACAAATCGCCAAACTTTTCCTGCTATCTCAACTTGCTCGTCGACCGGATCTCTAGTTGTGCCGGCCACGTCGCTGACGACAGCACGATTGGTGCCAGTTGCCTTGTTTAGCAGAGATGACTTTCCAACGTTGGGTCTGCCAATTAGTGCAACTCTTCTTGGTCCAACGTATTCATCTCCCGCCACCTTCGAAGTCTTGGGAAGTAGGCTCAGTGCCTTGTCCAGCAAATCCGCAACGCCTCTGCCATGGAGAGCGGACACCGCAAAAGGTTCGCCCAGCCCCAGGGACCACAGCCCTGCCACTTCCGGTTCTTGATGAGCATCGTCAATTTTGTTTGCAACCAAAAGAACTGGTTTGCCACTGGATCGCAACATCTTTACTACTTCTTCGTCGGACTGAGTTGCGCCAACCATGGCATCCACAACAAACAAAACTGCGTCTGCTAAATCGACTGCAACCTCCGCCTGCTGCGCGACAGAAAGATTCAATCCTTTGGCGTCTATTTCCCAGCCGCCGGTGTCGACCAGAGTAAATGGTCTGCCATTCCATTCGGCCTTGTATGACACTCGGTCTCTAGTAATACCCGGTTCGTCTTGCACAACCGCTTCACGCCGACCGAGAATGCGATTGACCAAGGCTGACTTGCCAACATTTGGTCTTCCTACCACTGCCAAAACCGGTGGCGATGGAATGTAGGTACCGGGCTCGCTCTCCCCCAGCTCAAGTTCAAGTAGTTCTAAATCATCTGGTTCAAGATCAAACTCTGACAGTTCTTCTTTCAGCTGCGGGGTGATGTCTTCATTTTCAGACACTGCGCACCACCTTAATTACATTGAGAAGCGCCTGCACGCTCTGTTCAAAATCTAAGTCACTTGTATCCAGCAGGCTAACCCCTTCGGCAGGGGTCATGAACTCTGCGACCGCGGAATCAGAACTGTCTCGAGCAAGAAGATTCTCACCTGCCTCAGTTTGATCCTTTGCTCGTCGGTTCAAGCGCACCTGCTCGGAGGCAGTCAAAAGGACTCTGACCTGGGCAGTTGGTGCAACAACTGTTGTGATGTCTCGCCCCTCCACGATTACGCCCGGAAGGTCGCACTGCTCTATCCTCGCCCTTGCATCAAGTTTCTGCAGCTCGCGAACGCGGCTGTCTCTTGCCACGGCTTTGACTAGCTCCGCAGTCTTTGGGCTTCTGATTTCAGCCGTCACATCGCTACCACCCAAACTGACCTGCTCTTGATTGGGATCAAGAGAAATTGCGTAATCAAAGTTAGCTAGGGCTGCGTCAAGGCTGCCAGTGCGCTCAGTTTGGATTGCAAGAGCCCGATAGCCAGCCCCAGTGTCTAGATAACCAAAGCCAAGCCTCCGAGCAGCCTCTTTACAAACACTCGATTTACCTGAACCAGCAGGTCCATCGACTGCCACTACAAAATTGGTCATCAGACTATCCGCCAGCCGTTGTCGATCAGTTGCTTGGATAGCTGCTGCGCCGAATCCGGATCAACCTGAATTTCGACCAGTCCAATCGGAGCACCCGGTGAATGCTCAAGCTTCAGATCTTCAATATTCACGCCAATTTCACCGATGAATGTGAGTAGAGCAGCAAGGGCTCCAGGGCTGTCATCGATGACAATAGTTAGCTGCTGGTAGTTGACCAACTGACCGCCATGCTTACCCGGAATGCGAGCAATGCCTGCGTTTCCGCGCTCGAGCAAAGAGTGAATCTTTGCAAGCGAGCCACTTTCCGAAAGATTGCTGAAGGCTTTTTCGATAACTTCTAGGTCAGCCCTGAGCTGGCTGATAAGTGGACTGACTGAGGCTGCATTTTGCGAAAGAATTTGCAGCCAGAGAGTTGGGTCACTGGCAGCAATTCTGGAAGTGTCGCGTAGCCCCTGACCGGTCAAATTCAATTCGCTGTCTTTTCCATCAACCAGACGTGCTGCCAACAAAGAGGCGACTAACTGCGGAAGGTGTGAAACCAATGCCACAGCTCGGTCATGCTCAGAGGCGGTCATTACTATCGGCAACGCGCCAATTTTCAAAGCAAGGTCTTTCACCAAATCAACCGCACTTGAAGGAGATTCCTCGTTTGGGGTAATTACCCAAGGACGGGCAAAAAACAAATCTGCTCGTGCGCTTCCCGGGCCACCTTTTTCTCTTCCGGCCATTGGGTGGGAGCCGATGTAGCGCGTCGCTTCCGCGCCAGCAAGCTCGCGAACGCGAGTTTGTATTTCTGACTTGACGCTGGCTGTGTCGGTGACAATTGCCCTGGGGTGCTTTGCTAATTCTTGTGCGACAACATCAGCAGTGTTGTCTGGCGGAACGCAGACGACAATCAAATCTGGCTCAAGGCTTGATTCCTCACCAGCGCCATACTCAACTGCTAAACGTAAGTTTGCTTTTGATTGATCGCTAAGTCCCGCAGTAATACCATGTCGGGCGAGCGAAAGCCCGAGGCTAGTTCCAATTAAACCAGTCCCGACAATCTTTATGGCGTCGGCTTTCACTGTGCTAGATCAGTCCTCAGAGCCTGTGCGCCACGCAAATAAACGTGAGTGATTGCACTTCTTGGCTTATCTGTCTCAGCATGCATCATGAGCCGGATAACCCTTGGCATTGCACCAGTGACGTTCATTTCAACTGAGCACATCAGCGGAACATCCCCCAACCCCAATTCGCGAGCAGCCAATGCTGGAAACTCACTTACAACATCTGGCGTCGCGGTGAACCAAATTGAAATTAGGTCACCAGTTTCCAGTTGGTTTTCATGCATAACTTTGGTTACCAGCTCTGCGGTTGACTTTAAGAGGTGGGTGCGCTCGTCACTATCAAGCTGGATTGCTCCCCTGATTGCACGAACGGCCATGATGCTTATCTCAATTCTGTGGCTTGCTGGCTGCGCTCAATAAAGAGCTAACCTCAAGTTTACTCAGCTCTCGGTACTGTCCGGGTTTAAGATTTCCAAGCCGCAAGGGGCCGAAACTCTTGCGAGTTAGATCAATTACTGGGTGCCCTACGGCCTCCAGCATTCTGCGAACAATCCGGTTCTTACCGCTGTGCAGCACAATTTCAACCAGCGATTCCACTGCATTCTGATCCAGCAAATGGGCCCGATCGGCCTTTTGAAGACCGTCTTCAAGTTGAACTCCATCAATCAACTGCTGGAGCTGAGCCTTTTGGATTCTGCCTTGGACCTTCGCCACATAGAGTTTTTCAACCCCAAAGCTTGGATGAGCAAGTTGGTTTGCTAGCTCGCCATCGTTAGTCATCAGAATCAATCCCGAAGTGTCGGAGTCGAGCCTGCCAACGTTGAAGACGCGATCAAAACCCTGAAAGAAATCAGCTAAACAGGGACGACCTAATTCATCGCTCATGGTCGAAATGATGTTTTTAGGTTTATGGAATGCCAAATAGACGCGCTCTGGGTCTAGCTGAACTGGCCGACCATCCACCATGACGGAATCAGTTGTCGGGTCAATGCGGCTGCCAAGCTCTCGAACCACTTTGCCGTTGACCTTGACTCTGCCCGCCAGCATCATCTCCTCAGCCTTGCGCCGCGAGGCAATGCCTGCGATGGAAAGAGCTTTTTGGAGGCGAATCTCTTCGTTAGTCAAGCTGATCCTGGTTTGGCAGATGAGGGCTAACCGGAGGTAATTCTGAAAGCGAATTGATTCCTAGGTTCTCTAGCAGTGTTTCAGAGGTTCCAAACATCACCGAACCGGTCTCGTTGTCGGTGTAGAGCTCGGTGACAAGACCGCGAGAAAGAAGAGTTCGGACAACCGAGTCAACGTTGACTCCACGAATCGAAGAAATCTCGCCTCGGGAAATCGGCTGTCGATACGCAATGACGGCAAGTGTTTCGAGTGCAGCCTGCGACAGCTTGGCAGGATTTTCATTCGCCACCAGTTGTCGCACTCCCCAGTCATGGGATTGGCGAACATAAAATCTCCAGCCACCACCAACTTCTCGAAGTTCAAAACCTCGACCTAGGCCCTCGTGCGCTTGATCATATTCTTCTCTCAATGCTTCAAGCTCTCGCTTTACATCATTGATTGGCGCCTCCACAGCACCTGCCAAAGTAACCATCGAAAGAGGTGTTTCGGCAATTGTAAGAATTGCCTCTAGCGCACCGCGCAGCGCTAAATCACTGCTCATAATCAACACCTAATCCGTCGAGTCGGTGGAAGTCAAATGCTTCCGCTTCCCAGCTAAGAGTAATCTCGCCAAACGGCGTGGGCTGCAAAACACCAATAGCCCCAATTCTATACAGCTCAAGTATTCCCAAGAATCGAGCAACAAATTCCGCTCGCTCCTTAGTGTCAGCAATTAGCTGCAAGAAGGTCAGAGTTTTTGCAGAGCGAAGACGATCAACAATGATTCCAACCTGTTCGCGAATAGAAACTTTCGATGCGTGAAGGTGCGTCAGTCCAACGCTCGGGATTTCCTTGGGCGTGAATGCGGCCAGAGCCAACATGTGGAATTCTTCCAAAGTGGTATCCCACTTCAGTTCTGGACGCAAATTGCGATACTGCTCTTCCAATCGAACAGTTCTCGGAACTCGCTTGGCTTCTAATTCGAAGGCTGTATTGAACCAGGCAGACAGTTCTTTGAAAGCTCGATACTGCAAAAGTCTTGCGAAGAGCAGATCCCTTGCTTCCAGCAGCGCAACATCTTCGCTATCAACCAGCTCCCCCTGCGGTAGCAAGCTGGCAAGCTTTAGATCTAAAAGGGTTGCAGCTACAACCAAAAACTCACTTGCAGTATCAAGTTCCTTTTTGGCATCGAGCTGCTTGACGTATTGAAGAAACTCGTCGGTGACCCTGGCAAGCGCAACCTGAGTGATATCCAGCTCATGCCGCCCAATCAAGGTCAGAAGTAAATCAAAGGGGCCTTCGAAATTATCCAGTTGAAGTTGAAAATCAACTTCAGACTCAAGCTGCACAGCCACGCGATATCAGCTCTCTTGCGATTCGGCGGTAATCATCCGCAGCCTCAGAAGAGGATGCGAAAACCGTGATTGGTTTCTTGGCAACTGTGGCGTCCGGGAACTTGACGGTGCGGTTCACCGCAGTATCAAAGACCTTGCCTGGGAATGCCTCCTGCAGGCGCTCTAGTACTTCGCGAGAATGGAGCGTTCTCGGATCGTGCAGAGTTGCAATCAGGCCATCGAGCTCAAGCAGAGGATTGGTGCGAGCCTTCACTTTTTCTATAGTTTGAATCAGCAGCGCAACACCACGCAGCGCGAAAAACTCTGTAGCCATGGGCACAAGCACTCCGTGTGCCGCTGTTAGCGCATTCACCGTTGGAAGGCCAAGCGAGGGCTGGCAGTCAATGAAAATTACGTCGTAGTCGTTTTTTACCTTCTTTAGAATGTTGTCTAAAATTCGCTCTCGACCCATCTCGGTGACCAGGTGCATTTCGGCGGCTGAGAGGTCAATGTTGGCTGGGATGATGTCTAAATTCTTGACTTCAGTCTTTTGAATAACTGTTTTTGGGTCTTTACTGGCATCCATAATCAAGTCATAAATGGTTGGACCATCTTGAACTTCCGAAGCCAAATTGACTGACAGGGCACCTTGAGGATCAAAATCGACCACCAAGACTTTTCTTCCATACTCGGCTAGTGCGGCAGCCATGGAAATGGTGGTTGTGGTTTTACCAACTCCACCCTTTTGATTAC
>JACCDX010395684.1_pt1 | contig 14119 bp, 11 predicted proteins | sample 7449681 | NCBI WGS metagenome assembly JACCDX01 (sample SAMN15323450, study PRJNA562643) | freshwater metagenome | isolation source: river surface water | place: USA:Blue River Watershed | collected 2017-08-18
CAACACATGGCGGAGGTGATACGTGAATACGGCGAAGAACGGTTTGCTTTACAGATTGCAAAGGCGATTGATGCTCGCCGACAAGAACGGGGCGTGCCTACATCCACCTCTGAATTGGCCCAGCTCGTGGCTGACACGGTCAAAACCCGCGAGCCGGGCAAGGACCCTGCAACGCGCACATTTCAGGCTTTTCGGATTTTCATCAATGCCGAGCTTGAGGAGTTGCAACAAGCGTTAAGCGCTTCGTTGCAAGTGCTGCGTCCCGGAGGTCGATTGGCTGTGATCAGTTTCCATTCTTTGGAAGACCGCATCGTCAAGCAATTCATCACGCAACATTCGCGTGAGGTGTATGACCGCCGGGCGCCTTTTGCTGCGCCCAAAGTGATGGATTTGAAAGCGATTGATCGCATCAAACCAAGCGCTGCCGAGGTGGCGGGTAATCCTCGCTCGCGCAGCGCCATCATGCGCGTTGCCGAGCGCTTAGGGGGGAGGGCATGAGTCGCGTCAGCTTCCTCTTGATGTTGGCCGTCATGGCGAGTGCGCTGTACTTGGTTCGCACGCAGTACGAGTCACGTTCACTCACCACAGAGATTGATCGTGCCACCAGCTTGGCTCGCAACCTAGAAACAGAAAACGACCGCTTGGATGTGGAGCGCCGTGCGCAAGCCACGCCATTGCGTGTTGAAAAATTAGCGCGTGAGCAATTGCACATGCGCACCATCACACCAGCTATCACGCAATACGCCACTGTGCCAGGTGGCGCTGCTGCATCTGCATCTGTGGAGGTTCTCCCATGAGTAGCCGCAGCGTGCAATACACCTCCAGTCCTTTGCTTGCGAGTAAGACGCCCATTTGGCGTAGCCAGTTCATCGTGGCTGTCATTGCAGCGGGTTTCTTGGGCTTGGTGGCGCGCGCGGCGTATGTGCAGGTGATTGACAACGCATTCTTCAAACGTCAAGGTGCAGTGCGCTTTGTGCGCACTTTGGACTTGCCTGCGAATCGTGGTCGCATCTTGGATCGTCACGGCAACATCCTCGCCTCTAGCGTGCCTGTGCCCAGCATTTGGGCCAACCCAGAAGACATCGAGCGCGACCCCGCCAAGCTCAAAGCCTTGGCCAAGTTACTGGGGATGAACCCAGCCGATCTCGACAAGAAGCTGCAAGACGAAGACAAAACCTTTGTCTGGCTCAAACGTCAAGTTGACGAGTCGGTGGCCAAAGACATTGCCGCGCTCAAGATCAAAGGCGTGTATGACCGCAAAGAGTACAAACGCATTTATCCAGAGGGTGAATCGGTGGCGCACGTGGTGGGCTTCACCAACGTGGAGAACTTGGGTCAAGAAGGTGTGGAGTTGACCTTCAACAAAGCCTTGGGTGGCAAAGCCGGTTCGCGTCGCGTCATTAAAGACCGTCTGGGTCGCGTGGTGGAAGACATTGGCGAAATGGTGCCGCCGCTCGATGGTGAAGATTTGCAGTTGAGCATCGACAGCAAGGTGCAGTACTTTGCTTACGAAAAAATCAAAGAGTCTGTGGTCACCAATAAAGCGGTCGCAGGCAGTGTGGTCGTGCTGGATATCAAGACAGGCGAAGTCCTGGCCTTGGTCAACTACCCCAGTTACTCGCCGGGCAAGCGCGGTAATTTGAGTGGTGCACAACTACGTAACCGAGCTCTCACTGATACGTTTGAACCAGGTTCCACCATGAAACCGCTCGTGGTGGGTTTGGCCTTGGAGAAGGGCATTGTCAAGCCTGAGACCTTGATTCAAACCGCGCCCGGAAAATTGCAAATGGGCACGTCCACCATCACCGATGCACACCCGCACGGTGTGTTGAGTGTGAATGAAGTGATTCAAAAATCCAGCAACGTGGGCACGGTCAAGATCGCGATGCAAATGCAGCCCCACGACATGTGGGAAATGTTCACACAAGTGGGGCTAGGACAAAAGCCACAAGTGCCTTTCCCAGGTGCTGTGGCGGGCAAAGTGCGGGCTTACAAAACATGGCGTCCGATTGAGCAAGCTACCATGAGTTACGGTTACGGCTTATCTGCCAGCTTGTTCCAGCTGGCACAGGCGTATACGGTGTTTGCGCATGACGGCGAAATGGTGCCCATGAGCTTGGTGAAAACCAACCAAGCGCAAGTCAACGGTGCGCGCGTGTTCTCATCGCAAAATGCTGCGGCTATTCGCAACATGTTGCACATGGTCACTATCCAAGGTGGCACAGCGCCCAAGGCGCAAACCATGGGCTACTCGGTGGGCGGCAAAACCGGCACCGCGCACAAGGTGGAAGGCAAGGGCTACGCCAGCAAAAAATACCGCGGCTTCTTTGTGGGCATTGCGCCCATCGACAACCCACGCATCGTAGTGGCCGTGATGGTGGATGAACCCACCAATGGCGCTTACTTCGGCGGTGATGTGGCGGCGCCGGTGTTCAGCCAAACCGTGCAACAAACCTTGCGGATGATGGGCGTGCAGCCCGACATGGCGGTCAAGCCCCAAGTGGTGACCAAGGTCGAAAAGGAATCGTTTTGATGAAACGACTGCATAGCCCCCAAGACGCAGCACAGTGGTTGCACGGCCAAGTGCGTGGTGTGTTGCACACCGACAGCCGTCGCGTGGGCACAGGCGATGGCTTCATCGCGTGGCCGGGTGGTGTGACGGATGGCCGCCAATTTGTGATCTCGGCTTTAAAGCAAGGCGCAACCGCTTGTGTGGTCGAGCATTCAGGTTCTGAAAACTTTGCTTGGGGCGAGAGCGATGCCATCGCCACCTACGACGGCCTCAAAGCTGCGAGCGGTCTCATCGCTGCGGCGTATTACGAACAACCTAGCCTTGCGCTGGACGTGGTGGCCATCACGGGCACCAACGGTAAAACATCGATCGCTTGGTGGTTGGCACATGCGCTGCAAAACGCAGGCAAGCGCTGCGCCATCGTGGGCACCTTGGGTGTGGGCGAAGTGGGGCACCTCGAAGTGACGGGCATGACCACGCCCGACCCCGTGTTGCTGCAAGCGCGTTTGCGTGACATGGCAGATGCGGGCGTGAACGCGTGCGCCATTGAGGCCTCATCGATTGGCTTGGCTGAACACCGCTTAGACGGCACGCAGGTGCGTGTGGCCATGTTCACCAATTTCACGCAAGACCATTTGGATTACCACGGTGATATGGCGAGCTATTGGCAAGCCAAGTTAGCTTTGTTTAGCTGGGCAGGTTTGCAAGCCGCGGTGGTGAATGTGGACGATGCACAAGGTGCCGCTTTGGCTGTGCAATTGCAAGCGGCTAAGGATGTGCATGTGTGGACGGTGTCGTGTGTTGCCGATGCGACGACGGGTGCGCAACACATCGTCGCGCGTGACATTGAACACGGCGCGAGAGGTTTGCACTTTGACGTGGTTGAAGGTGATGACACCCACACACTCGACACCGAGTTGGTGGGTCAATACAACGTGAGCAATGTGTTGGGCGTCATCGCTTGTTTGCGCGCTTTGGGTTACAGCTTGGCGGATGCTGTGCAAGCTTGCCGCGTGTTACCCGCTGTGCCAGGTCGCATGCAAACCGTAGGCGCGGCAGGTGAGCCTTTGGTGGTGATTGACTACGCGCATACGCCCGATGCCGTGGCGCAGGCGGTGCAAGCTTTGTTGCCATTGGCAAAGTCACGCGGTGGTGAGTTGACCTGTGTCTTGGGTTGCGGTGGCGACCGCGATGCAGCCAAGCGTCCCTTGATGGCCGCAGCCGCTGAGCAATATGCACAACATGTGGTGCTGACCAGCGACAACCCGCGCAGCGAAGAGCCGCAAACCATTTTGAATCAGATGTTGACCGGCTTGCGCAACGCAGCCAAGGCCATCGTGATTTCTGACCGTGCCCAAGCCATTGCTCACACAGTGCAACATGCACGCCCCCAAGACGTGGTGTTGGTCGCGGGCAAAGGCCACGAAGACTACCAAGAAATTTCAGGTGTCAAACATCCGTTCAGCGATGTGCAGCACGCACGTGATGCGTTGACTCAACGTTCCAAAGGTGGGAGGGCACATGTCTGACATGAACCTCAGCTTGAAGCAAATCAGCCAATGGCTCAGTGCAGCGCAGTTGCATGGTGATGGCAACTTGACGGTCCAACGCGTGAACACCGACAGCCGCACCTGCCATGCCGGTGATTTGTTTGTCGCCTTGAAAGGCGAGCGCTTTGACGCGAATGATTTTTTGTCGCAAGTGGTCACCAATGGTGTCAGCGCTGCTTTGGCGCACCACGGTTTAGACGCTGCCCAATTGGCAGGTGTTGAGGTGCCAGACACACGCATGGCTTTGGGTCAATTGGCCAAAGGTTGGCGCAGCCAATTCAACTTGCCCGTGATTGCTGTTACGGGCAGCAACGGTAAAACCACCGTCACACAAATGATTGCCAGTATCTTGCGTGCTGGTTTTGGTGATGATGCTTTGGCCACGCTAGGCAATTTGAACAACGACATTGGTGTGCCACAAACCCTGCTGCGCTTGCGCGCACACCACCGCAGCGCGGTGGTGGAGTTGGGCATGAACCATCCCGGCGAAATCGCAGGCTTGGCCGACATGACGCAAGCCACAGTGGCTTTGGTGAACAACGCCCAGCGCGAGCACCAAGAGTACATGGCCACGGTGGAAGCCGTGGCCCAAGAAAACGGCGAAGCCATCAAGGCCTTGCCCGCACACGGTGTGGCGGTGTTCCCCGCGCATGACACCTACAGCGCCTTGTGGCAAACCTTGGCAGGCAGCCGTGCTTGCATGCGTTTTTCTATGAAAGACGAAGCAGAGGTGCAGTTGCTCAACGCCCATTGGTTAAACGACCACTGGGCTGTAGACGCACAAACACCCGCAGGTGTGTTGCGCACGCAGCTGCACATCGCAGGTCGTCACAACGTGGGCAATGCTTTGGCAGCCACTGCATGTGCGTTGGCGGCAGGCGTGTCACTCGATGTGATTGCACAAGGTCTGAGCAGCTTTGAGCCTGTCAAGGGCCGCTCGCGTGCCTTTGGTATTCAGTGCCAAGGCCGCGATATCACCGTGGTGGACGACACCTACAACGCGAACCCCGACTCTGTGCGTGCCGCCATCGATGTGCTAGCCGAATTGCCTGCACCGCGCTTGCTTGTGTTGGGCGACATGGGCGAGGTGGGTACGCAAGGCCCCGAGTTCCACCAAGAGGTGGGCATTCACGCCGCACAAATGGGCATTGATCAGGTGCTGTGTTTGGGGGACTTGGCGGCACACACAGCCACAGCATGTGGTGCGAATGCGCAGCACATGAAAGATATTGATGCATTGAATGCGCGCGTGATTCAGCAGCTGCCACAACTTGGCAGCGTGTTGATCAAAGGCTCACGCTTCATGAAGATGGAGCGCGTGATTGAGGCCATCAACGCCTTTCAAGATCACAACAAAAAGGAAACAACGCCATGCTGCTGACCTTAGCCCAATGGCTGCAAACCCTCTCGCCAGAATTTGGTTTCTTTCGCGTGTTCCAGTACCTCACGTTCCGTGCGGTGATGGCTGCGTTGACGGCCTTGTTGATTGGTTTGATTGCCGGTCCCGCCGTGATCCGTCGTTTGGCCGCTTTGAAGATTGGTCAACCCATTCGCGAATACGCCATGCAATCGCATTTGGCCAAAAGCGGTACGCCCACCATGGGTGGCGTGTTGATCTTGATTGGCATCGCGGTGTCCACTTTGTTGTGGGCTGATTTGTCCAATCGCTTTGTGTGGATTGTGATGATCGTCACCTTTGGTTTTGGTGCCATTGGTTGGGTGGATGACTGGCGCAAAGTCGTCAACAAAGACCCAGAAGGCATGCGTTCACGCGAGAAATACATGTGGCAATCCATCATCGGTTTGGTGGCGGCTTTGTACTTGGTGTTCAGCATTTCTGAGAGTAACAACCTGCGTGTGGTGGAGTTGTTTTACTCATGGGTGAAGTCTGGCTTTGATGTGAACTTGCCACCCAAGGCAGGTTTGTTGTTGCCTTTCATCAAAGAAGTCAGCTACCCACTCGGCGTGTTTGGATTCGTGATCATGACCTACTTGGTCATTGTGGGCTCTAGCAATGCCGTGAACTTGACCGACGGTTTGGATGGTTTGGCCATCATGCCGGTGGTGATGGTGGGTTCCGCCTTGGGCGTGTTTGCCTATGTGACGGGTAGTTCGGTGTATTCCAAATACCTGTTGTTCCCGCACATCCCAGGTTCAGGTGAATTGATGATTTTCTGTGCTGCTATGGCAGGCGCGGGTTTGGCTTTCTTGTGGTTCAACACGCACCCCGCACAAGTGTTTATGGGTGACGTGGGTGCGCTTGCTTTGGGCGGTGCGCTCGGCACGATTGCAGTCATCGTGCGTCAAGAAATTGTGCTGGCCATCATGGGCGGCATCTTTGTGGTGGAAGCCTTGTCGGTCATGTTGCAAGTGACGTACTTCAAGTACACCAAAAAGAAATATGGTGAAGGTCGTCGCATTTTGAAGATGGCGCCTTTACATCATCACTTTGAAAAGAGCGGCTGGAAAGAAACTCAAGTCGTTGTGCGTTTTTGGATCATCACCATGCTGCTGTGCTTGGTGGGGCTGTCCACCTTGAAGTTGAGATAAGAAGATGCAGCAACTCCACAACCAATCGGTGCTGATTCTGGGCTTGGGTGATTCCGGTCTGGCGATGGCGCGTTGGTGCGCGCGCTTCGCCGCTCAAGTGCAAGTCGTGGACACACGCGCTGAGCCGCCACATTTGGCGGCGTTGCGTGCAGAGTTGCCAAGTGTCAAATTTGTGCATGGCGCGTTTGACGCCAGTTTGGTCGAAGGCCAAGACGTGCGCGCCGTGTTCAAGAGCCCAGGTTTGAGCCCTGAATCAGTCGCCCCTGTGTGGAACGCCGCCCTGGCAGCTGGATTGTGGGTAGGGACCGAGTTGACTTTGTTTGCACAAGCACTGAGCGACTTGCAAATCAGCATGGCCTATCACCCCAAGGTGTTGGCCATCACCGGCACCAACGGCAAAACCACCGTCACCTCATTGACGGGCCAGTTGTTGGAACGCGCAGGCAAACGCGTGGCCGTGGCCGGCAACATTGGTCCAACGCTGCTCGACACCTTGTCGCAAGCCTTGGACAAAGCTGCCGAAGAACAAGCGGCTGCAGATGCGGTGGCGGCCGAAGAGGCTGCTGCGCTGGCCGCAGACGAAGCCTTGATTGAGCAAGCGCGTGCAGAGGCTGAAGCCAAAGAGCAAGCCGCCGTGGCACAAGAGACTGCTGCCGAAAGCGATGCTGAATCGCAAATGACACTGACAGACGCGGAAGCAGAACAAGTTACAGAAGCAGTGGTTGCCGCCGATGAGCCATTTGAAGTGGACTTGCCGCCACTGGTGCCGCCCCCACCACCACCTGCAGACCATCCGTATCTGCCGCAAGCGTGGGTCTTGGAGTTGTCGAGCTTTCAGTTGGAAGGCGTGGACAACTTCGAACCAACAGCGGCCACCGTGCTCAACCTCACACAGGACCATTTGGATTGGCACGGCAGCATGGACGGCTATGCCGCAGCCAAAGCCCGCATCTTTGGCAAACAAGGGGTGTTGGTGCTCAATCGCGAAGACGCAGGTGTGATGGCTATGTTGCCCGAACCCGTGCGCGTGAAATTGCAAAAACCTCAGTACCGCATGCATGTGACGTTTGGTGGTGATTTGCCGCAACGTCCCGGCGACTATGGCATTGAAACCGTCAATGGCATGACCTGGTTGGTGCGTGCGCTAGAGGCTGACGAAACTCGTAAGCGTCGCAAAGACGACGAAGAAGAAATTCACATCCAACGCCTGATTCCCGCTGATGCACTGCGCATTCGTGGCCGTCACAACGCGCTCAATGCTTTGGCTGCATTGGCTTTGGCTGGTAGCGCGGGTGGCGATTTGGCGCCCATGTTGTTTGGTTTGCGTGAGTACCTTGGCGAGCCACACCGTGTGGAGGCCGTCACCGTGTTGAACGGTGTGGAATATTTCGACGACAGCAAAGGCACCAACGTGGGGGCCACTGTGGCGGCTTTGCATGGCCTCGGTGTAGACCGTCGTTTGGTCGTTATCTTGGGCGGTGACGGCAAAGGCCAGGACTTCGCCCCGTTGAGTGAACCTGTTTCACGCTACGCACGTGCCGTTGTTCTGATTGGCCGCGATGCCCCCGCTTTGCGCGAGGTGTTGCAACACAGTGGTGTGACTTTGTTAGATGCCACGACTTTGGAAGAGGCCGTCAAGCTCTGCAGCGAACAAGCCCATTCAGGGGATGCCGTGTTGTTATCACCCGCTTGCGCGAGCATGGACATGTTCCGCAACTACGCACACCGCGCTGAGGTGTTTGTGAATGCGGTGAACCATTTGGTGGAAGAAGCAGGAGGCATGGTGTGAGTGACATGACCGCAGCCACCAAAGTCTCTTTCATGCAGCGCATGAAGCAGGGTTTTGGCCGTCTGTTGGGTGCAGAGCCTGAGACCGGTATGGATGCGTTGCCTGTGCGTGTGCATGGCACCGAGTTCACACGCACCGCGGCTTCGCCTGTGCACGTGAAGGGCTTTGACCAACCGCTGGTGTGGGTCACATTCGCCTTGCTGATGTTTGGTTTGGTCATGGTGTATTCGGCCTCCATTGCTATTCCGGATAACCCACGCATGGGCGCGGGCTACACCCAAACGCATTTCTTGCTGCGTCATGCACTGTCGCTGTTCGTGGCATTTGTCGCTGCTTTGTTGGCGTTTCAAATCCCGCTCAACACGTGGGAACGCATTGCGCCGTGGGTGTTCATTGCCGCCATCGTGTTGTTGATTGCGGTATTGATTCCATTCATTGGCAAATCAGTCAACGGCGCACGTCGCTGGATTGGCTTGGGTTTCATGAATTTCCAGCCGTCTGAGTTGGCCAAGTGGGGCGTGTTGTTGTACGCCGCCAACTACATGGTGCGCAAGATGGATGTGAAAGAAAACTTCTTCGCCGCGGTCACGCCTATGGGTGTGGCGGTGACGGTGGTGGGTTTGCTCTTATTGTCCGAGCCAGACATGGGTGCCTTCATGGTGATTGCTGTGATTGCCATGGGCATTTTGTTCTTGGGCGGTGTGAATGCCCGTATGTTCTTCTTGATTGCCACTGCACTGATTGGTGTGTTTGGACTCATCATCGCCACGTCTGAATGGCGTCGCGAACGCATCTTTGCGTACCTTGATCCATGGAGCATGGAGCATGCCTTGGGTAAGGGCTATCAGTTGTCGCATTCGCTGATTGCAATTGGTCGCGGTGAAATTTTTGGCGTGGGTTTGGGCGGCAGTGTGGAAAAACTGCACTGGCTGCCCGAAGCGCACACCGACTTTTTGCTGGCCGTGATTGGCGAAGAGTTTGGCTTTGTGGGCGTGGTGGCCGTGATTGGCCTGTTCATGTGGCTGACGCGCCGCATCATGTACATCGGCCGTCAAGCCATTGCCATGGACCGCGTGTTTGCAGGCTTGGTCGCACAAGGTGTGGGCATTTGGATGGGCTTTCAGTCTTTCATCAACATGGGCGTGAATTTGGGCGCTTTGCCTACCAAGGGCTTGACCTTGCCACTCATGAGCTACGGTGGCTCTGCGATTTTGTTGAACTTGGTGGCCATCGCGGTGGTGCTGCGCGTGGACTTTGAGAACAGAGTCGTCATGCATGGAGGTCGCCTATGAGCACGACCCAACGCACCGCACTCATCATGGCAGGTGGCACTGGCGGCCATATCTTCCCAGGCTTGGCTGTGGCGGAGCAATTGCGTGCCCAAGGCTGGAACGTGCATTGGCTCGGTGCACCTGCGCCTAGCATGGAAAGCCAACTGGTACCGCCACATGGCTTTGCCTATGAGACTGTGGCCTTTGGTGGTGTGAGAGGCAAAGGTGTCAAAACATTGGCACTGCTGCCCTTCAAGTTGTTGCGCGCCTTCTGGCAAAGCTTGTGTGTGATGCGACGCATCAAACCTGATGTGGTGATCGGTTTGGGCGGTTACATCACCTTCCCTGCGGGAATGATGGCGGTGCTGTGCGGCAAGCCTTTGGTCTTGCACGAACAAAACTCAGTGGCAGGCATGGCCAACAAAGTGTTGAGTGGTGTGGCGGACCGTGTGTTCAGTGCCTTCCCCAACGTGTTGCCCAAAGCTGAGTGGGTGGGCAACCCCATGCGCGATGGTTTTGTGAATCAGCCCGAGCCTGCACAACGTTTTGCCGACCGCACAGGTCCTTTGCGCGTGTTGGTGGTGGGCGGCAGCTTGGGTGCGCAAGCACTCAACACCGTGGTGCCGCAGGCTTTGGCCAAGATTCCACACGACCAACGCCCCATCGTCACTCACCAAAGTGGCGCCAAACAAATTGATGCTTTACGCACTGCATACGAAGAGGCGCGTGTGCAAGCCGAGTTGACGCCTTTCATCGACGACACCGCACAAGCATTTGCCGATGCGGATGTGGTGATTGCCCGTGCTGGTGCTAGTACCGTCACCGAGCTGGCAGCCGTGGGCGCTGCTGCGATGTATGTGCCGTTCCCCCATGCGGTGGACGACCACCAAACCACCAACGCCCGCTTTGTGGTGGACGCCGGTGGCGGTTGGTTGATGCCCCAAAACGAATTGAAAGCTCAAGACTTGGCGGACCGTTTGCAATTCATGACGCGCCGTACCTTGTTGGCCTGTGCCGAAAAGGCTTATGCCGTGCGTCAAGTCGAAGCGGTGGCACATGTGGTGGCTGCCTGCGAGCAGCTCGCAGCGAAGGGAAATAAACAATGAAACACGCCATTCGTCACATCCATTTCGTCGGCATCGGCGGCGCAGGCATGAGCGGTATTGCCGAAGTGCTGTTGAACTTGGGCTACGTCATCTCAGGTTCTGACTTGTCTGACAGCGCCGCTTTGAAGCGTTTGCAAAGCTTGGGCATTCAAACCCATGTGGGCCATGACGCCAAAAACATGGCGGGTGCAGATGCGGTGGTCACCTCCACCGCCGTGCATGCCGACAATCCCGAAGTAGTCGCGGCGCATGCGAAGCTGATTCCTGTTGTGCCACGCGCTGTGATGTTGGCCGAATTGATGCGTTTGAAAACCGGCGTGGCCATTGCGGGCACACACGGCAAAACCACCACCACCAGCTTGGTCGCCAGTGTGTTGGCCGAAGCGGGCATGGACCCCACCTTCGTGATTGGCGGCAAGCTCAACAGCGCAGGTGCCAACGCCAAGCTGGGCTCGGGCGACTACATCGTGGTGGAAGCTGACGAGTCAGATGCCTCGTTCTTGAACCTCTTGCCTGTGATGGCGGTGGTGACCAACATCGATGCCGATCACATGGACACCTATGGCCATGACTTCAACAAGTTGAAGGGCGCATTCATCGAGTTCTTGCACCGCATGCCTTTCTATGGCGCAGCGATCTTGTGCACGGACGACGCAGCGGTGCGCAGCATCTTGCCCGAGGTGTCACGCCCCATCACCAGCTATGGCTTCAACGAAGAAGCGCAAGTGCGCGCAGTGGATGTGCGCGCCGACAACGGTCGCATGCGCTTCACGGTGCAGCGCCGCAACGGCGTGACCTTGCCCGACCTTGACATCACGCTCAACTTGGCCGGTGAGCACAACGTGCTCAATGCCTTGGCCGCCATCGCGATTGCGGTGGAGTTAAACGTGCCCGATGCGGCTTTGCAAAAAGCCTTGGCCGAGTTCAAAGGCGTGGGCCGTCGTTTCCAACGACACGGTGAAGTGGCTGCGAAGAACGGTGGCAAGTTCACCCTCATCGAAGACTATGGCCATCACCCTGTCGAGGTGGCGGCTACTTTGGCTGCTGCACGTGGGGCATTCCCTGGCCGCCGTTTGGTGTTGGCATTCCAACCGCACCGCTACACACGCACACGCGATTGCTTTGAAGATTTCGTTGAAGTCATGGGTCGCGCCGATGTGTTGTGGTTGTCCGAAATTTACGCCGCAGGCGAAACACCGATTGCGGCTGCCGATGGCCGCGCGCTGTCACGCGCCATGCGTGTGGCAGGTCACGAAGCATTGGTGTTCGTGGATGACATTCAAAAAATGGCCCAAGTCATTGCTGACCACGCCCAAGACGGCGATGTGGTGATGTGCATGGGTGCCGGGTCGATTGGCCAAGTGCCAGCCAAGGTGCTGGCGTTGGTGCAACAACGTAAGAGCTGAGAAGTATTTAAAAGCATGACTTTCCAAATTCAAACTGCCAAAGTCGCTGTCCTCATGGGCGGCCTGTCCGCTGAGCGTGATGTGTCCATCATGTCGGGCAGTGGCGTGCTCAAGGCTTTGCAAAGCAAAGGTGTCAACGCCACCGCGTTTGACCCGGCTGAGCGTAGCTTGGACGAACTCAAACGCGAAGGCTTCACCCATGCCTTCATCGCACTGCATGGTCGTTACGGTGAAGACGGCGCCGTGCAAGGCGCTTTGGAATTGTTGGGCATTCCCTACACAGGCAGTGGTGTGATGGCCTCTGCCATGGCGATGGACAAAGTGATGACCAAGCGCGTGTGGAGCGCTGTGGGCTTGTCGACACCGAGCTATGTGTGGTTGTCACCCGAAGACCAAACCGCAGACAACATCCATGCCATTCCAGCGAAGTTGGGCTTGCCTCTGATTGTCAAACCACCACGTGAAGGTTCATCGATTGGCATGAGCAAGGTTACGCAAGCGAGCGGCATCCAAGCTGCTGCTGCGTTGGCCACCCAATACGACCCCGATTTGTTGGCAGAAGAATTCATCACCGGCGAAGAGCTCACATGCCCTATCTTGGGCAACGGCCCGAATGCCCGCGCTTTGCCCGTCGTGCGCATTGCTGCTCCCGATGGTGCGTATGACTACAACAACAAGTACTTCACCGATGACGTGAAGTACCACTGCCCAAGTGGTTTGCCCGCAGCCGAAGAGCAAGAGGTTCAACGATTGGTGGTGGCTGCGTACCGCGCCTTGGGCTGTCGTGGTTGGGGGCGCGCCGACATCATGTTGCGTGCCTCTGATCGCAAGCCGTTCCTGCTGGAGATGAACACATCACCTGGTATGACCAGCCATTCCTTAGTGCCTATGTCTGCACGTGCAGCGGGCATCAGCTACGAAGACCTGTGTTTGATGCTGCTAGAGAGCGCCACGCTTGACCATCCTGGAGGTCCAAAAGCCGTATGACCACGCGCTACACCCACATGCGTCCCCGTCCTGAGGTGAATGCCTCGGTGCCGGTGCCGCTCGACGTCAAACTCATGCACATAGCGGCTTCGCTCATGTTCGTGGGCTTGGTCGTGGGTGTGTTGCTGGGTGGCGTGTGGGCTTTGGTGCAGTTGCCTGCATTTGCGTTGCGTGGCATCACGGTGTTGGGTGATGTAGAGCACAACAACGAAGTGACCTTGCGCGCCAATGTGGTGACCAAGTTCACGGGCAATTTCTTCACGGCCGATTTGGGCCGCGTGCGTAGCGCGTTTGAAAGCGTGCCTTGGGTGCGTTTGGCCTCGGTGCAACGTGAGTTCCCCAATCGTTTGCGTGTGACCTTGCAAGAGCACAAGCCCGTGGCCTATTGGGGTGACGACGGCGAGCAACGCATGGTCAATAGCTATGGCGAAGTGTTTGAAGCCAATGTGGGTGATTTGGATGACGACAAGATGCCACGCCTGAGTGGGCCTGACAGCCAATCGCAACAAGTGCTGTCCATGTATTTGGCACTCGCACCCGCTTTCAAAACGATGAGCTTGAGCGTTGATAGCTTGGTGTTGACCGATCGAGGTAGCTGGCGTGCCAAGCTGGCACACGGTGCGGTGATTGAGTTGGGACGCGGCAGTGTGGATGACGTGATGGTGCGTGTGCAACGCGTGTCACAAACACTGGCACAAGTGACCCATAAGTTGGGTCGGAAAGTGACGGCGATTGAGTCTGCCGATTTGCGACACGAGAACGGTTATGCGCTTCGTTTGCGCGGGGTGAGCACGCAAGACGTGCCCGCCAAACGCTAACGAGCACAGAGAGAAGAAGAGAAAGAACGAGGCTGTTATGGCAAAAGATTACAAAGAACTGGTGGTCGGCTTAGACATTGGCACAGCCAAGGTCATGGTGGTCGTGGCCGAAGTGTTGCCCGATGGTGAG
>JACCDX010455820.1_pt1 | contig 14119 bp, 13 predicted proteins | sample 7449681 | NCBI WGS metagenome assembly JACCDX01 (sample SAMN15323450, study PRJNA562643) | freshwater metagenome | isolation source: river surface water | place: USA:Blue River Watershed | collected 2017-08-18
ATCAGCCTACGGCATTCGAAAAAGAGTCCGCCGCGGCCATCCTTCCGTCATCCTACGTATCGCCTGACGCGCGAGAATTCGCCGTGCAGCGTGAAAAGGGCGTTTTTCAAATCATCGCCGCAGACATCGACACAGGCAACGTTCCGCTTGAGCGAATTGAGGCCGCCGTGGATGCGGCGCTTGGGACTGATGTTGCGTCTGCCATCTACAGCACCTCAAGTGCGACTATCGATAACAACAAATGGCGTGTACTGGCCCCTCTTGCCGAACCCGCGCCCTACGACACGTGGGTGTTGGCGCAGCGGGCGTTCTTCGACATCCTGCGCTCTCACGGCATCGTGCCCGACACGGCGCTGGAGCGGGCTGCTCAGTTGATCTACCTGCCTAACGTCAAGCCGGGAAACCATGGCGAAGATGGCGAACCGATTCACTACAAGATCTCGCTCGCCGAAGGTTCACCTGTCGATCTGTCACGCCAACCACTCGCCGGAGCTATTCGGCAGTTCGTTGAAGCGGCGGCGGCAGCCGAAGCGAAGAGGGCTGCAGACCGGGCGGCAAGGATGCTGAAGAAGGCTCTGCGTCCTGCCATGGGCGTGCTTAGCCCGATTGAGCGCTTCAACGCCGAGAACCCGCTAGAGGACTTGCTTGAGAAGTATGGATACGAGCAGAAGTACGCTGGCAGTTGCGACTGGCGGTCGCCGTTTCAAACCTCCAGTACTTTTGCCACAAGGGTCGAGTTGGCGCCTGAAGGTGGGTATTGGACAAGCCTTTCTGGTTCCGACGCCGAAGCTGGTTTGGGCGCCCCCACAGTTTCTGGTTACAGATTTGGGGACGCGTTCGATCTGTTCGTGCATTTCGAGAATGCAGGCGACCGCAGCGCAGCTTTGGCGGCGATTGGGTGCACTGCCAACGGCAGGGGTGGTAATAGCAGCGCCTTCCGCTTCATTCGGGTTGGCGAGCTGGAATACAGACCGCCTGAATTCTTAGTTGATGGTCTGATTGAAACGGAGACACTCGGGCAGATCTTCGGTGATCCTGGATCCGGCAAAAGCTTTGTGGGCTTAGATCTTGCTTTGTCGGTCGCCACCGGCTCGCCGTTCCATGGACGCGCCGTCCGCCAAGGCCCGGTCTTCGTTATTGCCGGTGAAGGCCACAACGGCCTCACACGACGCTTCGCAGCGTGGAGCCTGCACAACGGCGTGAGCATTGAGTACGCACGCCTCTTTATGTCCAATCGGCCCGCGCAGTTTCTTGACGCTAATAGCGCGGCAGGCGTTACCGAAGCCGTGCGAGAACTCGCCACGCAGCACGACAAGCCTGCCCTGATCGTGATCGATACGCTTGCCAGAAACTATGGGCCGGGCGACGAGAACAGCACAAGTGACATGAGCGCCTTCATAGCGGCGGTTGACGGCCTCAAGGCAGAATTCCCCGGCTGCACCATCGCGCTCATACACCACACGGGTCACGCGGAAAAAAAGCGTGGCCGCGGTGCAATGGCACTGAAAGGTGCGCTCGATTGGGAATATCTGGTCGAGAAATCCGATGAAATCATTCGCCTCATCAATACGAAGATGAAGGACGCGGAACCCCCAGCGCCGCTTACCTTCACGCTGGAGACCGTGACCCTGCGCGATGGCACTTCAAGTGCAGCGCTGCAGGTAACGGACGCACCGCGCCCGTCACGGCGGCTGTCCCCGACACAGCAATTGGCCGTCGACGCACTCGTTGAAGCTGCCAACGGTGGTGCTGGCGCCCATCTGGACCAGTGGCAACGCGTCTTTCTCGCTCGCCATACCGGCGACAACGAGGCAAGCAAAAGCCGAGCGTTTCGAAGGGTGAGAGCCGATTTAGTGGCCTTGTCAGCGTTGTCCGCAACCGATGATTTCTACAAAATTGAGTGGCCCGAGATTGCCGCCGCCGGGGGAGGGGCGGACAAATGGCGGACATGAAGAAGATATTGAAATACCTCTCGCGGACAAGACCGGACACTGGCCGGACAACGCCAGTTTGTCCGCCTGCGGAAGCGGGCAAGGAGGCGGACGGACATGGACAGGGGTATATACCCTGTCCTATTGTCCGCCCCCCGGCCGGAAGTCTAAAATTTAGCATCCCCGAAGGCTGTAATATGAACGCCGCTGGCACTGCACACCCCTCGAGCCTGCCAGGCTTACTCCCCCTGCTACGGTGGACGCGACCATGACGCCTTTCATCACTAACCGCCCAAGCGCACATGCCCCCGCGTCTGGCCGAAACTGCCACATACCCTATGGCCTTTATATCTTCCCTGACGGGACACAGGCTCTGCACGACCGCAATTATGTTCCAACGTACTGGCGCCCAAGCGAAGGCTGTTTGGCCCAAGCAGTACCTCTACTTTCCAACAACTGTGGGCGTTGGTGTGAGTATCAGCAGCACGGCTATTTCTTTATTCGGGGCAACCACCCTCTCGGCGCTCGATCCCGGTCAAAATCTGTAACGGCTCAAACCGCACGCGGCGAAGCTATTCTGGCAAAATTCCTCTGTGGTGCGCCGGTTTGGCATTACGTTATTAAAGCTGACGCCGGCATGCCTACAGGCTGGTGCTGACCCGTTATCTTCAGCCGTTTCCCGCGCGCGATAGCTGGGCTTTAATATCTACTTGTGATATAAGAAGCCTAATTATTCAGAAGCGACCCATGATATCTTTATCCAAGAAGACCACGTAATCTTTTGGGAATTTTTTGATTACTCGGTGTCTGCAACAGAAAGATAATTATGAGATTATTGTTCGCATGCGTGACGGTTGGGCTGATGTGTTCAGCCACGTCCTTGTCAGCTAAACCCGTGGATACTTCCGGCGTTCGAATTATCAGCGAAAGCCAGAGGGCAAAGTGCAAATTTCTTACGTTAATTTCGGTCCGAAAGGGTCTCGGCGCCAACAAGCTAAAAGGCGCCTTTGAGAAAGCTATGAATGAGGTTTCAAAGCTTGGCGGAAACGGTCTGTTTGTAGTGGCCCAGAACGTGGATTGGGCTGAGGGCGCTCAAGTGACAGGGGAAGCATTGCTTTGCGAACTCGCGCAGCCCTGACGCACCCGCGAAACCTGGCCGGGGAACACCATGAGTAATGCAATCGCCAAGAGGCGCGCCGGTCGCCCGGCCATGATCGACCCTGCCGATGTCTGGCCGCAGGTTCTGAGCTACATCGCCAGCGGTGATGCTCTCTCAACCGCCTTGCAGCGGCTCGACCCTGCGCCTTCATACACCTGGGCGAAGGTTCAGCTGCGCGAGAACCCCGACCTGCAAGACGCCTACCGCGCTGCTATCGAGGACCGTGCAGACACGTTGGCCGATGACATCATCGCCTTGGCGGACAGCGAACCGCCGGCGCACCTTGAGGGGCCAGCGCTGTCCGCTTGGGTGCAACAGCTGAAACTACGTGTTCACGCCCGTGAATGGACCGCCTCTAAGCTGCGCCCACGCGTCTATGGCGAGAAGATCGACGTATCGGTCCAGCATACGCAGATCAGCGTGCTGGCAGCGCTGGAGCGGGCTGAGCAGCGGGTGATTGATTTGGCTTAGGGAAGCTTTTCCCAAAACAAGTTACTCCCTGTGTCAGCCACTAGTCTCCAAGTAACACCATTATCAGTATTCATCAGGTAGGTTTGCCTAACCATTAAACCGGAAGAGAATAATTGGTAGCGAATCCGGCCATCAGCGGTGCATGGAGGCTTGTTTTGGATGAGAGTAGGCCTCCATAGCTCCCGATTATCTTCGCCGGTCACCATCTGAGAAACGTAACCACATACCCTGTCTAGTCGAAAAGTTGCCCTCGCAACCAACTCAGACTGCACAATTTCGTAGCGGGCATTGGCGCCTAAAGCTGTCGAAACAGAGCTTTGCTCCTCGGCAGCACGGGTTGGAGCTGAGCATAACAAGATCATTGCCGGAATTACGTTAAGGATATGCTTCGCCATATTCATCCCCTTTAGCAAGCTTAGCCATGTGGCGACCGCACCCGAACTAGTTCACGTTCATTTAGCAGTGCCCGCGGGGGCGCTCGGAAGATCAACCTTTAGAGTTTTGCGTTCTCCGTTTCGCAATATCTCAACCTCCACGCTATGTTCTGCGTAGTCGGAACGGACCTGCTTCCATCTCTCAGGCGTTGAAATATCCTGGCCGGCTACACTTAAAATGATATCTCCAGAAATAAAATTAGCGTCAAAGGCGGGCGAGCCCCGGAGCACCGCAAAGACGTAGGCTCCTTTATTTGTTCCGGCTTCGCGAGCCTGATCTGCAGTTAATGGATACAGAAAAAGTCCAAAGCCGATCTTGTCCGGGTTCCTTTTCGCCAAATAATAAGCGGTTTGTTGATATCTCTGAAAGGATATTGGGGCTGCATGCCCAATCGTTCCTCCAAATCCGCCAATTATCGGCATCATCACAACGCCGGTTCCGCCCGATACTGTTTCAATGAAGCGGTAGTTTATGATGACGATGTTGGCTCGCAGCTTTTTGGCAAAGGCGACCGCTTGTTTTCGGTCCGCAATCGTGCCGACGAATTCTGAAACGCCAAGAACCAAATAGCCTTCTTCATTCGCCCGACGAATGTCAGCTTCAGCATCTTGGGTCGAATAAACTTCCGGCTTTGATCTACCTGAGATCACGTCTGCATCATCAACCTGATTTGAGCGATAGTAATCCTTGAAGGGGTTCGCGTATGCTGGGGCGTATAACGTAAGCGCCAAAACTAAAATCATGCCACGGACAAAGGGCTTCACGTCAACCACCTCCATATTGACGAAAGAGGCGCCGACTTAAGCCGGGTGTTCGTAACCCTGCGTAGCCACAAGGCGCTGCCGCCTTTGGGCGAGCCTTGGACATACGCGACAGCCACCCGGCCAGCTTGAAACTGACCGGCGGCTACGTGCTGAGGTTACGACGCCTCACAGCCGGGACTGACCGGACTGCAAATGCATCATGGTAGATTTGGGGATAATGAGCAAGGGAAGGGCGGCAATCATTAAGTGCAACGGATTGTGTTGGGTTAGCGGCCGCTATTTTAGCCGCCCAACAACAAAAAATTCTCGAGAGGGGTGCCCGCTACAACTTCAGCGCCGTCGGCCCCCTACCCCCCGGGGTCAAGGATGACTACCCAATCGTACCGGGCAGCCTCGAAAATATTAAGGATGCCAACGCTCGAACGGCAGATCGGTGCCGCGAATACCGTTTGTGCTGATGCCTATCTGATGCCTAGAAATGTCTGGCCAACAAGGAGGCCGCCACATCTAGATCGGCAGCGCTCGGTAAGCGCATGAAATGGAAGGGAAAAAATGGCGCGCCCGGAACGATTCGAACGTCCGACCCTCAGATTCGTAGTCTGATGCTCTATCCAGCTGAGCTACGGGCGCGCATTGGAGAGGCGCGGGTAGTCCGGTTTTCCTAAAAGTGCAAGCCCGTTGCGACAAGGAAATGCACGGCCTAGAAGCAGGGCATGAAATTTCTTCTCCCACTGGCGTCGCTTTGCTTCCTATCTGGCTGTGCCGGATCCGGTGCCTATCCGTCGCTCAACCCCCGCCCGATAGAGGCAAAGGCAGGCGTGCTCTTGGCCGAACCCGCTCCCTTAGCCGCTGGTTTGGCGCCTTCCTCCCCCGAAATGCAGCGCCAAATTGCCGCCGCCCGCGACGCGGCGCGGGCCAACGGTGCCGCCTTTGACATCGCTTGGGCGAAAGCCCAGCCCTTGGTCGCCAAAGCCGGCCCCGCTACCAGCGAAAGCTGGATTGCCGCGCATATGGAAGTATCGGCCGTCGAGCGCGCGCGGGGCCCCGTTAAGGCGGCACGAGCAGATCTCGACACCTTGTTGCGCACGTTGCTGTCTGGCCCCGCTGGGGAAGATCTGGCGGCGGCGCGCGCGGCGATCCAAGAGGCGGAAGCCGAAGACACGCGCGAGGAAAACGCCGTTCGCGCGCTGCAGGCAGCGCTTATCCGGTAACAGCGGCCTTATGGCTTTGGCCATTATGCACATAATGCGCGACGGCCATCTGGTTCATCACCGCCCAATTCTCATCCAGTTCGCGCATCATCCGCGCCGGACGGCCGCCCCACATTTGGAAGGCCGCGATGGTCTTTCCGGGCGTCAACATCGCGCCTGCAGCGAGCATCGAATTTTCTTCGAGTACGCAGCCATCCATCACGATGGAACCCAGGCCCACGAGCGCATTGCGCCGGATGGTGCAGCCATGGAGCATCGCCATATGGCCAATCAGCGCCCCTTCTTCGATGATTGTTGGCGTGCCGCGCATGCCGCCTTTGTCCGAATCGCAATGGATGACGGTGCCATCCTGCACATTGGAGCGCGCGCCGATGCGAATGGCGTTCACATCGCCCCGAAGCACACAATTATACCAGATGCTGGCTTCTGGCCCGATTTCGACATCGCCGATAATCCGGCAGCCCGGCGCGATAAAAGCCGAAGGGTCAATCCGCGGCGTATGGCCGTTAAGCGTAATGATGGAGACGTCTTGCATAACGCCTTCATGGCGGATCGTGCCCGCGGGATCAACGGGCGGCAGCGTCAGTGCGCTGCGGCCCAATCCGCCTTGCTGATGCTATAGGTGACATGCGGGCGCAACGGGCTGCCTTCGGGCACATTGGGATGCTCAAACCCCAGCTCCTCGTGCCGGGCCATGCCCAACCGCTCCATCAGCCCCCAGCTGCGTTCATTTTCATGAACGGTGATCGCCCAGACATCTGGATCGCCCAGATGATCAAAGGCCCAATGGATGGCAGCACTTGCTGCCTCATGGGCGTAACCTTGGCCCCATTGATCGAACGCCAGCCGCCACCCCACTTCCAGCCGATCTTCAATCGGCGTGCCTTTGGCGCCGCGAATAAGCCCGCACCAGCCGATCAGCCGGCCATCTTCTTTGCGCTCCACAGCCCAAAAACAATGGCCAAGCTCTTCTTGCATCCGGGTCAGCCGCGCAATCAGTGCGTCGATATCTTCAAGGCTCAAAAGCGGGCCTAAGAAGCGCATCACGCGCGGGTCGGTATTAATGGCGTGAAACGCCACCCGGTCGCTCTCGCGCCAGCCGCGCAGCACCAGCCGCGCGGTTTCAAGGCGAAATTCAGCCATGGAGCAGCTTGGCGGCATGGAGCGCATGATAGGTAAGGACGCCCGAACAGCCCGCACGTTTAAAGGCAAGCAGCGTTTCCAAGACCAGCTTGTCCCGATCCCCGGCACCCGCGGCCACAGCAGCTTCGATCATCGCATATTCGCCGGACACCTGATAGGCAAAGACGGGCACGTCAAACGCCTGTTTCACCCGCAGGATGATATCGAGATAGGGCAGGCCGGGCTTCACCATCACGCTGTCCGCCCCCTCTTCAAGGTCCAGCGCCACTTCGCGCAACGCCTCTTCGGCATTGGCGGGATCCATCTGATACGTCTTCTTGTCGCCCTGAAGGAGGCCGGCAGCCCCCACTGCATCGCGGAACGGCCCGTAAAAGGCGCTCGCATATTTGGCAGCGTAAGACATGATCTGAACATTGGGAAAGGTCGCGTCTTCAAGCGCCGCGCGGATCGCGCCGATGCGGCCATCCATCATATCCGAAGGCGCGATAATGTCGGCCCCGGCGCGCGCTTGGTTCAGCGACTGGCCCACCAGCACTTCTACCGTCGCGTCGTTCAGGACATAGCCGTTCGCATCGATCAACCCGTCATGGCCATGCGCGGTGTAGGGGTCGAGCGCGACATCGGTGAGGACGCCAATATCGGGCACCGCGTCCTTGATGGCGCGGGTGGCGCGGCACATCAGGTTATCGGGGTTCAATGCCTCGCGCCCATCTTCGGTCCGCAAATGGCGCGGAGTGTTCGGGAAGAGCGCGACGCAGGGGATGCCGAGATCGCGGGCTTCCTTCGCCCGCTTCACGATATCGGTGACCGACCAGCGGGAAACGCCCGGCAGCGTCGCAATCGGCTCTTCCGCATCGCCTTCGGTGATGAAGAGCGGCCAGATCAGATCGGCCGGCGTCAACACCGTCTCGCCATGAAGCGCGCGGCTCCACGCCGAGGCGCGCGTCCGCCGCAGGCGGGTGGGCAGATGAAGGCTGCTGGTCATGGGCTTATCCTAGCCGCGCCAACGCGGCCTGCAAACGATCAACTTCGGCAGATTTTTCGGCATGGTCGGCGCGCGCCTTTTCAACGGCTTCGGGCTTTGCCTTTTCGACAAAGGCCGGGTTGTTGAGCCGGCCCGCCAGCGATGCTGCTTCCTTCGCGGCGGCGTCGATCGCTTTGGTGATGCGCGCGCGCTCCGCATCAAGATCGATGACGCCTGCAAGCGGAATAACGAACGTCGCTTCATCCACGACGAGCTGGATCGCGCCGCCTTCGGGCGCTGGATCGCTTGACACGCTATCGAGACGCGCCAACCGCGCAATCGCCGCCTGTTGCCGTGCAAGCCGCGCTTGGGTCTCTGCCCCGGCATCCCGCACATGGGCGTTGAGCCGCGCACCGGGCGCAATGCCCAGTTCGTTCTTCGCGGTGCGGACTTCGCTGACAAGGCGGATGAGCCACTCGACCTCCGCGCTCGCGGCAGCATCAGCCGCTGCGTTCGGGGCGGGCCATTGGGCATGGATCAGATCATAAGGACGATCCGCCAGCGCGTGCCAAAGCTCTTCGGTGATAAAGGGCATGAACGGGTGGAGCATGACGAGGATCTGGTCGAGCACCCAGCCGGCCACGGCCTTGGTCTCGTCATCAATCTGGCCCTTGATGAGCTCCAGATACCAGTCGCAGAATTGATCCCACACAAAATGGTAGATCGCGTCCGCCATGCCGTCGAAGCGGAGCTCCTCAAACGCCTTGTCGAGCTTGGCGAGGGTGGCGACGACCTCGCCGATGATCCAGCGATTGACCGCGCTCGCCGCCGCCGGGGCTTCGACGCTGTTGCTTCCGCTTATGCCATTGGCTTGGGCAAAGCGCGTTGCATTCCACAGCTTGGTCGCAAAGTTGCGATAGCCCTCAACCCGCTTTTCATCCATCTTCACATCGCGGCCTTGGCTTTCCATCGCCGCCATGAAGAAGCGCAAGGCATCAGCGCCATATTGATCAATCAGGCCAAGGGGATCGACAACATTGCCCTTGGACTTGGACATTTTCTGCCCGTCCGCTGCCCGCACCAGCCCGTGAAGGTAGAGCGTCTTCCACGGCACATCCTTCATAAACTGGATGCCCTGCATCGCCATGCGCGCATCCCAGAAGAAGAGGATATCAAAGCCGGAAATCAGCACATCATTGGGGTAATGGCGCGCCAACGTCTCGGTCTGGTCCGGCCAGCCCAAAGTGCCGAACGGCCAAAGCGCGGAGGAGAACCAAGTGTCGAGCACATCGGGATCGCGCGTCAGATCTTTGCCGCCTGCCAGCGCCTTCGCCTCCTCTTCGCTTTCTGCGACGAAGACAGTGCCATCAGCGTCATACCACGCCGGAATCTGGTGCCCCCACCAAAGCTGGCGCGAGACGCACCAAGGCTGGATATTTTCCATCCAGTTGAAATAAGTTTTTTCCCAGCTTTGCGGCACAACCTTGATCGCGCCGGAGCGGACGGCCTCGATCGCCGGCTTGGCGAGCGTTTCGGCGTCGACATACCATTGGTCGGTCAGCCAAGGTTCGATGACCTGGCCGGAGCGGTCGCCATAGGGCGTTTGGATGATGCGGTCTTCGATTTTGTCGAGCAGGCCCGCTGCCTCAATCGCGGCCACAACTTTCTTGCGCGCCTCAAACCGATCTAGCCCCAGATAATCGTCTGGGATCAGCCCGTCCGCCGTCTGCACCACGCGCGCTTCGGCATCGAGCATGTTGAGCATGTCTGCGGCCTTGATGCCCGCGCGCTTGCCCACTTCAAAATCGTTAAAGTCATGCCCCGGCGTAATCTTCACCGCGCCCGAGCCAAGTTCGGGATCGGCATGCTCATCCGCCACGATCGGGATTTCGCGGCCCGTGATCGGCAGGCGGACCTTTTTGCCGACCCACGCCTTGTAACGATCATCCTCCGGGTTCACCGCCACCGCCATATCGGCGAGCATCGTTTCCGGCCGCGTGGTCGCAACCGAAATATGCCCGCTGCCATCGGCGAGCGGATAGCGGAAGTGCCAGAACTTCCCGTTCACTTCGCGGGTTTCAACCTCAAGGTCTGAAATCGCGGTCTTCAGGCCCGGATCCCAGTTCACGAGGCGCTTGTCGCGGTAAATGAGCTTCTGGTTATAGAGGTCGACAAACACCTTGAGGACAGCGCGGCTAAAGCCTTCGTCCATCGTGAAGCGTTCATTCGCCCAATCCATCGAACAGCCGAGGCGGCGCAGCTGGCGGGTGATCTGCCCACCCGATTCCTCTTTCCATTCCCAGACTTTCGCGATGAATTCGTCGCGGGTGAAGTCAGTGCGCTTTTGCTGGCGCTCGTTGAGCTGGCGTTCGACGACCATCTGCGTCGCAATGCCCGCATGGTCCGTGCCGACGACCCAAAGCGCGTCCTTGCCCTGCAACCGGGCATGGCGGATCAAAATGTCCTGCAACGTATTATCAAGCGCATGGCCGATATGCAGGCTGCCCGTTACATTGGGCGGCGGGTTGACGATCGTATAGGGTTCAGCGTTCGGACGATGGGGGCGAAACGCACCCGTTTCTTCCCAATGGCGGTACCATTTCGCCTCAATGGCGGACGGATCGAAAGTTTTCGGCAGATCGGACATGATGCGCCGCCTTTGCCAGTCGATAGGCGGGGTTGCAAGCGGCGCGCCCTTTTGCAGCGTGGTTTAGCGTTAGGCTTGCCGGGTGATCCGCGCCACTTCCTGCGCGACCATGCGCTCCACAATCTCGGGCAGGTGCGCGTCGAGCCAGTCCTTTAAAAGCGGCTTCAGCAATTCCCGCACGAGCCCCTCGAGCGTATCGCTCCCCGGCACATCGGGCTTCACGACCAGCTTGGAGAGGCTGGAAAGCGCCTCAAGGCTCGCGGCCGCCGCGACGGGGGAGACGATCGGTTCAGCCGCGCTAATCGGCGCACTTTGCGTCAATTCGAGCACCGCTTCATTCGCCTGCTCTTGGGACGGCGCGGATGCGAGAGGCTTGGCGCGCGGCCGCGCGGCGGCAGGTGCCGCAGCGGCATTATCTTCGGCAATGATCTTGCGGATGGAGGAGAGAATATCTTCCATCGACGGCTCTTTTGCCATGTCTGCCATGGACTTGGCTCCCCTTAGTTAACCGGAGAGCCGGGAATGTCAGACGTCTGCGGCTTGGAGTCAACCGTGCGTGTTGCCTGCGGCTTGGGCTTGGCGTCCTGATCCCAATCCCAGAAAATGCCGTTCACCCGGCGATAATTCTGCGTCGGATCATAGAGGGCGCCGCCGTCAAGCCCCAGATCGCGCGCTTCGGCCTGCCCCATGGCCGACAAGAGCTGGAAGCCAGCAACATAGGCGTTGCGCTCCGCCGTCACCAATTGCACCTGCGAATCGAGCAATTCGCGCTCTGCGTCCAGAATGTCGAGAATGGTGCGGGTCCCGACGCTGTTTTCGGCCCGAACGCCTTCCAGCGCCAGCGTGTTCGCCTGCACCGCAATCTGGGCAGATTTGATGACATCATTCGACGCCTGCCAAGTCGCAAAGGCGGCCCGGGTGGCCGCAATCACGCCGCGCTCAACCGCAATTTCTTGCTCAATGGCCTGGCTTTGGCGCGCTTGTGCCTGACGCACCTGCGCCGAGGGCCCACCGCCTTGAAAAATAGGAATGCTGATCTGCGCGCCCGCTGTGGTCGCCTTCGCCGTGTTGGCTGCCGTGCCGGGCAGGCTGTTCAGATAGTCAACATAGCTGCTTTCACCGACAGCAAAAAGCTTGGGCATGCGCGCCGCCTTGGCTGCGCCCACATCATAGCGCGCCGCATCGCGGGCCTTGCCAGCCGCAATCAAGTCCGGATTGTTCTTCAGCGCCACCGCGACCGCCGAATCTGGCGTTGAGGGCAGGTTCGGCAAAGCCGGCGGCGTTTCAAGCTTGTCAGGCGAACTCCCCACAAGCTGCACATATCGTTCTTTGCTCGCGATCAACCGGGCTTCAGCCTGCTGGAGTTGGGACTGAGTGAGCGCCAGCCGCGCCTCTGACTGGGCAACATCGGTGCGGGTCAGGTCCCCCACCTCGAAACGGTCCCGCGTTGCCTCAAGGTTGACACCCAGCACACGAACTTGGGTCCGGTTGAGCCCAACGATCGCTTCGTCCCGGATCACATCCATATAGGCGCCGACCACGGCACTGAAGACGTCCGCCTCCGTCCCGCGCAGGCTTGCTCGACCTGCTTCAACCCGCGACTTCGCGCCCTTCACCCCGTTGCGCACCGCGCCTCCCAGATAAAGTGGGACGCTGAGGCTGGCTCGGCCGCTCAGATAGCGGTCGGGGGACAGGGGGTTAACGGTCGAGCTGTGAACATTTTCATTATACTGGCCCGACACGGAAAGATCGGGCAGACCGTTCGAGCGGACGATCGGGACAGTTTCGTCAATGGCGCGCTGCCCGGCGCGGGCCCCGGTGAGGGTCGGGTTCGACGTATATGCTTTCCACAAGGCTTCGCGCAGCGTTTCCGCCTGCGCAGCTGGTGCAAGGCAAAGCACGGCACCTGCCAGTAGAAAACGGGCCTTGATCCGCTGGGACATATTCATTCCTTCATTTCGGGCCTGCGCCCCTTTGCCTGACTGACTTTGCCCCCGCACGTCGTCAGCTTGTCAGAACGTAAAGCCTCGCGGCTTTTCAAATCCCGGCAGCGCCACTGCGTCTGCATCCATCACCGGGTTGAGGCCAAAACCCTCTCCCGATTTATACCCTATGCAGAGCCGTGATACGCCATCCTCAATCACCGCTGCAGCCAGCCGGCCCTTGTCGGCTAACTGACGCACAAGCGCATCGGGTACATGCTCAACCGCACCATCGACCAGAATCACATCATAGGGCGCACCCTTGGCATGGCCCTTGGCAAGATCGCCGGTGACGACGGACACATTCTTTAGCGCCTTCAACTGCACCTTCGCTTCGGCCGCCAACCCTGCATCCGATTCAAGCGCCACGACCTGCGCCGCCAATCCGGCAACAATCGCGGCCGCATAGCCCGAAGCGGCGCCAACGATTAGCACCTTGTCATCCGCTTGGACGCCCGCCTCGACAATGAGGCGCGCCGTCACGAGCGGCGGGTTGAGCGCGCGGCCACCCGACAAGGGCACCGCCCGGTCGATATAGGCCATGGCTTGCCGCTCGGCTGGCACAAAGGCTTCGCGCGCGACTGTTTCGATCACCGCGGTTACCCGCGGGTCGCTCACGGCGTTCGTCCGAAGCTGGCTATCCACCATCGCACGGCGCATGGCCGGAAAATCAAGAATGCTCACGCTCGCTCCTGTGGCACAAGTGTCTTACGGGTGCAATACACCCAGAGTCTCCTTTCGCTTTAGCGAGGCCCAGCGGTTGCGCCAAGCCGCATCCGCTTAATTTCATCTCTGGTTGACAGAAGCGCCTGTTTCGACGCACAGACCCCCCGCACCGCACGCGAGGCCCGATGGCGGAGTGGTGACGCAGCGGACTGCAAATCCGTATACGCCGGTTCGATTCCGGCTCGGGCCTCCACACACCGGTTAGCTGAATCCCCATCGACACTTCCTACCTGAAAAGCCCGCGTTTCCGGGCGCTTTTCGCGCCTATGGCATCTCCAAATAGTCTCCGCAGAGACAAAAATAGGGCCAAATCCATCGGATTTGACCCAGAGTCTCTGCGCGCAGTGTGCCTGTGACGGTTTTGAAAATGCCCCCGTCTTAGAAGGTCGAGGGGAACCCCAGATGGTTCACCGAGCGCGTGCGCTGCGCGAAGGTGCGAAGCTACACGGCGTGAGGCGCCAGATAATACTCGATGATGGAACCGTTTGCGAGGTACCACTTGTTTGTCCGCACCAAGGCCTACCTCTTACCTGCGAGCCAGACAATGAAGGTACAATGACCTGCCCTTGGCACGGATATCGCTTCGATGCACGCTCAGGCGAATGCCTTTCCGGTCAGATCAAAGGATGGCAGCACCGATAAGCGACTGCCATATTCAAGACGCTTTGCGCGGGCTCGGCAGATTG
>JACCDX010884523.1_pt1 | contig 14117 bp, 13 predicted proteins | sample 7449681 | NCBI WGS metagenome assembly JACCDX01 (sample SAMN15323450, study PRJNA562643) | freshwater metagenome | isolation source: river surface water | place: USA:Blue River Watershed | collected 2017-08-18
CCTTCCTCGCGGATCCGCGCCGTCAGCCACGCACGCGTGACCGGGTCCGACGGGTACCCGCTGCCTACCTCGACCCCGAGCGCGTCGATCGCGGCGTCCCGCGTCGTCTTAGCGTAGATGCTCGCCGCTCCGACCACGGGGTACGTCGCGTCGGCCTTGGGCTCCACGATCCAGTCCATCACGTCCGTACGCTGGCGGAGCCTCGCCACGAGGGCGGGGATGCCGCGCGGAGCGACCGGCGCGTCGAGGTAGACCCGATCGGGGCGCAGTTCCGCCACCAGGCGCACGAAGGCGTCTTCCTCCAGCGCGTTGATGTTGCTGGCGTCGATCTGCGCCGGGGACACCTCGACGAGCAGGTTCTGGCCCAGCGCGGCAAGCGCCGTCCTCGCCGCCTCGCGCCGCTTCGCGCTCAGCGCCTTCGAATCGTTCGCACCCGCGGCCCGCAGGCGCTGCATCGCTGCGTCGACGTCGTCGTCCGCCTCTATGACGTAGCCGCCCACCACGAGGGGGCCGAGCACGCAGCCGCGACCGGCTTCGTCGAGTCCGAGGATTCTCATGCACGCGGCCTACTCCTGCGGGCGCCCCCGCGCACCCTGGCTCGCCGTCCCGCATACCCGCCCGTCACGATCTGTCGTCGCGGCCACGCGTACAGCCGTTGCCTCGGCCCCCTCCGTGCGATACGTCGACCGCCAATTCCCCGAGGTGCGCGTGGTGGCAGCCGCCAATCCGTACGTCCCCGTACTCTTCGCGATCGTCATCGCCGTGCTCTTCAGCCTGGCGTTCGTCGCGATGTCGAAGTTCTTCGGGCCGAACCGCCCGAACCCCACGAAGGTGTCGCTCTACGAGTGCGGCATGCCTTCGATCGCGCCCGCCCACCAGCGCTTCAGCGTGAAGTTCTACCTGGTGGCGGTGCTCTTCATCCTCTTCGACCTCGAAGCCGTGTTCCTGTTCCCCTGGTCCGTGGTGTTCAAGCACCAGGTGGCCTCGGGCGCGGGCGCCTTCATGCTGGCGGAGATGACGTTCTTCCTGGGCGTCCTCTTCCTCGGTTGGGTCTACTGCCTCAAGCGTGGAGCGCTCCGATGGGACTAGAAGCGCAGGTCAACCAGCCGTTCATCGCGACGCGTCTGGACGAGGTCATCAACTGGGGACGCAAGTACTCGATGTGGCCGATGCCGTTCGGCACCGCGTGCTGCGCGATCGAGTTCATGGGCGTGGTCTCGAGCCGCTTCGACGTGAGCCGGTTCGGCGCCGAGCTCGTGCGCTTCAGCCCGCGTCAGGCCGACTTGCTTCTGGTGATGGGCACCGTCACGCAGAAGATGGCCCCGGTTCTCAAGCAGATCTACGACCAGATGCCGAACCCGAAGTGGGTCGTGTCGATGGGCGCCTGCGCCAGCAGCGGCGGCTTCTACGACAACTACTCGGTCGTCCAGGGCATCGACGAGATCATCCCGGTCGACATCTACGTCGCCGGCTGCCCTCCGCGTCCCGAGAACGTGATCGGCGCGGTGGTGAAGATCATGGAGAAGATCGACCGCGAGAAAGCGGCCGTGGACTGGAAGTAGGGGAGGGGAGATGAACGAAGCCGACATCGTCGCGCGCATCCAGTCCCGCTTCGGCGCCAAGGTGCTCGCTACTTACGAATTCCGCGGCCAGCACGCGGTCACCGTCGCCCCGGAGGTCATCCGTGATGTGATGACGCTGCTGCGCGACGACGCCGATCTCGGCTTCGACATCCTCATGGACGTCACCGGGGTCGACTACCTCGGTCACGCCGACGCGGATGACAAGGAATGGCGCTTCGAGGTGGTCTACAACCTCTACAGCGTCCCGAAGAACCACCGCATCCGCGTGAAGGTGGCTGTGCGCGAGGAGGCCGCGAAGGTCCCGAGCGTGTGGGACCTCTACAACATCGCGAACTGGATGGAGCGCGAGGTGTACGACATGTTCGGCATCGCGTTCACGGGCCATCCGAACCTGCGCCGCATCATGTGCCACGACGAGTTCGTCGGCCACGCGCTCCGCAAGGACTACCCCATCAACAAGCGCCAGAAGCTCTCGCAGCCATCGGAGAACATCCTCTGCGAGAAGGTGGAGTACGCATGAGCGCCGACGGAACCCACGTCCCGGACATCCCGACCGAGCTGCTCACGATGAACATCGGGCCGGCTCACCCGGCCACGCACGGCACCCTGCGCATCCAGGTCCAGCTCGACGGCGAGACCATCGTCAACGCCGGCTGCGAGATCGGCTACCTGCACCGCGGCTACGAGAAGCAGGCCGAGAACTGCCAGTACCAACTGGTGATTCCGTACGCCGAGCGCCTCAACTACATGGGCCCGGTGAACTGCTCCAACGGCTGGTGTCATGCGGTCGAGCAGCTCATCGGCGTCGAGGTTCCCGCCCGAGCGCAGGCGCTCCGCGTGATCACCTCCGAGATGGGCCGCATCATCGACCACTGTGTGTGCATCGGCACGAACCTGGTCGACATCGGCGCGCTCACGAACTTCTGGTACATGTACAACTACCGGGAGAAGATCTACGACCTCTACGAGGAACTCTGCGGCGCCCGCATGATGGTCAACTACCCGCGCATTGGCGGCGTCAGCATGGACGCGCCGGACGGGTGGCTCGAGAAGTTGCTTAAGGTCATCGACGAGATGGGCGAGGCGGTCGGTGAGGTGCGCGCGCTGATCGAGCGCAACCGCATCTTCATGGACCGCACCATCGGTGCGGGCGCCATCACCCGCGAAATGGCGCTCTCCCACGCGGTCACGGGTCCCTGCCTCCGCGCGACGGGCGTGGCGCTGGACCTGCGCAAGGCGCAGCCGTACTGGGGCTATGACAAGTACGACTTCGACGTGCCCACCGCGCTCGGCGGCGACACCTACGACCGCACGATCGTCCGCTTCCGCGAGATGCAGGAGAGCGTGAAGATCATCCGGCAGGCGGTGGCGTCGATCCCCGATGGCCCGGTCATGGTGAGCGACCACCTCGTGGCGATGCCGCCCAAGGACAAGGTCTACAACACCATGGAAGGCCTCATCAACCACTTCAAGCTGGTGATGCACGGCGTCCAGCCGCCGAAGGGCGAGATCTACAGCGCCACCGAGGGCGGCAACGGCGAACTCGGCTTCTACATCGTCTCGGATGGTGGCCCGAACGCCTGGCGCGCCCGTGTCCGTCCGCCGTGCTTCGCGAACTACTCCGTGTTCCCGAAGATCATCAAGGGCGGCATGATTGCGGACGCGATCGCCGCGCTTGGCAGCATCAACATCATCGCCGGGGAGCTCGACCGATGAGCAGCGGCCACCGTCACGTCGCCTCGCGCGGACCGCGCGAGTGGAACGACGCCCAACTCGCGGAGATCGCCACGATCCTCCCGAAGTATCCGACCAAGCAGGCGGCCATCATGCCGGTGCTCTGGCTCGCCCAAGACAGCTTCGAGTGGCTCGACCTCGACGTGATGCGCCTCATCGGCCGCACGCTCGACCTGCCCCCGAGCCACGTCCACGCCGTGGCGACGTTCTACACGATGTTCAAGAAGGTCCCGACGGGCCGCTTCGTCATCGACGTCTGCCAGACGCTCTCCTGTCAGCTTGTCGGCGCAGACCGCATCATCGCGCACCTCGAGCAGGCCCTCGAGGTCGATGAGAACGGGGACAGCAAGGACGGTCTCTTCACCCTGCACAAGGTGGAGTGCCTCGCCAGCTGTGGCTCTGGCCCGATGATGCAGGTGAACGAGCACTTCTACGAGTTCCTGACGGTGGAGATGGTCGACCAGATCATCGCGGCCTACCGCGGCCCGAATCCCCCCAACACCCCGCACTCGCAGGCGAGCACATGGCAGTGGAACCGATGAGCAGCGGCGGGACCCGCATCCTGAGCGCGAACTGGGGCGTCCCGGACGCGCACACGTTCTCCGTGGCGCGCAGCCGTGGCACCTACAACCGCGTCGCGCGCGCGCTGGCGATGAAGCCGGAAGAGATCACGAACATCGTGAAGGATTCCGGGCTCCGCGGGCGTGGTGGCGCAGGCTTCCCCACTGGCATGAAGTGGAGCTTCGTGCCGAGCAAGGAGAAGCGCGGCGACAAGCCCGTGTACCTGCTCTGCAACGCGGACGAGTCCGAGCCCGGCACGTTCAAGGATCGCTACATCATGTGGCTCGATCCTCACATGCTGATCGAGGGCATGATCATCGCGGCGTGGGCGCTGGACTGCCACAAGGCCTACATCTACATCCGCGGCGAGTTCCGGTTCATCTTCCGGCGTCTGGAAGAGGCCGTGCAGGAAGCCTACGCCAACGGGTTCCTCGGCAAGAACATCCTCGGCAGCGGGTTCGACCTCGACCTGCACGTCCACCTCGGCGCGGGCGCGTACATCTGCGGCGAGGAGACGGCGCTCATCAGCTCGCTGGAGGGCGAGAAGGGCCAGCCGAAGCTCAAGCCGCCGTTTCCGGCGGTGGAAGGAGCCTGGAAGGCGCCCACCGTCGTGAACAACGTCGAGACGCTCGCGGTCGTCCCGTGGATTCTCGAGAACGGCGCAGCGGCCTACAAGGCCCTCGGCACCGAGAAGGCGCCCGGCACCAAGCTGTTCTGCGTGAGCGGTCAGGTCAACAAGCCTGGCGTCTACGAGATCAGCATGGGCATGCCCATGAAGCAGTTCCTCGAGGACGTCTGCGGCGGCGTGCGTGGCGGCAAGAAGCTCAAGGCCGTCATCCCGGGCGGCTCGTCCGTGCCGGTCATGACCGCCGAAGAGGTGCTCGAGGGCGCGGTCGTGAAGACGCCTCGCACCACCCCTCAGGGTGCCGTCACCACGCTCACCCTCGCTGGGTGGAGCAAGGAGCCCGGCGCCTACGTGAAGCAGGGAGACGTCCTCGCGACGGCGACCGGCACGTTCGTTGGCGCCGATGGCACCTCGTCGGTGCAGGAGATCCCACTCACGTCGACGTTCACGGGCGTGCTCTCGGTCACGCGCGCGAGCGTGGGCGCGACGCTCCGGCCGGACGACGCGCTCACCCGCGTCGAGCCGACGATGGACTACGAGTCCATCAACCAGATCGCGGGCAGCTACCTCGGCTCGGGCGGCTTCATCGTCATGGACGAGGACACCGACATGGTGGCCGCGCTGACGAACCTCCTGCGCTTCTACGCGCACGAGAGCTGTGGCCAGTGCACGCCCTGCCGCGAAGGTTGCGGCTGGATGTACCAGATCCTGTGCCGCGTCCGCGATGGCAAGGCGTCCGAGGGGGACCTCACTACGCTGCGCGACCTCGCGGACAACATCTTCGGCAAGACGATCTGCTTCTTCGGGCCGTCCGCCGCGATGCCCGTCCAGAGCTTCCTCACGAAGTTCCGCGCCGACTTCCTCGCGCGCGTCCAGCAGCCGGACGCGCCCGTGCCCCTGTCGGCCATCACCGGAGCCCTCTGATGCCCGTCGTCAAGATCAACGACAAGGAAGTCGAGGTCCCAGCCGGGACCAACATGATCGAGGCTGCGAAGCTGGTCGGGGAGAACATCCCCCACTATTGCTACCATCCGCACCTCAGCGTGGCGGGCAACTGCCGCATGTGCCTCGTCGACATCGTCGGCGGGCGCGGCCCTGACATCGCCTGCAACATGGTGGCGCGCGACGGCCTTGCGATCCGTACGGACACGCCCGCGGTCAAGAAGATGCGGAAGTCCGTCATGGAGTTCCTGCTCGTCAACCACCCGCTCGATTGCCCGATCTGCGACCAGTCCGGCGAGTGCAAGCTCCAGGACTACTACATGGAGCACGGGCAGTACGACACGCGCGGCATGGACCCTAAGGTCGGCAAGCCCAAGCGTCAGGACATCGGCACGCAGCTCGTGCTCGATTCCGAGCGCTGCGTGCACTGCAGCCGGTGCGTCCGGTTCGGTGACGAGGTGACGGAGACCGGCGAGCTTCGCCTGATGAACCGCACCGATCACACCGAGATCGGCATCTTCCCGGGCGAGACGATCACCCACGAGTACCAGGGCAACCTCGCCGAGATCTGCCCCGTGGGCGCGCTCACGGGCAAGGATTTCCGCTTCGAGCGGCGCGTGTGGTACCTCAAGGAGACCTCCTCGGTCTGCACGGGCTGCGCCACGGGCTGCAACATCCGCGTCTGCCATCAGGAAGGCGAGGTGTTCCGCTACGGCGCTCGCCGCAACGACGCCGTGAACAAGTCCTGGCTCTGTGACAACGGCCGCTACTCCTACAAGGATGTGGCGAGCCTCTCGCGCATCCTCAAGGCGAGCGTCGCCGGCGCGTCCGCCACGGTCGAGGCCGCGACCGCGGACGCCGCGGCGCGCATCAAGGCCGCCGGCGCTGCCAACGTCGGCATCGTCCTCGGTACGAAGGCGACGAACGAGGCCAACTGGGCCGCGCTGCAGCTCGCTCGCGGCGCGCTCAAGGGTGCGCGCGTATTCGTCGTCGAGGGCAACGATGTTGCCGATGGCAAGGCCGACGCGCTCCTCCAGGACGCTGACAAGAACGCGAACACCGCGGGTGCGAAGCTCCTCGCCGGTCACGATGGCCAGGTCGGCGACGCCGACGCGCTTCGCGCGGCGCTCCCTGGGCTCAAGGTGCTGATTGTCCTCGAGGACGACGTCGCCATGCGCCTTGGCGGGCTCCCCAGCGTGGACATCGTGTTCGTCGGCGCGCTGCGCAACGGCACGGCCCGCTGCGCTGCGGTGGTGCTCCCCTCGGCGCATGCCGTGGAGCAGGACGGCAGCTTCGTCAACCGTCAGGGCCGCGTGCAGCGCATTCGCCGCTCGGTGAACCCGGCCGGCGACAGCGCCCCCGCCTACGTCCTGATGGACAAGCTGGCCGCAGCGCTCGGGGCCTCCCTCGGGACGCAGATGGTCGCCGCCACGTTCAACGCGATGTCCCGCGCGGTCGTCCGCATGAAGGGCATCGAGTTCAAGGCGCTGGGAGAGGGCGGCGTGCTGCTCGCGCCCGCGCCGACCCCGGTCGCTGACACCGCGCAGGGAGCCACGCCATGAGCCTCGAGGCCCTCGCCCCCTACCTTATCGCCCTCGCGAAGTGCGTCTTCTCGGTCGCCTTCGTCATGCAGATCGTCCCGCTCCTCATCTGGGCCGAGCGCAAGGGCGCTGCGTACATCCAGGACCGTCCGGGTCCGAACCGCGCCCACATCCTCGGGATCCGCGCCGGCGGCCTCGTCCACACGCTGAACGACGTCGTCAAGCTGATCATGAAGGAGGACATCGTCCCCGACCACGTCGAGAAGGGGTACTGGGCTGCGGCGCCCGTCATTTCCATGACGATCGCGCTCTGCACCTTCTCGGTCGTCCCCTTCGGTGACACGCTCATGGGGCAGGACCTCATCGTGGCGGACATTGACGGTGGGCTGCTGTTCGTGCTCGCCATGACCGGCATCGGCGTGTACGGCGTCATGCTGGCCGGCTGAGCGAGCAACAACAAGTTCTCGCTGCTCGGCGGCCTGCGCGCGAGCGCGCAGATGGTGAGCTACGAACTCGCGATGGGCCTGAGCGCCGTCGTGATCTTCCTCATGTCAGGCTCGGTCTCCCTGCGCGAGATCGTCGGCCAGCAGGCCGGCGCGATCTGGAACTGGAACGTGTTCAGCGTCCCGGGCTTCATTGCGTTCATCCTGTTCTGGACGGCCGCGTTCGCCGAGACGAATCGCACGCCGTTCGACCTTCCGGAAGGCGAGGCCGAGCTCGTCGGTGGCTACCACACCGAGTACAGCTCCCTCCGCTTCGCGCTGTTCTTCATGGCCGAGTACGCGAACATGATCGTCGCGTCCGCGGTGACGGCGACGCTGTTCTTTGGCGGCTACAACGTGCCCTTCTTGGATGGTGCGGCCCTCCGTGAGAACGCGTCCACGCTCGTGACGCTCGTCGGCTTCGGCGCGGTGCCCCCGCTCCTGGCCTTCGCGGCGATCGCCTTCAAGCGCCGCAACCGTCCGTTCTACCGCGAGCTCAAGGCCGATGACATCCGTCACCGCGAACCGCTCCTGTGGACGGGCCTCTGGGCCGCGCTCGCCGTGGCGCACGCGGGCCTCGGTGCGCTCGGACTCTCCGACATCATCGGCGGCTCCGCGGTCGCGCAGGACATCGTTGCTCTGGCGTTCCAACTCACCTCGCTCACGGTGAAGGTGCTGTTTGGCTGCTGGTTCTTCATCTGGGTCCGCTGGACGCTTCCGCGCTTCCGCTACGACCAGCTGATGGATCTCGGCTGGAAGCGCATGCTCCCCATCGCGCTGGCCAACGTCTTCCTCGCGGCGGTGTGGCTCGTCGTGAAGAACAACCTCTTCCCCGGCTCCTGAGAGGCTCGTCATGGCGCTCCCCGCACCCGACAAGAAGCTCTCGGTCTCCGAGAGTGTGTACCTGGTGGAGATCATCAAGGGCCTCGCCCTGACGATGACCCACATCGTGAAGAACATCTTCGAGCCGGAACGTTTCCGGACGATCGAGTACCCGGACGTCCGCAAGCCGATGGCGCCGCGCTACCGCGGCGCGCACCGCCTGACGACCCGCCCCGACGGCAAGGTGAAGTGCGTGGCGTGCATGTGCTGCCCGACGATCTGTCCGGCCAAGTGCATCACCATCGTGGCCGGCGAGGACAAGGACGACCCGATCGAGAAGTACCCGGTCGAGTTCCAGATCGACATGCTTCGCTGCATCTACTGCGGCTTCTGCGTGGAGGCGTGCCCCAAGGACGCCATCCGCATGGACACGAAGATCTACGAGATCAACGCGTACACGCGGCAGGACATGGTCCACAACAAGGCGTACATGGTGAACCTCATGGACGGGCAGAAGCCCCTCGCCGAGGACGTGTACCGCGCCAACCCCGAGCTGGCGCCTGCCGGCTACACCTTCGACGAGAAGCCCGCGGCTTCTCCGCGAGGCTGACATGGCCGTGCCTGTGCTCTTCTACTTCTTCTCGCTGCTCGCGGTCATCGCCGGCTTCGTCGTCGTGTCCTCGCGCAACCCGATCACGAGCGCGGTCGCCCTCGTGGCGAGCTTCTTCGGGCTCGCTGCCGACTACGTCCTGCTCGACGCCCACTTCGTCGCCGTGATCCAGATCCTGGTCTACGCCGGCGCGATCATGGTGCTCTTCATCTTCGTGATCATGCTGCTGAACCTCCGCGGTGACGGCGCCTCGCTGTTCGACTTCTCGCGCCGCGCGCTGTTCGGGCTCGCGGTGGCCGGGTTGCTCGGGGTGGGCCTGGTCGCCGGGCTTGAGAGCGTCACCCGTGACCTCTCTGCCGCGGCGCCGGCGGACTTCGGCCGCATCGCCACGGTCGGCACCGCGCTGTTCTCTCCCGAGGGGCGCTTCCTGCTGCCCTTCGAGGTCGTCTCCGTCCTCCTGACCGTCGCCGTCATCGGCGCGGTCGTGCTCGCGAAGCGGGAGATCTGATGGACCAGGTCGGTCTCTTCCCCGTGCTCGCCGTGAGTGCGGTTCTCTTCGTCACCGGCGTGACGGGCGTCCTCACCCGCAAGAACGCGCTCATCGTGTTCATGAGCGTGGAGCTGATGCTCAACGCCGTGAACTTGAGCTTCGTGGCCTTCGCGCGTGACCTCGCCTCGAGCGGCAACGCCGCCGCCGTCGACGGCCACGTCTTCACCGTCTTCGTGATGGCCGTCGCCGCAGCAGAAGCTGCCGTCGGCCTCGCGCTCGTGATCCTGCTCTTCCGCAACCGCGTCACGGTCGACCTCGACGACCTCGACCGGATGAAGGGGTGATGATGCTCGCGCTCATCCCGGCCCTGCCGCTGCTCGGGGCCATTGTCAACGCCGTCCTCAACGTGCGCGCCAGTCGCGTCGTTGCGGGCAGCATCGCGTCCGCGGCGGTCCTGGCCGCCGCGGCCATCAGCTTCCTCACCTTCTTCGAGGTGCAGGCGCTTGGCCACGAGGCCGCACACGGCGTCGTCCCGTTCGTGGAGCAGAAGCTCTGGACGTGGATGCAGTCCGGCGCCCTCAACGTCGACTTCGGCCTTCGCGTGGATCCGCTGTCCGCCGTGATGATCTGCGTCATCACGGGCATCGGCTCCCTCATCCACATCTACTCCATCGGGTACATGACGGACGAGAAGGACGCGAAGAGCACCTGGCGCTTCTTCGTGTACCTCAACCTCTTCGTCTTCTCGATGCTGCTGCTCGTCATGGGCGACAGCTTCCCGCTCATGTTCGTGGGCTGGGAAGGCGTCGGTCTCTGCTCCTACCTGCTGATCGGGTTCTGGTACGAGAATACCGAGTACGCCAAGGCGGGCAAGAAGGCCTTCGTCACCAACCGCGTCGGTGACTTCAGCTTCATTCTCGGCCTGTTCTGGCTCTTCTGGAGCCTTGGCGACAAGGCCACGATGAACTTTGTCGAGCTGGAGAAGGTCATCGCGGCCAACCCCGGCCTCGTCGGTGGTGCTGGCGGCCTCGCGGTGACGGGCATCACGCTGCTGCTCTTCGGCGGCGCCACGGGCAAGAGCGCGCAGCTGCCGCTCTACGTGTGGCTCCCCGACGCGATGGCGGGCCCCACGCCGGTGTCCGCGCTCATCCACGCGGCGACGATGGTGACCTCGGGCATCTACATGCTCTGCCGTCTCAACTTCCTGTTCGTGCTCGCGCCGGCGACCCTGGCGGTCGTGGCGACGATCGGCGCGCTCACCGCGTTCTTCGCGGCGACCATCGCCATCACGCAGACGGACATCAAGAAGGTGCTGGCGTACTCCACGGTGTCGCAGCTCGGATTCATGTTCCTGGGCGTCGGCGTCGGGAGCTTCACGGCTGGCTTCTTCCATGTCCTCACCCACGCCTTCTTCAAGGCGCTCATGTTCCTCGGGGCCGGCAGCATCATCCATGCGCTGCACCACGAGCAGGACATGCGGAACATGGGCGGCCTTCGCAAGTACATGCCGGTCACCTTCTTCACGTTCCTGATGGGCTACTTTGCCATCATCGGCGTGCCGGGCTTCTCGGGCTTCTTCTCGAAGGACGAGATCCTCTGGCTGACCTTCATCACGCCGGTGTTCGCGGAGCTCCCGCTCGGCACCGTGATGCCGAAGGTGCTCTGGGCCCTCGGCACGGTGACGGCGCTCATGACGGCGTTCTACATGAGTCGCCTCATGTTGATGACCTTCGCCGGCAGCTACCGAGGCGGCCACGGCCATGACGACCACGGTCACGGGGCTCACGGTCACGACGCTCACGCGGCGCACGGACATGGTCACGACGCGCACGGTCATGGCGGCCACTCTCCCCACGAGAGCCCGCTCGTCCTTACGGGTCCGCTCATCGTGCTCGCGCTCCTGTCGGTCGTCGGTGGCGCGCTCAACCTCCCCCACTGGGCAGCGGAGCACGGCTACCTCCACCACTTCCTGGCACCGGTGTTCTCTGCCGCGGAGCACGCCATCGTGTTCCCGACGGACAACCCCCTCGAGTTCCCGCTCATGGGCCTCACCCTGGCGGGGATCGCCGGCTCGGTCGGCCTCGCGTGGTTCCTCTACGTGAAGGAGCCGGGCAAGCCCGCGGAGATCGCCGCGAAGATCAAGGCGCTGTACCAGGGCTCGCTCAACAAGTGGTACGTGGATGAGCTTTACGAGCTCGCGATCCTCAAGCCGCTCGTGCTCGGCTCCCGTCAGGTGCTGTGGGCGGTGGTGGACAGCCTCGTCATCGACGGCGCCGTGAACGGTGCGGCGTCGGCCGCCACGGGCCTCGGCAAGTTCCACGGTCGCATCCAGTCCGGCCGCGTCCAGGCCTACGCCCTCGGGATCTCCGTCGGCGCGACCCTCCTCGTGCTCGCCTACGCGCTCGGGACCTGAACCATGGACCATCTCCTCTCCATCGTCACCTTCCTGCCGATCATCGGCGCGCTGGTGGTCGCGGCGCTCCCCGAGCAGACGAGCAAGGGCGCGGCGATGGCCGTGTCCCTCGTGGCGCTCCTCGCGTCGCTCCCGCTGTGGTTCGGCTTCGATCCCAACGGCGCGGAGTACCAGTTCGTCGAGGACATGGCGTGGATCGACGCCTTCGGCGTGCGGTACCACCTCGGCATCGACGGCGTGAGCCTCCTGCTGGTGCTCCTCACGACGGCGCTGATGCCGATCATCGTGGCTGCGGGCTTCTCCGGCGTCGAGAAGGGCCACCGCGCCTACTTCGCCCTCATGCTCGCGCTCGAGGGTGCCATGATCGGCTCCTTCGTCGCGCTGGACACCTTCCTGTTCTACCTGTTCTGGGAAGCCGTCCTCATCCCGATGTACTTCCTCGTGGGCCTGTGGGGCGGTGAGAACCGCATCTACGCCGCGGTGAAGCTGTTCCTCTACACGGTGGCCGGCTCGCTGCTGATGCTGGTGGCGTTCATCTCCCTCTACGCGCTGCACTACGACGTGCATCACGTTTGGTCGACGGACCTGCCCTCCCTGCTGGCGCTCGACGTCCCGCGGAACATGCAGCTCTGGTGCTTCGCGGCCTTCGCCCTCGCGTTCGCGATCAAGGTGCCGATGTTCCCGGTGCACACGTGGCTTCCCGATGCCCACGTCCAGGCGCCGACCGGCGGTTCCGTCGTGCTCGCAGGCGTGATGCTCAAGATGGGCACCTACGGCTTCTACCGCTTCGCGATGCCGCTCTTCCCCAAGGGCGTCGTGGCCTTCGGCCCCGTCATCATCGCGCTCGCCGTCATCGGCATCGTCTATGGCGCCCTCGTCGCCATGGTGCAGGACGACATCAAGAAGCTCGTCGCCTACAGCTCCGTCAGCCACATGGGCTTCGTGATGCTCGGCCTGTTCGCGCTCAACGAGCCGGGCGCCAGCGGCGCCGTGTACCAGATGCTGAACCACGGTGTGAGCACGGGCGCGCTGTTCCTGCTCGTCGGCATCGTCTACGAGCGTCGCCACACGCGCCGTATCGTGGACTACGGCGGTCTGGCGAAGGTCGTCCCGGTGTTCGCGACGTTCTTCATGCTGGTGACGTTCAGCAGCATCGGACTTCCGCTCCTCAACGGCTTCGTCGGCGAGTTCATGATCCTGCTCGGCGCGTTCCAGTTCGCGCCGTGGCCGACCGCGGTCGCCGCGACGGGCGTCATCTTCGGCGCCGCCTACATGCTGTGGATGTTCCAGCGCGTGGTGTTCGGTCCGCTCACGAACCGCGAGAATGCGGCGCTGACCGACATGAACGGCCGCGAGATCGCCTACATGGCGCCCCTCGCCGTCGCGATCGTGGCCATGGGCATCTTCCCGCAGCCGTTCCTCGACCGGATCAACCCGTCCGTCGACCGCTTCCTCGACCGTGTCCACGTGGCCTGGGAAGGTCCGAGCCCGTACGCCAGCGTTTCGGGCGTGCCGGGGTGGCTCCTGCCCCACGAGGCGTCGGCTGTGCCGGCCCATGCCGACACGGTGCATGGCGAGGCGACTCCGGCGCACGGTGAAGCCGCGCCTGCGGTGGCCGCTCCTGCGGAGGCCGCCCCGTCCCACGTCGAGCCCGCAGCGGCCGAGCCCGCCCCCTCGGAGGCTGCTGCGGCGGCCCCCGCGACCGAGAACGCTCCCGCCCCGGCTCCGGAGGCTCACTGATGAACCCGGTCCTCTCCTCCCTCGCGGCCATCGCGCCTGCGGTCGTCGTGTTCATCGTCGCGATGGGCGTGATGATGGTGGAGGCCATCCACCGCCCGCCCACGAAGACGGGCCTCTGGGGCGCGTCGATCGCCGCGCTGCTCGTCGCCATGGGCATGTCCGCCACGCACCTCGGCGGCCACGACAGCGTCCTCGCGTTCTCGGGGATGCTCAAGGTGGACGCTTATGGCGCGTTCTTCAACGTGGTGGCGTGCCTCTCCGGGCTCCTGGCCGTCGCGATGAGCAACGAGTACCTCGAGCGCATCGGCGTCCGCGTTGGTGAGTACTACGCGCTCGTGCTGTTCGGCGTGTTCGGCATGATGCTCATGGGGCTCGCGAACGACCTGATGATGGTGTTCGTGTCCCTCGAGGTCATGTCCATCAGCATGTACATCCTCGCGGCCATCAAGCGCGCCGACCCGAAGAGCGTCGAGAGCGGCTTCAAGTACTTCATCCTCGGGGCGTTTTCCTCGGGTCTGATGCTCTACGGCATCGCGATGACGTACGGCGCCTTCCACACGACGGACCTCGGGGC